>Ga0335069_10001492_pt1 | contig 37763 bp, 27 predicted proteins | sample Lox_Sample_11_FD_206714 | JGI IMG/M metagenome (GOLD analysis project Ga0335069, IMG submission 206714) | Soil microbial communities from Loxahatchee National Wildlife Refuge, Florida, United States - Lox_Sample_1.1 | ecosystem: Environmental > Terrestrial > Soil > Wetlands | place: USA... | reverse complement strand
CTCAAGGAACGGCACCGGTGGATCAGCTGGGAAACGTGGCCGGAACCGCTGCGCAACGGCGATGCGCCGGCGCTGCAACACGCCGCGTCCGGGTTGGAGCATCGCATCCGGTTCTTCCAATATCTGCAGTGGATTGCAGCCGAACAATGGAGCGCAGTGCGCGAACACGCACGGCGCCGCGGCGTTCTCATCAAAGGAGACTTGTCGTTTGTCTGCGGACGTGACAGCGCCGACGTCTGGGCGCACCCGGAGCTGTTCGATCTGCACAGCTCGGCGGGTGCACCGCCGGACGCATTCAGTGCCACCGGTCAGGCGTGGGGTCTGCCACTGTACAATTGGGCGGCGATGCGCGCCTGCGGTTACCAATGGTGGCGGCAGCGCGCCCGGCAGGGCGGTGAGCTCTTCGATCTCTTCCGCATCGATCACGCCGTCGGTCTCTTCCGCACCTACGCCATTCCAGTGTCGGCGAACGGCACCGCAGGCTTCGTACCGCCTGAGCAGCCCGCGCAGGTCGCTCAGGGACACGACTTGCTTTCCGCTGTCATCGAGGAGGCGGGTGCCAGCACCGTGATCGCCGAAGATCTCGGTACGGTTCCCGACTGGGTGCGTGACTGTCTGACAGGGCTCCAAATCCCGGGCTACAAGGTTCTGCGCTGGGAACGCAACGGGGAGGCCTTCATCGACCCGCGCTCATATGCACCGCTGTCCGTCGCCACCAGCGGAACACACGATACCGACACGCTGGTGCCCTGGTTGGAGGGTGTCCCGGGCAACGAGCGCGCCGCGCTCCTCGACATGCTGCATCTGGCCGAGCCTGAAGTGAAAAGGAATGAGACGCACTCGTTGGAGACGCCGGAGCTGCACTTGGCAGTGCTCCGGCGTCTCTACCATGCGGGTTCCGTGCTCACGATCCTGCCCATCCAAGACCTCTTCGGTTGGCGCGAGCGCATCAACACGCCGGCAACCACCAATAGCCACAACTGGCGATACCGCTTGCCCACCGAGACCAGCCAGCTCGACGCGCTTCCTGAAGTGCGCGGACGGATGGAAACGATCCGCGCCATGATCAACGAAAGCGGGCGTGCCACGCGGTGAGGGGGCTCAGGCGGCGCCCGCGGGACGAATTGTGCCGGGTGCGACCGTGCTTGTGATCGCCGCCGCCCGGAGTTGCCAGGTCTTCACGGCCGCGATCGGATAGATGAGCATTACCACATTGAGCAGCAGACTGTCGCGAATCCACAGCGCGAGCGTCACCTCCAACGCGAGCACCAGGATGACGGTCGCACGTGTCGGCAGGCATGCCGCAATCAGGAACCCGACGGCGCACGCCAGGATGTCACCCATCGAGTTGAGGACGCTGTCACCGTAGTAGCCCAGCGCCATGGTCGCCGCGCGATAGCGGTTGATGACCATGGCGGTGTTTTCGAAGACTTCCCACGCGGACTCGATGCACATGGCCAGCGCGCCACGCGCGCGGACCGGTACTCGCCGCGCCACCAGATGCAGGAGCCAGTAGAGCAAGATGCCGTGCGTGACGTGGGTGAACGTATATGGATCGGTCAATTGTTGCGAGTTCTGCGGTCCCCACGCGTCGCCGTACCACAGCGTGATCGGACCCGACTGGTAATAGGGTGCGCGCCCCATGGCCCAGAGAATCATGGCCGCCACGGCGGGGCTCGCCGTGCTCAGCACGATGCAAGCCCAGAAGGGAAGGTGGCGGCGTGGATTTACCAGAGCCATCGGTCGCGGCGTTGCCGTGAGCGCGATGATACGTTCTGGCGCAGCGGCCGTCGAGCCAGGGAGGCAACACCAGCGGGTGTGGGGCGCGCAGGCCCGGTTGCATCAGCCGCGCTCTTCTGCCAAGCGCGTAGTATGACAATCTACGATTACACGGCACGAACGATCGATGGAGCGGAGCAGCCGTTGCGCGACTACGCCGGCAAGGTGCTGCTGGTGGTGAACGTGGCCTCGCAATGCGGCCTCACACCGCATTACGCCGGGCTGCAGGAACTGTACGAGAACTTCCGCGACCGCGGGCTGGTCGTGCTGGGCTTTCCCTGCAACCAGTTCGGGTCGCAGGAGCCCGGCACCGAAGGGCAGATCAAGCAGTTCTGCGAGACGCGCTACGGGGTGACGTTTCCGATGTTCGCCAAGATCGACGTCAACGGCCCCACGCGCCACCCGCTCTACGCGTACCTGACTGCGCAGCCGACGCAGCCCGACGGCCCGGGTGATATCGTCTGGAACTTTGCCAAGTTCCTCATCGATCGCCGCGGCAACGTGGCGGCGCGCTTTGCGCCGCCAACGGCACCGGTGTCCGAAGAAGTGGCGAGTGCCGTCGAGAAGCTGCTCGGCTGAAGTGCGGCTGGAACGCGTGCTCGCCGCAGGTCCCACTCGTGTTGGGCGTCCGAATTGGTGTGCCCAATCGGATGGCCGTTCATCCCTAGAACCGAACCAGCAGCGCTGGTCGGTTGGGCCGCAATAGTCCGTGCATCGGCAGTGGCCGCTGCCGAAGCAAAGCGCCCCACGGCATCACTGCCGCTTGATTCGGAACTCGCGCAGCGGCATTGATCGTGAGCCCTGCACGTTGTCAGACGCGAAAGGATGCTGCCATGGCAATTGACTTCAGCTTCCCCCCAGAGATCGATGAACTGCGACTGAAGGTCCGGCGCTTCATCGCCGAGGTCGTGCGCCCCGCTGAGGCGCGCATCGCCGAACGTGAGAACGACCGCCGCTTCCTCATCCAATCGATCATCGAAATGCGCGTCGCCGCCAAGGACTGGGGTCTGTGGCTGCCGCACATGCCGAAGGAGTTCGGCGGTATGGGCCTCGGACACGTCGCCATGGCGGCCGTGTCGGCGGAAGCGGCGAAGTCGGGGTTCGGACCGTACGCGCTGAACGCGCAGGCACCCGACGAGGGCAACATGCACACCCTGCTGCACTGGGCCAACGACGCGCAGAAGGAGAAATACCTGCGGCCACTGTGCGAAGGCGTCGTGCGCTCGTGCTTTGCGATGACCGAGCCGGAGGTCGCCGGTTCGGATCCGACGCTCATCCAGACACGCGCCGTGCTCGATGGCGATTCGTGGGTCGTCAACGGACACAAATGGTTCATCTCCGGCGCCAGCGGCGCCAAGTTCGCCATCCTGATCGCGCGTACGGAGGACCACCCGGAGATTCCGCAGGCGGCGAACTCCGCCTTCCTCGTCGACCTGCCGGCGCCGGGATGGAGTGTCGTGCGCGACGTCTTGACGATGGCTGGGCACCACAATCACGCCGAGATCCGCATCGAGAATCTCCGCGTGCCGAAGGCAAACATGCTCGGCGGCCGCGGCCAGGGACACCTGCTCGGCCAGGCACGGCTGGGTCCGGCGCGCCTGGCGCACTGCATGCGCTGGATCGGCCAGGCCGAGGTGGCGCTCGACATGATGGTCGACCGCGCGCTCAACCGCTACGCGCACGGCTCGCTGCTCGCCGAGAAGCAAGGCATCCAATGGCTGATCGCCGACTCGGCGATGGAGCTATACCAGTGCAAGCTGATGGTACTGCACGCCGCTTACAAGATCGATCGCAAGGAGGACTTCCGCAGCGAGGTGTCGATGGCCAAGCACTTCGTCGCGAACTCGCTCAACCGCATCATCGACCGCGCCATCCAGGTGCACGGCGCGCTCGGCTACTCGCTCGATACGCCGCTGGCGCGCATGGCCCAGCAGGCCCGCTGGGCACGCTTCGCCGACGGTGCCGACGAGGTGCACCAGTGGCGCATCGCCCAGCGCACCATCGACGCTTACAAGAAGGACAAATCGACGCGGGCGGCGACCGGGAATCTGCCGCTGTAGACGGAAGAAAGTCGGCTTCCTGGTACCGTCAGCTCGCGCAGCAGGGGGGGAGCGGTCTACCAGATCGCGGCCCGATCGCCGCTCGTTCCAACCAGCGCCGGCAACGTCTCCGTGCGGAGGTGGCGCTATTGCAGCCGAGGTGCCGCGGTTGACTTCGACGCCGGTCCGGTTGTCTGATCGCCGCCACCATGTCGGCCGACGCTCTCGATCGCCAAGTTCGCCTGCGGGCGTTCGAGTTTCTCAGCGAACAGACGGCGCTTCACGGTGAGGTTCTCCAATGGTCGATCCTTTCGTCGGGATTCGTGTTCGACGGCAAGCGCGTGCCGTTTGATTGGGCGGCAGGGGATTTTCAAGCCGGCGGTCCTGCCCGACATGCCGATCAGCATTGCCACTGCGCCAGTACGCCAGGGGGAGCCGCGGCCCTACGACGACGGGCTCGATGAGCAGGGACTCCTCAGCTACCGCTATCGCGGCACCGATCCACGCCACCGCGACAACGTCGGGTTGCGGCTGGCGATGCAGCGGCGCGTGCCGCTCATCTATCTCTACGGTGTTGTGAAAGACGAGTACATGCCCGTCTGGCCGGTGTTCATCGTCGGCGATGATCCGTCGGCACTGACCTTCGAGGTTGCCATCGACGATCGCCAACTCGGTCTCCTGACCTCGGCGGCACCGGCGGACCAGATCGCCGAGGCCCGCCGGAGTTACGTCACAACGCTGACCGTGCGCCGCTTGCACCAGACCACCTTCCGCACGCGCGTGCTCAACGCGTATCGTGAGACGTGTGCGATCTGCCGGTTTGCGTCACCGTGAGCTCCTCGAAGCCGCGCACATCCTTCCCGATGGACACCCGCGCGGCGAGCCGATCGTTCCCAACGGACTCGCCCTCTGCAAGCTGCACCACGCGGCCTTCGACGCGTGCATCCTCGGCGTGCGACCCGACCACGTCATCGAAGTCCGGCGCGACATTCTGGAAGAGATCGACGGTCCGATGCTCCGGCACGGCCTGCAAGAGATCGCCGGCCAGCTGATCCACCTGCCACGTGACCAGCGCTTGCGCCCACGGTCAGATCTGTTGGAGGAGCGGTACGAGATGTTCCGCAAGGCGGGGTGATCGTTTCGACGGGCGCACCCGCGTCGGAGGGGGCAACACAGGGTCCACAGCTTCCCCTCTTCGAGCGTCGCGACGCTTAACCACTGGCAGTGCATTCAGGTCGTTGAGCGCGCACGCGGCTTGACTTCGACTTGATAGGCAGCGGGTCAGCACGGGTGTATATTGTAACGCCATGAGCCATGCCGAGTATTCTGAACAGATTCTGAGTCTGCTTCGACAGTCTCCGACGACGCTGCCGCCGATGAGGGTCGACGAGCAACGGCGAAGGAATGCTGGCCGCTGCATGGCGATGCTGGCATGTCATCGCCTAGCCCAAAGTGGCAAGGCGCCGCAGCACAAGCATCATTCATTCATTTCTTGGAACGGCGGCCTCATTGGACTTCGCAACTCAAGGATCGCTGACCAGTTTTGGACAAACCTGATCCCGTCGGTGGGGGAAGAGTTGCATTCGCTTGCACGAGAACAACCTGCCGTGAATCTGTTGGTTCACTGGGACATGGACAATGGCGTACTACATGCCTGGGCCGTCCCGGAAGATGTCTTTTTTGCCGCCGTGGAATTCCTGCCGAAAGATCCTGTCACCGGTAGGAAGACCGTTTTGATATCACCCGAAGATCATCAGTTGAAGCACGCACCTGGTGCGCCAAGCTTCGCACCGTACTACACGCGAGCAGAGCTGACTGAAGCTGAGCGGGCGAAGTTGCTGGAGGCGATCAAGACAGACGACAACATCAGGCAACAGCGGCTGGCCTCGGAGGACGAAGAGGCCGTCGACGGTGAAGCTGACGAAGTGGTGACCAATGACGGTGGCGGCGACGACGAGGCGAGTCCCGGCTTCACGGACCAGACTGTGGCGTTTGTGATGGAATTGCCCCAGCACATCGAGGACGGTCCATGGCACGAGCGAAACAAGCGGCGCTACGAACACGTCCTGCGCGATCCGAGTCAGGCAATCGTCGATCAGTTGCGGAGGCGGTATATCCAACGACTGAGCCCCGTTGTGGCCGGTGGCAAACGGCACTTGTCTATCCTAAAGAAAAATGACTACGGCAAAGGCGGCTACCACGATCATTACTGGTTCGCATTCTACGATCCGGCGGCCGGCAGCAAGACGAAATCAGTACAGTTGTTCGTGCGTTTGCTCGGTGGCGATTGCGTTTGGCGTTACGGCTTGTCGATGGGCAACTACTGTGGGCAATACATGGAGCGGCTGCTGACGGCGATGGCTGCCAATCGGCATGGCGTCGCCGATTACGTTCGTGGTGCACCGTCCAATACGATTGTGCGGCTGTTTGCGGGCGACACCATACTGGAGTTGTCGCCAGCGGTGTTTGCCGACCGGCTGGCAAAGGCTGCAGACAACACATTGGGCATGGACGGTAAGTTGACGAACATAGGCATCGTCCGCGAGTACCCGCTCCAGACGCTGCCCGACCACGCCGAGAAGCTAGTCGACGAGATCGGAGAGTACTTCACATGGACGTGGCCCTTCTTCGATGGCGCCATGACAGGCCGTTGGGAGACAGTCGGACCCCCTGCGCCCGTTGCTGAACCGGACGATGAGAACGACGTCGACGAAAGTGCCCCGAAAACGATTCGGGAACTCGCGGAACTCACGGCGCTCTGCGAGGAGTTTTTCAACGAGCTGCAAGACGCTCTTTGGGCCAAGCAGCAGGCTATCCTCGTCGGTCCACCCGGTACATCCAAGACCTACGTCGCGCGACAGTTCGCCCGCTATTTCGTCCGCCAACGCCAAGGCCAACCGCAAGGCAGCTTTGACGTTCTGTACATGCACGCCAACTGGGCTTACGAAGATTTTTTTGAGGGGCTCAAGCCAGTTTCCAAGGACGGATCGTTGACGTTCGAACCGCGGCTCGGATTCTTCCTGGAGTGGGTTGCGGGGCTGAAGGATTACGACGCCAAGGCCCGACACGTGTTGGTGTTGGATGAGATAAACCGCTGCGATACGGCAGCCGTACTGGGCGAGTTGCTGCAACTGCTGGAGTATCGCGGCACCACGGTGCGACTGCTGTCGGGCCGCAACTTTGTTTTTCCCAGCAACCTATTCATCATCGGGACGATGAACAGCGCCGACCGTTCGATCGGCCGCCTGGACCTGGCGTTGCGGCGGCGGTTCCTATGGCTCGATCTGCATCCGCAGCCTGAGACGCTCGATCGCTGGCTGAAACGGCCGGGGAACAACCCCATTGCCTTCGGGGCGACGGCGCTGGTTCGATGCAACGAACTGCTGGCCGAGCATGGGATTCCGCCCGAACAGCAAATCGGCCACGCGCTGTTCATGCTGCAACGCACGGCCGAGGACGACGAGGCATCGCCGAAGCTCGACATACCACTGAGCGAAAAACAACTGCGGCAAATCGTGCGGTTCAGCGTGCTGCCGTATCTCCGGGAACTGTTGACCATGCAATTCGGAAAAGCCGACGCAGATTTGCTCCGGAAGATTTCTGAGCTGCTGTTGCATTGTGTCGACGGCCGAGCCGCAGCCTCACAACCGGAGCCGGCCGATGCTCAGCCGCCGGCCTGACGACATCGTTTGTTTCGAAGTCGGCAGCGGCGGCGCGCTGGCATGGATCGGTTCCCGCCGCATGCTCGACGACGACTGGTCGGCGCTCGAAACGCAAGCCAATCGCGGAGTGATTCGACTCGACGTGTGCGGCGACCGGGTCACGATCTCCGGGGCGACGTGCGTCGGGCTCGTCGTTCTGCCCACCGGGCGGCGGCTGATCGTTCGTTCCAAGATTCCCAGCTTGATGCTGCTGGAATGGTTAGCCTATGTTGGAGAGTTTCCGCGTCTGACGCACTGGCTGCCCGATGTGGGCGTGGCCGTTGGCGACGACTGGCACAAGTGCATCGCGAGGCTGTTCCTGTATGCGCTCGAAGACGTCACGCGGCGGTATGTTCGGAAGGACTATGTGGCAGTCGCGTGGGACGACCCGGCGATTCGCGGGCGGATCGTAACCGCGGCACTCGCAAGGAGGCTACATCGCTTGCCGTGCGTGCCGCAAGTTCAGCGACGGAGAACCATCGATACGCCGTTCAATATCGTGTTGGCGCTTGCACTGGATCGGCTGCCCGTGTTGCTCGCCGACGGTCGCGACGATGATCAGCGACGCATGGCGCGACTGCGTGAGCAGTGGGCGTCGATCCCCCGCGACATCGATGATCCGGTTTCCGCAGTCACCGCGGCTCAATGGGCCAGTCCGCCGGGCTACCGCGAAGCGCTTCAATTGGCACGCCTGATCCTGATCGGAGCTGTGTTGGACCCGGTATCGCGCATGGGTGGCCAGGCGTTCACGTTGCCACTGGCGGCCGTGTGGGAGCGAGCGTTGCGGCGAATGTTCGACGACCTGGCCAGCCAAACCGGTTGGCTTCGAGTGGCCGATGGGCTGCGCACGCGACGTTGGGACGATCCCGCCGGCCGCGACGATCCGAAGCGTTGGCTGACCGCAGATGTAGTCGTACAGCGGCCTGGCGCTCGGTGGGTGCTGGACGCGAAGTACAAGCGCGAATTCGCCGACGAGAGTCGAATCGACCGATTTCAGATGTGCGCGTACGCGGTCGCCTTCGACGCGGACCGCGTGTCGCTGGTGTACCCGACCTCAATGGACACCCGCACTACCCTCCGCGACTTGCTGTCAACAACCGTCGGGGGAAGAAGCCTACGGATCGACTCACTGGCTCTCCCCATGGACGCCGGACCAGAAACTTGCCGCGAGGCACTGGCCGCAATCATTCGAAGGTCTATGAATTGAACTACGTCAACAACGATTACGTGAGGCGCTTCGGTTGGGTCGGACCTCCTCAAGACAGCGGAAATCCTTCGGATCGCTGCCAAATTGACGTGTCGAATTGGCTTAGGTGTGCAGGCACTGGGTCAGCCCCGCAAATTGGAATTCACCGATCGATCAACCTGCCCGTCGCCTGCGGACGCGCCGCACGTGGTCTGGACGCACGTGATCGCCTGCGCTGCCCCGGCGTCGTCGGAGCGTGATGGGGACCTTTTCGGGCGTTGCGTTGCATTGGCGTGAGGCGCGGCGATAGCATCGCCCCACCACTGCCGAGGCGTGGGCCTGGGTCGAGTCCGCGCATCCCGATGACGACGGGGCGATCGTTCGGTACGTGCGTTCGACTCCTGGACCGCGCATCTATGCTGGTCGCCGGGCGCTGGCATCTGTGCGATGACGGCGTGACTCGGCCGCTCCTGCAAGCCAATGTGGTCGCGGCTCAGGGCCGCGCGGTGGCCGAGGATCTCCTCATTGACAGCGGTGCGGACCGCACCGTGCTGAGCGCGACCTGCCTGTCGCGCCTACGGCTACCAGCCGACAACGCCCCACCGGGCGTTGCACTCAGCGGCATCGGTGGACGCAGCGAGTTTGTGTTGGTGCAAACAGCGCTCGAGTTAGTGCAGGTTGACGGTGGCGCGCTTCGGGTTCGTGGCGAGTTCGCGTGCTTCACTGATCCGACAGCGACTGACTTCAGCGTGCTCGGCTGGGATGTCCTGGACCTGTTCGATCTGATCATCAGCCGGCCGCGCAACGAAGTCTTCCTGGTGGCTGCCGGTCACCGCTATCGGGTCGAACCGCTCTAACTGCGGAGGCCACCCTTTGCCGCGCCTCTTGAGGTTCCGGGCGCCAGCAGCTCGCGGACTCGTACTCGTCACGAGCGCTGGTGCAATCGATCCAGTCGCGCTATTCCTCCGCATGCACGATTCACGAAGGCGACCGGAAGGAGAAGCACAGGATGGGCAAAGTCACGGGAGACAAGGCTCGCTACAACCGCGATCGCCGCAAGAAGATCGCACGGCGGGCGAAGATGCGAGCGCTACGGGCGGCGCTGGACGCCGGGGGCGCAACGAAGCCGCAGCCCAAAGCCGGCACCGCCACCAAGAGGTAGGAGCGAGACGCGCCCTCAGACCGACGAGGCATACCTCGCGCTTGTCGCCTATCGCGGATCGCAAATCGTCCTCGCGCGCTCCCGACCGAAGCTGCCTCGGCAATCCGAGCATCGGAATGAGCATGCAGACTGCGTCGTCAACCGAGTTCTTGAACGTCAGCCCGTGGCTGGTGCCGCCGCGGGACCTACAGCCTGCGCTGTCATCTGATCTCTCCGCCGACATCGTGATCATCGGCGCCGGCTTTACCGGCCTGTCGACGGCGCTGGCGCTCAAACGGGCGGGAGTCGATGCGGTCGTGCTCGAACGCGACTTCGCGGGCTTTGGGGCGAGTGGTCGCAACGCCGGCCATCTGACGCCGACGATCGGCAAGGATCTTCCCACATTGTTGATGTTGTTCGGCAAGCAGCGCACCGCGCAACTGGTGCGCTTCGCCGACGACGCCGTGCGCTGCGTCGAGGACCTGATCCGCAAGCACCGCATCGACTGCGACTACGTGCCCTCTGGCAACATCATGGCCGCGGTGCACCCGCGGCAGGAAGGCCGCTTGCGCAAGGCCGCAGCGGCGGCCGCCGAACTGGGGGCGCGCGTGCGCTTTCTCGATGGCGACGCGATGCGCGCCCGCGGCTTGCCGCCAGCGTTTCTCTCCGGCGCGCTGGAGGAATCGGGCGGAACGCTCGACCCGGGAAAGTACGTCACGGGCTTGCGCCGTGCCGTGCTCGATGCCGGCATCAAGCTCTACGAGCACACGCCAGTTGAGGAGATTCTCGACGGGCCGCGGCCCGCAGTCCGCACCGCCGCGGGTCTCATCAAGGCCGCGCGTGTCGTGCTGGCAACCAATGCCTACACGCCAACGCTCGGTCGCCTACGCCAGACCGTTTGTCCGCTGTATGACACGCTCTTCGAAACTGCGCCGTTAACGAGCGCGCAGCTCGCGGCGCTCGGCTGGCACGGCAAGGAGGGGATCTACACGGCGCACGAGAGCCTGGAGAGCTACCGCCTGACGGCACGCGGCACCATCCTCGGCGGCTCGAAAGGCGTGCGCTATGCCTACGGCAGCGCGCTCAACGGCGGCGCGCACCCGTGGACGTTGGGGCTCATTGCAGGCGCCTTTCGCGACCGCTTTCCCGAGCTGGGAGATGTACCCATCGCACACTTCTGGGGCGGCTGGATCGGCATGACGCTACACTTCCTGCCAGCGCTCGGGCGCACCGGGCCGGGCCGCGACATCTACTACGCGATTGGCTACAACGGCCACGGCGTGGCCGCCGCCACTGCCATGGGTCCGATCCTGGCCGACTTCATCCTGGGCAGGAAGAACGAGCACGCCGACAGGCTGGCCCGGTTCGTGCCCCCGTTGCCGCCGGAGCCGCTGCGCTGGCTCATCGTCCGCGGCATGCTGAGCATCATCAACGCCGTCGATGCCCGCATCGATCGGCAGGTGCGCGCCAGCCAGTTGATGAGCGTCCCCAACCCGGGATCACGGTAGCTTCACCCGCAGCGCCCCGGACGCGCTGGCGCTGCGATCGTCGGGATACGAGGCCAACGCGTCAAACACGATCACCGACCCGGGGCGGGTGCTGTTGGCGACCACCGGCGGCACGCTCACCGCGCGCTCCTCGCCCACGGCGAGCGTCCCGAGTGCCCAGGTCACCCGTTCGGACGGCGCGCAGCCCAACGCGCTGTCAATGATGTTCGGACACGTCCCCCCACCGGTCGCGCCGACACCGATGGAGTTGATGCCCGCGGGCAGCAACAGCTCGATCTGCACCAGGGGTAGCGCGACACTGCCGGCGTTCTTCGCGGTCAGGGAAACCTGCACCGCGCCGCCGACCAACGCCGAGGTGGGGTTCACACTCATCGTTAGCTGCAGCGGCGCCCCGCTATGCACGCGCGTAGATCTGCTGACGCCGGTGCGGTCGAACGCCGCGTCATCCTCGATCACGGCTTGTGCCTCGATGATGGTCCCCGCAACCGCGGCGTCTGCGACTTTGACCATGAGCTGCTGCGCGCCGCCGGCTCCGGGGCTGAGTGTGCCCAGGTCCCACTCCACTGCTCCATCGTCCATCAACACGCCGCCACTGCTGGCGCTCACCAGTTGCGTGCCAACGGGGATCGGCATCCGCAAGACAGTGCTCTGGGCAACCGTTCCGGTCGTCGCGTTGCCGAACGTGGCAGTATAGGTGAGTGTTTGGCCGGGCAGCACCGGATCGACGTCTCCGCGCACGGCCAGATCGAACGTGCGGCCGCTGCGGATGCGGAGCGCGCGTGCCGCGTTGGTGCGTTGGCTGGCGCCGTCGCGCGCCAGGGCGGTGAAGTTGAGGATGCTGCCTTGGACCGTCGCCGCCACCGTGGGGGGCAACGCCAGTGTCGTGCCGTTTCCCACCGCCAGCGTGTCCAGTGCCCACGTGATGCGTTCCGGCGGCGCGCAGCCCAATGCGCTGTCAATGATGTTCGGACAGGTTGCCCCGCCCGTCTGGCCGACGGAAGTCGACCTGAGCCCCACGGGCAAGAGCAACTCGACCTGCACGTTCAACAGATCGACGCTGCCGGTGTTGGTCGCCACGAGCGCCGCCTGGATGATCTCATTGCTGCGCGCCGGGTTCGGGTTCACCTCCAACGCGAGCTGCAGCGGTCCGCCGTTTTGCACGCGTGTCTGCGCTGCGGCTTCGGTCCGATCGAATGCGTTCGCGTCCTCGATCTCTGCGTACGCCTGGAGAATGCTGCCCTGCATCACCTCAGGCCGAACCGACACGACCAGTGTGCGTTCCCCGCTATCTCCCGGGCTGAGCGTACCCAGGTTCCACTCCACCACGTTGCTCACAATCGTTCCGCCATCGCTCACGCGGACGAAGTCGGCACCAACTGGCACCGGCATGCGCAGGACCGTATTCTGCGCGATGGTTCCGGTCGTCGTGTTGCCGAACGTCAGCGTGTAGGTGAGGTTCTCGTCGGTCTGCACTGGGTCGAGGTCCTCGTGCACGGCGAGGTCGAACACGCGGTCGCTGCGCACACGGACGGCGCGGGCGGCTTCGCGGCGATTGCCGGAGTCGTCGTGCGCCAGCGCGGTGAAGTTGAGGATGCTGCCTTGGACCGTTGCCTGCACCGTTGGAGGTAGCGCCAGGGTCGTGCCGGCACCTGCTTTGAGCGTTCCCAGCGCCCAGGTGACGCGTTCCGTCGGTGCGCAGCCCAGCCCGCTGTCGACAATGTTTGGGCAGGTGGCGCCACCGGTGAGGCCGACCGACACGGAAGAAATGCCCACGGGCAGCAGCAGCTCGACCTGCACGCCGAGCAGGTCGACCGCGCTGGTATTGGTGACGTCCAGGCTCACGAGCAGCGTTTCGTTGGTCCGCGCCGGATTCGGATTCACCATCATTGTCAGCTGCAGCGGAACGCTGCTCTGCACGCGCGTCTGCGTGGCCGCCGTGGTGCGATCAAATGGGTTGGCATCGTCGATTTGCGCGTGCGCGCGGACGACCGTGGCGTCCACGGCTGCGTCGGCGACCTGAACGACGAGCTGGCGCTCGCCGCTATCGCCAGGGCTGAGAGTCCCCAAACTCCACTCCACCACGTCGCCCGCCAGCACCCCGCCGTCGCCGGCACTCACGAACACCGTGCCGGCCGGTACCGGCATGCGCAGCACCGTGTTCTGCGCAACGGTGCCGGTCGCTGTGTTCCCGAATTTGAGGCTGTACGTCAGTGGCTGCCCGGGCGCCACGGGGTTGGTGTCTTCATGCAGCGCCAGATCGAACACGCGTCCACTGCGCACACGCACGGCGCGCTCGGCTTGCCGCTGGTGGCCGCCGTCATCGCTTGCCAGGGCGGTGAAGTTGATGACGCTGCCTTGGACCGTCGCTACCACCGTCGGCGGCAACGCGAGGGGCATGCCGGTCCCCGCCTTGAGGGTTCCCAATGCCCAGGTGACGCGTTCCAGAGGTGCGCAGCTCAGGGCACTGTCGACAATGTTCGGACAGGTGGCGCCACCGGTGACGCCGACCGAGGTGGAGGAGATGCCGACGGGCATGAGCAGCTCGACCTGCACGCCGAGCAGGTCGACCGGGCCGGTATTCGTAACTTCCATCGTCACAAGCAACGTCTCGTTGCTCCGCACCGGGTTCGGGTTCACGGCCAGGGTCAGTTGGAGGGGGACGGCGCTCTGCACCTGGGTTTGCGTTGAGGCGCGGACGCGATCGAATGGTGCATCATCCTCGATCTGGGCTTGCGCCGGGATGAGGGTGCCGTCCAGCACCTCGTTTTCCACCTGCACCACCAGCGCGCGTTCGCCGCTCTGCCCGGGGCTGAGCGTCCCCAAGCTCCACTCCACCACACTGCCGTTCAGGACACCGCCGTCGCTGGCGCTCACGAGCTGCGTGCCGGCAGGCACCGGCATGCGCAGGACTGCGTTCTGCGCCACCACACTGGTCGTCGAGCTGCCGAACGTGAGGGCGTAGGTGAGTGTTCCCCCCGGTTGGACCGGGTCGGTGTCACCATGCACCGCCAAGTCGAAGACGCGGTCGTTACGCACGCGTACCGCGCGTGTGGCGTCGCGGCGGTCGCCGGCATCGTCTTGCACCGCGGCGGTAAAGGTGATGACCTTGCCTTGGATCGTGGCTCCGACGATTGGGGGGACGGCGATGCTCCTGCCCTCGCCCGGCTTCAGCGTTCCGAGTGCCCACGTTACCCGTTCGGGCGGCGAGCAGCCCAACGCGCTGTCGACGAGATTCGGACACGTCGCGCCGCCGGTGAGGCCCACCGAGAATCCGTTCACTTCCACCGGCAACGGCAACTCGAGCTGCACCCCGGGAAGATCGGTCAGGCCGCTATTCGCCACCCTGAGCGTTACGGACAACGCTTCATTGCTGCGTACCGGGTTGGGGTTCACTTCCATCGCCAGCTCCAGCGGGCCACGACCCTGGACGCGTGTCTGTGTCGTGGCGCGGGCGTCGTTCAATCCGGCGCCGTCTTGGATTTGCGCCTGCGCGTGGATGATCGTCCCGGCGGCGGCGGTATCGACCTGCACGACCAGGGTGCGTTCGCCGCCCTGGCCGGGATTGAACGTTCCCAAGGTCCACTCCACCATACCGTCCGTCAGGACGCCGCCATCGCTGGCTGACACGAACTGCGTGCCGGCGGGCACGGCCATGCGCAGCGCTGCGTTCTGCAGCACCGACGCGGTTGCCGTGTCGCCGAACGTGAGTGAGTAGGTCAGGGTTCCCCCGGGCGGCACGGGATCCGCGTCCTCACGCACCGCCAGGTCGAACGACCGGCTCGCGCGCACCACGACACTGCCGGTGGCCGACGTGGACTGCATGGTGCCGATACGTGCGACGGCGCTCAGATCGATCATCGTTCCCGCTGCAGGTGCAGATGCACCAGAGCGGACCGCTGGCGCCAGGTTGACGCTGACGCCCGCGCCGGCGGCCAGGTCGCCGACGTTCCAAATGATGTGGTCGCCGGCACGGCACGTGTTGCCGCTGGTGCAGCTCGTAGCGGTGGTCAGGAGGCGGGAGAAGTCGTTCACCTCGCTGGGGACGATCGCATCGATCTGCACGTTGAGCGCAGGCAGCGAGCTCGGGTTGGTCACGGTGAGCGACATGGCCAGGGGCTCGCCGGGGAGCACCGGGTCCGGGTTCATCTCGACGTCGAGCGACAGCGGCACCGGGCAGCCGGTGAGCGCGCGGTGCACACCCGCAACGAGCTCATCGACGGTTACCTTCACATCGTTGTTGGCATCGAAGGCCGAACAGCTTGCGTACGGAACGACTTCTAGAGCAACATCGATTCCAGTGACCACCTCGGTCACGGTCACCACGTTGTTGCCGTTGCAGTCTCCGATGCATTGCGCCCGCGCCGACGTCGTGACCGCAAAGCATACGACGATCGTCATGGCTCCAACTAGAGTACGCAAAGGCATCGGCGAACCTCCATCGTCTGCCGGCGAACGAACTGCGTCGCCCCGTCGTTTGGTGAGCAACCACTCTGCCGGCAGAGCCGATGGAAAAGCAACCGCAAAAGCGGTACAAGCAGCGCACCGAGGTGTGCCCCTCGTGCGTGCAAGCTCTCAGCAGGAGGTCGCCGGAATGTCAGAAAGCCCCGAGAAGGAATCGTTCTTCCCGAGCGGCGCTATTGCATCGTTCGCGGCGATGATTGTGTTCTATCTTGGCCTCTGGTTCAGCCTGTACCTCCTGATGGCGCATCGCGGCTGAGATCCGAACGCATGGACCGAGTCGAACGCTTCGCCATCGTTGGCGCCGGGCTGTTGATGACCGTCTTTTTCGCGGCGCTCGTCTACTCCGCCGCCGGACTGAACATCTCATTGCCGACCTGTGTCACCGACGTCGCGCCGTTCAAATCCGGGAAGATCATCGACAAGGGCAACAACCACTACGAGGTGCACATGGTGGCACGCATGTGGGCCTTCGATCCGCCGGAGGTGCGCCTGCCGCCGGGAGCGGACGTCGATCTGTATCTCAGCGCGCTCGACGTCACCCACGGCTTGTACATCGAACACACCAACGTGAACCTGATGGCTGTCCCCGGCTCGGTGAACGCGGCGCGCGTGCACTTCGACACGGAGGGTGAGTACGACGTCATCTGCCACGAGTACTGCGGCGTCGCGCACCAGAACATGATGGGGAAATTCGTCATCGCGAAGGGCGCGGCCGTGCCACCGGCTGCAGCGGTGCCAGCCGCGGCAGCCGGGCAGACAGCCCCTGCGCAGCTCGGCAAGGTGCTCTTCGAGAGCAAGGGCTGCGTGGCCTGCCACACGGTCGATGGTTCGCCCAGCGTCGGTCCCACCATGAAGGGTCTGTACAAGCACGAGACGGAAATGGACGACGGCTCCCGGATCACGTTGGACGACGAGCACATCGCCGAGGAGATCCGCCAACCGAACAAGCATGTGGTCAAGGGCTTCCCGCCGGTCATGCCCGAGGTGCCGCTCACCGACGCTGAGGTCAACGAGCTGGTCGAATATATCAAGACCCTGTCCTGACGATTCGCAACCGGTTCCACGGAGGACGTGATGCAGCCAGTGACTCGCCAAGAAGGCCTTCGGCTCGACGCGTCGCACCGCACGGTGGTGCTGTTGCTCATCATCATCCCGACCGTCCTCCTGGTGCTTGGCATCTACCACGGGTTGCTCCAGGTGCTGTACCGCGCGGGCATCGTCCGCTCGAATGCGTTCCTGGGTTTGGAGTACTACCAGGGACTGACGCTGCACGGCGTCATCAACGCCCTGGTCTTCACCACATTCTTCGAAGTGGCGTTCGGCTACGCCGTTGTCGCCTACTACTTGCAGTGCAGCTTCGACGCGCGGGTGACCTGGCTGGCCTTTGGTCTCATGCTCGGCGGTACATTGATGGCGGCGTGGGCGATGCTGAGCGGCTCCGCGTCGGTGCTCTACACCTTCTACCCGCCGCTGCGCGCCAACCCGCTCTTCTACATCGGCGCGGCGCTTCTGGTCGTCGGATCGTGGGTTCCCTTCTTTCAGTGGATTCCACCCTACATCCGCTGGCGCCGCGAACACCCTGGACAGAAGACACCGATCGGTGTGGTGGGCATGCTCGCAACGTTCACGGTCTGGCTGATGGCGACGCTGCCACTGGCCTACGAGGTACTCGTGTTGCTGATCCCGTGGTCGTTGGGGTTGACCGCTACCGTCGACGTTGTGTTGGCCCGGACACTCTTCTGGTTCTTCGGCCATCCGCTCGTCTATTTCTGGCTCATGCCCGCATACGTGATGTTCTATGTGATGCTCCCCAAGCTCGCGGGCGGAAAGCTGTACTCCGACGATGCCGGCCGCTGGGTGTTCATGCTGTTTATTGTCCTCTCGTGTCCGGTAGGCTTGCATCACCAGTTTGCCGATCCGGGCATTTCGAGTAGCTACAAGTGGCTGCACGCTGCGCTGACATTCCTGGTCGCGCTGCCGAGCTTCACCACCGCCTTCACACTGGCTGCGTCGCTCGAGTACGCCGCACGTGAGCGCGGTGGCCGCGGCCTGTTCTCCTGGTGGGGCCGTCTGCCGTACTTCGATCGCGACCGCTATCTCTTCGCCTACTTCTTTGCAGGGCTCGTGCTGTTCGTCTTCGGCGGCGTCACGGGGATCGTCAACGCCTCGGCGACGATGAACAACGTAGTCCACAACACGGCCTGGATCCCGGGCCACTTCCACACCACCATCGGCGGCCCGGTCTTCCTGAGCTTCCTTGGAATGTCGCTGTTCCTCACCGCGCAACTCACAGGGAAGCGCGTGCGCATGCCAACGCTCAACCTGTGGGTGCCCTATCTGTGGACCGCGGGGATCTTCGTGTTCTCCATCGGGCTCTCGGTCGCCGGCTTGCTCGGCGAGCCACGACGATCAAACCTGGGGACGACCTACGCCAATCCCGCTTCGCCGCTATATCACCCGGAATGGCAGCTGTGGTCGCACATCGGAGCGCTCGGCGGGATCATCATGACGGTAGCGATGCTGTTCTTCTTCATCGTGTTCTTCGCGACGTTGCTGGGCAGCAAGCAGCAGGAGCCGGCATTGGAACTGCCGACTGCCGAGGCCTACCACGACGGTAACGGCCGCTTGGTCTCGAACTTCCGGCCGTGGGTCATGGCTGCCATCGTGCTGTTGGCCATCGCCTACATACCGCCGCTGTACGAGATCATCACCGGCCCGACGCAGCGTGTGCCGGCCTATGAACCGTCCAGCCCGGTTGCTACGCAGCGCTAAGCCCTGGCTCGCGGGCGCTGGGCTGGCGCTCCTCGCGGCGTTCAACGCCACCGCGTCGGCCACCGCGCGCACCCTGCTGCCTCCCGATGCGGCGGCCACAATCGGACAGCGTATTCCGTTCGACGGCTTCGTCGACGATGACGGTCATGCTTTCTCGACAGAGCCGCCGGAGGAGCAACTGGAACGGGATCGACAGCCATGGATCATCAGCCCGATGTACACGCGATGTGCGGGAACCTGTCCTGCCATCACCGCCAGCCTCCGTCGCGCGCTCGACAAGTCGGGTCTGGCCGCTTCCGAATACCGCGTCCTCAGCGTCTCCTTCGACCCCAATGAAACGAGCGATGGGCTGCGCCAGTTCCGCGCCCGCATGCAGTTGCCGGCCGATTGGCTGGTGCTGCGGGCGAGCGATCCGCAGGCGCTGGAACGGACATTGAAGAGCCTCGACTTCCGAACGATCACCATGGGAGACGGAAACTTCGAGCATCCAAACCTGGTGGCCGTGCTGGCACCGGATAGGCGGCTCGCGGGCTACCTCTTCGGTGTCAACCTGAATGCTGCCGATCTGGCGACCATGGTGCGACGCGCAAACGCTGGGGTTTCTGCCGTTGATGCGTGGCGCCCGTACCTACTCGCGATCGCCGCCCTGGGGTTCTTCGCCAGTGGGTCGCTCTTCGTCTGGTTGCTCGGGAAGAGAAGGAGGCGTTCTCGAGATCCCCTCTCTTGCCAAAAGAGGGGCCAGGGGTGAGTTCGACCGCCAGGGAAAGCCACGCCACTGCAAGCGGATCGGCGCCACGATGGTCGGAGCCGTGGACGTTGGCGACCTCAGCCCATCGGCCCTTGATAGACCTCCGTGAAGCGCACCAACATTTCGGTTGGGATCGCCAGGTTCGCGTCGCGGTCGGTGCGCACGCAGACGACCGCCGGTCCTTTGGCTCCTTGCGCACGTCGCAGCGCCGGCTCGACGTCTTCGCTACGCTCGGCGTATTCGCCGTGGCAGCCGAGGCCCTCGGCAACGCGATCCCAGCGCACGGTTCCTTGATTCGTGCCGAAGGTGCGGCCATACAGCATCCGCTCGTTCGGCTCTTCCATCGTCCACGAGCCTTCGGCGCAAACGATCGTGGTGATCTTCACACCGTCGCGCGCTGCGGACTGCATCTCCATGAAATTGAAGCCCGCCGCGCCGTCGCCGGTCACGCATACGACCTCGCGCTCCGGAGCACCGAGCTTCGCGCCGATGGCGGACGGGATGCCGGTGCCCAGCATGCCCAGCTCGAGAATGCTGTGGTACGAGCGCGGCCGCGTCGACGGCAAGCAGGAGTGTGCCCACAGCGAGGTGTTGCCGCCGTCGGTGACATAGACCGCGTCGCTGCCGAACGTCGCACCGACGGCCTGCATGACATGCGCCGGGTGGATGCCGGGTCCCGGCCAACTCTTCACCGGCACCAACTGCTCGTCCCACCACTTCTGGGCTGCCGCACGATAGCGCCCCAGGTCAGCGCCGTCGCGGGCGCGAACCTGCTGCGCGCGCAGCACCTGCACGAGACCTTCGAGCGCATTGTTCACGTCGGCGACGATGCCGAGTGCCAATGGCCGCGTCACTCCTATGTGGCGTGGGTCGACGTCGATCTGGATGAGTTGCTGGTGCGTCGGATCGCCCCAGTATTTGTCGTACGGAATGTCGAGATTACCAAGCCGGGAGCCCGCAACCACAATGACGTCGGCCTCCTGCTTGACGATGTCACCGCAGCCGCCAAAGCCGAAGACATAGTTCGGATGATCGAGTGGCACTGACGCGCGCCCCGCCATCGTGGTCATCACCGGACAGTTCAGCAGCTCGACCAGTTCCAAAAGTGCGGCGTTGGCCTCGCCGCGGTCGACGCCGGAACCGGCGACAACCAGTGGCCGCTTTGCCCTGCGGAGCAAGTCGGCGGCTTGTCGTAGCTGGGCGTCGGAGGCTTGCGGCCGCGGCGGCCGGTAGGCCGCCGGCGGCAGGAGGCGAACGCTCGCCTCATCGCCCGTTGCATACAACACGGGGGCAGGCAACTCGATGTGCACCGGGCCGGGCCGGCCGGCCCACATTTCGCGGAACGCCAGGCGCACGACCTCCGGGATGCGCTCCCACGACAGGATGGGCCCATTCCACTTCACCGCCGGCTTGAACACGTCGAGCTGATCCTGTCCTTGAAACGTCGAGGGCGGCGATGGGTAGACGATACCCAGACGGTGCTGTGACGTGAGCGCCAACACGGGAACCCCCTCATGGCGCGCCGTGATCACCCCCGGCAACAGGTTGGCAGAGCCGGGCCCGGGATTGCCCAGGACCACGGCCACCTGTCCGGTGGTTTTGTACAGGCCTTCCGCCATGTGTACACCCGCCGCCTCGTGCCGCACCGGCACCAAGCGGATCTCATGCGCGCCCAGCTGTGCAAGCAACGGATCGATCTCGGGAGATGGGAGCCCGAACAAGAACCTCACGCCTTCATTGGCCAGGCAGCGCGCCAGCAGTTCGCCACCGGTAATTTCGCTCATGTGATGTCCTCCTGCCGGGCCGCTTGGTTTTGCGTCTTTGCGCGCCCATACCCCGAGAGCGCGAGCGCGTGAGGGTAGGGCCCAGCTGTTTCTTTGACCACGGTCTCCGCATCGGTGCAAGGCATTTCACGCCGTGTCTGTGAAAGCCTATCAATTGCCGCCCCGCTCAGCTACGAGATAGATGACCGGCAGGACGGGCACACACCAGCAACCGAAGGAGCTACCGTGAGGCACATCTTTGCGTCGTTCATTCTCGGCACGGCAACCATCGCACTGGTCATCTGCAGTCCTGAGACACGGCAGGCGGTGGCCCAAGAGCATCCACCGGCCGCCGGTGCGCCAAGCGGCGCGGCGGCCGTCGACACCGTGGCCGGCATCACCGGCAAGGTCGTCGAGACGATGAACGCCGGAAGCTACACGTACGTCCAGGTCGACGACGGTGCGAAAAAAATCTGGGCCGCGGCCCCGCAGTTTGCCGTCGCGGTCGGAGACAAGGTCATCGTCCCCGATGGCATGGCGATGCGTGACTTCTACAGTAAGACTTTGGATCGAACCTTCGACCTCGTCTCTTTCGTGCCCAGCGTTCAGCTTGTCGGCAGCAAACCAGCAGAGAGTCAGGCAGGCAGTGCAAGTAGCCACGGCGGTTCGTTTGACCACCCCATGTCTGGTCACGGCGCCACCGGTCCAGCAACTGTTGACCTCTCCAACATCAAGAAGGCGGAGGGCGGGCAAACGGTGGGCGAGCTGTTTTCCAAGAAGGCGGCGCTGGCGGGGAAGGACGTTTCGGTTCGCGGCCGGGTCGTCAAGTTCACCCCGGCCGTGATGGGAAAGAACTGGCTGCACGTGCAGGACGGCAGCGGCAGCGCCGGCACCAACGACTTGACCGTCTCGACGAGCGCCACCGCCGCCGTGGGCAACACCGTGCTGGTGCGCGGCAAGCTCAGCACCGATAGGGACCTCGGCTTCGGCTACAAGTACGGCATCCTCATCGAAGACGCCACGGTCGCCGTGGAATAGACCAGAGAACTCGTGGTTCGCCGGCAGTGAAGGAGCCGAGTGTCACACCCCTGTGTTGCATTCACTCGTGCGGACATGCAAAGCACCTGCGGAGCAATCCATTGATGTCCCTTCGCGTTACGTATCCTCGCGACGTCATTGAACGGGTCTCGACACACCCTATTCGGCTCATGCTGAGCTGACTCCGCGAGAGTGGACGCGCTGCGGCAGGACTTGAGCGCATAAGCCGCAACGTGACCCGGGTGCGGCAAGTTGCCACGCCTGGCAGGTCGTTCTCTACTTCTTCATCATTATCATTGGGAAAAGTTCCGGCGCGTTGCGGCGACCTCGCTGGCGATGAGCGCCAACCGTTGGTGATGCAGTAGCCGCTCGCACAGGGTATGCCTTTGCCCCGGCCATGAGCAAACAGACGTCCACCTCCCGGTCTACATACTGCCGTCCTTCCCTCAATTCTTCTGTCCAAGTAGGTTGGCCATCGCTCCATCCACGGGGTCAATACCGGCGGTGAACATTCCGGATTCGACCCCGATTCCCTTCGATGCCACTACGCCAACGCCGTCTGGTGATGCGGCGCCACGCCTGCGCGTCAGTTCACCGGCGGGTCGCCGCCGGCGTACGTCACGGCCATGCTAGCGGCCGCGATTGGCAAATCCTTCGGAGCTGCAGCGGGTTGCCACGTTTCTCCGGCATCCGGCGACGCGTAGATGACGTAGTGCCCAGAGGATGGGTAATAGTAGTCGTACATCCATGCGGTCATGAGCGCGCTGCCATCGGGACCCATGGCGATCGATTCCGGCTGCTCGATATACGAGGGCCCCAAGGTTTGCGCAAAGGATTGAAGCAGCCGCCAGTGAACCCCATCGTTGGACTTCAACAACGCGAGCGTGGAATCATCCGAATCGTCCGGCCACGCCAGGGCCAGGAGCACGCGATCGTTTCCCCCTTTTCGATTCCACGCCAGGCCGTAGATGTAGAGGTTGGGCATGGGTTGATCATCAATCGTGACGTCGATGGTCGTCCAGGTGAAACCATCATCCACCGAGCGTGCCGGCAGCCCCGCGATCACTGTATGATCCCCGATGAAGTAGCCGGCGAGTCCCGCGCCGGGTTGCAGTTGCCAGGTCGCGCCGAGATCGTCCGAGTACATTGTTCCTGATGGCAAGCTGTAATCGTACCGGCATTCCTCTCCATACCGAAAGTTTGGATCGAAATAGGAGCATGACACGCATTCCGACACGTTCGGGTATCCGGGCCAAGGGCAGTAGAACCAGTCGGACCAGCAGGTCTGGCTGTAGTACTGCGCTAGCAATCGTTTTTCCCCAAGGTAAATCATGGCAAAGGGTCGAACGGCATATTGCGAGTAGATTGGTGCGGACCGATCGGTGAAGGTGCGGCCGCCGTCAGTCGACAGGAGCGTCGTGTTGAGTCCGTCCCAATAGAACGGGCTATTCGTGCACGCGGACGCGTCTCCAAACATATCCGCATCTCCAAGCCAATCGAAGATCACCGTACTGCTGTTGATGGCCACGCCTTGGCACCCGTTGAGGCAGATGCGCGAGCTGCCATCGTAATCGACCGGAACCGGCAGACCGCTCCCAATCCGGTGCCAGCCGCGATCCAGAATCGTGGACCGGTAGGAAGCCTGCGCCGTCAACAGCAAGAAGGAGTCCCCCTGCATCACCTTGCCAGCCACGGCGCCCAGCGAGCCGTTACTCGGCGCTTCATTGCCCATGGTGCCTTGGAAGACGAGTGCGTACATGCCGCTTGGCGGGGGGTCAAACGATGCATCGAACGCCGGCACCGAGGCTTGGTTGCAGGGGCCGCCGTTCGCACAATGCTGCGCCGCGGGGATCGCACGCCGCCAACTGTTCGAGCCCGGCACGAGTCGGCGATTGCCCTCGGCGTCGTCGTAGTAGAGCTCGAAGGTGCCGTTCAAATCCTCCTCGCCAAGGTTCTTGATGAGGAACCCGTTCAGGTCGTCCGGATCGGGCGCGAAGTCGAGCTTGCCGCGGAAGAAGTAGTCGAGCGCGGCTTGCGCGTACGCTGTCGCCTTTGGGAGCAGCGTCTGGGCCTCAGCCCGCCAGACTTCACCGTCCTGTCCCGCCAGGCTCACCGCGTAGAATGTAGCAAGCCCCGGCACACCGCGTAGTGCTCGCCCGAAGACACTTTCCACCAGCGCGGGATCGAGCGGTAGCCCATCGCGATAGCCCTTCTTTAGGTAGTGGCGCAGCAGGTTGTTGGACACAACCGCGGTAGACTCGACCAACAGGTTGATGTCAGGGTGGGGATACAGCCCTGCGGTGTCCTCGCTGAAGAAGTTTGCGTTCGTGAACTCGGCAATCCCGACGGGCGCGGTCTCGACCTCATGGCCATCACCGGGGTCGAGCCCGCCGACAGTTACGTTCGGGTCGGCGCCGCGGTAGATGGTGTTGTCGATCAAATTCGCGACCGGTGCGGGTGCGGCAGGCCAACCGGAGGGTTCGCCCAGCAGAATGCTTTGCACCGCGGGAGATCCAGTCAGCGGGACCTGGCCAGAATTGTCAGATACCCAATATTCGAAATTCGGGAAGCAGGACAGGCCAAACAAATATTTGTGGCACACATAGTCCATGGGGTGTGCATCATCGCGCACATGCGCGGGCTGCCCGGCGTCCTCCACCAGGTGCATGATCTGGCCGGTGGCGCGCAAGGTATCGGCCCAGGCCTGGTCCCGCGCACCCTGCGTCTGAGCGGTCAGCGCCGCGTAGTAGAACCGGCGCGCCTCCGGCCACGACCACCCCTGCCCGTCCTGCTGCATCCATACAATCGACGACGGTTCGGCTCCGTAGAGCCCTGCACCGGTCAGTGGGTTATGAAAGTGATTGAGGAACCGACCGTCATCATCCTCGAAGCTTCCTCCATTGATGACCCATTGCTCGGCGGCCTTTCCTGCGAAAGGGTGATTGATGCCATCGGCGATGCCGACTTCACCGACCAGAAGGACAGGGAGCGAGGATCTTTCCGTACAAGTTGCATTGATCTGCTCGTGGGTCTCAGCATTGAACCCCTCCGCTGTTCCGACACTCAGAATCAGCAAAAGTAGTGCAAAATGGATGGTCCGGCAATTGCGTTTCATTTGATTTGTCCAGAGCTAAGGAGGACTGGCTGGAGACCCATCATTGCCCGCCGTTCATTGATTTCACGGTTCAAAGCCGTTTCCTGGTCGTGCAGCCACGACAAATTCCTCGTCTCAAACTCGCCCAGCCTGCGAAGCGCTTCTCGCGGCGTGAGTCCGCTGTTGCGCAGCCGTATAATCAGCGAACCGGTTTGTAGGCGGGCATTCGGGATACGTGCGTCGTACTTCGGGGTAAACTCGTACGGGAAGTAACCCGGCGCTACGCAGCTCAGAAAGGCCCCGCGGGACACATGGAAGCGGCGGAGCAAACCAGGGTCCCGGCGCGGAATGCTGAAGCGCCCCTCCGTGTCCGTAACCGCCCACCGCACGTCGTCAAACTCCTCGTGCGGCTCTACCGGGTTTGGAATATCCTTGAGCCACAGGACGATGACGGCTGCACCGGCGATGCCGCGTTGCGTCTCGGCATCGACGACTCGCCCCTCGAAGGGCCCCCACACGTTCTCGTGCTTGCCTGTCGGGAGCACCGCGTCGGATTTCGGAAACGGCGACGGGACCGCTGCGGGGGTGCTCCGCGGTTGAGCCCCGCCACCCGTAGCGGCTGGGTTGGCTTGCGCCACGAGACGGCGATGCTGCGGCCTGTCACCCGAGGGTACCCTTACGAATCGGCTGCCGCCAGACTGGGCCGTGATCCTCTCCCCCATTCCCGCCGAATCGGGGAACGCTGCCGGCGCTCCCGCAGCCGCGGGCGCGCTCCAGCAGCAGATGAGCGCGACAGCAGTGATCGACATGCCCACAAACCGCTTCGGACCGAAGCCGCGCCCTTTCATCAGAACCTCCGCACCCGCCACAAACCGTCCGTATCCAGCCCAAACGATACCGGATAGGAGAACGTCTGCCCGTCGTCATCGCGGTGCATGTCACATTGCGCGCCCGCCGGACCAACCGCGTCGAGTTGAATGCTCGTCATGATCTGGTCGACCGTTGCTAGCACCGCACCGGGCAGCTGATTCCAGGCATTCTGGTACACCGCGCGTGTCTCTGAATGGACGAACTGGGCCGCGCCGGACACGTCCCCAACGCGCAGCGCATCCTTCACGCCCTGCCACACGGGCTGTAAACGCGCGTCCATAACGCCTGGGTCGGCCACGTGCACGATGCCAATGGTTGTGTAGCTGTTCCCGTCCGCATCGGTCACGGTCAAGCGCGGTAGATAGAGCCCAGGCTGTGCGTAGGTGCAGGTGAACGTGCCGATCGTGGTTTCATCGGCGTCCGGCGTCCCATCACGGTCGGCGTCCAGGCTGAGATGCGTGATCGAGATTGGGCTCGAGTAGGTGAAGCCGGTGGTCAGCGGCACCAAGCCGGCCGCATGGGTCGCCCGCAGCACGACCGCTGGCCCCGGTGCGCCCGTCGGTGCCGTGACGGGAACCCTCACGGCGCTCAGTATGCCGCTGAAGTCTCGCACGCTCAGGGTAAAGCCCGTCATGGAAGCATCCACCGGCAGACGAACGACAAATTGATTACCCTCAACCAGCCCCGGCGTTCCGTTCGCCGTCACTCCCACCGTCCCATTGGGCAACGAAGCGAGCGTCCCACGCACGGTCATCTCGTTGCCGTCGGTCGTGACCGCCGAAACGGTGTCAGTAACCGCCACTACGATATTCCCGATCTGTTTGCTCGCCGGCGGCCCGACGTTTCCTGCTGGATCCGTGACGAAAGTAGAGAGCGTGTCACCCGCCATCGCGGCCAGTGTGGTCGTAAACGCCCCGGTACCGTCGGCGGTTGTGGTCACCGTCTCCGCGGTGCGGGTGTTGGTCACCGTCACCAGGCCATTGGCCTCGACGCTGCCGGCGAAGCCGATCACGCTCACTCCTCCACCGCCGAGCAGAGCGACCGCGATCAACTGCCCGTTCGGTGCGGCTGGCGCAACCGTGTCGAGCGTAACGTGGATCGTGTCGCTCGCGGACCCGCTGGCGCCCGTGGCCGTCGCCGTGATCGTGTTCGCGCCTTCGACCAGCTCAACGGACGCGGTGAAGGTGGTGTCAAGCAGCGATGCGGTGACACCGTTGACGAGCACCGTGTCCGCCGCGGCCACGTAGCCGCTGACCTGCACCGGTGCCGTATTCACGTAGCTGCCATCTGTCGGTGATTGGATGACGATGGACCGCGGGGTCGGTGTCAGCGTCTCCGTCGGGCTGGGGCTCGGTGTCGGCGTGGGTGTCAGTGTCGCGAAGGTGCTGACGTTGCACACACAGTCGGGCATGCACTGGCCGCCGGTCTCGGTGACGCAGAGATCATCCCAGCGCACGTTGCAGCAGTACGAATCGGATGCGCAGACGCAGGCGGCACACGCTGCGTTGCCGCAATTCGGCCTCGTGTTGACGACACAGCAGTCGCCGGGCGTCGGCGTCGCGGTCGGTGTCGATGTTGGCAAAGCCGGCCCTTGGACCGATAAGGTGAACGTGCCGCTCTGGCCGGATGATCCGTCGACGACAGCGACGACCGCTTGACCGGCGAGCAGGTCGACGGAAACCTCCGGCACCTCGAACCAGGCCCCGGCGCACCCCAGTTCCGCTTGCGGTGAGCAGTCAGGGCTGCGCACCGCAAGAATAGCGGAATAGGAGGCCGTGATGCCGACCACATAGGTGCCGTCGGCCGCTGCCGTGAACTGGTAGGTCACGTCCGGCGCGTTGTCACCTGACGCGCAGGTTTCTCCGCCCATGAGGTTGCCGGCGCCAATCGTCGTGCCGCTCACCGAGGTGCTGTAGATCGTGCCGAGATCGGCTTGCGCGCACGTGCTGAGCTGGGCCACCGCGGCGCTGGGTGTAGGGGTCTGCGTGAACGACGGCGTAGCCGTTGGGGTGTCAGTGACGGTCGGGGTCTCAGTCGGGGTGTGAGTTGGAGTTGGGGTCTGGGTAGGTGTCACGGAGGGTGTGCCTGTCGGCGATAGCGTGGGCGTGTCCGTCGCGGTGGCCGTGGGGGTTGGCGTGTCGGTCCCTGTGGGGGTCGGGGTGTCGGTCGGGGTGTCGCTGGGTGTCGCAGTCGGCGTCTGAGTTGGGGTGGGCGTGGCGGTATTCGTCGCGGTTGGCGTCGGGGTTTTCGTGGCAGTCGGCGTGACCGTTGACGTGTTGCTGGGGGTGCTGGTTGCCGTTGGTGAAGCCGTGGGAGTGTTCGTCGGCGTTGCTGTCGGGGTCTTTGTTGGTGTGGGGGTGGGCGTGGCGGTATTTGTCCCGGGTGCCGTGGGGCTATTCGTCGCGGTTGGCGTCGGGGTGGCCGTTGGCATGGTGCTGGGTGTGTTGGTTGGCGTTGCCGTGGGTGTCGGACTGCCCGGTGGCGTAGCGGGTGGGTCGACCAACTCCACGCCAAATGTGCAATAGCTCGAAGTCGTTGTCGTGCCCATTGAGCTGTGCTTGAAAGCAATGACATTGCCGGCACTGATGGGAGCAACATGCGTAGTGTCGGCGCACGTCGCGCTTCCAGAGGTTGGCACCTGACAGGTCACCGCGGTGTCGGAGACGCTTGAAGTCGCATTCGATGTCCCGGTATCGACGCTTACGGTCATTGCTGTGACGGGAGATGCCGAACACCAGACCCGGAGATTTTGGATCTGCGCATCGGCGCTAACGGGAAAAGTCCCTTGCGTGGTGGCCGATCCGATCACCTCCGCCCAGGAATACTCGGACCCTGTCGTAAAGGTCACATCTGCGTACGCGTTCCCGGAGCCCATCCCGCCGTACTCGATCGTAACCCTTCGGCTCCGATACCAGATTGAACCCGCGGCCGTCAGCTTGACGACCAACCGGTCTCCGGCCGCAAAGGTCGCACTGTGACTCGTATCGGTGCAACTGGTCCCCGACGATGCAATCGTACAGGCGACGACCGTGTCCGTCCCCGTCGTCGTGTTTCGCACCGTAAACGTCTCCGCCCATGTGCCCAAAGCGCTGTCAACGACAGCCATGATCGCCGTGACAGTGCCGCTGTTCGGCATTATGAACGCCGCCTCCGCCTCGGTCGTGCTCAAGCACTTGGCTGGTTTGTTGAGGTACGTGGTCGGACCGCAGTAGGCCGTGGCGGCGGGCAGGGCCGTCGTGATGCTGCCGATGGCGAGAACGTTCTTGTGGACTGTGGAAGAGGATCCGTTGGCCGTCACGCGCAGCGAAACCATGCAAGTCGTATTGAGCGTGCCGCTGGCGCTGTTGACGACTTTGATGTCAACCGACGCCCCGGCGTTGTAGTCATCAACGCGCGTGAGATCACTACACGTGTTGGCGGTCGTGCCGGAGATGGTACAATTCTCGTTAGCGTCTGCCCCACCAATGCGGAGCCTAAACGTCACGCTGCCCCCGGACCCTCCGGGCGGCCCTGCGCATGAGACGTACAGGTTGCTCAACCGTCCGGACGTGGGGAGCGGCTGAGAGGCGGCATTTTCGGACGAGATGCTACCGCCGACACCGAAGTACGTGGTGACCCCGTTTCCACCGCTGGTCCCGCTCAGATACAGGGCGGCGTGCTCGAGCGCATAGCCGGCGCCGCCGGTGAGAGCCAGCACCGTTAGAGTGACCGCCGTTAACGGCGCACAGCGGCTTGGCGGCGGCGCGCGTAGCCATCCCGCAGCGTGACGATTGGCACGTGCTATCACCCATTTGCAACCCCGTCCAATCCCAATAGACAATGTGGGCGTTGTGCATTAGATGAGAAGGTGACGATATCTTCTGCGCAAGGAACCACTGTGGGAACGCATATTACAACGCTCAATCGTTGCGAAATGATCGCAGTCAGGCTTTGTAATGATCCGAGTTGGGCTTTGCGTAGTGATCCACGGGCCGGCGGGTGCCTCGAACAGGGGGGCGTTACCCGCCGTCAGCGTTCTGCGGTGGGACGAACTGCTAGAGGAAACACGGCGCAGAGCGCGAGAGGATCTGGCCGCACTCCTACGCGACGCGGCGTGGCTGACGCACCAGGCCCGGCGGTTGGTGCCGTCGGCACCGTGCTCGCACTGGCGATTCCTGGTGCCAGCGTGTGGCGGGTGCAGTTCGACGAGTTCACCGGGCAATTTGATGCGCGGTTTCCGCCCGAGCTGCACTGGTCCCCGTTGCACTCGCCGCTTATTGAAGCTCAACTGCGGTTTTCGGGCTCAGTCCATCCAACGCGCCACGGCTGCAAACGCGGCCTGGGCTTCAGGGGCGCGCCGCACATCGAGCACGTCTTCCAGTTTGCCGAGTTGGCGCATGAGCTGCTCGAGCCGCTCGTCTTCGTTGACCCCGAGCAGGATCACGCTGCGCGTTGCGTCGCCGACGGGCGAGCAGAGAATCGCTTCCACGTTGAAGCCGCGCCGCGCGAACAGGCCGCAGATGTGGGACATCACGCCGGGATGATTGCGAACGAGCAGGCGCAGCACGGCAGTGGTGCGGGCGCTATCGGAAATCGTTGCACGTGCGGCGTCAGGCACCGAGGTCTGCATGGGGTCCTCCATCGATCATGTCACGGTTGGCGGCGCCGGGCGGCACCATCGGGTAGACGTTGGCCTCGGCGGCGATCGGAACGTTGATCAAACACGGTCCTTGCGTGCACAACGCAGCAGCGAGCGTCGCCACGGGATCGTCTGCAGTGCCCAGATCGTGCGCCGCAACGTTGAACCCGCGTGCGATAAGGGCGAAGTCGGGCTCGGCATGGAAGCGCGAGGCGTGATAGCGGCCACCGTAGAAGAGCTGCTGCTGCTGGCGAACGAGTCCCAGATGGCCATTGTTCAGGAGAATCACCTTGATGTTCACCTCTTCCTCCGCCGCCGTGGCCAACTCCTGGAGGTTCATGAGCAGACTGCCGTCGCCGGTGAAGCACACCACCGTTTTCGCCGGGTGCGCGAGCGCCGCGCCGATGGCGGCCGGCAATCCGAAGCCCATCGTGCCGAGGCCGCCGGAGGTCAGCCATTGCCGCGGCCAGGTGAACGGAAAGGCCTGCGCCACCCACATCTGGTGCTGGCCGACGTCGCTGGTGACGATGGCGTCGCCGTCGAGCAGCGCGGCGCTGTGGCGGATGATCCCGTAGGGCTGCAGCGGATCGCCGTTACCGGGCGTGGCGAGCGGATAGGCCGCGCGCAGCTGTTGGATGCGTCGGATCCAGTCCCGTCGTGGCGTGGCGACAACGTTCGGCTCCAACGCGCGGAGGATGTCGCCGACGTCCGCCTCGATGCCCAGGAACGGTTGCTTGATCTTACCCAACTCGCTGGCATCGATGTCGACGTGGACGATCTTCGCCTGCGGGCAGAACGCCGCCGCCTTGCCGGTGGCGCGGTCGTCGAAGCGTATGCCGAGGGCGAGCAGCAAGTCGCACTCTTCGAGCAACAGGTTCGTGCAACGCGCTGCGTGCATACCAACCATACCCAGAAATAGTGGATGTGCGGCGGGCATCACCCCGAGACCGAGCAGTGTGGCAGCGACCGGAATCGACGCCGTTTCCGCAAGCCGCCGCAGCGCAGCGGATGCGTTTGCGACGACGACCCCCGCACCAACCAGGAACAGCGGTCGCTGCGCTTCATTGATCAGTGTCGCGACGCGCGCGACGTCGCTCGCTTGAAATTGCGGTGGCGGATCGGCGTGTCCGGGTTCTGGCAGCACGCCGAACTCGACCGTTTCGTTCTGCACGTCCTTCGGCACGTCCACAACAACCGGTCCGGGACGGCCTGACGCGGCGACGCGGAACGCATCGGGGATGACCTCGAGCAACTCGGCTGCCGAACGCACCAGGTAGTTGTGCTTGGTGATCGGGACCGTCAGGCCATAGGTATCGATCTCCTGGAAGGCGTCGGTACCGATCATCGCGCGCGGCACCTGGCCGGTGATGGCGACCAGCGGAATCGAGTCGAGCTTGGCGTCGGCGATCGCGGTCAGCAGGTTGGTGGCCCCGGGGCCCGACGTGCCGAAGCACACCGCCGGGCGGCCGCTGGCGCGGGCAATGCCCTGGGCGATGAAGCCGGCGCCCTGCTCGTGCCGGGCCAGCACGTGGCGGATGCGGCTGGCGCGCAGCGCATCGTAGAGCGGTAGGTTGGCGCCGCCGGGAATGCCCGCGACGATATCGATCGATTGGCGCTCGAGGAGCGTGGTCAGCAGTTGTGCGCCGGTTGCCTGCATGGGAACCTCTCCTTTCTCGGACGTGGTTCCCTGCGCGGCTCGGGACCGTGAGGCTTCAGAAAAACGAAACCCCCGCCGGTCTCGCGCCGGCAGGGGTTTGCAAACTCGTTATGTCATCCCCGCTACGGCGCGACGGCCTCGATCACAGACACGACCACCACGGGCAGAGACAGAGCTGCGGGAAGAGCAGGGTCGAGCGCGCGGGGTGCGGAGGAGGACATTGGTGTCCCTAGGTACTACACAGCGGGCGTCCGGAACAAGAGCGACGTTCACACGATCGTGGGTTGCAACACTTGATAGCCACGCCGCAGCGGCGTAGACCTCCGGGAAGGGCGCAGCGTATGAGTGAGATCGCGGGCCGACACATTCTGATCACCGGGGGCGCGAGCGGTATCGGCCGCCTGATGGCGAAACGGCTGGCGGGATTGGGCGGCCGCATCAGCGTCTGGGACATCCACCGTGAAAACCTGGAGAAGGTGATTGCCGAACTGAACGCCGCCGGTCGCGAGCCGGCGCGTGGGTTCCCTTGCGACGTCGCGCGGCGGGAGAACATCTACCGGGTGGCGGCGGAGACCACGGCAGCGGGCGGAGCGGTCGACATGCTGATCAACAATGCCGGTGTCGTTACCGGCCAGTCCATTCTCGATCTGCCCGACGAAAAGATCGAAGCCACCTTTGCGATCAACACGCTGAGCCTCTTCTGGACAGCGAAGGCGTTTCTGCCGCAGATGATCGAGCGCGGCCGCGGTCACATCGTCACCATTTCATCCGCCGCCGCATTGATCGGCGTGCCCAAGCTCAGCGACTACTCGGCGAGCAAGTGGGCAGCAATGGGGTTCGATGAATCGCTGCGCGCGGAACTGCGCACACTGGCGCCGGCGATACGGACGACGATCGTGTGCCCCTACTACATCGACACCGGGATGTTCCACGGGGTGAAGTCGCGCTTTCCCTGGCTGCTGCCGATTCTCAGCGAGGACTACGTGGCGGGGCGGATCGTGTCGGCGATCCAGCGCGACAAGCGCCGCCTGATGCTGCCCGCGCTCGTCTATTCCGTGCCGCTGATGCGCGTCCTTCCCGTGGGCGTGTTTGACTGGCTCGCCACCTTCCTCGGTGTGAACGCCTCCATGGACGAGTTCAGAGGCCGACAGTGAGATGGGTCGGACCGGATGCTGACCTCTCTGACATGAGCGCCGACGGGCGCGGGCGATTGAATCTCGCACGCTTCGGCTCCGCCGCGAATACCCCAGTCGGGCCGGCAGCAGCATGACCTGAACGCCAGTCACGAGCCACGATCGTACATCGCGCGTGTCGTGCGGCTCATCAACTCGACGAGCATGCGGCGCGGCAGCAGACGGTGCAGCACGAAGGCGGCGAGGCGATTGCTCCGACCGGCGATCCGGGTCGGTCCACGCCCGAGGCCTGCGAGCGCTTCGGCAACCGTTTCATCCGCCTCCATGATCGGGGCGGACAGACCGCGCGTCGGGCGCGGGTTGCTGCCCAGAAACCCGGGGGTGCGAGTGGCACCGGGGCAGAACGCCAACACATCGACGCCACGCTCGCCCAACTCCGCCCACAAGGCCTCACCGAGCACCAGGTCGAAGGCCTTGGTGGCCGCGTAGGTACCGACCATCGCATGTCCCTGAAAGCCGGAGAGCGACGACATCAGGATGATGCCGCCGCGCCGGCGCTCGGCCATGCGCGCGCCGTAGTGATGGCTGAGCAACAACGCTCCGCGGCAGTTCACGTCGAGCATGCGCAGCTTGTCGTCGAGAGCGACGTCGAGGAAGCGGCCGACGACGGAATGCGCGGCGTTGTACACCAGCAAACCGATTTCGAGGTCGCGCGTCGCTGCCTCCAACTGCGCCAGCATGCCGGGAGCCGCGAGGTCGATGACCAGAGCACGCGTCTCGACACGGCATTCGGCGGCCAACGCGCCGGCCAGCGATTCGAGCGGTTCAGCCGCCTCGGCGACGAGGACGACGTTCAGCCCGCGCTGCGCCAGTTGACGCGCATACGCCGCGCCCATGCCGAGCGAGCCGCCCGCGACCAGCGCCCACGGACCGTAGCGAGCACAAAATGAGTCGGCCATTGTCGTTCCCGCGCCGCTGGGTAGCACGGCGAGGCATAGGGGGAAAGGCAAGGTGGAAGACGCCTGCCCGATCAAACCGCCGGAACGGCCATGCCGCGTTGGACCGCCGGCCGAGCGCCCAGCGTGTCGAGCCAACGCTTGACGTGGCCGAACTCGGCGACCTTCTCGGGCATCATCGACTGGAACGGTCCCCAGGCCGCGACGATCCATGGGTAGGTGGCGATGTCGGCAATCGAGTACTCGCCGCCCAAGTACTCCTTGCCGCTGAGGCCGACGTTGAGCACGCCGACAATGCGCAGCGACTCGTTGACGAAGCGCTGAATGGCGTACGGGATCTTCTCCGGCGCTTGATTGATGAAGTGGCCGGCTTGACCGATGATCGGGCCGACGTGACTCATCTGATACATGAGCCACTGCATCACCTGACTACGCGCCCGCCGGTTCTCCGGCAGGAAGCGTCCCGTCTCCTCGGCGAGGTAGAAGAGGATCGCGCCCGACTCGAAGATCGCCAGCGGTCCACCGGCGGCGTCGGGATCGACGATGGCCGGGATCTTCTGGTTCGGATTGATCGCAGTGAACTCGGCGCCGAACTGTTCCTCCTTGCCGAGGTTCACTGGAAGCACCCGGTACGGCATCCCAACCTCTTCGAGCATGATGGAGATCTTGCGCCCATTGGGCGTCGTCCACGTGTAGAGATCGATCATGATCCACCTCGCGTGCGGAGATGGATCAGCTGTACTCCAGTGCATCCCTCATGCAACCGGACATGCAGTCAACGCCCCGGGCTTGACCCCCGCTCCCAACGCGCCGTATAGCCTGAGGCAGACACGGAGGGCATCGATGGCCATCATCGACTCCGATCAGCATCTCTACGAATCGCGGACGCTGTGGCGGGAGCACATCGATCCGGCCCTGCGCGACGAGGCGCTGCACATCGACGACGACGCGACCGGCACGCCGCGGCTGCGCTGGCGGGACCAGCAGATCGGCATTGCCGAGGTGCAGGTGCCCGGTCAGAGCGCGGCGGTCGGTGAACGACACCGCCGTGCCCGGGCTGGCCTGCCGCCCCCGGAGCCGTACGACGAGCGGCTACCGCGCGACTACTGGGAGCCGAGCGCTCGTCTCGCCAAGCTGAACGAGCTTGGTGTCGATGAAGCGGTGCTCTTCCCGAACTACGGCCTGCTCTGGGAGCGCACGCTGCACCGCTCGTTGCCTGCGTTGCTCGCCAACATGGCGGCGTGGAACCGCTGGTGCGTGGCCGTGGCGCAGGAGGGTGGCGGCCGGCTGCATCCGGTTGCGCACCTCAGCCTGCGTGATCCGGCGTGGTTGGAGAAGCAGTTGCGAGAACTCGGTCGCGGCGGCGTGCGGCTGGCAATGATTGCACCTGCCCTGGTCGACGGCCGGCCGCTGTCGCACCGCGATCACGACCGGATGTGGGCGGCGTTCTGCGACGCCGGCATCTCGCCCGTCTTCCACGTCGCCGAGCAACCGCGCCCGTTCGCGGACGCGTGGTACACCGACGACCACGACGCCTTCGTGCCAGTGGTGGAGACCGTGTTCCTCTATGTGCCGGCGGCGCTGGCGTGTACGGACCTCATTCTGAACGGCACGCTGGAGCGCTTTCCGGACCTGCGCATCGGCATCGTGGAGCTGTCGGCGATCTGGGTGCCGCTGTATCTGATGATGCTCGACGGGGCCTCCGCCTTCACCCGGCAGATCAACGGCGGCAGCCCGCTGCCGGCGTTGCCGCTGCAGCCGAGCGATTACTTTCGCCGTCAGGTGCGTGTCTCATCCTTCGCGTACGAGGCACCGGGCAACATCGTGCAGCAGCTCGGCGGGACGGATCTGTTGATGTGCTGCAGCGACTACCCACATTCCGAGGGCACCGAAACGCCGATCGTCGACTACGCCGCCAGCGGCCTCGATGCCCACGCGGGCGCCGCTCCGGGCCTCTTCAGCGACAACATCGCCTTCCTCCTGCGAAGATCGGCCCCACCCTGACCCTCCCCCGTGGCCGGAAGTGGCCACAGGGGAAGGGACCCGTACGCAGGCGGCGCGGAATGTTCATGGTCTTCGGCGGCTCATGAGCACTGTTGGGCGAGCAGTAGGGCCTGCGGGTCAGCCTGCCGTGCAACCGTGCAGCGCGTTGTTCACCGCGATGATCAGCTCGTTAATGGTCACCACGCCGTTGTGGTCAAGGTCGAATTGCGCGCAGGTGTCGAACGTGGCGGTGCCCAGGGCGATGTCCACGCCGGTGATAATCTCATCCACCGTCACGCCGCCCAGGCCGTCGCAATCTCCCGGACAGCTGTGATTTTCCATTAGCGCCATCTGCACACCGGGATCGCTCGCTGCGGTTGTCTGCGCCATGTCGGCGGCCTGCTGCGGCGTCAAGTCTTCGAAGTTGGCGGCGGCGTTGGCCGCCTCGACCGCCTGCACCACCGCAGCAACGCCGTCGGGGTTGTAATTCTCGAATCCTTGTTCCTCCAGTAGGCGCACGGCGGCCTCCGATATGGAGTCGATCAGGTTCTCCGGGGTGTCGCCGACTTGGCGCGGCAGCACCGCGGCGGCTTGCTCCAGGGCCTGCCCGACGGGAACGACGAGCACCGGCGCGCGCAAGACAAACGACGGGTTGACCCTCGCCAGCACCACGGGCAGCGTGCCCTGCAGCAGACTGGCAGAAACGATGATCCTGAAGCGTCCATTGGCGTCCGTGAAGATGCTCGCAACCGGCTCGCCCATCGCCATACACGGTTTGCGTACCGCGCAGAGGAACAGGTCCACCTCCTTGTTGCCGAGTGGCACCTGGCCATGATCGGCCGGTAACCCACCCTGCCCCGGCACCAACACGCGGCCGGCCAGCGCCACCATGCCTTGGCCCACGGTGGGTGTGGCTGTCGGCGTGAGCGTCGTGGTTGGGGTCGCCGTGTCCGTGGGGACGGCCGTCGGGGTTGGGGTTGGAGTCGACGTCGCCGTTGCAGTGACAGTCGCGGTGTCGGTGGGCACCGCAAGCATGGTGGCGGTTGGCGTCTGGGTTGCCGTCGGCGCGTTCGTCCCGGTGGCTGTCGGAGTCGGAGTGTCTGTAGGCGTGCCAGTGTTGGTCGCCGTCAGGGTCAAGACGGAGGTTGGCGTCGCGGTTGGCGTCGGCGTGCTGCTGGGCGAGGCGCTTGGTGATGCTGACGCCGTGGCCGTGAGCACTCCGGTCTGCGTGGGTGTCGGCGTCAACGACGGCGCGAGTGTCGAGGTGGGCGTTGGTGTGAGCGTCGGCAGCAGTGTTGAGGTCTCTGTTGGCGTCG
>Ga0335069_10001491_pt1 | contig 37780 bp, 29 predicted proteins | sample Lox_Sample_11_FD_206714 | JGI IMG/M metagenome (GOLD analysis project Ga0335069, IMG submission 206714) | Soil microbial communities from Loxahatchee National Wildlife Refuge, Florida, United States - Lox_Sample_1.1 | ecosystem: Environmental > Terrestrial > Soil > Wetlands | place: USA... | reverse complement strand
ACGACCCGTACACTTTCATCTTTGACTTGGGCGGCAGTTTCGAAAGCCTGACACGTCTGTTTGGTGGGACTTATGTCCGCGTTGGTTTAAAGTCACCTACGTTCAAGATCAACCCCTTTTCCATCGTTCCCACGAAGGAAAATCTCGATTTTCTGGTCCTCTTTCTCAAGGTCTTGATGCAGGGTTCCTCGCCACTCGAACTAACCCCAGCCGAGGAGCGCGACCTCTACCACCAGGTTGAAAACCTCTATGAGATCGACCCTTCGCTGCGGACGTTATCTGTCCTGGCAAATACCCTGGACCGGAGGCTCGCTGACCGGCTCGCACGTTGGACCACAGGAGGACAGTTCGACTTTGTCTTTGACAATGCCGAGGACACCATCACCTTCTCACGTTTTCAGTGTTTCGACTTTCAAGGAATGAACCAATACCCCGAGGTGCTGGAGCCTTTGCTCTTCTACATCCTACACAGGGCCAACGCTTCGATTTCAGATCCGAAAATCAGCCAGACTTTCAAGGCATTCCTGATTGACGAGGCGTGGCTCTTTCTCAAGAACCCTGTGATCAAGAGCTACATCATCGAAGCGCTTAAGACCTGGCGGAAACAAAATGCGGCGATGATCCTCTCCACTCAATCGCTAGATGAGCTGCGGAAATCGGAGATTCTCGACGTTATCGTTGAAAGCTGCCCCACTAAGATCTTCCTCGCCAATCCCGACATGGATCGGGAACTTTACCAAAGTCAGTTCCACCTGAACGACAACGAAGTGGAATTGATTTCTACCCTCCGTCCGAAGCAGCAGTTCCTCATCAAAACGCCGGAAATGGCAAAAGTCGCAAATCTCGAAGTTGATGCGCGGAGCTACTGGCTTTATACGAACGATCCCTTTGACAACCAAAAACGGCGAGAGGCCTTCGAGACCCACGGTTTCGAGAAAGGCCTCGAAATGCTCGCGGGAAGCAATCGGTGATTATGTTGGTCTTCGTAATCGTTGGCATTTGGTTGCTGCCCTGGCTTGTGACTTACCTCCATATACGGACGGTCTCACCTGTCCTTTTGGCGTTTCTGCTTGGCGGAATCTGGCTGGTCATAAGCCTACCGTTCCTTTCGAGTCTTCTCGACCGGCAAGAACGCCAGAACTGAACCTTCTACCTCGTCTTTCCAGATTTACCCACAAAGGAGAAATGGAATGAATCGAACCTGCGTTTCGCGGAGTCGTGTCGGAATTCTTGCCGCCGCAATCTTCACGTTGGCACTGGTTGGTGGACGCACAACAAGCGCAGCAACTGACACGGCCCGCGTCGTGAAGTATGGGCAGAATGACATCGTTCAGGTTAAGGCCAAGTTGCGGTACTCGACCTTGATCATCCTGCCCGAAAAGGAAGAGATCCTGGATTTCACCACTGGAGACAAGGAATTCTGGATCATCAATGGAGCGCACAACCTCTGCTACATCCATCCCGCCCAAGCCGGAATCCGCAGCAATCTGAACCTTATCACGGCGAGTGGACACGTCTATTCGTTCCTACTGACAGAGATCAGCAATGATCCCACTGCGGAACCGGATTTGAAGGTATTTGTCGAGCCGAAGGAGCAATCCGGGCTCAGTGCCAGTGCCTTCGCGCAGGGATTCGTTTCAGCGGACCAGGTCGAAGCCTACAAACGTGAGATTCAGAACATTCGGGAACAGACCGCTTCGCAAATTCAGGCGGCCCAAGCAAATGCCCAGCAAGAGATTCAGCGATTTCGCTCCGGATATGCGTCAAAGCTGCAGTTCGATTACCAGTTTGACTTGAAAGGTACCGGAAAACCTTTTCTCGTAACCGCTATCTACCACGACGACCTCTTTACATACATCAAGTGCGCTGCCACCGAAAAACCAACGGTTTACGAAATCAAGGACGGCAAACCGAACCTAATTAATTTCGAACTTCAGAACGGTGTCTACATCGTTCCGAAGATTGTGGACACAGGCTATCTGGCCATCGGAAAGAAAAAGTTGGCCTTCGCCCGCCACCAGTAGTCAGCACTTCAACTTTCGAATGAGGAGCAGCGAACCGATGAGCACACCCGTGGCAACGCCAATCCAAGACAAAGCGCCGAAACCTCCCGGTCTTATGCCCAAGAACGTTCAGATGTGGGTTTTGCTCGGCCTTGCTTTCCTGATGGTCGTCATCATGTGGCTGACGGGCGGGAAGAAAGCGCAGAGCGCACCGAAGAGCGCGATCCCAACTGCTCAAGTTCCGGCACCAACCGAAGTCAATGAAACCAAGATCGCTGAACTCCAGAGCCGTATTCAGGAGTTGCAGAGAGAACAGCAGATCGCGTTCAACCAGCAGAATAAAGTCCTGGGAGCACTGCAATCGGAAAATCAGGTTGCCGCAGCGGCTCCGGTGGGGACCGGTGCAAACCCACAACAGGCTCCACCACCCGACCCAATTCAGGCTGAACAGCAACGGCGTGCTTATGCGTCCCTGTTTTCTTCAAACGTGGCCCTCAGCTACCGCAAGGAACTGAATCCTCCGCAGGTTGCTTCGAATCCATTCAACAACCAAGGAAACGGCTCTCTCCTTGCCCAGGAACCGAGCTTGGGTCAGCTCTCACAGTTCCTACAAACGATGCCTCCCGGACCTCTTGCTCAGAACCCACAGCACTCGGGCAAGACCACGGCCGAGGAAGCAGAAGAAAATGCTTCCAGACAAAAACCTGCGGCGGCTCCGGTCAAGACCTATCCCTTCAATTCCGCCGAGGGCAAAGATTACGTGGTGTTCGAAGGCACCGTCCTTGAGACTGTCTTGCTCAATCGCCTTGACGGACAGTTCACGGGCCCCGTCGAGTGCCTCGTATCAACCGACCTCTATTCCCACGACCGGCAGCATCTCTTGATTCCCGCTGGCACCAAAGTCCTTGGGGAAGCCAAGCATGTCGAGGCTTTCGGCCAAACGCGGTTGGCCGTGGCCTTTCATCGACTCATCATGCCCGATGGATACGCCGTGAGCCTTGACCAGTTCAAAGGCATGAACCAGATCGGAGACGTTGGACTCCGCGACCAGGTCAATAACCATTACGTGAAAATCTTCGGGGCTTCGCTCGCCATCGGCGCTATCGGAGGCATAGCCGAGGCGGGCTCCGGAAGCCTTCTCACCCAGTCTGGAACGCAGACGATACAACAGGGGGTTGGCCAGAGTCTCGGGCAAACCTCCCAGCGAATACTCGACAAGTTCCTCAACATTCTGCCCACGGTGACCATTCGCGAAGGTCACCGCGTGAAGATCTATCTCTCCGGGGACCTTATGGTTCCCGACTACGCCAGCCACAAGATGTCCGCTGATCTTTAGAAGAGTTTTAAGAAGGGAGACTCAGAATGAAAAAACGAATTCTCGGTGTTTTGCTTTTGGTTGCCTTAGGAGTTGCCACCGCATCTGCGCAATTCGGAGGAATCGTCTACGACCCGACGAACTACGCGAACGCTGTGCTTCGCTACAATCAGCTTGTCCAGCAACTGGCCCAGCTTCGCCAGACCTACCAGCAGATCCTCAACCAATACAACCTCGCGCTTCGCATGGCTCGAAACCTGCAGAACATGCCGGCCCGCTATCGGGCGCAGTTCTCTCAGTGGCGCAATGTCGTTGCCCAGAACACCTACGGAAACACCGGAAACTGGGTGAGCGGCATGAACACCGGGATCCTCGGTAGCGTCAATTCCGGCTATCAGCAATCCACAATTCCGCTGCTTCAGTACGACGGCCAGGTTCTGTCGGCGATGACTGCGGCAGAGCAGAACCGCGTCAAGAGCCAGTACGCGTCTGTCGAGTTGGCTGACGGTGCCAACGTCACCGCGATGGCCACCATTGGAGCGATTCGAGACAGCGCCCAGGACATCCAGAACCAGATCAACAATCTTGAACAGGATTCGCTTTCGGGCGATGCGGACCTCAACACTGAGGTTTCCGTCCTAAACAAAATCAACGCCGCTAACGTCCTGAACCTGCGTACTGCCCAGGATTCCAACAAACTCCTGCTTTCGCTTCTGGAGCAGAACGTTATCGCTGCTAAGCAACAGCGCGAAGCCGCCGTCAACTCCATCAACGCCGATATCAATCGCCGTGCGACGTTGGCCGGGAACCTCGCTCAGGTCACAGGCACGTTGAACGACTCCCTGCTGAACTTTCGCATGCCCTGATCTCGCTAAGCCCCACGCGTCGAAGGAGCCCCTGTGCACACTGATTATCTGCAGTTCATCTTTCAAGCCATCAACACGCTGTTGCAGCAGAATCTCGGCTTCTTCGACGCCATGGGCCAGAACATGTTCCGAGCCTTCGCCACCATTCTTGTGGCTTGGTTCGGCATCAAGATGGCGCTCTCCGCCGCCGGAGGGCGCCACTTTCTACCCTTCGAACATCTAGCGAGTCTTCTTCTGACCATCAGCTTCGGCTTCGCCATGGTCAATTACTACAGCGCCCCGATCCCAGGCATTGGCACGAGTTTCCACACTCTCATTACCGACGAATCTCAGTTCTTGGCCAACAAGATTACCCAGACTCAGCTGCAGGTCGTCATTGAACGAATCAGTGATTTTGAGACCCGGATTGACTCGCCAAGCCTCGGCGACTTTCTGGGCACGGTCATCTATGCCGTTATCATCATCTTGCTGGCAGCAGCGCAGGCCATCGCCATTGTCGTCATCGCTTTTGGATTTATCGCTACCGCTGTCTGTGTTCTCGTTGGGCCCATCTTCATTCCATTCTTCATCGTGCCGAAGCTTGAGTGGCTGTTCTGGGGTTGGCTGAAGGCATTTATTCAATACGCCTTCTACCAGGTCATTGCTGCCGCTGTTGTCTTCATCATTGCGAACCTGATCTTGGGAACCCTTGACCTCCAGCCGAACGGGACCATTTCGACGCTGCAACTGATCGAGGCGTTCCCGGTCCTCTTCATCACCTTCTTGGCTTCCATATACGCGCTGCTCAAAGTCCCAGCCCTCACGAACCACATCTTTAGCGGTACCTCCGGTGCATCCTCTGCCGGTCTGCTTGAAGGGATCAAGATATGAACAAGGACGTGACTTTCCACGACGCCAAGCGAATGTATCTCGAACAATACGGCGATCCTATGGTCACCAATACCTATCTCAAGATTGCGCTGCTGCTGTTGTCGCTCGTCTGCGTCGGGCTGCTGCTCGTTGACATGAGGACGATCCGTACCTTCCAGAACTTCCGGCCTCTCGTGATTCGAATTGATCAGTTGGGCCGAGCCGAAGCGTTGAGCTACGCAACATTTGAATACAGGCCCCAGGATACCGAAGCGAAGTACTTCCTGACCCAGTTCTGCCAGCTCTACTACCGACGCAACCGCTACACCATTCACGACGACTTCTCGAAATCGCTGTACTTCCTCGACGGGAAGCTGGCGAGCGACATCATAGATGCCTACAAGAAGAACGACGTGATCAAAGGCTTCCTGATCGACCAGGCTAAGCCCGAAATCGATATCGAAGTCAAAAACGTGGCTCTCGAAGGCATGCAAAAGCCACCGTACAAAGCGCGTGTGGACTTCTATATGGTCTATTACTCGCCTGCCGACCACAGCGAACTGAAGCGCACTCTTTACACCGCGAATTTCGTTTTTGTCTTCAAGTCGAATGTCCCGAACGAACTTATCCCCATTAATCCTTTGGGGCTTGCGATCACTTACTTCCGCGAGGATGAAGCCTTCAAGTGAGTAGCCGTCATGATTGCCAATGCTCTTTTAATTGCGATTGCGATAATGCTGGCGATAGGGTTCGGCCTCATGGGAGAACTGAAGTTTTTCATCCCCGTAAAAGTCGTCGTTTGGAGAGCGTATTCAACGTACATACTTCTTTACGCCGGCACCGTCTTTCTGAATGTCTTTGCCGCTGCCTATGCCCTCAATCGCAAGTTTCTCCTGAAGGACACCGGGCGCAAGCTTTCCCACCTCGATAAGCAGTTCAATGTCGGTCACGTCGAATTTCCGACTCCCAAAGACGATCTGGAACCTCCCGCCGATGTCCCGCTCGCGTGATTACGATTCGGAAGAATATTTAGCCCCGGAACCATCTCGTTCAGGAAATACTGGACGAAGCGAAGAGACGGACACGCCCGAGCTGGGCCGAGCGTCCAGTGGAAGCGCCGCGGGGGCCGATTCGACACGGCGCGAGGAGTACGACAGGCTATCTCGAAACACTGACCGGCAGGTCCACCAAGATCGTGACCGAACTTATTTATTGCGGGAATCCGAAGTAGCAGCCCTCTTGGAAATCGGAAAGTTCCGAACAGTCCAGACCACAGACTTGGTCGAAATCCTTTACCAGGGGAATGCGGAGAGAGCTGTCCGTGATCTCCGAAACCTAAAGGCCCAGGGACTGATTGAGCGGCGAACTCTCAGTGGAACCGAAAAGGACCAGCTACTGACGATCTCACGTGCCGCAAAAGAGTTTCTCGAACACGCCAACCCAGACAGACTCAGAGCAGGCCAAGCCCTCCACTATGGCTTTGTAAAGCCAAGAGAAGCTCGTCACGACGCCATGATCTACCGGCTGTATGAAACGGCAGCCCAGAAAATCGAACGAGAAGGTGGCACGAAATTAAGAGTGGTTCTTGATTACGAGTTGAAACGACAGCTCTACCGCGAGTTAGCACAGGTCAAATCGCTACCCCCAGCCGAGCAGGACAGCCGACGCGAAGAAGTCGCCAAAGCACACGGGCTGAAAGTCGTGAATGGAAAGATCCCGCTGCCCGATCTAAGAATCGAATACGAGACCCGCGACCACGAACAGGCCCGTTTTGACCTCGAACTTGCCACGAAAGACTACCGGGCGAGCCACCTCGCGGAAAAAGGTAAAGCGGGTTTCTCGGTCTACGCCCCCGCGAGCGATGCAGACCGCGTGCGAGCCGCCGTTCAAGATCCCCATCTCATCTCGGAGATTCTATCCCTATGAAAATCACCAACGAACACGTCCACGCAATCAAGCACTTTGGCTACACAGAACGCGAAGCACGCTTTCTATACGTCGTGGCGATCCATTCTGGGTACTTCACCCAGAACCATGTGCGGCAGTTCAGCGGTAACCGGTCGGGCCGCACCGTCAGCGCTTTCATCAAACGGGCGCTCTATAATGAACATCTGAAAGAGAGCAAGCACCAGAATAATGCGCGGGTTTATCAGCTCACTTACCGGCCGCTTTACGCAGCTATCGGAAGAGAGAATCTTCGGAATCGCCGTGCGCACTCGTTCGACTACATCAAAACAAAACTCGCTTGCCTGGACTTCATTCTTGGTCACTTCGGCTTTGATTACTTCGAAGGTGAGGCGGACAAGGTTCAGTACTTTGAGGAGCGCTTTCAGATTCGCCCTCAAGAGATGCCTGGGAAAACCTACAAGGGTGCAAATCGTGTTCCCGATACGATTCGCTACTTCGTCGATAAGTTCCCCATGTTCCTGGACGCCGCTCGCCAGCCCGAACCGGTCCCAACCCTGACGTACGTCGATCCGGGAATCGGGCACCTCACAGACTTCAAGACACACCTCGAAGCGTACTCTGGCTTCCTGAAACGTTTGCCTCACTTTCGATTCATCTACGCCGGGCCGAGCACAGTGTTTTGTGGGAAGGCAGAGAGGGTGTTCAAAGAAGCCGTCGAGCCTCCAACCGGGCAACTCTCCTCGCACCTTGCCCGATACTTCTCGCTGAGGATGGCCTGGGACGCGAAGCAGTACGCATCCCTAAGCAACACCGAAATTGAGTTCTTGAACCACGCGAAGCAGTGCTTCGCTGGCGAGCCATTCGAATCTGCCTATAAGAAGTGGCAGGCGGGGTCCCTCAACGAAAATCAACTCGTTGCGGAGATTGAAAACCGCTCGCCTCGCAAGCAGGAGATCGAGTTTCGAACCTGCTTGCTCCCCCGTGACTATTCTTCGTTCGGCCAGAACTCGAAAGTCATCGGAAAAGCTGCATGAAAACGGTTTTCCTCACGGTTTTCCTTACGGTTTTTCGCACCCGCCCGACTTAACCAATTCCCGAGCAACAGCTTGCAAAGTCCAGAAGCCAAAACCGGGACGCGGGAAAAATCGCGGAAAGGGCGGGAGCGACCCCGCAGGGCGGCCCTCTGGGCTATCGGGTCGCTCCCGCCCTTTCATTTCCGCAATGCCCGCGTCCCTCGGAACGATTCCCAAACCAAAACCAGGAAAGGAGAATGCTATGTCCCTTATTAAGAAGCCAGCCGCACCGCCCAGAATCGTCACCCTCGAAGTGCAGATTGAGGAACCTGTCCTGACGAAACTGAAAGCCTATGCCGAGTTCATCGACAGCACTTCCAATCACGTTGTTGCCACCGCATTGAATCTCGTTTTCAAGAAGGACTACGACTTCAAGCGCTGGCTCAAAGCCAGGACGGCTTCTGAGAAGGCCTCCGCAGAAGACAAGCCAGGCACATCTGCTCTGAAGCCATGATCCAGAAAATCATCGATTCAAAAAACTTTGTCGCTTGTCTGTTCGCGGCAACAACGGGAATGGCGCTGTGGTTTATGACGCCATTCCCTGAGGACAACGTCTTCCTCCAATTGATGGCGTTGAAGGCTCCTGCGGTCTTTACTTCGATCAAGTACTCCTACCTCGTCATGCTGTTCACGACCCCCTACATCGGCTATTCGATTTTGCTCTCCGGGCTGTACATCTTCACGCTCAAGGCCAAGCGTCGTGTCATTCCTTCTCGGTTGCCGCCCTATCCCGATCCTCGCCTCCGTCAGGACCTTTTTCTTGTATTGGGCGAGGTTCACAACCCCCGAAAGCCTGTTCCCGCAGAGCATCCGAAATGGTTAGTCGTACCCGAGCGGGGACTTTTTACCGGAATCGCGATCCTAGGGGCAGTTGGTACCGGCAAGACCAGTTGTTGCATGTATCCCTTCGCGGAGCAACTTATCGGGTATAAGCCGTCAAATAAACACGAGCGGATTGGTGGTCTCGTTCTCGAAGTCAAAGGCGATTTCTGCCACAAGGTAAAAGGTATCCTCGAACGCCACGGCAGAGGCGACGACTACGTCGAAATCAGTATTGGCTCGGAATACCGGTACAACCCCTTACACAACGACCTCGAAGCCTATGCCCTCGCATACAGCATCGCGACCTTGCTGAACAATCTTTTCGGCAAGGGTAAGGAACCCTTCTGGCAGCAGGCCTACACGAACCTAGTCAAATTCATCATCCTGCTGCACAAGGTCGCCTATGACTACGTGACCTTGTTTGATGTGTACGAATGCGCGATCGACCCTGAGATGCTGGAAAGAAGAGTCAAAGAAGCCGAGGAGAAGCTGACTCCGCGAACCTCCCTCTATCTCTCTCCGGAAATTTACGCAGCGAACGTTTCGGAACTAAAGTCGTTGGGTTTTGTTTTTGACGAGATGCAGGGTTGCTTCCGGATTGTTGAAACAGAAGATGTAAGTGCTGTTCTGACGCGGCTTGGAATCACTCCGGGGACTTCGGTTGAATCCAACATCCCAGTTGATCCACGAAAAACGGAACAGCTGGCTGCGGTCAAGAGATGGTTCTACAACGACTGGCGTCGCATTGAGCCCAAACTGCGCACATCGATTGTAGAAGGTATCTCGGTCTTTCTTTCCTTATTTGATGACAACCCCGACGTAAAGCGAACGTTCTGCCCGCCCAAGGACTGCTACGACCAGCAGGCCAACGCAGAGTATCGATTCGGCAAGCCGCTGCCTTCATTTAGTTGGTTGATTGAGCAAGGAAAGGTTTGTGCTCTGAACTTTCCCATCGGCATGAATTCCGGACTAGCTCGTGCCCTCGGGGTGATGATGAAGCTCGATTTTCAGAGGGCCGTACTCAATCGTGTGCCGCAGATGGAGGCTCACCCTCAAAAGCACTTCCGTCAGGTCTTCTTCATCTGCGATGAATACCAGCATTTCGCCACCGTGGGAGAAAGCGAACCGACAGGAGATGAGAAGTTCTTTAGCCTCTCCCGTCAGCCGAAGTGCATTCCCGTCGTCGCAACCCAGAGCATCAGTTCGCTCAAGTCTTCACTCCCCGGCGATAGCTGGCGGACCTTGCTCCAGACCTTCCGCACGAAGATCTTCCTCGCATTATCGGACGACTTCTCGGCCCGAACGGCCAGCGAACTCTGTGGAAGAGAGGACATGCTGAAGGTCAGCTACAACATTTCCGAGAGCGGCCACGATGCCAATGTCAGCTTCTTCACCGGAAAGACCCTCTCGAACCGCGCCAATGTCAGCACCTCGAAGAGCTACCACACGCAGAGCGACTTCCGGTTCGATATGAAGACGTTCACGGAACTCAAGAACGCCCAGTCTGTAACCATTGCCTACGACGGGCTGAATCCGTTGCCGCCGACCTTCTGCTACTTGAAGCCCTACTACAACGATGTGAATCGGTCGTACTTCGAACAACTTGCCCGAGGTGAACTCTGATGCTCGGATTTGAAACTATTCTTCCCTTCCTAAGGCCGATTGAGCACCTAATCCTCGACGATTCCATCAGCGAGATCATGGTTAATGGTGCCGACAACGTCTTTGTCGAACGGGCCGGCGTCCTTCAGGCAGTGCCTGGTCTCTCCCTCACTGAGAAGTCCTTGATGATCGCCGTCAAAAACATCGCACGCCGGCTTGGGGACAACATCTCGGACGACAAGCCCATCCTTGATTCACGCCTGCCAGACGGAAGCCGAGTTGCAGCAGTGATTCCTCCATGCAGCATCCACGGTGTCACCCTCACCATTCGAAAGTTCAATAGCCGCCACTTTTCAATAGACGACTTGGTCGCGTGTGGGAGCCTCACCAAAGAACTAGCAGAACGGCTTAGAGGTTATGTTGAAGCCCGCCAGAACGTCCTGATCAGCGGCGGCACCGGAACCGGCAAGACAACGCTCTTGAGCGCCTTAGGGAGGTTTATTCCAGACGCGGACCGCATCCTTCTTATTGAGGACACCTCTGAGATTCAACTCGATAAGCCGAACATCGTCCGGTTCGAAGCGAGGCAGGCCCAGCCGGGATTGAGCCCCGTTACAATCCGAGATCTCCTCAAAGCCTCTTTGAGGCATCGCCCCGATCGCATCATCTTGGGAGAGATTCGCGGCGGTGAGGCTTTTGACCTTCTGCAACTTCTCAATACCGGGCACTCAGGCACCCTGTCGACCGTGCATGCGAGTTCCGCCCAACAAGCCCTTTCCCGCTTCACTAGCTGCGTACTGCAAAGTGGTATTGAACTCCCTTATCGAGCAATCAAAAGCAACATTGCCGATTCGCTGAACGTTATCGTCCAACTAGAAAGACGCCCAGGCAAACGTTTTATTTCTGAAGTCCTCAGGATCAATCAGTACGATCCCTCAACGGACACATTCCAAATGGGCCCACTTTTCTAAATCCGCCGCCAGGAGCATTAGGCGGGCGTCCCCTATCGGTTCATGCGCTGGTCATGGGTTTTGAACACCTCAGGACGAGCAACACTTTTGTATTAATTGAAACATTGGAGGCGCAATGCAACTCAACGACATTGAGCTAGACCCTCTCGTGACTACTGCGGGGCCTGACCAGCCGCAGCGACAACACCCGACCTTGCGAAATGAGGGCTCTGATCACCTGGGCACGTCATACGAATTCATCGACAGCCAGGAACTCGCAAAGCGTCTAACGGTGCCTGTGACTTGGGTCCGCGACCAAGTCCGTGCCAGATCGCAAGACCCTCTTCCGCATGTCAACTTCGGGAAATATGTTCGTTTCTTGTGGGGCAGTCCCGCTCTTGAACTTTGGATTCAGCGACATATAGTAGTGGGGAACAACAGGCGCCTGGGACGGACTCGACGAAAGGAGAAAGAATGAAAAGAGCCCGTCAAAAACAGGCAGGATGTGTAGTTCAGAAGGGAACGTTTTGGTATGTGCGGTATCGTGAGCCGGTGGTTCTTACGGATGGCACAGTGAAACTCGTCCATAGATCCCGCAAACTCACGAAAGTCGCCGGACAATATCAAACGAGGCGCGCTGCGGAAAACTTAGCCGAGAAAACCTTAAGGCCACTTAACGACGGCGTGCTGGTTGCGGAAAGTACAATGACGTTGAACCGATTCGTGGAAACCGTGTATTTGCCTTACGCGGAACGCCAGAAGCGCCGTTCGACATTTGTTGGCTACCGCAACATTTGGAAACGTTACATCAAACCGAATGGAGATAAAGCGTTGCGGGAGTACAGGACATTTGAATGCGAGCAGATGCTAACATCCATTGCTCGCAAGCATAACCTGTGCCGATCGACGCTCGGACATATTAAACACTTCCTTGGGGGCGCATTTCGCTATGCGCGTCGCCAGGGAGTGCTCGATTCTTCCAATCCAATGCGCGAAGTGGAAATCCCCAGGGCCCGGCCAGGGAGTGACACGCGCGCATACTCGCTTGAGGAAGAGGTCCGCATGCTCGCGATTCTCCCTGAACCGGCCGCATCGGTTGTCGCTGTTGCGGCGTTCACGGGTGCTCGCAAGGGTGAAATCCGTGGTTTCCTTTGGGAAGGCTATGACGGCTTCACCATAGAGGTAAGACAATCCGTCTGGCGCAACCTGGTGGGAGAACCCAAACGCGAGAAGAGCAAGGGAGCCATTCCGGTAATCGCGCAGTTGAAGCTTTTTCTCGACAGGCATCGGGCCCGTTCCGGCGATCCGGATCGCGGATTCATTTTCCGCAATCCTCTCGGGAAGCCGTTGAACCTCGATGCGCTTGTGAGAGAAGCGATTCGGCCCGCACTCGAAGCGGAGAAGATCCCGTGGTACGGCTGGCACGCGTTTCGGCGCGGACTGGCTACCAATCTTCACCGTCTCGGCGTTTCCGACAAAGTCATCCAACAGATTCTCCGTCACGCCAACGTGACCACGACAATTAACATTTACGTGAAGATGGTCACGCAGGACGCAGAAGAAGCAATGAGGAAGTTGGAGTCGAAGTGTTCCCTAGTTGTTCCCCAAACTGTTCCCCAACTGCCGCTCGAAACGACAGATTTGGGAGTAAGAATGAGGAATGACAGTACGTGTAAGACCTTGCCGCTAGAAGCAGTTAGGGGAAATCTGGCGGAGAGGGGGGGATTCGAACCCCCGGTACAAGTTTTAGCTCGTACAACGGTTTAGCAAACCGCCGCCTTCAGCCTCTCGGCCACCTCTCCGTTACTAACCCGCTGAAACATTGTAGCTTATACCGTCGTTTAGTGACAATTTCTCTTTTGGTTGCTGCATTTTGGTGCACACTGTCACCGAACTGTCACTAAACCCTTCGAGTTTTGCGACTACGGCGTGTTTGGAGTCGAGATTTGCGGGGGTATAGGAACTGTCCACGACAGGTCCTTTGTGAGACGTGAAAAACAAATTCTACATGGCCTGGCATCAAAGGATGAATTTGAGGAGGCACATAAGCTGTTGGGTGAAACCGTTGCCGAGCGATCAGGAGAATATTCTGGAAGCTGTAACGGTGGAACTTCACCACGGCAGCGAGGTAGTTCGTGAGCGCTTCACTCTTTCCAGCCTTCAGTGCTTCGACGAGCTGCTCGATGGCTTGATTTGTGATGTTCTTGATGTTTTCTGAATTCATTTTCTTTGTCCTTTTCTGTGAGTTGAGAGTTGGTTCTCTCACCCAGAAAGGAGAACCAAGTCGCAACGGACTCACGGAAAGGACAGAGCGAAGCGGGGAGGAATTTGCGGCTGGAGCGGGTGGCAACGGGCGTGACAGGTCGAGGTTTACCTGGCGCGGCTGTGTGCTAGCGAAGGCCGCAGGCCTAAACAAATCAAGCACATAGCAGCAATCAGCTTGCGCAGTTGGGGGAGTCTCTGAGATGTGAACGGAACCTGGCAAGAATAGTGGCGAGTTTATGGCGAGAAGGTGCTAGGATGATGGCGAGGCAAATGGCGAGATTATGGCGAGAACCTACATCCACGAACTTGCGGATTGGCCGAGATTTACATGGGATTCAGGAGCCATAGCCCCATTACTTTCGGAAGTGAGGCTGCGGCAAGGGTTGCTACTCGGAAGAATGAAGAGCTACGGCTTCGCGTCGCAGTGGACCGCCACTCTCAAGGTGCTGACCGAGGAAACGATCAAGTCGAGCGCCATTGAAGGTGTCGTGCTGGACCCCGAAAGCGTGCGTTCCTCCATTGCGAAGAAACTCGGACTCGACTTGGCGGGGCTTAAGGTGCACAAGGATCGCAGCGTCGAGGGTGTCGTCGAAATGATGGTGGATGCAACGCAGAGATTCGAGGCGCCTCTGACCAAGGAGCGTTTGTTTGACTGGCACGCGCACCTGTTTCCTGAGGTCCGCAGAACAACCGACAAGTTGCGTGTCGGGGCATGGCGGGACGACAGTCAAGGTTCCATGCAGGTGATTTCAGGGCCGATCGGTCGTCCGAAAATCCACTACGTGGCGCCTGCTGCTAGTCGCCTTGATGCGGAAATGGATAGGTTTCTTGGGTGGTTCGAAAGCAACGAGCAAAAAGACCCTCTTCTCAAAACGGCAATCGCTCATCTTTGGTTTGTAACCATCCATCCGTTTGAGGACGGCAATGGAAGAATCGCAAGGGCCATCGCCGAGATGTGCCTCGCGCGTTCGGACGGCAGCGCGCAGCGTTTCTACAGCATGTCGTCGCAGATCCTCGAAGAGAGAAGGAGCTATTACGAGATTCTGGAAAAGACGCAGTCGGGCTCACTCGACATCACGGAATGGCTGAAATGGTTCTTGGAATGCCTCGATCGCGCGATTGAGCGTTCGAACGAGATCACGAGCGGTGCTCTCGCAAAAGAGTCTTTCTGGCAAGATTTGAACAAGAAGAATGTTTCTCTCAACCAAAGACAAAAGAAAGTCCTGAACAAACTCCTTGGAGACTTTGAGGGAAAGCTGACCCGCGAAAAGTGGATGAAGCTGACGAAGGCCTCATCGCGCACAGCGCTTCGAGACATCAACGAGCTGATTGAGTTGGGCATCCTCGAACAAGAGGAGGCGGGAGGTAGGAGCACCTCCTACAGGCTGAAGAAAATGCCAAGCTAGCCAATTGCGGTGCTTAAAGCCAACGGAGCCGGAAACTACTATGTTAAGTTCCGGTAACGTTCCTCCAGTAGTATGTGGCTGGATCGCCTGGAACCGTATGTAATAGAGGTGCGAATCTAGCCGCACAAATTGCTTATCGCTCCGCCATTTCAGAAGGCCCTGGTGAGGGAACATGCTCGATTGGCTGAAGGACAAGATAAAGCAAGGAGCCGACGCGGGCGGGCGCGTTCTAATCGCGAAGGCTATGCAGGAACATTTTGCCTCTCTGGAGAAAATCAAGGGAGCACGGCCCGGCATCGGAGAGAGACTCGCGCGTTATGTCACATATGGAGAGGATCAGAACGCTCTGCAGGAGATAGCCGCACCCCAGAGCGGCTCGCAATTAGGTATCGGGCAGATCATCTATTACGGCGGTCAAAGGGGGCAATTTTCCAGGGGCCTCGGAATGCTGATAAAGCTTTTGCCCGCTGATCCGGAATTGTATCTGCGACTCGCGCTGACCTACGAAGCAATCTCCCAAGCCGGCCGCCCGGCGAACATGGTGGTTCGCTTTTCGCACATTCCTGGGTTTCGTGGGTCTCATCACTGGCTCGCCATTTTTCTTGAGGAGTTGTCGCAGGCAGGGCCTAAAAGCGAAACCTATTTCCCTATCAGCCTTGTGCAGGGCATGGTCGTTGCCAAGAATGAAGATCCGACCATCCTTGTCAGAGGCGCATTGATCGTCCAGGACCAACAAGGCAAGAATCAATTCAGCCGGTGGGTACAGCCTCCTTACACCTACTTTCGATGCTTGACAGATTTCGACAAGGTAGTGTCGAGTTCGCCCGACATCGTTCGGGAGGCACTGCGGCAACTGGACGCAGCTGCAAGAGCATACGCTCTTCAAGCCTTGGTAGTTCTGAAGATTCCCGTCGAGCCATATACCGCTGAGATCTCGGCCATGGCAGTTTCGGGCTCGAAGGAAGTAAGGGAAAAAGCGGAGCTGATCGTCAAGGAAAACGTTTCGCTGTTCAGGCCGCTTCTTGAACAATTCGCCGAAACGGGCTCAAGCGATGAACGGTATCACGCGGTGAAAGGTCTCGGACGTCTCGGGCAGGAGTCGACTCGTTCCTTTTTGTTGCGCCGTCTGGAAGTCGAAAAATCTGCCAAGGTTGCAGAAGCTATTCGCGAAAGCATGCAGGCCGGTCAGTCCGCCCGAGACGCTGAAGAGCCCATCGGAGGTGAGGAATTCCCTCTAGCGACCGTTCCACCAGTATCAGTGCGTGCACCGCTTGAAAAAGAAGTTCTCGCCGATCTTCGGAAGTGCCTTGAAGAGTTTGATAAGAAGGCGGAAGAGGAATTTGCTCGAAACAAATGGGCCCAGGCCCAGAAGAAAAAGAGAACTCCCGTTGCCTATGACGCTGCGGACAGGTTGTTTTCTGCCTTACAAGATTTCACGGTGAAAGAAGGTGCCACCTGGCAATATTTGGAGGCCACTTATTGGGGTGGGGCGTCGCAGATCCTGCATCGCTTTGCAGCGCATCCGAAATTTGAACTGATTCATCTCGTCCGATGGTGCTTGTTGATTTCCGGACGCCCAAAAACGACCGACCAAGTTGCGTGGAGAAGATGGCTGTTAAATTTCTTCTGGCGCGAATGTTTCTTGAGCTACCAAAAGGCTCGGAAAAAGCCGATCGACCTGAGAGAACTCGCAGTCGTATTCACTGCGGTCGGGTTGGAAGACCGCATCCTCGGGGAACATCTACTCCAAGAAAACCGGTATGTTTCTGTTCCTATTCTACGTTCCGATCCAGACAAGATTTGGCCTTACTTTGCCGAGCATCTGGAACTCCTCGAAGGTGCATTGGGTTTGAAGCAAATCGTGGACGAACGGCCATCGATCTATCGTCGGGAAAAGGACCATCGGGAGAACGCATTCGCTTTGCTGAAACTGTTCCCCCGACTTCCACGAAAATTTGTGCCGCTCTTGTGGGAGATAGCGCTAGGTGCCGGCAAGATTGAACGGCACCTCGCCCAGCAATGCCTCGAGAAGGTGCCCAACAAAGAAGAGAAGATTGTGTCCGCATTGGCTAGCCGCCAACAGGATGCGCGACTAGCCGCGGCGCAGTGGCTGGCAGAACTGAAGCATGCAAGCGCGATCCCGGCGCTGCGAGCAGCACTCGCGAAGGAGAAAAGCGAAGTCGTCAAGGACGAACTGATCCAGGCACTTGAAACTCTTGGTGTGAATCTCGAAGAACTGCTCGACCTCGGCACTCTCGATAAGGAAGCCGTAAAGGGCTTGAAAAAAGGTGTACCAAGTGATCTCGATTGGTTTCCCTTCGATCAGATGCCAGCTGTCCGCTGGGCTGATTCAGGGAAACCCGTCCCTATGGAAATTCTGAAATGGTTCCTGGTCCAAGGCCATCGCTTGAATGCGGCGGAAGCGAATCCCACCTTGAGGCGGTACTGCTCTCTATTCCGAAAAGACGATCGGGAGAGACTGGGGCGCTTTGTTCTGGAGGCCTGGATCGCCAAGGACACAAAGCCGAAATACACGGCGGAACAGGCCGCAGAACTGGCACAGAAAGAGACACAGCAGACGGCGGCCTACGCGAAGCAGTATCCAAAATACTATCCGGACTTTGACGAACAGAGGCATTACCAGGTTGCCTTCAATCGTTTTCTGATCCAACCCGAAGGATCGCAGACAAGTACAAAGGGCATCCTGGCGGTGGCCGGAGCGTGTTGTGGAGGGGATGCCGCTCCTATCGTGCATCGATATATCAAGCAATGGTACGGTTATCGGCCCGCTCAGGGAAAAGCTCTGCTACAGGTCCTGGCCTGGGTAGATCACCCAAGCGCAACACAGGTTGTTCTGGCCGTTGCAAATCGCTTCCGAACGAAAGGGATTCAGGAAGAAGCGATGCGGCAATGTCAGCTGCTAGCGGAACGCAAAGGCTGGACGATGGATGAGTTGGCGGACCGCACAATTCCAACGGCAGGCTTGGACGAAGATGGCACGCTGGAATTGGAGTACGGTACGAGGACATTCACCGCGAGACTCTCAGAAGACATGTCTCTCGTGCTGACAAACCCCGGTGGAAAGACGATCGGTTCACTTCCAGATCCGAATCAGTCGGACGACGCAGAAAAGGCAAAGCAAGCCAAGGCTGCCCTTTCCGCTTCGCGGAAGGAACTCAAGTCTGTTCTGTCGATGCAGAAGGACCGTTTATACGAAGCCTTGTGCACACAAAGGATCTGGCGGTATGAAGAATGGGAAACCTACCTTCGCAAGCATCCCATCGTAGGACGCTACTGCCAAAGGCTGGTATGGGGTGTTCGTGATGGAGATCAGGTAAAACTGTTATTCCGGCCGCTTGCAGACGGAAGTCTCACAGACCATCGTGATGAAGAAGTGCAAGTCGGACCCGATGCCATGATCTGCCTTGCACACGAAGAGACAGTGACACAAGAAGATCGAACTGCCTGGGTCCAACACTTCTCCGACTATAAAGTGGAGCCGTTGTTCCAGCAGTTTGGCAAGGCGAGGTTCACTCTCCCAGAAAACATGACGGACGCGACGGAAATTGGGGAATTCCTGGGACACATCGTGAAGGCATTTGCATTGAGGAACCGGTTAACGCGCCTCGGATATACACGAGGAGCAGCTCAAGACGGAGGATGGTTCTTCGACTACCACAAAACGTTCACTCGATTGGGCATGGAGGCTGTCATTGAATTCACGGGAAATGGTTTGCCCGAAGAGAATCGCACGGTAGCGGTGCAGCGACTCTATTTCGCGCGCAAATCTGCGGATGGAGGTCCGGCTCTTTCGCAGGAAGTGCCGCTTGGAGAACTGCCGCGCGTCCTGCTTGCAGAATGCTGGAATGATATCCGAATGGCAGCCGCCGAAGGATCGGGATTCGCAGCCGATTGGGAAAAGCAAACGGAGATGTGAAATGACAACAGACGCTGTAAGCCAGGGAATAGATCCGCGTACGTTGCGGCCGCCATTTGAGATCCTCTTTGCAGAAGAACTTGCTGCATTGAGAGCGAATGACACGGGCAAGAAACCTGTTGGTTGGCGTTTATCGCCGAAGGCTGTAAGAACATTCATCGTAGGTTCCAACGAGAAGTCGTTCAATCACGATTGGCATGAGAATCGGCGTTCCACGGTCATCCGCCGAAAGTTCTACGGAGACGATGCTCTGATTGATCGGTGTATTGTGACTTTACTGGGGAACCGGGGCTTGCTCTTGGTGGGAGAGCCAGGAACTGCCAAGTCCATGCTTTCGGAGCTTCTGTCCGCAGCCATTTCGGGTATTTCCACACTGACGATTCAGGGCACTGCGGGGACCACCGAAGATCAAATCAAGTACTCATGGAATTACGCGATGTTGCTGGCGGAGGGTCCAAAACCGGCAGCTCTTGTTCCATCACCGTTCTACACTGGGATGAAGACTGGCTCCATCGTGCGGTTTGAAGAGGTGACTCGCTGTCAACCCGAGATTCAGGACTGTCTCATCAGCATCATGTCGGATAAGGTTTTGCACGTGCCAGAACTCACCGGTCAAGACTCCGCGTTGTTTGCGGAAAAGGGATTCAACGTGTTGGCGACGGCGAATATTCGCGACCGTGGCGTACACGAGATGTCGAGCGCATTGAAGCGGCGTTTCAATTTCGAAACGGTCAATCCGATTGGAGATAGGAAGCTAGAGACCAAACTGGTAACGGAGCAAACGGAGGCATTGCTGCGGGAAGCCCAGGTTCCTGTCGCTTGCAGTCCAGATGTGATGGAGGTTTTGGTTTCGACGTTTCAGGATCTTCGGTCCGGCGTCGCTGCAGATGGAACCGTGGTCGAGCGGCCTTCCACAGTTATGTCGACGGCCGAAGCCGTTGCAGTCGGCTTCTCTGCGGGCCTGGAGGCACATTATTTCGGGGATGGTGAGTTGGAGGGCGCCCATATTGCCCGGCAATTGTTGGGGACGGTTCTCAAAGACAATCCGGATGACGCAAAAAAACTGCGGCAGTATTTTGACGTTGTGGTGAAGGCACGGGCCAAGAAGAACCGCGCCTGGCAATCGTATTGGGAAGCTAGGAAATCGCTGGATCGTTAATTGAGTTAACAAATGGAAAGCGTCGAGTTTGCCAATGCCAAGCCGTTCGTCCAAGCGGATTTGGACAAGGTTTTGTCTTCATTGTACACGCCGGAGTGTGTGTACTTCCCGATTCGCCATCACAGTCCAGCCTGCTCTTGGCATTTAGATCGACTCATCCACGAACTAAATCCTTCCGCGATTCTGGTCGAAGGCCCGACCAGCTTTACTCCGTTCATCCCGACGATTCTTGACTCAGGCACAAAACCGCCAGTGGCCATCTACACGCATTACGTTGACCTCGCGCGAAAGCTCTACAAGCCTCGCGAAGATGAGCTGGATCTGGGTCCTGCGCGGTTCGCGGCGTACTACCCATTTTGTGATTACTCGCCGGAGTTTATTGCTTTGCGCGCTGGCAAAGAGGTCGGGGCCGTTCTGAAATTTATCGACCTCGACTACGCGGACCAAATCCTGGCGGAGCACCTGGCCGGGCAACAATTTTCGAAACCACGCATTGAGACGCTTATGCAGGAACGCCACTTGCAGTGCAGTCTGTATTTGAGCGCGTTAGCGCAGCGATGTGGGTGCCGGGATTTCAACGAAATGTGGGATCACTTGTTCGAGGCTAATTTCCAATCCCGTGCCACTAGGGCGTTCATCGAAGAAGTCGCGGCGTATTGCTTTTTTGGAAGAATCGATGCGAGCGATGCCGCACTCGAGGCCGACGGAACTTCGGCTCGCGAACAGGCGATGGCTGCGGCAATCCGCGAGCAACTTAGAACACGCTCCCCTGCCGATGCCCCAATCCTTGTGGTGACAGGTGGTTTCCACACGGTGGTGCTGCCGGACCTAGTGCGAGAAGAAGCGCGCCATCGGGAGACACACTCCGTGTCGGCCGATTCCGTGCAACACGCGGTAATCCGCTACAGCTTTCAGCAACTCGATGCGCTGAACGGTTATTCCGCCGGAATGCCCTCACCGAACTATTACAACAGACTGTGGCGTGAAATTGCGGGTGGAAGCGCCGCGCCCCAATCCCGGGTGGCGGTATCGTTCCTTGTAGAAATCGGTGGGCTCACTAGAAAAAAAGATATGCAGATTGCATTGTCTACGGCAGATGAGATTGCTGCGTTGCAGCATGCGCGACATCTGGCTGCAATGCGGGGGCACACTGGTCCCACCCGCGAAGATCTCTTGGACGGGGTGAGGAGCTGTTTTGTGAAGGGCTCGATGGACGGAGAGGGTGCCATCTTGATGGGCTTGGTACAGCGTGTACTGACTGGAAGTGAAGTCGGAACCGTTCCGGCCTCGGCTGGAACGCCCCCGATTGTAGCGAGCTTTCGGAACGAGGCTGAAAAGGCGCGTCTCGATATATCCAATTCGCTGAAGAAACAGATAGCGCTTGAAATATACCGCCGGGAAAATCACAGGCGAACTAGCCGATTGCTACACTCTCTCACTTTTCTAAATATCCCTTTCGCCATGCTCACCGCCGGTCCCGATTTTGTCCGGGGGACAGGACTCGAACGCATCCATGAGCATTGGCAGTATTCCTGGAGCCCAATGACGGAAGGCGCGCTGGTGGAGGCGTCTGTTTACGGTGCAACGATCGAGGAAGCGACGGCAAACCGGTTGAGAGAGGCCATCGGGAGTCTGGAAGAGCAAGGACAGGGCCGTAGCGCAAACGCAGCCGTTGGCATGCTGATACGCGCTTGCCGCATGGGATTGCACCGCCACACGCCGGAGTTGCTTCGACTAATCGCGGCGAAAATTGTCGAGGAACCTTCCTTCATTGAGTCCGTCAGTGCCGCAAACCAACTGCTGCTACTCTGGCAGTCGCGTGAGCCCCTCCAGGCGCATTCGCTGAAAGAGATTCCGGAGCTATTGCGCGCTTGTTATCTGCGGGCTTGCTATCTGGTCCCAGCTTTGGGTCAGTGCCCTGAGACGGAGTTGACTGGTGCTTTGAACAGTCTTGCAGGCATGCGGGAGTTGCTAGCGGCGGGTTCACCGGAGTTCTTGGACGCGGAGCTCTTCTGGCAAGCGATTTCTCAAGTGCTTCGGACAAGAAATGAAGTGCATGCACCCTACAGTGCAATCTGCGGTGCGATTGCTGGTCTCCTGTACAGCGCCGGCCGGATGGCGCAGAGTGATCTGGATGAGCTGGTCGTGGGCCATCTTGTCGGGATCGCAGACTCACAGAGGCGTGTTGGATTTCTGCGCGGGCTTCTCAAAACATGCCGCGAAGCGGCTTGGCAGAATCTTTCGCTAATTCACTCGCTCGACGAAATTCTTGGTAGTTGGGAGGAATCCGAGTTCATTTCCTCATTGCCGAGTCTGCGCCTGGCGCTGGCCGACCTTACTCCGCGCGAGACGGATAAAGTCGCGGCGCTGGTAGCAAGCTTGCATGGTCGCAAACAGATCGGCGGCCTGGTCCAGACGCAGATGACCGAAGGACAATTGGAACGCAATCGTCGCGTTACGTCGTTGGTTCTAGAGACTCTCGAAAGAGATGGTCTAGCAAGTTGGGTCGGCGGTGTGAGGCGTCATGAATAGTCCGCAAGAGGCAACTCTGGCCCGATGGCGTTTGGTTCTCGGCCAATACGCTAAGGATCAACTCGACGTTGGGCTGACTGCCGAACAGCAGAGAATTGAGAACGCCCTGGATTTTCTGTATTCGCGTGAATATCGGGGCCGGGGTGTCAGAGGCGAGCAAGATCGTAGCGGACCGCGCACTGCAGGACTGGACCCAAGTCAATTAACAGTTCCGCGTTGGCTGAGTGAAGTGCGGGCATTGTTCCCCAAGGAAACCGTTGCCATTATTGAGAAGCACGCGTTGGACCGCTACGGGCTTACCGAGTTGGTGACCGATCCGGAAATTCTGCGGCGCCTGGAACCAAATTTTGAGCTGCTAAAAATGTTGCTCACCTTCCGCGGCAACCTCCAGGGAGAGGTTCTGAACGAAGCGCGTCGTGTGATCCGGAATGTGGTCGAAGAGATCAAGCAGAGGCTGGCGTCAGAAGTTCGACGGGCATTTTCGGGGCGCAGGAACAGGTTTCGTCACAGCAACATCAAAATTGCGCAGAATCTGGATTGGCGCGGAACCATCCGGAAGAACTTGAAAAACTTCAACTCCCAGCGGAAACAGATGGCGATCGTCGATAAAGTCCTGTTCTTTTCTCGCATTCAACGCCGGTTGCCTTGGCGCGTAATCCTGTGCGTGGACCAGAGTGGAAGCATGGCGGGCTCTGTCATCTATAGCGCCGTCATGGCGGGAATCCTGAGTAGCCTGCCGCTTATCAACGTAAACCTGGTCGTTTTTGATACGGCGGTGGTCGACCTAAGTGGTCACATCGACGATCCCGTGGAAGTTCTGATGAATGTACAACTCGGCGGCGGAACGAACATTGGTCAGGCAATGCAATACTGCGAGCAATTGGTCGAAGATCCGCATCGAACGATCGTCGTTCTTATCAGTGATTTCTGCGAGGGCGCGCCGCCTGCGCACTTGATTTCAATTTGTGGTCGGTTTCGAGAAGCGGGGGTGAAGCTCCTGGGACTGGGTGCTCTCGATGAAAATGCAAATCCAAGTTTCGATACTCGTATGGCGGAGATGCTCGCGGCTGTCGGAATGGACATCGCAGCTTTGACGCCGAAACATTTTGCAGAATGGCTAGCGAAGACAATCTCCTGAGCAGGATAGCGGCTCTGGTCGCCGGCTTCGACGATGCTTCCTGGGAAGCGTTGTCGAGCAAGGGTCTGCTTCGTCGTGCCCGAAAAGACATGGAAAAAGGCGTCGAGGTGGAATTGGGAGAAGAAGTCGGCGATTCGATCCTCATCAAGGTGCAGGCGTTTCTGGTAAGTATGCCCGTGGCAGGTCCAGCAAGGGCCACTTGTACTTGTCCTGCACCCGGTGTCTGCCAGCACATCCTCGTTGCGGGGCTATACCTGCAAAGCAGACAGCTTGCTCCGGCGGCGAAGTCAAAAGAGATCAGCCGTGAGACCATTCGCGAAGAAGTTGCGTATTTCACTCCAGAGCGCTTAAAAGCTTGGGCTGGGGCAGCAGATTACCGGGCGGGAGTGGCTCTGTTTGAAAAGAACACGCTGCCAACCGTCGTGGAGTACGGAGAGACGGTTTTGATCCGGCTGATGCCCAGCAATATCGAAGCGAGGTACGTAGCCCGCGGCGGCCTGGATGGCATGGTCGTGCCGAGTGTTCATGGGAAGCGCGTGGCAGTGGCTTCCCTGCTGGCATTGCGCAGGTCTCTGGGTTACGAACTCCCGGAATCGGGCGTACAGAAATCTCTCATCGAGATCTGCGGGGCACCGCGAACTCAAAAGGAAATCCTAGAAAGCGCGGCTGCGGCCCTGGAAGATGCGATCCAGATCGGCTTGACTCATGTGTCGCCCATGCTTGCGGAACGGCTGGTTACTCTTGCGGTTTCCTGCCAAGGCGCAGACCTTCCGCGTGTCTCACTATCTCTCAAAACGATTGCGGACGAGATGGATTCTATTCTTAAGCGGGAAGCACGGGCCGACGAGTCTCATCTTCTGTTTTTAATGGCCAGAGCTTTTGCCCTGACGGAGGCAATACGTCTGGGTGAGGAAGTACCCAGCAAGGAACTGGCTGGCGCGCATCGGTCGGTTTATGTGGATGTTCCGGAGATTGAATTGTTCGGGGTGGGAGCATATACGTGGAAAACGGGATCCGGCTATCAAGGACTTACCGTGCTGTTCTGGTCCAACCAGTCCAAAGAGATCTTCTCCTGGTCCGAGGCTAGGCCAGCGACGCAGAGGTTTGATCCACGTCAGCGCTTTTTTGGCGAAGGTCCCTGGGAGGGAGCGCATAGTCCGCAGCAGGTTGCTTGTTCGCAGATTAAGTTGCGCAATGCGCGTCGAACCGCCAATGGCAGGTTGTCTGGCTCGACGAAAACAAGTGCCTTGGTCCTTGCGCCAACTCCGGTTGGGACGTTGGACTTTGGTTCTCGACGTTTCACTTCGTGGAATAGCTTGGAGCGATATTTCCGGGGGATGCAGCCTCTGGGATTGCGCGAGCCAAATCCTTTGGGTTTGGTTGTGGTGCTTGAGCCAACAGCATTTGGGACTCGGAAATATGACTCCGTTTCGCAGTCCTTTGAATGGGAGGTGTGTGACCGAGCCGACCAGATTGTGAGACTGTCGCTCCCGTTCCGTGAGTGGAGCCGAGATGCGATTCGCGTCCTCGAAGAATTAACACCAAGAGCAGAAACTGTTTGGCGCGTCGTCGCGAGGGCAAGCCAGCGTGACGGAGTCCTATTCTTGGAGCCAATTTCCATACTGCGGCCGGAGGTTGTTGATGGTCCTGTCTTTCAGTTGGCGTTCGACACAGTTCCTGTAACCTCGGGTGCGCTTGGGAGAGTTGACAGAGGTATAACGGAAAATGACAGCGATGATCCTTCGGGCGAGGATGATTTTGGAGAAGAGGAAGCGATGGCGCCGACCCATAGCTACTCAGGTCAACTCATAGCTGAACTGAATCGACAACTCTTGAGAACCGCGGAGATGGGATGCCAGAATGCCGAGTCTTCCAGTCAGGATTGGTTCAGGCGATCGGTCAGCGACTTCTACAATTCTGGTTTCACGCTCCTGGCCAGTGCTACGAACGATTTAGTACTGGCGCATGGGCTATTTCCGGGCGATTTACTTCGCTTACGCTATCTTGCTTATCTGCACACACAAACGTTGGGTCAAGCAGTGTAGCGAAGGGCAGTACCTCGAACGATTGGTTACAGCCTGGGATCTACCGGCTCGCTTTCGAGGGCAAGGACTCCGAAAACGCACTCGTGGACGCGGCGCAGAGGTTCGTTTCGTACGAAACGTTCCAGAGCTTCGATTCCCAGGGCAAATTCCCGAAGAGCAAGAGAACGTTTCGCCGACGTGGAACGGCTGCGAAGGCGTTCGAGATTCTCAGGCAGCAAATACTCCGGTCCGTAGATGATTCTTAAGTACTCTGGGCCACGGCACTTGACGGCTGGCTGTGTTAGCCCGCGCCGTCCGCGCGCGATGAAGTCCATTGGCTTAACTACCATACCTTCACCACCGCGAGCGGTAAGCTCCTCCCACCATCGTGTGGCTTCTTGCACAATCACTGTGTCGGTAACATCCACCTGCTTGTACGGTGTTGCGAGCAACAGCCCGTCGCTAGCTTTGCAGAGTTCACCTAACTTCTCCATGTGCCAGACATGGTCCTTCTGCACATGAATCTGACCTTCTGTAGCAAGGAGGTGGAACGGCGCGAGTTTCAAATCGCTTACCGACTGAACCGGCCAGCAGTAATGACGATAGGCATCCACATATAGGTTTGCGGCGTTGAGGCGTGCCTTGCAACGTTCAAGGAGAGCCAGAGCATCGCCGTTCGTCGGCGCCAGGTGCTCGAGCGATGCGACCGTCTCCAAAAGAGACGCTTGTGCCGCTGCGCCTACAGCGGCGTACTGCTGGCGCAAAAGTTCTTGAGCCTTCGCCGACCAAGGCATTAATTCCGCGTCGAGACAAATCCAATCTGTCTGAAACTGCTCCCAAAACCCTGCAGCATCGCAGTCCGTGCGAATCTTTTTGAGAAATTCCGTTTCAATCTTCGCGTCGTCGAAGAATCGCCTGCCGGTGCGCGTATAGCAAATGCCGATCCCCTCTCCGATGACGCCGAAACGACGGCGTGCCGCATCTTCATCCCGACAGACAATCACAACTGCCCGGGAACCCATGTGCTTTTCTTCGCAGACTACTCGAGGTACACCCTCTCGACGGTAGTAGGCAAAGGCTTCTGTGGGATATTCGAGGAACCCTGGCTGTGAGGTTGTCTCCGTGGGTGACATGGTTGGCGGTAAGTAGATCAACCATTTGGGATTCGCGGCGAAGCGGCTCATGACTTCCAGAGCTGCTAGTGCGTTTTCTTCGCGAACCGTTACATTGTGATGAAGCCTAGTCGTGACGATTCGTTTCCCAATCACGTCATCGATATCGAGCAAGTCGTCATGAATCTGCTGGGAAGTAAGGGACGGAGTGGCTTCTGCTGTCGCAGCAACCAGTGGCTTGATGGGTTGGGCATACGTCGCGCGCGCCGGAACAGAAAGTAGTTCTCGTTCGGGATACCGAAGCGCCGTGAGACTCCCGCCAAAGACACAACCGGTATCGATGTTGATGGTTCGATTCAGCCAATCCGGCTGAGGGACGGGAGTGTGGCCGTAGACCACCATGGCCCTGCCCCGATACTCGGCTGCCCAGTTGTAGCGAACGGGTAACCCAAACTCGTCCGTCTCACCCGTCGTTTCGCCATACAACGCAAAGTCACGGACCTTTCCCGAGCCTCGACCCTGCATTTCCTCTTTCATCCCTGCATGGGCGACAACGAGTTTACCGTCGTCCAGGACGTAGTGACTGACAAGCTCGTCAATAAACTCCAATGCGGTGGCGCGAAACTCCGGTGGCTCCGAATTAAGTTGTTCAAGCGACTCCGCGAGCCCATGGGTGATCTGCACATCCTTCCCGCGGAGTTTGCGCATCAGCTTGATATCGTGATTGCCGGGAACGCACAAACCCGTCCCCGCTTCAACCATTCCCATGACTAAACGGAGTACGTCGGAGATCTTGGGGCCCCGATCCACAAGGTCGCCTAGAAAGATGGCCTTTCGTCCTTCGGGCGGCTTGACGGAATAGCTTTGTGAGGTGGCACCGTTCGATTGAGCTTCGATGGAGTATCCGAGCTTCGTTAGCAAATCGACGAGTTCGTCAAAGCATCCGTGGACGTCGCCGATGATGTCGAACGGGCCATGCTCGTGCTTTAAGTTGTTCCACAACGGCTCGCGCACGATTTCCGCTGCGTTTACCTCTTCAGGCGAGCGCAAAACGTGAACTCGACGAAAACCTTCGCGCTCCAGGCCTCGCAATGAACGCCGCAACTGCTGCGACTGTTGGCGGATCACATGCGGTCCGAAATCCCGATCGGGTCGAGTGCGATTCCGCTCTTGGCATAGTTTTTCGGGCAGGTCGAATACAATCGCGACCGGGAGACAGTGATACTCACGGCCAAGCGCTATTATCGGTTTCCGGGCTTCCGGCTGAACATTTGTGGCGTCAATGACAACGAGCTTGCCGGCTGCCAGGCGTTTCGAAGCGATGAAATGCAGTACCTCAAACGCATCGTTCGTCGCGGCCTGGCTGTTTTCATCGTCCGAGACGAGGCCGCGGCAGAAGTCGGAAGACAGAACCTCCGTCCCCCGAAAGTGCTTTCGCGCGAAGCTCGACTTGCCTGACCCAGAAGGGCCGACCAGGGCGACAATCGCGAGTTCGGGAATGGTTAGCTTCATTGGCGACTAAAGATACCCATCTGTGTAGGACTGCCTACCGTTTGGTCTTCAGGCCCGATCGGCAAGAAGCGAACTGAATAGCCGAATTGCGCAGCTATCTTCGATGCCCAGGATTGAAATTCCGCACGTGTCCACTCAAAGCGATGGTCTTTGTGGCGCATTTTGCCGGCGGGCAGAGTTTCAAATTTGACGTTGTACTCAACGTTGGGTGTTGTCACCACAACCGTTTGCGGTTGCGCGAATTCAAACAGAACTCTCTCGAAGGCCGCAAGGCGCGGCGCGTCTTGATGCTCAATAACTTCCACAACAGTTGCGGCGTCGTAGCCGGCGAGGCGCGCATCCCGATAGGTCAAGGAACCATGAAGCAGACGAATTCGCTCTTTTTGCATTGTTGGCAAATTGTCAAGATGCAGTCTCTGAGCCGCGGTCTCCAAAACTCGGTGCGAAACATCCAACCCCACAATTTCTGCGAACGTCTTGTCCTTCAGAAGATCGCGCAGAAGTCTGCCCTCGCCACAGCCAAGGTCGAGAACACGCTTCGCTCCGCTACTGCGAAGCACCGCTATGACAGCTCCCATGCGTTGTTCAGCCAGGCTGATAGGCTTTTCAATGGCTTCTTCTTCACGCGTATGAATCTCCGCCAGCTCTTCTGCTTCGGGCTCTTCTTCGCCAATGAGCCGTGTCAATGCTTCGCGAGCCAGCCGCTTCTGATGCTTCAAATAGCGATTGGTAATCAGTTCGCGTTCGGGGTGGTCACGAAGCCATCCCTCGCCGTGACGAAGTAACTTCTCCACTTCCGCGTCGCCAACCCAATAGTGCTTGTCGTCATCCAGCACGGGAATCAGGACGTAGAGATGCGTCAGTAGATCGCTCAATCGAACGGTTGCTTTCAGGGTGACCGTGAAATAAGCGCTTTCGCCCCATTCCGGAAACTTCGTATCGAGCGGGTGCCTGAGTGCCGTTACCTCGTAGGCCAGTGGCTCGAAGAGCCGGCGGAGCAAATTCTCTCCGCCGCGACAGGGCAGAACGGCAATGCGCACCTCCAGAGGTAGCGGCGTCTCCGCGAGTTCCTGGCGTTCTTTGCTTCTCCCGGTGATTGCTGTACCGAAGGTCCGGGCAATGGCCACGCTGAGGAACGACGAGGCCGCGTAAGGCCGGTCGTTCACGTACTCTTCGAGCATATGCGCTTCGCCACTGGGCCCTCGACGGTTACGCACAAGACCGATTGGGTCGATCTCCAACAGCAGTGCAGCCGTGCAGCGCTCCGGGGTTGTTTCCGGATAGAAGACGTGAGCTTTGCCAAAGACCTGTTCAAAGGAATGAACGCGAGATGGGCTCTTGTGCAGCAGGTAGCCCAAGTCCGTCGCCGGATTTCCCGTGTAGGTAATGGTCAGGAGCATTGTTGTTCTCTACTCTATCGCAAAGCCGGTAGAAACGACATTATTGGACCTCCATATTTGTAAGGCCCGCTCCGCATATAATTGAAATTAAAGCATTTGCCCAATATGCGACCGGAATCCACAAGAGGCGGAGGAAATATTGCTTGACATAGTGTCTATGTAACACTTATATTAGTGTCAGTAAGACACCAGTGGAGGATCTCAATGCTTCCCATCCGATACATGAAAGCCACTCCGACAACTTACGTTCTCCAGTTCAAGAATGGCCGCGTCCGCCGCGAGGGCCCTGGACTTTCGTTCTTGTATTATGCCCCGACAACCACGCTCATAACCGTACCTCTGGAAAGTGCCGATGTCCCTTTCGCTTTCCAAGAAACAACAGGAGATTTCCAGGCTGTGGCCCTTCAAGGTCAATTGACTTACCGGGTGTCTGACCCCAAGAAGCTTTCTTCTATTCTGGATTTCAGCATCAGTCCCTCGGGCCTGTATCGTTCCGAGGATTACCGCAAGTTAGCCGAGCGGCTCGTCCACACCATGCAGACGCTCATGCGAGCAGAGACTCAAAAGCTCTCGCTTCAAGAGGCGCTCACGAAAAGTGGAACACTGAGCGCCTCGGTTTTCGCCACATTGAAGTCTTCCGATGCCGTCGCTCAGCTGGGAGTTGAAATCTTGAATCTTTCCTTGCTCTCGATTCGTCCGACGCCAGAAATGGCAAAAGCGCTGGAGGCCGAGGCACGCGAAGCCCTGCAGCGCCGGTCGGACGAGGCGATCTACGAACGGCGAAACAACGCCGTCGAGCAGGAACGGCGCATCAAGGAAAGCGAGTTCAACACCGAAATCGCCGCTGAGGAAAAACGCCGTCAGATTCGTGAAACGCAGATGGCCGCCGACATAGCGATTGAGCAGCAGCGCGCTACCCTAATGGAGAAGCGCATCGAGACCGACCGAAAAGAAGCAGACAGCCGTGCGTATGCCCTCGAAGCCACACTCAAGCCCGTGCGTGAGATGGACTGGAGAACCATGATGACGCTCTCTAATCATGGTGGGGACCCAAAGATGATGATCGCTCTAGCATTCCAGGAGATGGCGTCGAATGCTCAGAAAATTGGTGAACTCAACATCTCACCCGATCTGCTGCGCAGCCTGATTTCTTCGAACGTAACAACCGCTGCACTTCCGTCAACGCAAAAGGGGAAGTGACGATGCGTGTAATCGCGCATACATCGGACAAGCGAGCCGGGTTCGAGAAAATCGTCTTGGTTACCCGCAAGACCCGGCTCGCTGAATTGGTGGAACGATTCAACACGCTGGCACAGACCAAGTTTTACATCGAACATGCCGGGGGCAACTTTCAAGAATATCAACTGGAAGATGACGCATATCGGCGGTCAGCCGAAATCGTTCGCAGGTCGATGGAAGTGGGGCTGAAGTTCCAGGAAATCGATCGCGGCTTAGTGCCGACGTTCACCTTCCTGCCAGAAGATCTCGTCGTCACTCTCGGCCAGGACGGGCTCGTCGCCAACACGGCAAAATATATTGGCAAACAACCACTCATCGCTATCAATCCAGATCCCGAACGCTTCGACGGCATCCTGCTCCCATTCCTTCCCGACCAAAGTGCGCAGGCGCTCGAACAGGTCCTTGCAGGGAAGTGTCTCATTCGGCCAGTTACCTTGGCCGAAGCGCGCATGAACGACGGCCAACGTCTTTTGGCGTTCAACGATCTGTTTGTCGGGGCCCAGACACACGTTTCCGCGCGGTACCGAATCCGATGGGCGAAAAACGAGGAACCCCAGTCATCGAGTGGGGTACTCGTCTCGACCGGGGCAGGCAGCACCGGTTGGGTGTCGTCCGTGTTCAATATGGCTTCTGGCGTTGCGGCTCTGACTGGTGGCCATGCTGTGAGATCAATGCGGCTGGATTGGGAGGACCGGCGCCTGCTGTTTGTTGTTCGCGAGCCTTTCGTCAGCCGTCATTCCAAAGCGAGCATTGTTGCCGGCATCCTCGAACAGCAAGAGGCTCTGGAGCTAGAATCGCTGATGCCGTCGGGTGGCGTCATTTTCAGTGACGGCGTCGAGGCGGACTTCCTGCAATTCAACTCGGGGTCTAGCGTCATCGTGAAGGCTGCGGCCGAAACCGCTCAACTTGTCGTGGAGTGAATCGTGGAAAACTTGCGTGTGACCGTGGATATCGTGATCTTCACCCTGCGGGACGACACGCTTCAGGTACTGCTGGTGAAACGGGGAGTTCCGCCCTTTGAAGGACAATTTGCGATTCCCGGTGGCTTCATTCGAGAAGACGAATCGCTTGAGGAAGCGGCTCTTCGCGAGTTGTACGAGGAGACTGGGGTGCGCAATGTGTTCCTCGAACAACTGTACACATTCGGGGATCTCAAACGGGACCCCCGGGGGCGAGTGGTCACGGTCGCCTACTACGCTCTGATTGCTTCCGATAAACTGTCTTTGGTTGCGGGGGCCGACGCGGCCGAGGCCCAGTGGTTTCCCGCGAATGAACTTCCACCGCTGGCCTTCGATCACAAAGCCATTCTCGAATATGCTCTCGAACGCCTGCGCAACAAGCTAGAGTACACTACGGTTGGCTTTCAGCTTCTTCCCGAGAAGTTCACGCTCGGCGAGCTTCAAGCGGTGTACGAAGCAATCCTTGGTCGGCACCTCGATAAGCGGAACTTCCGACGCAAGATAGCGTTGTTGGGGATTCTCAAACCGCTCCGCGAATTACAGCACACCGGACGAAAGCCAGCCCAATTATTCCGGTTTGCGGCATCCCGCTTCGAGAAATTGAAGGACAAGGGAATCTTGTTTCCGTTTTGAGGAAGATACATTTTTATCGCGCGCCGTGGGCTCGGAGACAAGCTTCTACAGCCTTCGGCGAGGTACTCGAAAACTCCACACTTTCTTGTTGAGTCCACCAAGAGTCCATGTATTATCCGAACTGAGGCTGAGGAGGACAAATCTCGAGTTGGCAGATCTTGAGGTTCCAGCATTCATCGTATCTGTTTTCTTGACCCTTAAATCATGGTCCGCGTGGTATAGCGATTTAATCTCCGTCAACCGTTTCCGCGTTCCAATTCAACAGAGGTTGGCTCTATTGGGTGCCCCCGTGGTCAGCCTTGTGTTCATCTTCGTGACTTTAACGAAGCTGGCGTCGAGCGATGTTCGTCATGACCCACTTTATTTGGCTTTCTACCTTCTCATTGGAGCAGCCTGGATGGGCGGCGGAACGCTCCTCTTTCCATTCCTTGGAATAAGTGCAAGAGACGACATTTTGGAAAGAGGTAATGGCGCGTCCGCGTGGGCCATCGTAGGAGCGCTGGCCGGGATATCGTGCTCATTCGCTGGCGGGAACATCGGCAATGGACCGGGAGTAGCGGCAGTTCTCTTCTCGGCAGTTCTTTCCACCGGACTATTCTTTGTCCTCTGGTTCGTGCTCGATGTACTAACGTCGATTTCTGACGCAATCACAATCGACCGAGAAAAGGACGCTGGAATTAGAATGGCGGGCTTTCTTGTCGGCCTCGGCCTGCTTAGCGGCTGGTCCGTTGCAGGCGACTGGGTCTCTGCCCCGTCGACGCTCAAGGATTTCCTGCACTCCTCCTGGCCTGCAGTGGCGATTACTGCTATTGCTGCCTTTCTCGAACTAACTCTGAAGCGTGCCTCCATTCGGTTGTCTTCAAGAATATCTGTCTCCGCGTTCGTCTCAGCCGCCTACATCGGCTTGGGGCTAGCTTGGATTGTTATCCGAGGTGTTCGTTCATGAGGTTACCTTGGGCTGCGGGCGAACGACTGCGACCAGATGACTGGAAGTCCGTCCGGATGCAACTGATGTTCGACTGCTGCAAGTGGGATATCCAATCGGAAGACCACTCAGTGGTCGCGGACTACCCGCTATTTCTCGAAGAGGACGAGTGGGAGTCGGTCGCGAACCTTGCTGAGAAACTGAGCCAAGAGGTCCTCGCGGCAGAGCAAGAATTACTGGCCAGGCCGGATTTACACGCGAAACTCAACTTGCCCGCAAGCATTCAGAAGATACTTCGAAAATGTCCCCCAAAGACATCTCCAAATGGCTGCGCGCGGATCATGCGATTCGATTTCCACTTCACGCCTGACGGTTGGCGTATTTCAGAGGTAAATGCCGATGTCCCCGGAGGGTTCATAGAGGCGTCTGGTTTCACAGAACTCATGGCGGAGCACTACAAAAGCTATTTGATCCCGCCGAACCCTACCGAAGCGTACGTCGCTGCGATTCGTGGGGTGGCGGGCGAAAACGCATCGATCGGACTCGTTCACGCAACGGCACACTGCGATGACAGACAGGTAATGCAATACCTTGGGAAACAACTTGAACGATCTGGCATGCGGGCGGTAGCTCTCAGCCCCAGCCACCTGAAATGGGAGTCCGGTTGTGCCCGGTTCACAAAACCATTCTCCGCTGTGCATCCAGCTCTCCTAGTGCGTTTCTTTCCCGCGGAATGGCTTCCGAATCTCCATCCGTCTTCATGGGAGCCCTGGTTCCGTAGCGGGAAGATCCCGATGAGCAATCCAGGAACTGCGATTTTGATTCAGAGCAAATGTTTCCCGCTGGTCTGGGATGAGCTGAAGACATCGCTTAATACATGGCGATCGCTTCTTCCAGAGACAAAGTTCGCAACTGATGCGCCAGCGAATTCCCCGGAATGGGTGTTCAAACCTGTGTTCGGGCGTGTAGGTGAAGACGTGGCAATTGCCGGGGTCACCGAACAGCGCGCATACAAGGAGATTATCAGGGACGTATCGCGCCATCCCCACGATTGGATTGCACAACACCGGTTCGACACCGTGCCACTCGAAACGTCCAGCGGAGTCCAGTACGCTTGTCTTGGGGTCTTTACGTTGGACTCCCGCGCAGTCGGAGCATACGGAAGAATCGCAACAAAGCCATTGATTGACCATGACGCACAAGATATTGCGGTGCTCATACGCAGAAAGGATCGAGGAGATGACGGGAAAAGAACTGTTTGAGATTTGGGCGCCGAATGATTCCATCTGGTCACGATGGGTCTCGCCCGCGTTGTTTGCGCAGATCGACTATGCAAAGGTGGGAAATCCGGCTCAGGCCGATGTGCCCGAGCTACCTTGGCACCAACAGAAAGCAAGTCCAGACACTGCAGTCGTTATCGATCTTCCAGGTGCAGATTCGATACGCCTCGCACTGGCATTAGCCTGGCGCGGCTACCGTCCAGTGCCAATCATAAATGCGTCCCCAGGGCCACTGGGGTTGCAACTAGGTTTGCTCTGTCAGCCTGCCCCGTCAAGGCCGTCTGCCGTTGTTGTGCTCGACATGGGTTCCTTGGTGAGAGAGATTTGCGAAGGCACACCGCGGATGCGAGGGCTGGCCTTCACACCTGATGCGCCGCCAGCTTTCGTTCTGGACTCTTTACGCTTGAAGGGCACGAATCCGCTCCGCGAGGACATGTTTGATAACCGGTGGATGGTGTTCCCGCAGGATTTCCCGTCAGCGAAATTCCTCGCAGAACAGAAGATCAAGCACGTGACGGTTGTGCAGGCCGAGAAAACGCAGCCTCAGGAGGATCTTTCTCATGTCCTGCTGCGCTGGCAGGAAGCAGGTATCGAGGTCCTGACAAAGGCCAGCGGGGACACAAGTCTTCCGTCGAGAATCACCGTTTCAAGACCCTCGCGATTCAAGGCATCGTGGTACCGAGCTCTCGCGATAATGGGTTTGAGACGAAGCAGCGTGGGTGGTTTCGGCTCCTTCATTCCTGAGACTTCTGCTGCGGGCTAAGGTTGCCGCAGTTAGGGACTACGGGTTTGCAATCTGGGCCCAATCAATTCCAAAGCGGCCCAGATATTTTCTCAGACGGTCGGCGTCATTGGTGCTGGTCTTCTTCGCGCGTGAAACGCCGAATAATCTACGCCCTGCTTCTGACAGGGTGCGTGATTCCTGACAAATCTGGATGACGTGAGCTAATTGTGCTCGATCAAACAAGTCAATCTCTGCGAGTTGGTCGCGATTCAGAAGTCGAGAAAGAATTTTCTGGGATGCCTCCGCTTCAAGCGAGGTCCAGGAATAATTCATGCGTTCGATCTCCTCTTCCACGATGTCCGTGGAAATTCTGCCGCCTTGCGCGAGTGTCGCCATGCGAACGACCGCTGCGTTCAGGTCCCGAAAGTTTCTGGACCAGGAAGAAGCCGGGGAGAGTGCGAACTGCAAGAATTTCTCGCGAGCCTCTTTGCTGAAGGTGACATGGTGGCTAGTTCGAGTCTCGAATTGCTCCAACTCGAACTGCAGGTTCGGTTCGATATCTTCTGGACGCGAACGCAGACCTGGCAAGGAGAATGTCCAGAGATTGATCCGGGCCAGCAAGTCCTCCCGGAATCGTCCTTCGCGGACGGCGGCAAAGAGATCCTGGTTGGTACCCGCAATGAGTTGGAAATCGCTCTGAGCCTCGCGGTCTGAACCTAGAGGCAAGAAAGTCTTTTCCTCGAGTGCTCGGAGTAGCATGGCTTGTTCATCGATACCAAGCTCGCCGATCTCGTCCAGAAAGAGGACGCCCTTATCCGCAACTCGCAAGACACCAGCCCGGTCTCGCAAAGCTCCGGTAAAGGCACCCTTCACATGACCGAACAACGTAGACATCGCGGCATCGCCCCGCACCGTTGCGCAGTTGACGTCAACAAAGTCTCCAGTCACCGTGTGGCGAAGCTTTTTCAACTCGAAAATACGGCGTGCGAGTTTTGATTTGCCGGCTCCCGTGGGCCCCATTAAGAGAAGTGGATCGCGCGTGGCGATGGCCACTTGTTCAATCCGATCGATCAGTTGGTTGAATTCCGGATTGCGTGTGTCGATACCGCCCTTCAAGTAGGAGACGGCATAACTCTGTTCCTGACGAAAGCGCGACGCGATGCGGTCGTACTTGGAAAGATCGAGATCAATAACCTTAATCTGTCCGGGTGCCCCTCGGTCGCGCTCGGGAGAGGCTTGAAGCAATCTGCCTGGCAGGTATCTTGATTCGGTAAGAAGGAAGAGGCAGATCTGGGCGACGTGCGTCCCTGTGGTTATATGGATTAGATATTCTTCCGTATCCGTATCGAACGGATAGGAACGAGCAAATTTGAAAAGTGTCTCGTAGACCCGTTCAAAGTCCCAAGGATCGCCAAATTCGATTTCGTTGAGGCGTACCGTCGTTTCCGGCGAGACGGCAGCAATGTCTTTGACAACAAGCTGGGCGAGTGTTTTATCGCGGAGCCCGTGAAGAAGTTCCAGACGCTTGACCAAAAAATCGGGCTGCCGGCAGATAGCGATTGTGGGTCTCCAACTCTGCCAGCGGTCCTGATTTCGTCCGGCATCCAGAGTGGTGCCCAAAAGTCCGATGACAACATTGGCCTTTTCATCCATATCTGTGAGTATACATCCTTATCCTATAGGATTGAATATTGCAAACTACGAATGAACCATATCAGTCTAAGTATTTTGTTTATAATAGCTTGGCAGAGCTTCCCGAAAGGCATCAGTGTTGCTTTATGTCATTGCAGAACGATTGGGAGAGAGAGGTTTCGCGAGCGAAATGGGAGTCGCGGACCAGTCGAGGCGTCAGCGCAGGTCATACTGACTGGCGCCTCTCCTAGATGGCACAAAATGCTGAGCCCATTTGAAGGAGGATGACATGGCGGAGCCGACCTACAACGTAATCGTCCCGGAAAAGGGCGCACCCATCAAGGCGTGGACGAAGGGAGTGCAGCTCGAAGATCAGGCACGTCAGCAACTACTGAACGTGGCGCAGCTCCCCTTCATTTTCAAATGGGTTGCCGCCATGCCGGATGTGCACTGGGGCGTCGGCGCTACGGTAGGCAGCGTCATCCCCACGAAGGGTGCCATTATTCCGGCCGCTG
>Ga0335069_10001490_pt1 | contig 37785 bp, 33 predicted proteins | sample Lox_Sample_11_FD_206714 | JGI IMG/M metagenome (GOLD analysis project Ga0335069, IMG submission 206714) | Soil microbial communities from Loxahatchee National Wildlife Refuge, Florida, United States - Lox_Sample_1.1 | ecosystem: Environmental > Terrestrial > Soil > Wetlands | place: USA... | reverse complement strand
CCACCATGACCCCGTTCACCATGACGGGGACATGCGCACCTTCTGGCCGCCGAGTATCCACGACGGAGTCAACGCTCAGAGAAAGAAGATCCCGTATCGTGAAGTGAGGGACTTTCAGTGCCACGTAAAGGTGGCACGCGAGGTCCAGCACTTCCGGCCACAGCCCCGGAGGAGAGTTGCCGGCCTCCGCTTCGCGCATTTGACCATCGTTTCCCATCGTTCAACGCTGCACGAGGAAGTCCGTGAAATAGACATCTCTGACGTTCAGGTCCGGCACTTTCTCCCGCAACGCGCGGGTGAGTTCTTCTTTGAGTTTCTGTTTACCGTCGGGGGCCAGCAGAGCATCCGAGCGCCACGTCGTAAGCACCGCCAGAATCGTGTCGCGAATGCGCGCCGTGGGAACTTCTGCCGGGTTTGAGGAAGCAGAGTCCACCGACAGGTCAATTCCCAGGCGCAAGAATCGCCCGCCCTCCGGATCCGCCAAGTTCACAACGAAACTCTCTAAATGCAGGGGCGTCGCTCCCGGATTTTTGGAATTGTGTGCGGCCTCCAACGAACCCGGAAGACTGTTGCACCCAAACCAACCGACCCCGGCAACCGAGACCAGACTCACTAGACAGATTGCAGCGCGCTGTGATGACCTCATACCGTGATTCCCTTCCACTAGAACCAGAGTGGCGACGTTTCCAGACTTGAGAAAAGCAAGTGGTTGTCCAAAGGGAGGGGAAGTCCAAGTGGGAGCGTGTGGGGTGGGAGATCTCCTTGCATTCACGCGGCTTCGGGGCCGGTCAGACCCGCTGAGCCGGTTGGGAACGCAGGCTCGCGCTCGGCGGGGCAGTTCCAGATTGGGAAACGCCCATGAGAGAGTTCCAATATGGACCTCACGCGCCGGGTGCTATCTCTTCTGAGGGTAGCTTGTGGGGAACAGCGCACCTTCGCCGTCGGCACAGCGTTTGCGGCCCCTCCAGCCGAAACGGCTGACCTCGGGGCTTTCTTGTTTTGCCGACAGGAGCGGCGGCCCGGTGCCGCCGCCCTTCCCAGATCGCGAGGCCAGCTACAAAGCGCTAGCCCTGTATCAGGTTGATGGAAGACTGCATCACATCATCGGCCGTCGTGATGGCTTTGGCGTTGGCCTGGTATCCGCGCTCGGCTTGGATGAGCTGCGTGAACGCCGTGGCTATGTCCACGTTGGAGGCTTCGAGTGAGCTCCCTTTCAGTGTTCCAGTGCCGCCGGTTCCAGGCGCCGAAATACTCGCAGCTCCGGAAGCCAAGCTTGCTGCGTAGAGGTTTGATCCCAAGTTCGTCAGCCCATCATAATTCGCGAAGGTGGCCAGCGCGATCTGCCCTAACGCTACTGTCTGCCCATTCGACAGGACGCCGTCGATGACCCCGGTGGAATCGATGGAATAGCTCTGCAGACTTCCCGCGCCGTATCCATTCTGTTCTTTCCCCGACGTCGCCGATGCGGCTGCCGTTTGAGTGATGACCGGAGTCCCCGACGCATTGTAGAGTTGCCAGGCGAAAGTCAAGGTGCTTGCACCGTCCGCCAGCCCATTCACCTTAATCCCCGCCACATTGCCCGAGGGTGTGGTCAGATTGCCGGACGAGTCAAACTGCAAGGTCCCTTCTGAGACCACCTGCGGGTCTCCGGTGCTTCCCACGTCCGCCGCGGGAATGGTGATCTGGTACGTCCAATCGCCACTCGATGCTTGGCTGAAGTTGAAGGTCAGAACATGGCTTTCGCCGAGGGAGTCATAGACGGTGATAGGCGTGCTGAACGTGCCGGCCGCGTTGCCGCCGGTCAGGGTTGAAGAAGCGAAGGATCCGTTGGCCATATCGGTGGACGTGGCGATGTCATTCCCGCCGGTTCCCGAGGCAAGGGCTTGCAGACTCAGCGTATTGCCGGACGCTGTCGCTGTGACTTGGGTATTGGCGGTTGTCCCCGTGCCGTACGTGGTGCCCTCGCCCGTGCCGCCGGTGACTGCGGCCGCGAGATTACTGAGAGTGGCAGAAGCCGAACTCCCAATCAGGACTTGGTCGGCCACCGTGGGAGAGGTGGAAAGCGTCGTCACAAACGTGTAGGTCGTTCCGCCGGCGGTCACTGTCTCATTGTTGTTCGCGTTCCCGGTGAGGGTGAGAGTCCCAGTCGCCGTTGTCGCCTCGCCCGTGGCGTTGAGGTTCATATTCAGTTCCACGTTGGACGTAGGATTGGGAGGGTAGCTTTGACCCCGGGAGATTTGGATCGGAACAAGCGCCTGGCCACTGTTGATGGTCCCGTTTGTGGCAGGATAGCCCATCACATAGTCCCCGTTGCTGTCCACGAGGTACCCTGCCGAATTGAAAGTGAAATTCCCGGCCCGCGTGTAAACCTGTGTTCCCCCTTGGTCCAGCACGAAAAGCCCGTCTCCCTGGATGGCAACGTCCGTCGGCACGCCTGTTGACGAGATGTTCCCTTGCGTGAACGGCGATTCGACGAAACTCATCGTGGCCCCGGCCCCCACTTGCACCGGATCGCCGGCGCCGTCCGTACCCAGCATCTGGGAGAATAGCGTGCTGAAAATCGGCGTCCCCGACTTAAAGGCCGTGGTGTTCAAGTTCGCCAAATTGTTAGAAATCACCGAGAGTGCCTGCTCCTCGGCACTGAGACCGGAAAGGGACGTGGAAAAAGACGACATGTTTGCCTCCTAGCTTGAGGTGCTCCCATAACGTTCAACTTCCTGACGTGGTGCCGAAGGTCTGTTGGAGAAGCTGACTGATTTGCGTTGTCTGCTGAAGTTCGTTCAACTCCACAAGCTGCGACATGAAGGTTGTCGGATCCATGGGATTAGTTGGATCCTGGTTTTGGATTTCAGCCACTAGAAGCGTCATGAAATCGCTGGCGCTCACACCGTTGCTGGATGAGGACGTCGAGGTGGAGTCGGACGAACTGGAAGAACTTGATGCATTGGTGCTGCCGGTCCGGTTCGTAGCCAACAAAGCAAGACTATTGATGGACATGATGGTCACTCCTCTGTCGCCAAACTAAACACGGACACTCAAACCGCCAGTGGGGTTCGGCGTTTCTTCTGTTTCGTTTCCACGGTCCCCCGAGTTGGCAAAACGTGGTGAAGCCTCCCAGTGCCGCGCTTGACCCTGGGACGGAGGAGGGGAACCCGAATGCGAATTTTGCCGTTCGCCTCCGGCCATACTCCCCCCGGCCTGGTCCTGGTAAACCGAGAGATTTCCAATGCGTAAATCCCGTTCGCCGAGTGCGCGTTCGAGAGAAGGCAAGCTGGAGGCCAGCAGGTTGTGAGCTTCGTGGCCCTCGACGTGAATCTCCGCACCCACGGATCCTTCCCGCAGGACGGCACGGACCTCCACCGGGCCCAGGGTGCCCGAGCGGAGCTCGACGCGCATTTCCCCACCGCCGCTCAAATGGGCCGATGTCACAATCTTGCCTGTGCTGCTTTCGTAGTTCTGCCATGCTGCCAGCGCCTCGGGAGATTGGCTGGGTGTTGCTTCGGGCGTTCCAGTTGACACGCCGGCGTGACTTGCAGGGCTGACCGGCGTGTGGGCCGACAGGAGATTTGTTCCCGGATCAGTGCCCGCACCATTGGCAAGCGCCGAGGAACCGGTGCCAGGATCAACCGTACCTGCCGGGGCGGTCTGCTGCCCCCGCTTTTCGCCGTTACTCCCTGTGTCGTCCTGCGGGTTCGCTGGCTGTTGCGCGTCAGCGGAGGCCGAATGCGGGCTGATCGATGTTGAAGAGGTTCCGTCTTCGGCCGCCGCCGGCTTGCCGTGGTCCCCGGAGGCAACGGCGGTCGAACTTGGCCCGGAATGCGAGGCCTTGCCACCCGCCGAAGCTTGTTCGGACGGAGTCGCGGCGTCAGGCAAGGTTACGGCTTCGGGGCCATTCTTAAAACACTGACCGGCTGAGCTCTGCGCAGCACGCGAAACCTCGGCCGCGTGACTGACGATGCCTTCGGAGTTGGGGGACGGTTGACCCCGCGAACGACCGGCCGCAGCACCTGCGGGTCCAGAGTTTCCAGTGCCAATTGCCGTAGAGACGCTGACAGACGGGGTTCCTTCGCCAGCAGCATTCAACCCTGTTGCCTTTAGACTGGCGCTGACTCCTGTGAAATTCGCGAGCAGGCCGGAGAATTCCGCCAAGCCGTCGGAACCGGAAGAAGCGGTCGCAGCTTCCCCGCCTGGCACAGACACGGTTTCGATCGAAGACGCTGACGTTGTATTACTTGCTGCCGTTCCCCCGGCTCGCGCCGCAGAAAGTTCTAACTCGAAAGGGTCGGCTTCCAGAACCTGTGGAGAATCCGATAGCGCCGTTGCCGTCTGGCCGGATTGCATCCTGTCTGTTGACGTCAGCACAGAAGGAACTTGGGTTCCGGTAAGCGAGGACATCGTGAGGCTTGGGGAATTCCCCAGTCCTAACGAGAAAGGAACCGGCGTGGGTTCTGCCGCTGCCGGGGATTCCTGATCCGCTCCAGCCTTAGCGAACTGCCGTGTTTGGTAATCACTCGCTCGGGATAACTCCGGAAAGTAAGGCGATGAGACGCCGAGCCCCTGAGTCTGGTTGGCGAACTCGCTTGTCGCGACCTGTCCTGAGGCCGCTTCGGTAGGGGACGGTGAGCCGTTAGATCCTGCTGTAGAAGCGGGGGCGGTGCTCGCGTTCCGCAAATCGGGCAAACGAGTTCCATCCGATCCGAAGGTGCGGGCCACGCCTGAGGCAGGTCCTGCCAGGGCGGTCAGTAGGGGAAACGCGATGGGACCCGTAGTGGCGGTGACGGCCGCGGCCTCCTTGGCGGCGCTCAGTTCCGCAACTCCAGACGGAGCGCCGTCTGGAGCCGACGACATGGCGTTGGGGTTGGACATTGGAACGGTAGGTGCCGGGAACGAACCTGCAAAGAGGGCACAGAGCGGGGACGCTGCCGTTCCGGAAGAATCAGATTTGTCGGTGGCGGAACGGGTGCGAGGTGCAAGTTTCGCGCCACTGGGACCTCCCTCCCGGTCCGGTGTGGACGCCGAATCGAGTGCCCGGCCGAGCGTCGTTGCGAACGACTCTTCCGCCACTTCCCCCGGGCTTCCGATGAGTGTGACGAAGGAGGCTGAAGCCTGCGTTGCGGGTTGGGCCGGAATGGTTTCCATATAACAAGGGCCAGGCGGGCCGCTGACCAAGGAGCATGCACCGGACCAAACCCCACATTTGTGCCCTGCACGCTTCACACGGCTGAATGTCGTTGACAACTAAAGTCATTTCGATTTGAGCCGAACTAGAGAGTTAGAAAATGTGTGAGGGGATGAGTGTCTGAACGGGAAAGGTTTGCCGATTCACTGGGCAAGAATTAACGCGAATCTTCGCCGCGGCGCCGGATGAGGAATATCTCATCCACTTGCTGCTGCCCACGACGCTCCTGTTCCAGCCGGTAAGCCGTAAACTGGCGTTCCCGCAGGTTCTCCACGATCTTGCGCTGCTGTTGTGCCCCTTGGAAGGCCTCCAGTTGGCTCTGCCGGAGCACTTGAAGCTTCTGAATTTGCCTCTCGCAAGCCGCGATAAGCCGGCAGTACACTTGGTCGCGGGCCTGATCGAATCTCAGTTCCGCACCGAGGATTCCCGCCCTAAGCCTCTTGGCCGCGTCGTCCAACGCTTTCTTCCTTCCCCGATTTGCCTCTTCCAGTTGCTGGCGTGCCATGGCGAGTTCACGCGTGACGATCTGGAGCCGCAGGCGCTCGCGACGTTCGTAGCTCTCGCGATATCGGAGCAAGGCTTGGAGTGGAAAGCGGAAAGCCATGAAATCACTATCCCGGCAACGCCAGAAGGGCTTTCAGGGTTGCATCGAGGGGAGCCTCTTCATTGCCGCGCTGTTGGAGAAATGCGGTGAGCGCGGGCATGAGGGCGATGGCTTGGTCCAATAGAGGGTCCAGCCCCTTCTGGTAGGCACCGACGCGGATCAAGTCCTCCGAAGCCGTGTAAGCAGCCAGCAGCTTGCGTAACCGTCGCGCCTTGTCGAGATGTTCGGGCGAGCATACGGAGGGCATCAAGCGGCTGAGGCTGTCGAGGATCGAAATGGCTGGGTAATGATTCTGCGCGCCCAGACGCCGGTCGAGTACGATGTGACCGTCGAGCAGCGCCCGAACCGCATCGACCAGGGGGTCTTGCTGGTCGTCGCCTTCCATGAGCACGGTGTAAAAGGCCGTGATGCTCCCTTCATTGAAACGGCCGGCGCGTTCGATCAACTGGGCCAGCAACGTGAATACCGAGGGAGTGTAACCCTTGGCCGTGGGAGGCTCACCGGCGGCCAACCCGATTTCACGTTGGGCCATGGCGAAGCGTGTCAGGGAATCACACACCAGCAGGACGTGCCTTCCCCGCGTGGCGAAATACTCGGCCACGGATGTCGCCACCAGTGCGGCGCGGATGCGCAGCAAGGGCGATTGGTCCGACGTCGAGACCACGACCACCGAACGCCGCCGGCCCTCCTCCCCCAGGGTCCCTTCCAGAAATTCCCTCACCTCGCGGCCACGCTCGCCGACCAGTGCCATCACCGTCAGGTCCGCCGAGCTGCCGCGCGACATCAGGCCAATCAGCGTGCTCTTGCCAACGCCGCTCCCTCCAAAAATGCCCACCCTCTGGCCGCGCCCGCACGTCAGGAAGGCGTCGATGGCGCGAACGCCGCATCCCAACGGCTCCCGGATGGAGAGGCGGTCCAACGGCAAGGGACAGGGAGAATGCAGCGGCCAGTACTCGCGGGCACGGTACTCAGGTCCTGAATCAAGGGGTTTGCCCGCGCCGTCAATCACGCGGCCCAGCAACTCTTCGCCCACGCGCAGGGTCGGTTTGGCGCCCCAGGCCACAATCCGGTCTCCGAAGCGAATGCCATTCAGCCTCTCGAGAGGCATGGAAAGGACCGTGCTGCCGCGAAAGCCCACCACTTCACCTGTGTGGGCCTCGCCCGACGGTCCGTAAATCTCGCAGCATTCACCCAGCGAACAGAAGGGGCCTTCGGACTCCACAATGTGCCCCACCGCCTTGGTGACGCGGCCGGCCCAGCGGGCCGTGGAAAGAGTCTCCAAGCGCCGGAAATAAGGTGCCAGAAGTGTGGGAGCCTTCATGGGCGCTGCGCCAGCAAGTCAAAGAAACCCTGCTCGATTTCTTTGAGCTGCGTCTCCAAGGTCACATCCGTGGAACCCAGTTCAGTTTCGAGCAGACAGTGTCCCGGGCCGAGCGCGTCATCTCCCATCAACTCCGGAACGGCCGTGTTGCCCGGATGACGCGCGAAGAAATCCTGCCAGGCTTGAACCTGATCGGGTGGCACGCGGAGCCGCACCCGAGTTCCTATCGCCACCTTCTCGAGCGCCACTCGTACGACCCCGGCCAGAAGCAGCGGATCGACCTGTGCCTCGCGGTGCAGAATCTTGCGCGCGATCGCCAGAGCCAGACCCACCACCTCGCCTTCCACGCGGCTGAAGTAGCTTTCGCGTTCCTTCGCGAAATCGCTGACGGCCGCGGTCACAGTAGCGCGTTCCGCTTCCACCTTCTTCTGGTACTCTCCCCAAACCTGCAATTCTCCCTCCTGCCGGCCTTTTTCCCAACCTGCCTGGCGAGCTGCTTCCTCGCGCGCTCGAATCTGATCTTCGCTGACGGGCGGCGGGGCTGGAGCTTCGGAGTTCCAGAGACGCTCCAGAGTGGAGTTGCGGCCAGAGGCCGGAACGGGCTTCGGTGTGGGACCTGCGCCTTTGGCGGGAGGGTAAACGTACGGCTCCGCCGGTGCTTGTGTCTCCCGTGGTGTCTTGTCAGAATCAGACCACATACGCATCATCCCCAAAGCTCTTCAAGGTCAATTTGCCGTCGGCTTCCAGCTTGCGGGCTTGTTGCACAATATCTTGTTGGGCCTGGGTCACCTGCTTGGCCCGCACGGGGCCGAGCGCTTCCATGTCTTCCTTCAACATCTGGGCGGCGCGTGAAGACATGGTTTTGAAGAAATGGTTGCGCATCTCCTCCGACCCGCCCTTCAGCGCCAGCGCCAGCGTCTTCTTATCCAATTGGCTCAGCAACTCGCGGATACTGCTGTCCGGGACGGAGAGCAGGTCTTCGAACGTGAACATCAGGTTGCGAATATTGAGGGCGAGCTTGGGGTCGTCCTGTTCGATCGTCTCCAGGATCGTCTTGGAGACCGTGGGTTCAAGCCGGTTCAGCATATCTCCCACGGCCTTGATGCCACCGTAGGCCCGGCGGTTCTGCTCCCCCAAAGCTTTCAGCTTCCGGTTCAGTACCAGGGAGATCTTCTGCACCATCTCCGGAGAAAACTGGTGCATCTCGGCCAGGCGCCGAACCACTTCCGCACGGGTTTTCTCTGGCAGGAGAAGCAACAATGTTGAGGCAGCCTTCAGTCCCATGTGCGCCAAGACCAGAGCGATTGTCTGGGGGTGCTCCCCCTCGACAAACATCACCAACTGCTGCGGGTCGGCCTTTTGCAGGGAATCCAGCGTCGTGGCGCGCGCTTCTTGATACTGCGTAACCTGTTCGAGCAGGTTCCGCGCGCCTTCCTCTCCGAAGGCTTTCACCAGGAGCTGGCGCGCGTATTCGCTGCCGCCTTGCGCAAGATATTCTTCCGTGACCGTGAGACGGTGGAATTCTTCGAGAACTTCCCCAGCAAGTTGCGGCGAGATGTAGTCGAGCTCCGAGATCTCCTCGGTCAGCATCTGGACTTCTTCCTGCGGGAGGTTCCGGTACACTAAACTCGCGGCTTCGTCTCCCAGCAAGACTAGAAGGATAGCGGCCTTGCGCAACCCCGTCAGGGCGGGCCGTTCCGCGGGTGCCTTAGCGGGTTGGACAGCCTCCGTCATGCCTTAGTCTCCTGCCGCAACCAGTTCTGGATAAGACGGCTGACCGTCGCCGGTTCCTTCTTAGTCTTTTCCAACAGGTTTTTCTTCACGAGAACGGCTTGGCGGACTTCTCCTAACGACTCGCCGAGTTCCGGTCGAAGTGCCGCCTCCGCCGGGTTCGCTCCCTTGTCGGCAAGCGCCGGCGCTTCACCCATCTGCAAAGCTGGCGGAGCATGGTCCGCCCCGAGCTGGTTTGGCAGCTCCCGGAAGGTGGTGACGAACTGGCGTTTGATCGGACGCAGGATAAGCAGGTAAACCAGCAGGAACAGAGCCAGCAGCGCTCCATAGCGAATCAGACTGATCCACTTGTTGACGATCGGGACCACTCGATCGGTCAGGCTGGGGCGGGTGGGCGGCTCGAAGGGGAGTGACTGAAAGGAGAGATTCTCAACGGCCACCTTGTCGCCGCGTGTGGAGTCAATCCCGATCGCTGCCGTCACCAGATCCTCAAGCTGCTTCATCTCCTCCGGAGTCCGCTTGCGGCGCGTTTCCACCTTGTGACCGCTTTCCTCCCTGCTTTCCACGACGTCGTCCACGAGCACGGCGGCCGTAAGCCGCTTGAGGATTCCCGCAGGCTGGACCACGTGCCGGACCGTTTTGCTGACTGCAAAAGTTTTGCTTTCCGTGTGCAAGCCCTGGCTCTCCGTCTTATCCGTCGAGGGAGGTTTCACGCCCGTAGCGGCCTGCTTGCCGGGAACATTCGATGGCGTTCCGGGAGTACCTTCCGGATTGGAGTCGGCCACGCGCTCTTCGGAAATTTGACTCGTGAGGACGACCGCGGCATTCGGATCGTAAGTCTCCTGCGTGCTGTCGCTCGTGCCAAGTTCGTATTCCGCGGTGACGTTCGCTCTCGCCTCTCCTGGCCCCACGACGGGCTCCAGAGTGGCAACGACTTTCTGTGCCAGAGCCGTTTCAAATTCCGCCCAGTACCGCGGACGGTCCGCGCCGCCCCCACCTCGCGCCAGGATCGGTGCGCCACCCTCGGCGTTGATCAGGGTGACGTTTTCGGGTTTCAGGTTATCAACGGCGCTGGCTACCAGGTGCGTTATCGCCTCCTGAGCTTCATCGCCCAGCCGCCCGCCGCGCAGCTTAACCACCACGGACGCCTTGGCTTCGCGTTCCTGCTCCGTGAACAGCGATTCTCGGGCCAGAACCAGATGGACGCGGGCCGCCTCAATCTCTCCCAGGGTCTGAATGGTGCGTTCGAGTTCTCCTTCGAGGGCACGCTGATAGTTCACCTTCTCGGCAAAATCGCTCCCGGTCCAATTCGGCTTGTCGAAAAGTTCGAAACCGAGCCGCCCGGATTGGGGCATTCCTTCCGTGGCAACATCCAGCCGCGCCTTGTCGAGCTGATCAGCAGGCACTCGGACGCTGGTTCCATCGCTGGAAAGCTCGTACGGAATGTTCTTGTCAGCCAGTCGGCGTGCCAAAGCTTGCCCGTCGCTCGCCGACAAGCCTGAATACAACGGCTTGTATTCCGCCTTTCCCAGCAGCGCCACGAAAACCCACAGCGTCCCCGCCACGGCCGCCGCGCCAAGCACCAATGTGACCTTCTGGCGCATGGTCAGCCCGCGCAAGAATGCCCCGACCTGTTTGGTGATTTGCTCGACGTTCAGCGCCATGGCTCAGACTCAAAAAGGCATCTGCGATATTTGCTGGTATGCCTGCACAATTTTGTTGCGCACTTGCATCATCAGTTGAAACGAAAGATCCGCTTTCTCCACCGCGATCATGGCTGAATGAAGATCCGGCCCGTTCCCCTGGACAACATCCGAAACTTGCTGCGCTGCTCCGGTTTGCAGCTCTTCGACCTTATCGATGGCCCCTTCCAGGGTGGTGAAGAAATCCGATTGCGAACTCGGGGCGGGACGCACCTCGAGTTGCACCTTTCCCCAATCGATCTGGGGCAAACCTGAGACCGAGTTCCCCACGGCCGTGTTCCTCCTCGATCACTAGCAGCCGCTAGAGTAGAATTTGAATCGTCTCCGAGATCATGGACTTCGTAGCTTGGGCCGCCGAGATGTTCAGTTGATATGCCTGAGCCGCCCCTAGGAGATTCACAAACTCCTCCACCGGGTTGATATCGGGGAAAGAGACGTATCCCGAAGCGTCGGCGTCAGGGTGGCCGGGTTCGTAGCGGCGGATCGGCGCCGCCTTGTCTGCGACCACTTGCGCAACCTTCACGCCTCGAGCGTGCAGGTCTCCGAATCGTCCCAGGGCCAGCGAAAAGCTATTGCCCGGCCTCTTTGTCCCGAAGACGACCAGTTGCCTCTTGTAGGGACCGCCAGTGGGGGTGCGCGTGGTTTCGGCATTGGCCAGGTTGCTGGCCACGACCTCGGCGCGCGCGCGTTCGGCGCTGAGCGCCGAGGAGTTGATGTCCAAGACTTCAAACAGATTCATGGCTTATTTCCCTTCGTTGATGGCGGATTGCAATGTATGGATCTCATTCCGCAGCAGTTCCACGCCGGCCCGGTATTGAAGTTGCGTGCGGGCCAGAGCCAGACTCTCCCGATCAACACTGACGTTGTTGCCGTCGGGGCGCTCGATCAGTCCCCGGACCTCAGTCGCGTGCGGCGAAAGCGGCTCATTCGCCGCGCGCAGCTCAGCACGGCGCATCTCGGCCTCAAAGTCCACATCCTGTGTGCGATAGCCGGGCGTATCGACGTTGGCCAAGTTGCTGGAAATCAGCTCATGGCGAAATGACACGAGATCCAAATAATGTTCGAGCCGGCGCATGTTAGGGGTTTCCAGCCAATTCATGGAGTCCTCCGGGGCGGCAACCCGTACTCGCGAATTTTGTTTCGGACGGTCCGCAGGCTCACGCCCAACATTCCGGCGGTACGCGTGCGATTGCCCCCGGTCGCGGCCAGGGTCTTCTCCAACAAAGTGCGCTCGAGTTCGCGCAGGCTCTTTCCCGCTTCAATCCCGGCAGGAGGATCCTCCGTTTTTCCGGAGGCCGCCTCCGGCAGAAGCTCCGGCGCTGGCACCGCCCCCGTCGAAAGCACCATGGCGCGGCGCACCCAGTTTTCGAGCTCCCGCACATTGCCGGGCCAGTCGTATTCCTGGAGCTTCTGCAGAACCTCCGGCGTGAACTGCACGGAGGGGGCCGGCAGGGCCGGCCGGTATTTGTGCGCGAAGTACTCGACCAGTTCGGGAATATCCTCGCGGCGTTCCCGCAGCGGAGGCAGCGAAAGCGGGATGACATTGAGCCGGAAGAAAAGGTCGGCGCGGAACTTCCCTTCCGCCACCTGCGTCCGGAGAGAGCGGTTCGTCGTGGCAATGACGCGGACATTCACCCGCAAGGGTCGCGTGTCGCCCAACCGGTCGATCTCCCGCTCCTGGAGCACGCGCAGCAGTTTCGGTTGCAGGCTAAGCGGCATTTCTCCGATCTCATCCAGCAGCAGGGTGCCGCCATCGGCCAGCTCGAACTTCCCGGCCTTCGAGGCCAGCGCCCCCGTAAAAGCGCCGCGCACGTGGCCAAACAGCTCACTTTCGAGCAGCGTGTCCGGAAAGCCCGCACAATTAACAGCCACAAAAGGCCTTGGGCGGCGCGGGCTCGAACGGTGGATCAGCCGCGCCAGCAGTTCCTTCCCCGTGCCGCTTTCGGCTTCCAGCAGAATGTCGGCGTCGGTCCGCGCCACCTGCCGGGCGCGCGCGATCACCCGCGCGGTGGCCGGGGAGCTGCCAATGAACTCCGGGTCGCCCTTCACCGCTTCTTTCCCGGCGCGGGGACCAAGAACGCGGGCGGCGGCATCCTTCAATTGCTCGAAACAGATGGGCTTCACCAGGTAATCACACGCACCTTCGCGCATGGCGTTGACCGCCTCGGGCACGTTGCCGAAAGCCGTCAGAAAGATCACCGCGGTTTCCGGAACGAGCGCGCGTACGCCCTGCATCACGCGCAACCCATCGCCATCCGGCATGCGCATATCGGTGATTACCAGGGGCACCGGCGCCTGGCGAAAGCGCGCCAGCGCCTCCGAAGTTCCCGAGGCCGTCGTCACTCGCCACCCTTGCCGCCGGAAGTTCGCCTCCAGCGCCGCCCGCATGGCGGCTTCATCGTCCACCACCAGAACCTGGTTCATCCCGCAACTCCTTCAGCCGGAAGGGTCAGCATGAAACTCGTCCCCGCTCCCTCGCGGCTTTCCACCCGAATTGAGCCTCCGTGCTGCTCGATCACCGTACGTGTCACCGCCAAACCGATTCCCGGGCTGCCGGGGCGGGTCGTGTACCCCGGCGCAAAGATCTTCTCCAGGCTGGCAGCCGGAATACCGCAGCCCTGATCGGCAAAGCTCAACGTGACCACAGGACTCCCGGCACTCACGGCACGTTCGAGAACGATCCGCAGCACGCCGCCGGGCTTCATGGCCGAGAAGGCATTCAGCGCCAGATTGAGAAACGCCTGCTGCAAGCGGGCTGCGTCCCCCTGGATAGGCGCGGTGGTCTCGGCTGCATGAAGTTCAATATGCATGCCCTTCTGCCGCGCCAACGGACGTAGAAAATCCACCGTCTGTATCACCAAGCGGCGGAGGTCAACGGCAACCCGCTGGGCGGGAGGCTGGCTGTGAAAGTGCAATACATTGTTGACCGTAGCGGCCAGCGACCGTAACCCGGCCTGAAGGTGATTAATCCACGGCCGCAGTTCTGCCTGCTCCTCCAGGGCGTCGGCCAAAAGACCCGCAAACAGTTCCATGCTTCCCAGCGGATTCCGAATCTCGTGCGCCAGCACGGCCGCCATCTCCGCCAGAGCTTGCGTCCGCCGTGCCGCCTCGCGTTCACGCTCTAACTGCCGCGCCGCGGTGATGTCACGCAAAATGAGAATCAACTCATCCCCATGGCCCGGAGCGGCAACCGGCGCACACGTCACCCCCAAAGTCTGTTCACCCTGGCCACCCTTGACCGTCCATTCCTGTTCGTGCGCGAAGTCCTCGCGGTGCAACCCGGCCAGCAGTGTCCCCAACCGGTGCGGGACACTGGCTTCGTCTGCCGGTGAGGAGGCCCCTTCGGCCAGCAAGTGTCGAGCGGCGGGATTGATCATCTGTAACTTCCGCGCCGTATCGAACACCAGCACGCCGCACGGCAGACCCTCCAGGATCTTTCCGAGGTAGGCGCGCATGCGCTGGTTCTCTTCCAGGCTTTGCGCCAGCCTGCGGTTCTTATTCTCAAGCTCGTGCCGCAGGCGGCCCACCTCCGCCTGGAGCCGGGCATAGCTGGTTTCCAGCGCTCCCGCGGTCCGCATGAACGACGCGAAGGCAGTTGCGAGTTGCTGGCTGGCCGAGCCTGGGCACCTGGCAGGGGAAAGCAGCGTTTCTTGCCCATCAACAGGCAAACTTTGCATGGCAGTGAATGTGGGAAGCACGGGCCGTGCCAACGCTAGACCGCCGTTCTTAAATTCTTCTCAGCCAGCGCGCTTCCCATCCCTAAGGAAAAGTGTTCCGGCTGCAGCTCGCCTTGTTCTTCGGAGAGGATGAAGGCGCGTTCGATAACCTGACGCAATTCGCGGACATTGCCCGGCCACGCGTAGCGTGCGAGCAAGGTGCGTGCCTGCGCCGAGAAGGTCCTGGCCGGGACCCTCGCTTCCTGGCAGAAGAGGTTCAGAAAGTACGTGCTCAACGGCGCGATGTCTTCGCGGCGCAGCCGCAGAGGATCAAGCTCAATGGGAAACACCGAAAGACGGTAGAAGAGGTCTTCGCGAAAGCGCCCGTCCTTGACCAGTTGTGGAAGCCTGGCATTGGTAGCGGCGACCACACGCACGTCTACGCGCAGGGAATCGGAGCTTCCCAGGCGTTGAATTTCGCCCTCTTGCAGGAAACGCAGCAGTTTGGCTTGCATGGAGAGCGGCAAGTCGCCAACCTCGTCAAGCAGGACGGTGCCGCCCTGCGCCACCTGGAGCCGCCCGAGGCGCGACTGGAAGGCTCCGGTGAAGGCTCCCCGGTTGTAGCCGAACAGTTCCGCCTCCAGCAGAGGCTCGGGGATCGCCGCGCAGTTGACGACCACAAAGGGCCGGTCGTGCCGCGGACTGAGATCATGCAGTGCCCGCGCGACCAGTTCCTTTCCGGTCCCGGTCTCACCCGTCAGTAGCACTGTGGTCCGGCGTGGGGCAACCAGCCGCGACAAGCGGTACACGCGGCACAGCGAAGAGCTTCGGCCGATCATGCCGGGCAAGGGTTCCGAGTCTACCGCGACCGGCGGAGAGGTTTTGTGGTCAGCGACAGGCGGCAGATCAAGCTCTGCCGGGACGTGCGCCGAGCCCGAGTTCTGCAACAGATGGAACAACTCGCCGGAGTCCGGCGGCAGGCCGGCGTCGCCGAGCCTGCTTTGGGAATCCACCACGAGGATTTCAACCTGCGGATGTCGAGCCCTGATCAGCCCCGCCAACTCGTTGACTTCCAGATCGGGCAAGCGCTGGTCCAGTAACACCGTCCGGCACGAACTCTTCTCAAGCAGGGCCAGTGTTTCTGCACCACCGCTCGCCTCGCCGGCAGGCGCGCTGCCGGCTGCAAGGTTTTGCATCACCCGTTTGCGGAAGGCAGAGTCGGGGCTGGCGACAATCGTTGCGAAGGCGTTCTTTTCAGCCGTGCTGAAGGCCGTAGATGTCATCATTTCCTCATCGAGTAGACACAATGCGCGGACCTATTGAGGATTACAAAATAGGGTGACGCCCAATGCTGCCGCCGCGTCTGCGCTCGCGCCTGTTCAGACTGGCGTCGCCTCGGCACACCAGATTTGTGGAAAGACGTTTCACCGAGAGGGCACGGAGCCGATCGGCAATGGGGTCATCACAGCCGCGGGTCACAGAGTGCACAGAGGGAGTCCCGAAAACGTCTCTGTGCTTTCTGCGCCCCAACTCCGTGGCCTCTGTGTGAACTGCTTTCCTTCTTCCGTCGCCCCGGCATGTCATGAATAATCCGGACCCACGGGGCGAGGGAAACAACACCATTACAGCATCCGGCGTCGTCCCAATTGCGGCCGCACCGCGCGGCCGGATGAGGCGCGTGCAGAGAAATTTCAGCTCTTCACCTCAGGTGAAGGGGACAAAGGGAAGCGAGCGCGCACACAACCTTCGGCGCCGGCGTAGTCCACAATCTCCAGCTTGCCCCCGAGTCCTTCCACCAGGCCGCGATTGATAGCCCATCCCATAGTGCCGCTCTGGGCTGCGCGAGAGAAAAGCACTCCCGGGGTAGCAATATCCCCGAGAGCTTGGATTTGCAGGTACTGCAAATCCGGACGCGGCAACGTTAAGGACACCTGGGCGTCAGGCCCGTCAATGGCAATGTCAACCCTGAGGCTGCCGCCTCCCGAGGCGTTCAGAATAACCCAGGCAAGCAATGTTTGGAGCGCCTCCCGCAAGCGGTCGGGATCGGTGCAAAGCTGCACGCTGCCTGAGGCCGAGAGTTGAAAGCGGAGATTACGGGAATCCGCCCCTTCTTGCATTTCTCCCAAGATCTCGTTCACCAGCGGCCCGAGAGCCACCGGACGGGCGGGGCCGGCGGGTGCATTGGACTCCGCAAGGTCGCGCAAAGCGACAATCTGCTGCACCATCTGGTCCGCCAGTTCCATGGACTGTTCGAGGATGTCCTGATATTCCTTTACGGAGTGTTCGGTCAGGAGGCCCAGTTCGATCCCACCGCGCAGAGCGGTAGCCGTCTGCGCCAGCCGATGCGCCAGGGCGCCCAAACACTCGCGGCAGTTCTTCGGCGCGCGTTGAGCAGGCATCGCTGCTTCCACGTGCACCGGAGCTGCTTCCGCGGAAAGCTGGTGGGGTACCGGGCCACGGCTCTCGCTGCTCGTCACGCTGAACGACGCGGGTGTCACATCCTTGGGCATGAGCTTAGACCTCGCCGCCGATTTGATAGCCGACGCCCCGGATGGTGCGAATGAGCTTCTTCTCATGACCGCTGTCCACCTTCTTGCGCAGGTAGTTGATGTACACATCCACGACATTGGTCATGGTGTCGAAGTTAAGATTCCACACATGCTCGATGATCATGGCCCGGGTGACGCAGTGGCCAGCGTTGCGCATCAGGTATTCAAGAAGTCCGAATTCCTTGGGTGTTAACTCAATCCGGTGTCCCGCGCGTTTGGCAGTCCGCTCCACACGGTTTAATTCAAGATCCGCCAGGCGAAGAACGATATCCGCGGGCTGGGCTGATCGGCGCATGAGTGCTCGCACGCGGGCCGAAAGCTCGCTGAAGGAGAACGGCTTCGTCAAATAATCGTCCGCTCCCAGGTCCAAGCCCTGCACGCGGTCTTCGACCCGGTTACGGCCGGTTAGAATGAGCACCGGCAAGGCAGGTTTGGTTTGGCGAATGTACCGGAGAACATCCAGCCCATCCACCCGCGGGAGAGTCAGGTCAAGGACCGCCACGTCGTACTCGAGTTGCCCAACCATGAACTGGGCTTCATCGCCGTCTTGCGCCACATCCACGGCGTATTGTTCGGCTTCGAGACCTTTCTGAATAAAACTGGCCACCGGCTTGTCGTCTTCGGCAATTAGGACCCGCATCTTTATCCTCTTCGCGCTTTAAGGGGCAGGAATCGGTGAACCCACCGCACCTGCTTCTCTCATGAAGGACTCGCCTTCATTAATCACTCTTTATTTCGGCGGGACAAAGGTGGGCCTTGAGAGAATTTCAATCTGGCGAGGGTACACTGTAGGGGCGCACGGCCGTGCACCCTGGCGCGTTGAGAGATGGGATGCTCAGCAACCCGCTAAAGCTATGTTTGCACCCAGCCGATTAAGGCTATGGAGGGGATTCGCGCAACCGTCCCTGGCGGAAGGGGGCTCGGCCTGGGCGGGTGGCAGTCTGCGCACGCGACGGGCATGCTGAGGGGACTACTTCCGAAAGTCCTGGTGGTGGACGACGACTCGGCGGTTCGCATGTTTCTTCGCGAAGCGCTGAAGCCCATCGCCGCCCACGTTGCAGAAGCCGGAGACGCCGCGAGCGCTCTGGAAGCAGTCGAGAGCGGTGACTTCGACGTCATCGTATGCGACATCTGGATGGAGGGAGCCACGGGGTTGGACCTTCTCGCGATGGCCCAGCAGACGCGTTGGGACGTGGGGGTCATCATCGTCACGGGAGACGTTCAGCCGGACATCGTTATCGCGGCACTGCGCATGCAGGCATCGGATTTCCTGCTGAAGCCGCTCACCGTGGAAGACGTGAGGGGCTCCGTCGCGCGGACGTTTGAGCGCTTGCTGCGGTCTCGCGAGGCGCGCGCCTACCAGGGTTCGCTCGAGGCCAGCATCCAGCGCCGGACGCATGAACTTGAGGTAACGCTGAGCGAGCTCGAATCCAATTACCAAATGACACTGGAAGCCCTGGTGGCGGCTCTCGACGCCCGTGAGCACGAAACGTTCGCACATTCGGTGCGAGTTCGCGCTTACACCCGGCATCTTGCCCGTCAGGCAGGATACCCTCCGGCACTGGTGCCCACGCTGGAGCAGGCGGCGCTACTGCACGACATTGGCAAGGTCGCCGTGGCGGACGCGATCCTGCTGAAGCCCGCGAAGCTGACGCCGGAAGAATGGGTTGAGATCCGCAAACACTCGACAGCAGGGGAGGAGATCCTGAAACGCGTTCCCTTCCTGCGCCCAGCCAGCTCCATCGTGCGCCACCACCACGAGCGGTATGACGGCACGGGATACCCCGACGGGCTCGCGGGCGCTCAAATCCCCCTCGGCGCGCGCTTCTTCACCGTGGCCGATACCCTGGACGCCATGACCAGTGACCGCCTCTATCGCAAGGCTCCGGGGTTCGCGGCCGCCCGGGAGGAAATCCAGCGGTGCAGCGGCGAGCAGTTCGACCCGCAGATTGTCGAGCTGTACCTCGATATCCCCGCCGCGACGTGGATCGAGATACGCCGGGAGGCTACCGACACTCATTCGCTAGCGGGGTGAAGTTTCGGCAGGATCTCAGAGGGACTGCCAGTCCGCTAGCTTCGTGACACGCCGGAACCGCTCCGCGGCTCCTAGCTTCTGGTAGAGGCCTTGCGCCCAATCATACGTCGATGGGCACTCGCCGATGAACACGAGTTCCGTGGGATAAAGCAAGCCTGCCACCTGGGCGAGGTCGGTGACGCGCAGGCAACCGAGCATCTCCAGGGCATCCCCTTGGCCGTCAGGCGGGCTCGGCGCATTCTGGGTCGCCGGGGGAGCTTCCAAGATCAGCGTACTGACGTGACCGTCGAGCAGAGCAGCGTACAGAGCGACGACGGTCATCTGGCCCCGCGCCGCCAGAGCGATTTGCCGGCCGTCCACTTGCGGAAGCTCGCGCACGCAGGCGAGCGCACGCAAGGTGTCGTAGACCCACATGCTCGCGAGCGTCCTTCCCGTCCAGGCGGAGGCGCGCCGGAGGTGCCACTCCAGCGTTTCGCCCCACACGCTTTCGCCCGTCCCGCGCAGTTCCATGCAGACCCTCGCCCACGGGGCCGGGATGGGTTTCAGAAACTCCGCGGTGGCTCCCCCCCACCAATCCGTCCTCTCGAACTTGTCCCCGGGCGACGAGAGCCCTACGATCGCCGGGACCGGTTTCGTGGCATTCTGCGCAGCCTGCAAAGTTCCGCGCAGCTTCCAACCTTCCTCGGAAACAAAATGGAAGATGGCGCCCCGGGCGTCTTGCGTCTCGAATTCATGTTCGACCTCGAGACTGACCGGCGGCGGTGTAGGCGGGAAAGCGGCGAAACTCGTTCGCCGCAGACCTGCAATCACCCTGCCGCGCACCGTTTTCAACTCCTCCGCATCTCCGATCTGGGGCGGCTCGGCGCGCTTGATGAAATCATCTTGGATGGTTTTCACCCGGCTGCCAGCGGGCTGGCTGTTGACGTGCACGCGCAAAGTCTCCTCGGATTCTTCAGCCTCCGGACGGTCATCAACGTCACCGATCTTCTCCGGCGGAATGTTCTCCCCTTTGAGGTGCTTCACGAACCACGAGAATACGCTGGTGCGGGAGAGCGGATGATAACTATGCGCGCCGGGCGCCAGCACCCAATGCACGTTCTCCGGCGAACCCAGCATCGTATAGAACCGCTTGAGGCGCCGGTAAACCTCCCGCATGGCGTTGAGCGTAAAATGGACGTCATGATCGGAGTCGGCGATCAAGAGCGGGCGAGGGGCAATGAGGGCTCCGACATCCGTCAAATCCCATTTGTAGGTGTTGATCCACCACATGCAATCACAGTTGCTGTCGAGGGTTCGATCATAAATGTAAGACGCCAGGGTTGATGTTCCACACACGGGCGCAACGATCTTCACGCGCTCATCTCCCGCGCCAACCCACCAACTGTAGGAGCCGCCACCGGACACGCCCGTCACGCCCAGCCGCTTCGCGTCAACTTCCGGGCGCTGCACCAGGAGGTCAAGCCCGCGGATGCCGTTCAGCAGCTCGACCCCTCCGGGCGTGTAGCCTCGGCTGTACCAGTGGAACCAGCCTTCGTCGTAGGGGCCGTGGTGGTAACCTCGCCCCTCTTCTCCTTCCAGCGTTTCAATCAGCAGGCAGACGAATCCGAGCTCTGCGAAACGGCGCGCGTGTGGTTGATAGTGCGTCTTCTGTTTGCCGGCATGGCCGCACACATAGAGCACGGCAGGAGCCGGAGCATTCAGACCGTTCGGAACGTACAGATTTGCGGTCACAAAGAGCTTGGGCAGGCTCTCGTAATACAACTTCTCAATACGGTACGCCGGGCGCTCTACGGTGCCCGTGACCGTAACGTTGAGCGGAGGCCGCTGGCCATAGGGCGCAAGATCGTCCAGACCCATCATCTCCAAGTACTGCCGGCGCCGTTCCGGGAGCACTCGCCGCCACGCGGCTGGGTCCTTGTAAGCGGTCAAAGCCCGATTGGTGATTCGCGATGCCTCGCGGGAAAGATAATCACGGATGGACAAGCTTCCGTCCCCGAGCGGTATTGCTGTGGGTTTTCCGGCGGGAGGCGTCGCACCTGTGGGAGCAGCGAAGCTCGGACCTTTAACGTTGAGCAAACCAGTCCCGCATGTTGCTAAACCTGCCTTCATGAATCGACGGCGTTGCATCTCTCTTGTGCCTCCTCGACGAAGAACGTCGGCAGGAATCCATAACTTGATTTAGGAAAACTCTAAACTCGGGTAAGGCAATCAAGTTCCGTTGAGCCGCGTGTGGCGTCTGCTTTGCCCGGCAAGGCGGCCCGTCGGCGCGCCGTCCCGTTTTCCTGGCGCCAGTAAGGCATGACATTACTCTTGTTCCCGCTAGCAGTCTACGTCGGAGTGCCGGTGCGGCGAGCGCTCCGCTCACCGGCACTGCTGGACGGGGTACGCAAATCTTTCGCCGTCTCAAATCCACAAAGACTAAAATGTGCAGCTTGATGCTCATGCATACATTTCCCGCACGGTCGCACTCGCATTTCAGGAGAATGCCTTTGAAACGGACGCTCAGCCTGCTTCTTGGATGCTTACTTCTCTGCCTGGCACCGGTCTATGCGCAATCCGGCAGGAAGCTGTTGACGCTGCAGGACGTAATCCATCCTGGCAGTGTCGTCACGCCCGGAATCTCGTCCCTTGCCTGGCGGCCGGATGGGAAACTGCTGAGCTTTGTTCGCCCCGCGGCGCACGGGCCTGCCAGACTTTGCGCCTACGATGTGGAGCGGCATCGCGAAATCGTTCTGCTCGATCCTGCCGGCCGCGAGGAAGCTCTCACGCTCGAATCCTACCAGTGGTCTCCCGCGGGTGACAGCATACTGCTGGAAGGACAGGGCGGCCTGTGGCTGCTGGAGACACGGACAGGCGAACTGCGGCGTTTGGCCAAGGGTGAGGATATCGAGGTGCCGGCGTTTTCGCCTTCAGGGGACCGCGTGGCCTTCGTGATGAAGCACGACCTTTACGTGGTCGATGTCCAGAGTGGCGCCGTGCGGCGGCTGACCAGCGACGGAAGCGACACGCTATATAACGGACGGCAGGATTGGGTTTACGAAGAGGAACTCGCGAATCGCTCGACGGCGCGCGCGTTCGAATGGTCACCGGACGGCACGCAACTGGCGTACCTGCGCCTGGATGACGCGCCTGTTCCCGAGTATCCCATCACCGATTATCTTCGGACGCACGTCAGCCTGATCCCCCAACGCTTTCCGCAAGCCGGCGACCCCAATCCGCGCGCCTCGCTGCGCGTCGTGCCGGCGGAAGCCCCTGGGCGCGCGGCTGCAATCATCCCGGACCCCAAGGAGGTTGAATACCTCGGCCCCAGCTTTGTCTGGACTCCCGACGGCAAGGCCGTATGCTTTCTGGCCCTCAACCGCGCGCAGACCGATGTCGCCGTGCATCGTTGGGAGCCGGTTTCGGGCCAGGACCGCACGCTATTCGTCGAGCATGATCCCCATTGGGTGAACTCGCTTGAACCTCCGCGTTTCCTCAAAGGCGGACGCGAGTTTTTGTGGGTTTCGGAGCGCGATGGCTGGCAGCACGTTTATCTCTATACGTCCGAGGGAAAAGTGGTCCGGCAGATTACCGAAGGTCCGTGGATGCTCGACCGGCCCATTTTCCAAGATGCGCCGCTTTATCAGTTGGACCCCGAGGAGAAGTGGTTGTACTTTGCCGCCACTACTCCTGACCCGCGGGAGCGCCAGCTCTACCGGATGCAGCTCGACGGCCAAGGCCGCGAGCGCGTCACTCGCGAGGTGGGAGAGCACACGCTGGCGCTTTCGCCCGATGGCCGCTTCCTGGCGGATACGTTCTCTGCGCCTGACACGCCGCCGGCCACGCGCCTCCTGCAGCCTGACGGGGCAGCGGTGGCGACGATTGATTCCCCCGTAAGTCACCTCGCGGACTATGCCGTGGGCCGGCGCGAATACCTGGAAGTGAAGGCCCACGATGGTGCGACGCTCTATGCGGAGCTTCTGAAGCCCCCTGACTTTGACCCGGCGCGCAAGTATCCGGTGATCGTCGATGTCTACGGCGGGCCGCACGTGCAGCTTGTCCAGAAGAACTGGCAGGACGGGAACCTGTTCGATCAGATGCTGGCGGAGAATGGCTTCGTGGTCTGGACGCTCGACGGGCGCGGTTCCTGGGGGCGAGGGCATGCGTGGGAGACGACCGTCTTCGAGAACCTGGGGAAGCGCGAACTGGACGATCAACTTGCCGGCGTTGACTACTTGAAGTCGTTGCCTTACGTGGACAGCGCGCGGCTGGGTATCCGCGGCTGGTCCTATGGCGGCTATATGACGCTTTACGCGCTGACGCATGCACCCGACGTCTTCAAGTGCGGCGCGGCAGGGGCTCCCGTGACCGACTGGAAGTTCTACGACAGCATCTATACGGAGCGCTATATGCGTACGCCCGCCGAGAACCCCGAAGGCTACCGGAACGCTTCGCCGCTTGAGGCCGCCCCGAACCTGCGCGCCCGGCTGCTTCTCCTGCACGGGACTTCCGACGACAATGTGCACATGCAGAACACCATCAACTTTCTGGACGCGCTCATTCGCGCTGGCAAGCCCTATGAGCTTCATCTACAGCCCGGACAAAAACACGGTTTCCAGGGAGAGGCGCCGCGCACTTACGTCGACCAACGTATCCTGGACTTCTTCAAACAGAATCTCTAGATTGTTGGGGGAGGACGACAACCCACATGCCGGAGCGGCGCAGTTTCGCATGGATGGATCTGTTGTGGCTGGCGTTTTTGGCCGGCCTCGCAGCGTTACAGCCTCATTGGGAAACCCATAAGCAACTCACGCTGCTGGCCATCGGGATATTCCAGCTCTTGGAGCGTCGCTTCTTGGAATGGGTCCCGCGCCGCGGGCAAGTTTACGTGGTGATCTTGAAGATCCTGTTGGCTTCGCTCTTGGTTGAGTACACGGGCGGAATCCGCAGCAGCTACTACCTCATCTACTTCGTGCCAGTGGTCACAGCGGCCATGTACTTCGGGCCCTGGGCCACGATTGCCTGGACGGGGCTGACCTCGGCGGCCTATTGCTCCTTTCTGCCCTGGGCGCTGAGTGAGTATGAGATGACTCCGGACGCCGCGACCGAACTTGCCATCCGCAACCTGTTTCTCTTCCTTGCCGCGGTTGTGGTGAACCGTTTCGTGATGGAAAACCGCCGCCAGGCAACTCGCTATCGCGAACTGGCCGAGGCGATGGCCGAAACTAACCGCCGCCTCGAGCAGGTGCAGGAAGAAGCGCGCCGTTCGGAGCGTCTGGCGGCACTGGGCCAAATGTCGGCAGGACTCGCGCATGAGTTGCGCAACCCGCTGGCGGTGATCAAGGGATCGGCCGAAACCTTGATGCGCAAGCTTGCCGCGGCCGACCCGCTGACGACCGAAGTGGCCGGGTTCATTTCGAGTGAAGTGAATCGGATGAATGTCATCGTCACGCGCTTTCTCGACTTTGCCCGGCCGCACAAGCTGGAGCGGCACCAGACCGCCCTCCCCGCTCTGATTGACCGGGCGCTCAAGGCCGCGCATGACCGCTGGCCCGAGGCGCCGGTGGAAGTCGAAAGGCAATTTCCTGCGGCGATCCCGGAAGTCTCCCTCGACAGCGACCTGATGGAACAGGTCTTCACCAATCTCGCCATCAACGCCTATGAGGCAATGGGCAAGACCGGCGGCAAGCTGCGTGTGGCCGCTGGCCCTACGCAATTCGGCGGACGGGGCGGCGTTGAAATCACCTTCGAGGACTCCGGGCCCGGTGTCCCTCCTGAATTGCGCGATCAGATATTTAATCCCTTCTTCACCACCAAAGAAACCGGCGTGGGCTTGGGGTTGTCGATTGTCTCGAAGATTGTCGACGACCACCACGGCTGGATTCGCCTCACGAGCGAGCCCGGCAAAGGCGCTTGCTTCCGCATCTTCCTTCCCGATGACGAGGGTTCCAAGACGTCTTGAGCGGGCGGCGCGGGCCTCCGCCTTGGGGGAAATCGCAGACGCCACAGCGCAGGGGGCTGCACCAGCCCGAGAAGTTCATACAGGATACTTAGGACCACACCCATGAGACTTGTTTACGCAGGGATATTCATTTTAGTAGGCCTACTGGGGATGATCATCTTCGTTAATAGGTTTTATCCAGATATCGACTCATCTCTGATGGGGAAATTGCTGTTCGGAACGATAGCAACCCTGATCGTTGCCGCATATTATTTGTTCAACAAACGTGGAACGTGGAAGCTTAAGAACATCGAGATCGCCCGGACGTTCGAAAGTCAGGGTGAATTAACACGAGACAACTACCGTGCACGGCGAGCCCTCGCGCTTGCCGACGTTGGAAACAAGATCACGTGGTATGTGTTGGAACTCGATAACGGCCAGGCCATCTGCTTGTGGGACAAGTTAGCGGTTGGGCCTCTGGGATGCGATCCGGAAGAACCCGAAGTCTGTCGTTTCCCTTGCACGGAGTTCACAATTCTCCGCCATATCACTGGATTCATCGTCGACATCATCTGCGGCGGTGAAATGATCACACCGGAAACCATTACATTGCCCGAGAGACAGGAAGGTCAAAGCTTTGATTTCCTGTCCGAAAATGGCGAAGTCATACCCGGCGAAACCTTCGACACAGTTAAGGCAAAGGTCTTGAAGGCCACTAGACCATGGTAAAACAACCATATGGTCTCTCGCGTCTTGCCATAATTGCACGTGACCAACATTGCCCTTCATGCCGGTGACCAGATGTGCCACCCACGATCGGGTCGTGTCGCGAGCGTGCAACAACACCCCTCACCCCAACTCCCCTCCCCCTCTTCCCTCTCCCCAGGGGAGAGGGAAGAGGGGAAAGGGGTGATAGGGTGAGGGGTCTTGTCTACATCATGTAAGCCAGCCGCGTGAGAATGGCTTCCAATCCCCTTACGCGAAGTTGATGATGGTTCGACCGAAGAGGCGCGGACCGCGAAGGCGGCGGTCTGCGCTGCAAGCCGGCTCTACGGTGTTTGGTGCGGACCGCGGGTAGACAACCATTGAAAAGCCGCAGGGCCGGACTGCGGGCCCTGCGCTACCTCCTTTTGCGTTACAATCCACTGCGTATTACGACTGCCGCGTGTGGTCATTGACCCCTGAAATCTCCGGGACAGGAGAGCGCATGGACGTCTCAAAGCCGATTTCAAGGCGGGGATTCGTGAAGAGGTCCGTTTGGGGAAGCGCGGCGGCGGCCGCTGCCCTAACCTTTCCAGCCGGCAAGGAAACGGCGGCCTCACCGCAAGCGGGCGCCAAGCTCCGTTTCGGCGCCAACTACGTGCCGCGCAAGGGTTGGTGGTATTGCTGGCAGGACTGGGACCAGCAAGCGATCATCGCCGACCTAAGCGCCGTCGCCGACCTGGGCCTCGACCACGTGCGCATCCAGTGCCTCTGGCCGATCTTCCAGCCGGGAATCAGCAATGTGAGCGCGCCGGTCGTAGAAAGGCTCGTGGACCTGCTTCGCGCCGCGGACCATGCGGGGCTTGACGTCGAAGTTACGGTCCTGAACGGCTGGATGAGCGGCTTGCAGTACATGCCCGCGTGGGTGGCTCCTCTGAAGATGAAGTCTCAGAGTCATGACGGCAACATGTTCACCGACCGGGAAGTGATCGAGGCGGAGAAGCTACTTTTTCGCAAGCTCGCGGACGCCGTGGGCGGACATCGGCGCTTCCTGGGTTTCGACGTCGGAAACGAACTGGGCGTCCTGCAAGGAATCAGCAACCCGGTGACCAGCGCGGAGGCCGATGCTTGGGGGAGGGAGATGCTCTCCTATTGCGAGTCGATTGCTCCGGGGAAACTTCACGTCAACGGTGCGGACGATTCACACTGGTTCGCGGATTTCGGTTTCAGCCGCGAGAACCTGGCCACGACGGGCCAGGCGACGGTGGTGCACTGCTACGTCTTCTTCACAGGAGCACTGGATCATTACAAGTATTCCGAAGTTGGTTCGCTGCACCTGGCCGAGTATATGGTGGAGCTTGCTTACGCGTATCAGCGCGATCTCAACCGGCGCGTCTGGGTCGAGGAAACCGGCGTGTCACCCGAGTGGATGCCCGAGGGCTACCTGCCCGAGTTCACGGACCAGTCCGTCAAAAACGTGGTTAACACGGGAAAGTCCTGGGGCATCACGTGGTGGGCGTCGCACGATATCGACCCCGCAATCAAGGGATTCGATTCGCTCGAATACACGCTGGGGCTGCTTGATCTTCACAACCGGCCGAAGCCCTTGGGCCGGAAGTTCGCAGCGCTGGCAAAGGAACTTCGTGGCGCGCCACCGGCAAATCCGGAGCGGCCGCTGGCTCTTTTGATCCCCGACCACGCGCTGTCTCGGAAAACGTGGCCCCCGGATTGGACCTACGCCAAGCCATATATGGATCTGGTCGCCCAGGGGAAGAATCCTACGATTGTGCTGGAGAGCCGCGCGCACGACGAGGCTTACTTGAAAGCCCGCGGCATCAGGGAACTGGTTCCCCTGGCAAAGGTCAAAGGTCAGTAGCGCGGGCCCATTGAGGACTACAGGATATAGGGACAGCGATTCACTGTAACGGTGCTCTATGAGCGCCGAACGGCGGTCATAGACCGCCGCTACGGCAGGCGTTGTCACTGTATTCTGCGATCCTCAGTAGACAGCCGGTCTGCGCTGCTGCTGGATGTTTGGTACGAAGCGTTATTTCTCGAAACGCAGCACGCCGAAGCACGCCGGCGCGTGAAAGGAGTGCTTCTCGCTTTTCACGGGGCTCCAGGAGAGAAAGCGCCGATGCACGTCGTCGCCCAGGCCGTCGGCGCGGAAGATATTGATCCGCCACTCGTCGCCAGCCTGGAGCGGCTTAGCCCCCATGGAGCGAACGGGGCTGCGCATCTCGCACGTCCACACATGATTCCGGGCATCGACGTGGGTCGCATGCTGGTAGCCTGAATCCCAGTGAGGATCGTTCATCGGCTTCTTATCCAGGTCGATTTCGAGATCGATCCAGAGATTGTTGGGCGCAACCTCAAATTCGTAATAGTGGTTCAGCCGTTCGGGCTGCGGGTTCAGGAAGACCTCCACCACATCGCGGTCCCAAAGCGTCCAGAAATCCTTGCTGGCATCCTTACCTTCGAAAAGATTCAAATCTGTGTACTTGCATCGGAAGGCGAAGTAGACATTGTCGGCCGTCCAGACGGAAGCGACCTCCGTTGCGGCCTGTGGGTAGGCCGCCGGACTGAAGGCGTCGCGCTCCATTTTGATCCAGGTGGCCTTGCGCCAGACGGCCTTTTCGAGATTTCCATCCAGAGCAAAATCCTTCGCGGCAGATTTGGAAGCGGCCTGGACACTGCTGATGTAAGCGCCGGATTGCTGCGCGGGGCGGCCCGCCGCAAGCGCCAAAGGAGCCCCGATAGAGATCGCGAAAATCGCCGCACTAGCAAGATGAGCCGAAAAGGACATCAACCACCTCCTGCGGGCGCCCACGCGCCCCATGAACCGCTCGTTATCGCGGAGGATCGAGAAATGAACAACGGAATTTGAGCGTCCGTGGTGGTGTCACTTGGCGTCAGTGCCGGTTCCGAACAACGTCGTTCCCGCGCAGGCGGGAATCCCGTTTCCCCCTGGCTCGCATCCGAGAAGCTGAAGAACAGCTCTACGCTGGCGGCTCCGCAGGGTGCTCGGTGCTCAAAGTGGACGCGTCTTTCGCCGTCACGTAGCAGACGCCGAACGCCGCAACGCTTTCGGCTTTTGTCTTTTCCGAATAGGCAATGCGGGCGGGCACGAAGATGTTGAGTCCGCCCTGCGCGTACGGCACCGCCACTTCCACCGCAGTGCCCACGTGAAAAGGAATGGTGCTCTGGAACCGGAAGCCTCCCAGAGAGACGTTTTCAGTCACGATAACTTCTTCTTTCCCCGCCGGCATGCGAATGCAAGCATCGACCCTAAGCGCCATGCGAGGATGCTTGCGATCATTCTGGAGGCGCTGCACCGGGGGCGCCGGAGGAGGTTCGGGAGGAGCAAGCTGGCGTGCCTCGGCCTCCGAGATCTGCCTCCAGACGCTGTAATCGCCGCATCGATCACAGGAACGCAGTAGGCGTTGGCTGGCCATCAGCACTTCCAGCTCGAAGGCGCCGAGGTTGGTAATCTCCAGCTTGTGGCAACTGAGGCATTCGAGCACCGTCTTGTTGCCCTCCGCCTCGCCCTCCGGCAACGCGGGAAAGGCAATGTCCCACATGTCAAATTCGGGGTCCATGAAAGAGATGCCGTAATAGTAGCCTTCCGGAATCTTGCCAATGGTGCCTACCACGGAGGCCACCGCCTCCTTGTCGGTCTTCAGGCACTTGACGACCACCTCTTGTTGGGGCACCAGCATGTGCTTGGAAAGAACCTTGGCGCCGTGGCGGCTTAGGACCAGGGTTGTGGTCCGCTCCAGAAATTCCTTCCCGGAAACCTCGGAACCCGTAATCTCGATGTCCAATTCCAAGAAGATGCGGTCGCTGCGTCGAACAGTTTGTGTTTCCATGGGACCTCGGCCTTATCAATCAATGATGCCTTCCCGCCCATTCAGCGGGAGGCGGAAGGACACGATCACAGGTAGCTGACGCCATAGCGCTGCCCTTCGGGGGTTTCATACAACCGGACAATCTTCCCCTTGGTCTCAACCGGCATTTCTCCGCGCGGCGAGGGGAGGACCAGGTAAACTTCCTCACCTGCAGAATACCGGTAGCGGCTCATGAAACAGATGCCGGCGGAAGACGCGTCCACCGTTTGCACCACCTCGTGATGCCCGCGGTTGTTGCGGATGCGCACCAGCATCGTCAGGCTGCGCCGCCGTTGCCGGCGGCGCTCGGACCGCGGCGGCGCCACGCGTTCGGCCGCTTCCGGTTCCGCCAGCGGTTCCGTCGGCTGCCAGCGCGTAATCTCGCCGCAGTGGACACAATGATGCGTAATCGTCCCGGTATAGAGCAGGACGTCGTACTCGATGGAATTCAACAAACTGAGGCGCGTCTGCTGACAGCGCGCGCAACGCACCATGACTTTGGGCTGGATCTCGACCGGCGGCGGATTGAAGTCAATGCCCCAAATCGGGATGGAGTGATCATCCAGTTCCAAACCCCATTCGCCGCGGTTGCCGAAAATGTGCCGCACCTCGCCGACCACGCGAAAAGTCGCCTCGACGCCCGTACGTAGGTTGGTTACCGTGACGCCATCCTCCGGCCGGAGGTCATGCCCGAGACTGACGCAGGCGCCATATTCACTAAGGCTAACCGTCTGGGTCTCTTCTTCAAAGACTGCTCCCGCCGCGTCACACCCCGTTACGCGAATCGGCAAAAGCGAGAAGACCCGGTCGCTCCGGCGCCGGTTGGCTTCCGTCACGGCCTTGTCACCATGCAGGGATACCTTCATGGGCGCGAGTGCCACCTCGGCGGGATTTTCGGGAATAAGCTCTTTCGTCAACCAGGGCCATGCACGTAGGCCGAAGTCGCCTGATGCTGGCGCTAATCTAGCCCGAGGCCGGGGCCGTGTCAAGACGAGGTCGAGATAGAGAGATCGAATCGGATCAGATGAAATTCCTCGCCCGCGGCCAGATTTCCTGGAGCGTCTGCCGGGGCCGGCGGCATAGATAGATGGGGTCGCCCGATTCCCTTGCGTACGGATGCTCGAAGGTGCCGGCCTGCTGGACGTCTTCGTACAAGCCTGCATAGTCGTCCTGCGATCCCCCGATCACCAACAACACCTGCCCTGGTTTGTCTCCCGGCCCCCAGTACCAGTAGTTGTTGTGAGTGCTGATCGCATTGGGCAGGCCGTACTGCTTTCCGAAAAAGTCGATAGCGCCGGCTTCTCCGTAATTGTTGGCCCCGACCACGCATTCGGCTTTCTCTTCGGGTGAAAGACCGTTGTAAATCTCGGCCACCTGGGCCGCCATCTCCTGCCAGCCGAACATGTCGCCATACATCTGCGGGAGCCGGCTGGGCTTGTCCCCGCGCTCTCCCGAAGCGAGTTGGATGCCGAGCCTTGCTTGGTAGCGAAGGTACGTCTCCACGGGAAGCACGGGAAGAACCAAGGGCGCCGCGAGGGCGCCGCCCAGGACCAGCACGCTGAGGTAGGCGGGCTTCGCCCAATTCCAGGAGTGGCGAGTGAGAAAAGCCTCGACGGCTACGCTGCCCGCAGGCAGGAGAATGAGAAAGGCCGGAGCAAAGTAATAGGGTTTGGCGTGAGTGCTAAGCAGGATTCCCAGTACCGTGAGGTAGATCCACCCGAACGCCCGAAACGCACGCGCCTGCCGGGAAAAGAACAGATAGACGAGCCCGCCAAACCAGATCGGGAACGTCAAGGGATGAACCTGAAACGAGCATTCCCCCAAGAAGGCCCAGGGCGTCATGGGAAGGTTCTTCTTGAAAGTCACATTGTGAATGAACTCCGCTGTGGGGAAGTGCTTATGCACTTCCCATAGAACGTGGGGCAGGAAGATCACCGCCGCCAGCGCGCCGCCCACCCACAGCCACTTGTCGAGAAAGTGCTTGCGGGCAGGCGTGAGCGCCAGACCCACAACCAATCCCGCGCCTAGAAATCCCATGGAGTACTTGTTCTCGAGGCCCAGCCCTGCCACCAAACCAAACAGCACCCACAACTGCGTGTCGCCACCCTTCAGAATCCGCACCAGAATATAAATGCCCAGCGCCCAGAACAGGTGGTCAAAGCAGTTCATGGAATAGTAGTTGTCGATGGCGAGGTATACACCGCCCACCATGAACGCCACGACGGCCAGAACCTGCGCCGAGCGCCCACCTCCCAACTGCCGTGCGATGAGACCTGCCAGCAAAGCCACCACGCCGCCACACAGCGCGGGCAGGAATCGCAACGCAAAAAGCGAATAGCCCAGCAGGTGGCCACTCACCGCCAGTATGAATTCCGAAAAGGGAGGTTGATCGACGTACCCCCAGGCGAGATGTTTGCTGCAAGCGATGGCGTAAAGCTCGTCGCGGAAATACCCGTAGCCGCCGTTGGCGAGCAAGTGAATCAATACGGTTACGAGGGCAAGTGAAATCAGGATGCGGTTGCCGTCGCGCGTGGCCTGCTCTGAGGAGGATACGTCCATGGGCAAAGCCTCCCGATGCTTAGAACTGGTTTACAAGGCCCCATCTTATCGGCTGCCACCGGAAACTCCAACGGGAAATACGGCGTTAGGTCTGCGACATCTTAAGGAATATTGGCCGACCCGCGGCGAGATGCGGCATACTAGGCCGGGCGGGTCACAGGGTGACGTGCGCGGCGAAATTTCGGCGAGGAGCAGGTTTGCGGGCAGGGCTGATCTTCTTGTCTCTCCTGGCGGCGATCGCCACTTTCGCGGTCATTGAGATCTACGCGCAGGAAGGAGTGGAGCACCCGTTTATCGAGCCAAAAGACATTAAGCCGGAAACCTGCCTTACCTGCCACCCCGAGAAAAAGGACGCCAAGTTCGTCCACACGGCCGTGGGGATGGGGTGTGAGAGGTGCCACCGCATCACCTCTGCAGACCACAAGACGGCGATCACGCTTGTTGCTACGGGCGGCGACCTCTGCGCCACATGCCATGCTCCGAAGAAGGACCCGGTATTACACGGGCCTTACAAAGCGGGCCAGTGCCTCGTCTGCCACGATCCTCATACCGGAGCGTACGCAGCTCAGATCCGCGCCGATGTGAACACCCTGTGTCTCGGTTGCCACGGTTCAGGCCAGCGCAACGTGAAAGCGAGTGCGGACCAGAAGACAGTGTCTCTCGCGGGGAACCAGAGTGTGGATGTGGGGGATTACAGCCAGGCGCCCAAACTTGCTCTGGACCCGTCGGGCATCTCCGGCCACCCGGTCAAGGGGCACCCGCTCACGGGCAAAGATCCCCGCGCTAAGAATGCGCCTTTGAACTGCGTGAGCTGCCACGACCCGCATAGCTCGGCATTGCCCAAGCTAATGCCGCAAGGCGTCAAGAGCGGTCAGGACCTTTGTGCGGAATGCCACAGGCAATGACTGCGGTGAGTTGCCCGGCCGAATGGCCGTGCCCTCCGCGAATATGACTTGTTGAGCGCTCCGGCGGTCGTTGCTATGATGACGGCCTATTTTGACGACGAGGAGCTACGATGACGGACCTATGGACTCGCAGGAGTTTTTGTATGGCGCTGGGAGCGCTCGGTGCAACCGGAACGGTTGGATGGGGAACTACGGCGAAGGGGATTACGCTCGCCAAGATTGGCGTGATCACCGACGAGGTAAGCCAGGACCCCGATAAGGCGCTCGATTTCTGCGCCAGCTATTCGCTTTCTTATTGCGAGCTGCGCGAGCTGTGGGGGAGAAACCTCATGACCCTCCCGCCCGCGGATTTGCAGCGTGCGAAGGAGATCGTTGACAAGCACCACTTCAAAGTTTCAGAGATTGCCTCCCCCCTGTTCAAGTACAACTTGCCGGAAATGCCCGCTCAGCCCTCCGAAAAGCGTGACACCTTTATGGCCAGCTTTACGGATCAGGATACGGAAAGTCTCTTGAAACACGCGTTTGAGGTCGCGCGCCTCTTCGGCACCGACAAGATCCGCATCTTCAGTTACTGGCGCGTCCCAGATCCCGAGAAGGCCTTTCCGCACGTCCGCGAACGCCTGGCGAAGGCCGCCGCCGTCGCCGCTCAAAACAAGATGACCTTGTTGCTGGAAAACGAACAGTCGTGCAATGTGGGGACCGGGAAGGAACTGGGCCGGATGGTCCGCGCGATCAACTCGCCCGCCCTGCGCGCCATGTGGGACCCTGCCAACTCCGTGGTATTGAATGAAACGCCTTACCCCGATGGCTACCAGCACGTGCGCGGCCTCTTTCCGCACATGCACGCGAAGGACGTTAAGCACGATCCCGCGACCGGCCAGAGTGCGTGGCTGCCCGTCGGCAGTGGCGTGGTGGATTTTCGCGGGATCTTTCGCGCCCTCGCTCGCGACGGCTACGAGGGGACGCTGTCGCTTGAAACCCACTATCGCCGCCCCGACCGGAACTCGCTGGAAAGCTCGCGCGAATCGCTGGAGGGGTTGTTGAAGATCTTGAAGGAAGCCTAAAAGCCAGAATACGGTAGACGGCATACAGGATACGGGGGACTGCATCGGTCTTTCGCCGTCTACCGTATGCCGTCTACCGTATTCTGCCCTTAACCATGTTTTCTTCCCGAACCGGATGGTCACTTACTCCCAATCGCCTCTCGCAACTGGTGCGTGAGCGGCGGGCACAGGGTGTGCTGCTGCTTGATCTCTCGGAATCGAATCCCACGCGCTGCGGGTTTACGGTAGACCAAAACGAGGTTCTTGCTCCCCTCGCCGACCCGCGCGCACTCAAATACGAACCCGACCCGCGCGGGCTGCTCACGGCCCGGCAGGCGGTAGTGCAGTATTATGCCGAGCGCGGCGCCGCGCTCGACCCGCAGCAGATTTTCCTCACCACCAGCACCAGCGAGGCTTACTCGTTTGTGTTCCGGCTTCTCGCGAACCCTGGTGATTCCATCCTGGTTCCGCAGCCCAGCTACCCGCTGTTCGACTTCTTGGGCGGCCTGAACGACGTCGAGGTGCGCCCTTACCCGCTGGTCTACGTGGATGGCTGGCAGGTGGATCTGGAAGCGCTGGCCTCGCGCTTCGACGCACGCACGCGCGCCGTGCTGATGGTGCACCCCAATAATCCCACCGGGTCCTATATTCGCAGGCCGGAACTCACGAAGATTGTGGATCTTTGCCGCCGGTCGCAAGCCGCCGTGATCGCGGACGAGGTCTTTGCGGACTTCGCGTTGGCGCCCGATCCCGGGCACGTCGCGACCCACGCCCAAGCGTTTGACGTCCTGACCTTCACTTTGAGCGGGCTTTCAAAGATCTCCGCCTTGCCGCAGATGAAGCTTGCGTGGATTGTAGTGAATGGCCCGGCTGACCTTCGCCGGGAAGCTGTGGCGCGTCTCGAAGTGGTCGCGGACACTTATCTTTCCGTGAGCGCACCCGTGGCCCTTGCAGCCCCGCGCTGGCTCGCCCTGCGGCGGGGCATTCAGCCACAGATCGTCGAACGCTGCCGCGCCAATCTACAGACGCTCGATGCGTTGCTTGTGCCCGACGCGCCCCTGAGCCGATTGAAAGTGACAGGCGGGTGGTACGCCATCCTGCGCGTACCCGCAACACGCAGCGACGAGGATTGGGCCGTGGAACTGGTCACCCACGAAGGCGTTCTGGTGCACCCGGGCCACTTCTACGATTTCCCTTCCAAGGGTTTCCTGGTGCTCAGCCTTCTTCCTAAACCAGGAATCTTCCAAGAGGCCGCACGCCAGATCATCTCCCGCATCTCGGCCCTGAGCTGAGTAGAAACAGTTCGCTCCTGAAGGTCCAGGGAACCACGGCCGCAAAGAAGTCACTGTTAAACTTTCGAGTGGGTAACGCGGATAGCGGGCATGCCGTCGGGCTCATCCACCAGTTCGATATCCTGGAAGATGTTGGGAGCTTCCTGCTTGAAGACGCGGTAGACCTCGACGGCAAGCAGACGAATCTCCGTGTCGGCATGCGGGCTGCCGCGCAGCTCGAGGAAATGCCGCCAGGCGCGGGAGTTGCCGGTCACGAAGATCTTGGTTTCGGTAGCGTTGGGGAGAACGGAACGCGCCGCCTGGCGAGCCCACTTGCGCCGGTCGCGCGGGGCCATCTCAGGATGCTTCTGTTGTACGTATTGGACGGTGGCTTCCGCCAGTTCCTCGTATGCCTTGCGGAGGGAATCGATCGTCTGCTGCCACTTTTCGCGGAGCTGCGGGTTTTCCTGATACAGCGGGGGAACAACGTAGCGCGCTGCACTCTCGTCAACATAGCGCTGGGAGAGCTGCGAGTAGCCGAAGCCGGCGCGATGGCGAACCAGCTCGTGCGTCAGGGCGCGGCTGACACCCGTGATCAGCAGACACCACACGGCGTGTTCGAGCACGCTGCCGTGCTTGGAAGAGAGAATGTTCCCGAGATACTCTTGGTTGGTCTTTCTCCCTTTGCCAAACGACATGTAGCAGGTACGGCCGGCGATCTCCGCCAGCGCCTCGGCAGCAACGGGAGCGTCGGTAGTGAACGTCAATCCCTCGTCCGCAAGAAAGCGCGCCAAGCCGTCTTCCGCGACGGCTTGGCGGCCAACAAGATAGACCTGGGGCTTGGTGATATAGGGATCGACGGGCGGAGTTGTGTCCATCCGGCTCCTGCTAGGTTAGGAGTATTGCGCCCTGGCTTTCGGACTTCAGCACGAACCTACGCCGGAGAGCCAAGACTGCGCAACTCGCTCTTACGAGTTGGCCGGAGTCTTGTCCGCCGCTGGTTCGGCAGTAGCCTTTCTGAACGCAGCGTATTTTCTCTGGAATCTCTCCACCCGGCCGGCGCTGTCGACGAGCTTCTGCTTGCCAGTAAAGAACGGATGGCACTTGGAACAGATTTCCAGGCGCAGGAGGTCGCCCTTGTGCGTCGAACGCGTCTTGAATGTGCTGCCGCACGCGCAGACCACTGCGACTTCGTGATAGTTGGGGTGAATGCCGCTCTTCATAGAACTCCTTCTTGGCCTTAGTGCAATTTCCCATTGTAACTGAATCCCGCAACACACTCAATCCCCTAATCCGCCGATAACGGAGAGGCCGCGGCCTCGGAGGTTGAGGGCAAGTGGCGCCTGGCCTACCGGCGTGTAGAGGCGAGGTGCAGGGAACAGGGAATAGGAAATAGGGAACAGTCTGGCCCCCCGGCCGCCTTTGTAGCGCGGTCAGGCGGTTCAATGTCCGCGGTTTTGAGGTTGCGGGCGCCCGCGAGGGCCCGTCGACCATGGCGGCTCGGCTGGCGCACGGCAGAGCCGAGCGCTTGGGTCGTGGCGCTCGTTGCGTCGGGTCAGTGAATTGCAGGGCTTCGCTCTGCGCCAGCCTCAAGCTTTTGGACGCCCCTGCAGAGCTCGAATTCAATCCCTTCGCCCCGGACCATTCATGACGCACTGGGGCGAGGGAGGACGCGAAACGGTTTCACACAGAGGCCACAGAGGCAGGGCACAGAGAACGCGGAGACGTTTTCGAGACTCCTTCTGTGCACTCTGTGCCCCGAGGCTGCGGTGACTCAAATGCTGATCGGCTCCGTGTTCTCTGTGTGAAACCGCTTTCCACTTTCCACCCGCCTAAGCGAGCGCCTCTGCAGCACGCGGGCGCGGGTTCAAAACCCGGAGGCAACGCGGAATTCCCAAGCGAGGGACAGGACGCTTGCCGCTCGTACCTTGAAGGTACACATTATTAGTCTTGACATATTTACCATAATGATATACGCTTGAAGCGTTTTGCCGGAGCGCGGCGGGTGAGACGCTCACGCCACGCCGCCGCTACCCTACGATGTTTATGAAACGCGGGCACTTACGACCATTTCGGGCAAGATTACTGAAAGTTAAGCTGTTGAAGGCAAATGGGATAGCTTTCAGCGACCCTAGTGGCCGCAAAAAAAACATTCGGTAAGTCCTACGATGTTGATGAAAACAAGCGACTTAAAAAGCGACATGTTGGCAATAGCTACGATGTTGATGAAAAATAAGGAGCTTACGCGTCGTACCCTACGATATTGCTGAAAACAATGGCAGTTACCGTCCGCCGCACTCTCGCGAAAAACGCCCATCTGCCGTCGTTCCCGCGCGGGCGGGAACCCCGTCGCCTGAAACTGGACCCCCGCCTGCGCGGGGGCGACAACGCATGGGGCTCTCATCTCGGTCGGCGGGCGGCAAACCCCTGGGGCACTCGGGCGGATTACGGGCAATCCTCTTTCACCTGGACTCCATCCGTCGGCATGCTATGATTCCGCCGCGGAAAGGGAGGCGGCATGGCGACGGAAACGAAGATGAATCGGCGGGCATTCCTAGGAGCGGGCGTGGCTGGCTTGAGTCTCGTGACGCAATCTCAGCGGGTCTGGGGCGCCAACGACCGCGTCCGGATGGCGGTGGTTGGTATTCGCGGGCAGGGGTTTGTTCACATCGAGGGCTGGTCGGGAACCCCCAACACGGAAGTGGCCGCCATCTGCGATG
>Ga0335069_10001489_pt1 | contig 37822 bp, 37 predicted proteins | sample Lox_Sample_11_FD_206714 | JGI IMG/M metagenome (GOLD analysis project Ga0335069, IMG submission 206714) | Soil microbial communities from Loxahatchee National Wildlife Refuge, Florida, United States - Lox_Sample_1.1 | ecosystem: Environmental > Terrestrial > Soil > Wetlands | place: USA... | reverse complement strand
GCAGCCTCCTCCGCGACCGGGACGTCGGCGGTGCCGGCGGAGACTACCAGCACGGTCCCGCGGCCGTCGGTCGCCGTCGGCCCGGCGCGATGGACGGCGACGCGCGCGTCGGGGTGGTAGGTGAAGCCCGGCACCGCGCCGAGGAGCGCCTCGGCCGCGTCGGGCGCCAGCCGCGTGACCAGCACGTTGCCGCCCGCCCGCACCATCCGCTCCCCGATCGCGGCGATCTGCGCGGGGGACTTCCCCTCGCCGAAGATCACCTCGGGGAAGCCGTTCCGCAGCGCGCGATGGTGGTCGAGCTTCGCGAACCCCAGGTCCTCGTACGGCAGCGTCCTGAGACGCGCGATCGCGTCGTCGACGGTGACCTCGCCGCGCTGGAGCGCCGCCAAGAGCGTGGTGAGCTGGTGCCGATCCATCGCGCGCCGATGATAACGGGCCCGCGCGGGCCGCGACAATCACCCGCGCCGGAAGTGGTCGAACCCGCCGTGCGGCGACGGGACCGTGCGCCCGCGTGCGTCGACCAGGCGGACGGTGGGACGCCCCGCGACGATCGTCCCGATCCGCGTCAGCCGGCAGCCGAGCTGCGGGGCGATGCGCGACAGCGCACCTGCACGGCGCGGCGGCACGGTGAGCAACAGCTCGTAGTCCTCCCCCGAGGTCGCCGCGAAGAGCGGCGCGTGCGCGCCCTGCGCCCGCCGGCAGGCCGCCGCGACCGGGACGCGCACCGCCTCGATCACCGCGCCGACGCCGCTCGCCCGACAGACGTGCCCCAGATCCTGGAGCAACCCGTCGCTCACGTCGATCATGGCACTCGCGACGGCCGCGAGTCGCGGGCCGGCCGCGCCGCGGTCGGGCACCGCCGGCATCCGTACCCGCCGCCCCGCCGCCCGCGCCCGCACCGCCGCTCCCGACGCCCCGAGCGCCCCGGTGACGTAGACGCCGTCGCCGACGCGCGCGCCCGCGCGCGTCGCGACCCGCCCCGACACGGTGCCGAGCAGCGCCACGGTCACCGCGAGGTGCGGCCCTGCCGCGAGATTCCCGCCGACGAGCACCGCCCCCGCGCGGCACGCCGCGCGCGCGAACCCCCGCACGAGGGCGTCGAGATCCGCGACCGCCGTCGTCCCCGGCGCCTCGATGGCCAGCAGCGCGAACGTCGGCCGCGCGCCCATCGCCGCCACGTCGCTCGCGTTGATACGAAATGCACGCTCGCCGAGCGCCGCAGGCGACCACCACCCCGCCCGGAAGTGCGTCCCCTCCACCAGCGTATCGGTGGTCAGCACGACCGGCCGCCGCCCGGCCCGCACGACCGCCGCGTCGTCCCCCGGCCCGACGATCACCCGCGCATCACCCCCGCCCCGCGCCAGCTCGCGCAGCAACGACCGCAACCAGGGATGCTCCCCCACGTCCCGCAACCGTCGCTTCACCACCCACCCCCGACGCGACCGGAGAGCAGGCGCACGCCGATCGCCAAGCCGCTGCGCGTTCCCGCTGCGCCGCCCCGGTTCACCCGAGCATCGAACGCACCTTCTCGAGGAACGACTTCGAGAGCGGGTGCACTTCCTCGCCCGAGATGCGCGCGAACTCTTCGAGAAGTTCCTTCTGTCGCGGCGTCAGCTTCCGCGGCGTCTCGACCGCGACCCGGACGATCTGATCGCCGCGTCCGTATCCGCCGACCTCGGCGATGCCCTTCCCCTTCAAGCGGAACGCGTGCCCCGACTGCGTGCCGGCCGGCACCTTCACCTTCGCCGGGCCGTGAAGGGTCGGGACCTCGATCTCACTCCCGAGCGCGATCTGCGCGAAGCTCATCGGCACCTCGCAGATCACGTCGTTCCCCTCGCGGACGAAGATCGGATGGTCCGCGACCTGGATCAGCACGTAGAGGTCGCCTGCCGGTCCACCGCTGGCGCCCGCTTCTCCCTCGCCGCGCAGCTTGAGGCGCGAGCCGGTGTCGACGCCGGCGGGGATCTTCACGCTGAGCGTGTGCGTCTTGCGCTCGACACCGCCACCGCTGCACTCCGCGCACGGCGTGGTGATGATCGTCCCCTGCCCGTTGCAGTGCCCGCAGGTCTTCGCGATCGAGAAGAACCCCTGCTGGAACCGCACCTGGCCGGCGCCGCGGCACTGCGGGCACTCCTTGGGCTGCGTCCCCGGCTTCGCACCGCTGCCCTTGCAGGTGGAGCAGGCCGAGAGCCGCGGGATCGACAGCGTCTTCTCGCACCCGTTGGCCGCCTCCTCGAACGTGATGTCGAGCTTGTACTGGAGGTCCTGGCCGCGACGCGCGCGGCTCCGGCCGCCGCGACCACGGCCGGTGCCGAAGAAGTCGCCAAACAGGTCGCCCAGGATGTCGTCGAGGTTCGTGGCGCCGAAGTCGAACCCGAAGCCGCCGCCCTGCTCGAACGCGGCGTGGCCGAAGCGGTCGTACTGGGCGCGCCGTCCGGCGTCGGAGAGGACCTGGTACGCTTCGCTCAGCTCCTTGAAGCGCTCCTCGGCCGCCTTGTCGCCCGGGTTCTTGTCCGGATGGTAGCGCAGCGCGAGCTTGCGATACGCCTTCTTGAGATCGTCCTCGGACGCCTGCCGGTCGACGCCCAGGACCTCGTAGTAGTCGCGCTTCATGGACGGAAAAACCCCCACCTGCGACCGCGGGTGAGGGCTCCTCTATCCTCGGCGCTCCTGCGCCCGCAAGCGCGGGGCACGGTTATTCCTTGACTTCTTCGAACTCTGCCTCGACGACGTTCTCGTCCTTCGGTTGCTTCGCCCCTCCGTCGCCGGCGGCATGCCCGTCGCCGCTCGCCTGCGCCCCGTCGCCCTGCTGGGCCTTCGACGCGCTGGCGTACATGACCTCGGCGAGCTTGTGGGACGCGCGGCCCAGCGCTTCGGCCGCGCTCTTCATGCGAGCAGCGTCGGTCGACTCGAGCGCCTGCTTGGCCTCCGTCAGCGCCGACTCGATGCCGCTGCGCGTGTCGGCGTCGAGGCCGGCGCCGTGCTCGGTGAGCGTCTTCTCGGTCTGGTAGACCAGGCCGTCGAGCTGGTTGCGGGCGTCGACGGTCTCGCGCTTCTTCTTGTCCTCTTCGGCGTGGAGCGTCGCGTCCTTCACCATCTTGTCGATCTCGTCCTTCGAGAGACCGCTCGACGCGGTGATCTGGATCGACTGCTCCTTCCCGGTGCCGAGGTCCTTGGCGCCGACGTGCACGATGCCGTTGGCGTCGATGTCGAAGGTGACCTCGACCTGCGGGACGCCGCGCGGCGCGGCCGGGATCCCGACCAGGTCGAACTGGCCGAGCAGCTTGTTGTCGGTCGCCATCTCGCGCTCGCCCTGGAACACGCGGATGGTCACCGCCGACTGGTTGTCGGCCGCGGTCGAGAAGATCTGGCTCTTCCGCGTGGGGATGGTGGTGTTCTTCTCGATCAGCTTGGTGAACACGCCGCCCAGCGTCTCGATGCCGAGCGACAGCGGCGTCACGTCGAGCAGGAGGACGTCCTTCACCTCGCCCTTCAGCACGGCGCCCTGGATGGACGCGCCGATGGCGACGACCTCGTCCGGGTTCACGCCCTTGTGGGGCTCCTTGCCGAAGAGCTTCTTCACGCGCGCCTGCACCGCCGGCATGCGCGTCATGCCACCGACGAGGACGACCTCGTCGATGTCGCGCAGCGAGAGGCTCGCGTCTTTGAGCGCGGTCAGGCAGGGCTGGTCGAGGCGGTCGAGCAGGTCGGCGCAGAGCGCCTCCAGCTTCGAGCGCGTGAGCTTGGTGTTGAGGTGCTTGGGACCGCTCGCATCCGCGGTGATGAAGGGCAGGTTGATGTCGGTCTCCATCGCGCTGGAGAGCTCGATCTTGGCCTTCTCGGCCGCCTCCTTCAGGCGCTGGCGCGCCATCCGGTCGCTGCGGAGGTCGATGCCCTGGTCCTTTTTGAACTCCTCGGCGAGGTACTGGATGATCTTCTCGTCGAAGTCCTCGCCGCCGAGGTAGGTGTCGCCGTTGGTGGCCTTCACCTCGAAGACGCCGTCGCCGATCTCGAGGATCGAGACGTCGAAGGTGCCGCCGCCCAGGTCGAAGACAGCGATCTTCTCGTCCTTCTTCTTGTCGAGGCCGTAGGCGAGCGAGGCCGCGGTGGGCTCGTTGATGATGCGCAGCACGTTCAGCCCGGCGATCTTGCCGGCGTCCTTCGTCGCCTGCCGCTGGCTGTCGTTGAAGTAGGCCGGGACCGTGATCACGGCCTCGGTGACCTTCTCGCCGAGGTGGTCCTCGGCGGTCTGCTTCATCTTCTGGAGGATCATCGCCGAGATCTCGGCGGGGTTGTACTTGCGCCCGCGGATCTCGACCCAGGCGTCGCCGTTGTCGCCCTTCACGACCTTGTAGGGCAGCACCGACTTCGCGGCGCGCTGCACTTCCGGATCCTCGAACTTGCGCCCGATGAGGCGCTTGATCGCGAAGACCGTGTTCTCGGGGTTCGTGATCGCCTGCCGGCGGGCGATCTGGCCGACCAGTATCTCCCCCGACTCCGTGAACGCCACCACCGATGGCGTGATCCGCGACCCCTCCGAGTTGGTGATCACGACGGGGTCGCCCCCTTCCATGACCGACACGCAGGAGTTGGTGGTGCCGAGATCGATGCCGATGACTTTTGCCATTACGAGATTCTCCTTCGCTGGCCTCTAATCACGGCCCCCGTCCGTGGCAAGGTTCGCCGGCGCTTTGGCGACCGTCACGAGGGCGGGTCGAAGGAGCCGGTCGTGGAGCCGGTAGCCCGGCTGGAGCTGCTCGATGACCCCGTTCGGCTCGGCGGCGGCGGTCTCGACGTGCGCGACCGCCTCGTGGATCGTCGGGTCGAAGCGGGTGCCCCGGGGCGCGTCGATCCGGCTGACGCCATGGCGCTCGAGGGTGTCGCGGAACCCCTTCTGGACGAGCTCCACACCGTCGACCAACGCCTTCCCTTCGCCGGTCCCCTTCGCGTGCTCGAGCGCCCGCTCGAGGTTGTCGACGATCGGGAGGAGATCACGGATGAGCCCCTCGGTGCCGTAGCGAACGGCGTCCGCCCGCTCTTTGGCGGCGCGACGCTTCAGGTTCTCCAGGTCGGCGCGCTCGCGGACCCAGCGCTCCTGGTTCTGGCGCGCCTCGTCGCGGGCCGCGGTGAGCGCCGCGCGCAGCTCCTCGACGCCGCCCCCGTCCGGCCCCTCGCCGCTGCCGGCCGCCTTGTCCTGCTCGTCGTCCATGCGATGTGCGCGTCCCCCGGGGAGGCAGACCGGGGAGAGCTAGGCACCAGAACCTTGTTTGTCAAGGTTGCGCCGGCCGTCTCCTCCAATAAGATGCCCGACGCCCGTGCCCGTCGAGGTCGCCACCCCCGGGTTCGTCCTGCACGCGCGTCCGTACGGCGAGTCGGACCGGATCGTCACCTTCATCACCGAGAAGCACGGGAAGCTCACCGGCATCGCCAAGGGGGCCCGGAACTCGCGCCGCCGCTTCGGGGGGACGCTCGAGCCGTTCGTCCACGTGCGGGTCGTCTTCCAGCAGCGGCCCGCGTCGGACCTGGCGTTCCTGCTGCGCTGCGAGCTGATCGAGACGCTGCGCGGCTTCACCCGGGACCTCGACTGCTATGCCGCCGGCACCTACCTCCTTGAGCTCACCGACCGCATGGTGCTCGGCCGGGAGCCAGGAGGCGAGGTCTACCTCCTCCTGCGCGACGCCCTCCGTCTGCTCGACGGCGGCGCGCCACCCGACCCGCTGGTGTGCGCCTTCGAGCTGCACCTGCTGGCGGTGAGCGGGTACGCCCCTGCGCTCGGGCGCTGCCGCGGCTGCGGCGCCGTCGCCAAAGGCGGCGACACCGTCTTCCTCGCGATGGCGCGCGGCGAGCTGGTCTGCCGGCGCTGCGTGCGCCCCGGGGAGGCCGTCCGTCCGGTGGGCGCGGGCGCCGCCGCGGAGCTGGCGCGCCTCGCCACGAGCCCGCTGGCGGCCGCGGGCGGGGGCGCGCCGGCGGCGCTGCTCCAGGCGCAGGCGGTCGCCGAGCAGCTGGTCGGCGCGGTGGTGACGGGGCCGCTCAAGTCGCGCGCGTTTCTCAAGCGCACGCGCGTTGATTCGTCGGGCTCCCTCCGCTAGGTTCGCCCCCTTTCCCCATGGCCGCGGTGACGATGGAGAAGGTCGTGAACCTCTGCAAGCGGCGGGGGTTCGTGTTCCCGGGCAGCGAGATCTACGGTGGTCTCGGCTCCAGCCTCGACTACGGTCCGCTCGGGGTCGAGCTCAAGCGGAACGTGAAGGAGGCGTGGTGGCGCGCGGTCGTCACCGGCCGCGACGACGTCGTCGGCATCGACGCGGCGGTCATCATGCATCCCAAGGTGTGGGAGGCGTCGGGGCACGTCTCCGGGTTCAGCGACCCGCTGGTCGACTGCAAGAGCTGCAAGCAACGCTTCCGCGCCGACCACGTCCAGGGCACGACGTGCCCCGCGTGCGGCGGCGAGCTCACCGAGGCGCGGCAGTTCAACCTCATGTTCAAGACCTACGTCGGCCCGGTCGAGGACACCGCGAGCGTCGCCTACCTCCGGCCCGAGACCGCGCAGGGCATGTTCGTCAACTTCCGCAACGTGCTCGAGACCTCGCGGCTCAAGCTGCCGTTCGGCATCGGCCAGATCGGGCGCTCGTTCCGCAACGAGATCACGCCCGGCAACTTCCTGTTCCGCACCCGCGAGTTCGAGCAGATGGAGCTCGAGTTCTTCGTGAAGCCGGGTGAGGACGACACGTGGTACCAGACGTGGCGCGAGACGCGCTTCCAGTGGTACGTCGACCTCGGCATCAAGAGTGAGAAGCTGCGGCTCCGCGAGCACGGCAAGGACGAGCTCGCGCACTACGCGAAGGGCTGCGCCGACGTCGAGTACGAGTTCCCGTTCGGCTGGTCGGAGCTAGAAGGCATCGCCAACCGCGGCGACTTCGATCTCAAGCAGCACTCGAACGCGAGCGGCAAGGATCTCTCGTACTTCGACGAGGAGACCCGCGAGCGCTACCTGCCCTACGTCATCGAGCCCGCCGCCGGCGTCGACCGCTCGACGCTCGCGTTCCTGGTCGACGCGTACGACGAGGACGAGGCCGAGGGCGAGACCCGCAGCGTGCTGCGCCTCCACCCGAAGCTCGCGCCGATGAAGGCCGCGGTCTTCCCGCTGCTCCGGAAGGACGGCCAGCCCGAGCGCGCGCGGAAGATCTACGCGGACCTCCGCAAGCACTTCCCGGTCGACTACGACCAGGCCAGCTCCATCGGCCGGCGCTACCGCCGGCAGGACGAGGTCGGCACGCCGTTCGGCATCACCGTCGACCACGACACCATGAAGGACGGCACGGTCACGCTGCGCGACCGCGACACCATGACCCAGGTCCGTATTCCGGAGGACCGGCTCCTCGACGAGCTGCGCTCCCGGATCGGCTGAGGAGGAGACGAGCAGTCATGGCGAGATCCAAAGCCCGGGCCAAGCGCCCCGCGGCACGCACCGGACGCTTCACCTACGGCTTCGGCGGCAACCGCGCCGACGGCAAGGCCGACATGAAGAACCTGCTCGGCGGCAAGGGCGCGAACCTCGCCGAGATGGCGCGCATGAAGCTGCCGGTCCCGCCCGGCTTCACCATCTCCACCGACGTCTGCACGCACTACTACGCCCACGGCCGGAAGTATCCGTCCGCGCTCAAGCCGCAGGTGAAGGCCGCGCTCGCGCAGGTCGAGAAGCTCACCGGCCGGAAGTTCGGCGACCCGCAGAAGCCGCTGCTGGTCTCCGTGCGCTCCGGCGCGCGCGCGTCGATGCCCGGCATGATGGACACCATCCTCAACCTGGGCCTCAACGACCTGACGGTCCAGGGCATCATCCGCGAGACCGGCAACGAGCGCTTCGCGTACGACTCGTACCGCCGGTTCGTCCAGATGTACGGCGACGTGGTGCTCGACCTCAAGCCGCAGAACAAGACCGAACGCGACCCGTTCGAGATCGCGCTCGAGGAGAAGAAGCGCCAGCGCGGCGTCACGCTCGACACCGAGCTCGACGCCGACGCGCTGCGCGAGCTGGTCCACGAGTTCAAGCTCCTCATCAAGATGCGCAAGGGCGTGGTCTTCCCGGAGGAGCCCGAGGAGCAGCTCTGGGGCGCCATCGGCGCGGTGTTCGGCTCCTGGATGAACGAGCGTGCGGTGGTCTACCGGAAGCTCAACGACATCCCGGACTCGTGGGGCACCGCCGTCAACGTGCAGTCGATGGTGTTCGGCAACATGGGCGCCGACTCCGGCACCGGCGTCGCGTTCACCCGAAACCCGTCCGACGGCACCAACGAGTTCTACGGCGAGTTCCTGATGAACGCGCAGGGCGAGGACGTCGTCGCGGGGATCCGGACGCCGCTCCCGATCGCGGAGCTCAAGGGCGAGAACCCGCGCGTCTTCCAGCAGCTCATGAAGGTCCGCGCGACGCTCGAGCGCCACTACCGCGAGGTCATGGACATCGAGTTCACGATCCAGCAGGGCACGCTCTACATGCTCCAGTGCCGGGTCGGAAAGCGCACCGCGACCGCGGCGGTGAAGATCGCCGTCGACATGGTGAAGGAGAAGCTCATCAAGCCGCGCGAGGCGCTCAAGCGCATCGACCCCGAGCGGTTGAACGAGCTGCTGCGTCCCATCTTCGACGGCGACGCGAAGGCCGAGGCGATCGAGGGCGGCCGGCTGCTCGCGAAGGGGCTCAACGCCGGCCCCGGCGCCGCCACCGGCAAGATCGCGTTCCACGCCGAGGACGCCGAGGCGATGGCGGCGCGCGGCGACAGCGTGATCCTGGTACGCGTCGAGACGTCGCCCGAGGACATCCGCGGCATGGCGGCCTCGCAGGGCATCCTCACCGCGCGCGGCGGCATGACCAGCCACGCAGCGCTCGTCGGCCGGCAGATGGGGAAGGTGTGCGTGGTCGGCTGCGAGACCCTGCTCGTCGACTACGCGCGCGGCGAGCTGCGCGTGAACGGCCGCGACACGGTGCTCCGGAGCGGCGACCCGATCTCGATCGACGGCTTCACGGGCGAGGTCTTCGCCGGCGCGATCACCACCAAGCCGAGCGAGGTCGTGCAGGTGCTCGTCGATCGCACGCTCGACGGCGCGAAGGCGCCCGTCTACAAGCTCTACGCTCAGGTCATGAAGTGGGCCGACGCCGAGCGCCGCCTCCACATCCGCACCAACGCCGACCTCCCCGAGCAGTGCGCCGCCGCGCTCGCCTTCGGGGCCGAAGGCGTCGGGCTCTGCCGCACCGAGCACATGTTCTTCGGCGAGGGCAAGATCGGCCCGATGCGCGAGATGATCCTCGCGGAGACGACCGACCAGCGCCGCGCCGCGCTCGCCAAGCTGCTCCCGCTCCAGCGCGCCGACTTCGAAGGCATCTTCCGCGTGATGAAGGGGAAGCCGGTCACGATCCGCACCATCGACCCGCCGCTCCACGAGTTCCTCCCGCACGACCAGGAGGGACAGCGCGCGCTGGCGGCGGAGATGGGCATCCCGGCGGAGAAGGTCCACAACCGCGTCGAGGCGCTGCACGAGTTCAACCCGATGCTCGGCTTCCGCGGCTGCCGGCTCGGGCTGGTCTTCCCCGAGATCACCGAGATGCAGGCGCGCGCCATCTTCGAGGCCGCCGCCAACGTGCGGAAGGCCGGCATCCCGGTCGAGCCCGAGGTGATGATCCCCCTCGTCGGACATCCGAAGGAACTCGAGAACCAGGCGGCGATCGTCCGGCGCGTGGCCGCGGAGGTGATGGCGGCCGCCAAGGTCAAGTTCAAGTACCTGGTCGGCACCATGATCGAGGTCCCGCGCGGCGCGCTCGTCGCCGACGAGATCGCCCGGACGGCGGAGTTCTTCTCGTTCGGCACCAACGACCTGACGCAGATGACGCTCGGCGTCTCCCGCGACGACGCCGCCCGGTTCCTGACCCCGTACGTCGACCAGTTCGAGATTTACCCCCGGAACCCGTTCGAATCCCTCGACACGGTCGGGGTCGGCCAGATGATGCAGATCGCCGCCCAGAAGGGGCGGGCCACCACCCGGGGGCTCAAGCTGGGGATCTGCGGCGAGCACGGGGGGGACCCGCTGTCCGTACAGTTCTGTCACCAGATCGGGCTGGACTACGTCTCCTGCTCCCCCTACCGGGTGCCGATCGCCCGGCTGGCGGCCGCCCAGGCCGCTCTGGCTCGCTGAGCGGGTCACGATTCAAGCCAGCCCGGCTGCCAGCCGAAGTACATTGCGGGGCGGACCCGACCGCGCGGTCGGTGTGCGCCCCTGGTGAGGATCAGGGTGGCCCGACTGGAGCAGGCACGATTGTTCGGAGTACTCGGCGAACCCGTCGAGCACTCGCTCTCGCCTGCCATGCACAATGCGGCGTTTGCCGCAGCAGGGCTGCCCCACCTCTATCTAAGGTACCGCGTGCCGCCGGACCGGCTCCGCGCGGCCCTGGACGAGGCCCGGACGCTCGGCATGGGCGGCCTGAACCTCACCGTCCCGCTGAAGGAAGTGGTCCGTCCGTTCCTGGACGCGGTCACGCCCGAGGCCGAGCGCGTCGGGGCCGTCAACACCATCCTCTTCCGCGGCGGCCGTCTGATCGGCGACAACACCGACGCCCGGGGCTTCGCGCGGTCGCTGCGCGGCCACGTGCGTCTGCGGGGAGCCGCGGCGGTGGTGATCGGCGCCGGCGGCTCGGCCCGCGCAGTCGGCGCCGCGCTGGTCGCGGGCGGCGTGCGACGGATCGTGGTCGCGAACCGCACCGCCGCGCGCGCGGACGCGCTCGTCGCACGGCTGCGCGCGCTCGGCGCGGTCGACGTGCGTCAGGCGCCGCTCACGGCGCTCGTCCGCGGCGACGTCCTCGCCGACGCCGCGCTGGTCGTCAACACCACCTCCACCGGGCTGCACGGCGACACGGTCCGCGTGCGCCACGCGGCCACGCCGCGCAGGTGCCTCTTCGTCGACCTCGTCTACGGCGCCCGTCCGACGGCGTTCCTCACGGCCGCCGCACGCGCCGGCCGTCCGGCGCTCGACGGCGCCGGCATGCTCCTCCACCAGGGCGCGCTCGCATGGGAAGCGTGGAACGGGCGCCCCGCCTCACTCGCCGCGATGGCGCGCGCGCTCGCCGACGCCGGACTCGCGTTGACTCGACTCGGAGCCGCCGTTACCTTCGGCGTCCCCCGCCCCGCACACGCATGAGCTCCCGACTCGGAGATCTGCTTCAGCGGCGCGGCGACCTCAACGCCGACCAGGTCGTGCGCGCGATCGAGGAGCAGCGCGAGCACGGCGGCTCGATCGCCACCCACCTCGTCAAGCTGGGCTTCATCAGCGAGGAGCAGCTCCTCGCGGTGCTCCAGCGCGAGTACCGGCTGCCGGTGGTGGATCCGCTCTCCCTCGAGATCGCGAAGGACGTGCTGGCGCTGATCCCGCAGGCGCTGGTCCAGAAGCACCACCTGATCCCCACCAGCCTCGCCCGCTCCACGCTCACGCTCGCGATGGCGGACCCGTCGAACCTCATCGCCATCAACGAGGTGAAGTTCCTCACCAGCTACGACGTGAAGGTCGCGGTCGCCGCCCCCACCGCCATCCAGATGGCGATCGAGAAGTACTACACGGGCAGCACCAACTACGACGAGGTGCTGTCGTCGCTCGGCGAGCAGAACGTCGAGGTGGTGCAGGAAACCGACGAAGTCGACCTGAAGGAGCTCGAGCGCGCCACCGAGGAGGCGCCGGTCGTCCGGCTGGTGAACGCGCTGCTCTCCGACGCGATCCGCAAGCGGGCGAGCGATATCCACGTCGAGCCGTACGAGAAGATGCTGCGCGTGCGGTTCCGCATCGACGGCGTGCTCTACGAGATCATGCAGCCGCCCATGCGCCTCAAGAACGCGATCACCTCGCGCCTCAAGGTGATGGCCCAGCTCGACATCGCCGAGCGCCGGCTCCCGCAGGACGGGCGCATCAAGATGCGGCTCACCAACAAGGAGATGGACTTCCGCGTCTCCGTGCTGCCCACCATCTACGGCGAGAAGGTCGTGCTCCGCCTGCTCGACAAGTCGAACCTCCAGCTCGACATGACCAAGCTCGGGTTCGAGGAGAGCGCGCTCGCCGACTTCAAGGAAGCCATTGCGAAGCCGTTCGGTATGGTGCTGGTGACGGGCCCGACCGGCAGCGGCAAGACCACCACGCTCTACTCCGCGCTCGCCGAGCTCAACAAGGTCGGCACCAACATCTCCACCGCCGAGGACCCGGTCGAGTTCAACCTGGTCGGCATCAACCAGGTGCAGATGCACGACGAGATCGGCCTCAACTTCGCGGCGTCGCTGCGCGCCTTCCTCCGCCAGGACCCCGACGTCATCATGGTCGGCGAGATCCGCGACTTCGAGACCGCCGAGATCGGCGTGAAGGCCGCCCTCACCGGTCACCTCGTGCTCTCGACGCTCCACACCAACGACGCCCCCTCCACCGTGAACCGCCTCCTCAACATGGGCATCGAGCCCTTCCTGGTGGCCAGCTCGGTGAACCTCATCCTGGCCCAGCGCCTCGCACGCGTGATCTGCCCACAGTGCAAGGAGGATGCGCCGGTCCCGGAGGAGACGCTCCGGAACATCGGCTGGGCGGGCGAGCCGTTCGTACCGCAACGGGGCGCCGGCTGTGGCAACTGCGGGGGCACAGGGTTCCGCGGCCGCATCGCGCTCTACGAGGTGATGCCGCTCACGGACCCCATCCGGGAGCAGATCCTCGCGGGCGGCACGGCCATGGACTTGAAGCGCGCCGCCATCGAGGCGGGCATGAAGACGCTCCGTCAGAGCGGCCTGTCACATGTGGCACTGGGCTCGACCACCATCGAGGAAGTGCTGCGCGTGACCATGTCCGATTGATCCCGACCCGGGACGCAGTCCCGGGTCGGAGACGAGGGTGCGGCGGGCGTGGTAGCGCTCTTCTGTTCGCGGGTGTTTCACGTCGAGGGTGGTCGGCGAAAAGATGACGCCCGACGGCGCGCAAATCCTCGCGCGGGTGCGCCCCCCCGAGTGGCACGTCCCCTGCTTTGATCGACGCGATGCCGTCCATCGAAGCCTTCCTGCGGGAAATGCACGAGCGTGGGGCGTCGGACCTCCACGTCACCACCAACAGCCCGCCCATGATCCGGCTGCACGGCGAGCTGGTGGCGCTGGCGCATCCGCCGCTCAGCGCGACCGACACCAAGAACCTCACCTACAGCCTCCTCACCGAGGCCCAGAAGAAGAAGTTCGAGGAGGACGCCGAGCTCGACTTCTCCTTCGGAATCAAGGGCGTCGCCCGCTTCCGAGGCAACCTCTACAACCAGAAGGGGGCCGTCGGCGGCGCGTTCCGTCAGATCCCGCACGAGACGCCGAAGCTCCAGTCGCTGGGGCTGCCGGCCTCGGTGCCCGGGCTCACCGAGCTGCCGCGCGGCCTGGTGCTGGTCACCGGCCCCACCGGCAGCGGCAAGAGCACCACGCTCGCGGCCATGATCGACAAGATCAACCGCGAGCGGAAGGAGCACATCGTCTCGGTCGAGGACCCGATCGAGTTCGTGCACGAGCACCAGGGCTGCCTGGTCAACCAGCGCGAGGTGTTCGCCGACACGCACGGCTTCGCGGAAGCGCTCAAGCACGTGCTGCGTCAGGACCCGGACATCGTGCTGATCGGCGAAATGCGCGACCTCGAGACCATCGAGGCCGCCCTGGTCGTCGCCGAAACCGGTCACCTCGCGTTCTCGACGCTCCACACCAACTCGGCCGTCCAGACCATCAACCGTATCATCGACGTCTTCCCGCCCCACCAGCAGGCGCAGGTCCGCGCGCAGCTGTCGCTGGTGCTGGCGGGCGTGATCTCGCAGCAGCTCATCCCGCGGCGCGACGGGCGCGGTCGCTGCCTCGCGGCCGAGGTCATGATCCCGAACGCCGCCATCCGGAACCTGATCCGCGAGGAGAAGGTCCACCAGATCTACTCGCAGATGCAGGTCGGCCAGCAGAAGTACGGGATGCAGACCATGAGCCAGTCGCTGCTCGCGCTCGTGAACCAGAACCTCATCACCCCCGACCAGGCGATGGGCTACGCCACCGAGTTCGAGGAGATGAAGACGATGCTCGGCGGCGTCGCGCCGCGCACCAGCGGCGCCCCCGGACGGGCGTCGGTCCACTAGGAGTCGGACGATGCCGGTCTACAAGTGGCAAGGCGTCTCCCCCAAGGGCGAAACGCTCAAGGGGGAGATGGAAGCGGCGAGCCGCGAAGCCGTGATCATCCGGCTCCGCACCCAGCGCATCAAGCCGGTCCCCGCCCGGATCAAGGAGAAGGGCAAGGGGCTCGAGTACGAGATCAACTTCAGCATGGGCTCGCCGGTGAAGGCGCACGACATCGTCGTCTTCACGCGCCAGTTCGCCACGATGATCGACGCCGGTCTGCCCATCATGCAGTGCCTGCACATCCTGTCGACGCAGACCGACTCGAAGCCGTTCGCCAAGATCATCGCCACGCTGAAGGACGACGTCGAGAGCGGCGGCACGCTTGCGGAGGCCTGCCGCAAGCACCCCAAGATCTTCAGCGACCTCTACACCAGCATGGTCCAGGCCGGTGAGATCGGCGGTATCCTCGACACGATCCTGGTTCGCCTCGCGAACTACCTCGAGAAGGCCGCGCGCCTGAAGAGCAAGATCAAGGGCGCCATGATCTACCCGTCGTGCATCGTCGCCGCCGCGGTCCTGGTCACCGCCGTCCTGCTCATTTGGGTGATCCCGGTCTTCGCCGACGTGTTCGAGAGCTTCGGCGCCCAGCTGCCGGCGCCCACGCAGTTCGTCATCAATCTGTCGAACTTCACGATCCGGAACGTCTGGTATCTCGCCGCCGTCCCGATCCTCGCCTTCGTCGCGATCAAGTACGCCTACGGCACCGAGCGCGGCCAGATGGCCATCGACCAGTTCCTCCTGAAGGTGCCGGTCTTCGGCCAGCTCATCCGGAAGTCGGCGGTGGCGCGCTTCACGCGCACGCTGGCCACCCTGGTCTCCTCCGGCGTGCCCATCCTCGACGCGCTCGCGATCACGGCGCGCACGGCCGGCAACAAGGTCGTGGAGAGGGCGATCGTGAACGCCCGCAGCAGCATCGCGAGCGGCCGCACCATCGCCGACCCGCTGATCGAGAGCAACGTGTTCCCGCCCATGGTCTGCCAGATGATCTCCGTCGGCGAGACCACGGGCGCGCTCGACACGATGCTCCAGAAGATCGCCGACTTCTACGAGGACGAGGTCGACAACACCGTGGCGAACCTCATGTCGCTGCTCGAGCCCGCCGTCATCCTCTTCCTCGGCGTGGTCATCGGCGGCCTGGTCGTCTCCATGTACCTGCCGATCTTCAAGCTCGGCTCGGTGATCGGATGATGGCGACCGTTACTTTCGTGACGAGCGGATGCTGCGCTCGTGCCGTGCGGGATGCGCAATTCGCCGCTGGCGGCACACGGGCGCAGGCCGAGAACCCTTGGATGCACGCGGGGGAGCCCGCCGCCCCGCGCATCGGCCGTCCGTGGCACCTCGCTTGCTTCGAGAGTGTCAACGCCGGGACGGCGCTCAGAGACGGGAAATCTGGGCGAAGACACAACGCCCCAGCAAACGGAGGACACATGCGTAAGGGGAGCAAGATGAAGCGGAAGAAGTCGAAGGGCTTCACTCTGATCGAACTGCTGGTCGTCGTGGCCATCATCGGCATCCTGGCCGCGATCGCCATCCCGCAGTTCGCCGCGTATCGCGCGCGTGGCTTCAACGCCCGCGTCGGTGCCGATGCGCGCAACGCCGCGACCGCCCAGGAGGCGTACTTCGTCGACGCCAACTCGTACTTCACGGGCGCGTGCAGCGGCCTTCCGGGGTTCACGCTGTCTGGCGGCGTGACCTGCACCACGACCGGTGGCGCGACCAGCTTCACGGTCAGCAGCAGCCACCCGAGCATGTCGTACACGACCGGGTGCACCTGGACCAGCAACCCGGGCGCCGGTACGGCGAACCTGGTCTGCTCCTGATCGCGGATTCGTCCGCGACGTTCACGCGCACGGGGGACGGACGCAAGTCCGTCCCCCGTCGCGCGTCTCGAAGCCGAATTGACCCGCCCGCCCGAGCACGCTAGCCGGGTACCGCATTGCCGACCGATCCCAGCTCGATCGCCAGCGCCCTCCCGGGCGGCTGGCTCTTCGCGTTCTCGGCCTTCGTGCTCGGCACCTGCATCGGCAGCTTCCTCAACGTCTGCATCTATCGCATCCCGGCCGAGGAGTCGGTGGTCTCGCCCGGCTCGCGGTGCCCGCAGTGCGGCACGCCGATCGCCTGGTACGACAACGTCCCGATCCTCGGCTGGCTCTGGCTGCGCGCCCGCTGCCGCGCCTGCGGGCTCCGCATCCCGGCGCGCTACCCGATCGTCGAGGCGCTGACCGGGCTGCTCGCGGTGGTCGCCGTCTGGCGCTTCGGACCGACGCCGCCCGCGCTGGTCGCGTTCGCGTTCACCGCGGCCCTCCTGCTCATCACCTACGTCGACCTCGACCACCGCTTCATCCCCGACGAGGTCAGCCTGCCCGGGATCCTGATCGGGCTCGCGGTCTCGTTCCTGCCCGGCGGCATCGGCCCGCTCGACGCCGCGCTCGGCGCGTTGCTGGGCGGCGGCATCCTCTGGCTGGTCGCCTGGAGCTACGAGCGCGCGACGGGCATCGAGGGCATGGGGCTCGGCGACGTCAAGCTGCTCGCCATGATCGGCGCGTTCCTCGGGTGGCAGGTGATCCCGGGCGTCATCGTGATCGCGTCGCTCACGGGCACGGTGGCCGGCTTCCTGGTGATCGCCGGCAAGGCCGGGCGACGGGTCGCCCGGCGCGTCGCCCGGAAGCTCGGGCGCGGCGCGTTGCTGCCCTACGTCCGGCGCGCCGCCCGCCGGACGGCGATCCCATTCGGGCCCTTCCTGGCGCTGGGCGCGGTGGTCGCGCTGTATCTGCCGGCGCTGGCCCAGCCCTGGCGCATCGCGCTGCTCGGCTGAGCCGGCCGTTCTTGTGACACCTCCGGGGACGCAGCTACGCTCTCGGAAGGAGGTCGGGGGGAGGCATGTCGACGGTCGCGGCAGATGCGCGTGCGTTCCCGGGATCCGCGGCGCGGCTCGGCCTCGGGCGCACCCTCGACCAGGCGCTCCGCGTCTGCCTCGCGCTGTGGGCGGCGGCGTCGATCCTGCCGGTCGGGACCTGGGTCGGGATCGCCGACTGGCCCTACTACTGGGAGACGTGGCGCTTCTGGCTCGCGAGCCTCGTGCTCGCCGGACTCGCGACCGGGCTCGTGCTGGTGCTCTCGCACGGCGCCGCCGCGGCCGAGCTCCGTGCGCTGCTCGCCCGCGTCGGACGGACGCCCGCGCGCGTCTTCCTCACCGCCGTGGCCGTGCTCGCGATCGGCGAAGGCGTCGGCGTGGCGCTGTGGTGCTTCGCACGCAACCCGCAGGCGATCGACGGGTGGGTGCAGTTCTTCCAGGCGCGCATCTTCCTCTCCGGCCACGCGACCGCACCCGCGCCGCCGTCGCTCGCGCACTTCGGGACGCTGCACATGCTGGTGACCGAGCGCGGGTGGTTCTCGCACTTCCCGCCCGTGCACTCGGCGCTGCTGGCGGCAGGCATGGCGCTCGGAGCGGCGTGGCTCGTGACGCCGCTCGCGGGCGGCCTGCTGCCGGTCGTCGTCTACCATCTCGGCCGCCGGACCGGCGACGAGCGCGTCGCGCGCACCGCCGCCGTGCTGACGCTGCTCTCCCCGTTCGTCGTCGGGATGGACGCGAGCGCGATGAACCACGTGCCCGCCGCGCTCTGCATCGCGCTCGGGCTCTGGACGCTGCCCGACGTCGCGCGCGGGCAGCTGCGCGCCGCCGCGGTGCTCGGCGCCGCGACCGGGCTCTGCCTCGGGCTCCGGCCGCTGGACGCGACCGTGCTCGCCGCGGTCGGGGCCGGTGCGGTGCTGGCGGCGCTCCGCGGCCGCGCCGTCGCCGTGCCGCTGACGACGGCCGCGGCCGGGCTCGCGGCCGCGCTGCCGACGTTCCTGTTCAACGTGGCGACGACCGGGCATCCGCTCCGGTTCGCGTACGTCGAGCTGTGGGGCTCCGGGCTCGAGCTGGGGTTCCACGCCACGCCGTGGGGCGAGGCGCTCACCCCGGCGCGCGCGCTCGGGCTGACCGCGCTCGATGCGCACCAGATGAACGTCTTCCTCCTCGAGTGGCCGGTGCCGGTCGCGGTGCTGATCGCGTGCGGTCTGTGGCTCGGGCGCGGCGCGCTCGACGCCGGGCGGCGCGCGTCCGCCGCCTACCTCGTGGGGCTGGTCCTGGCGCTCTTCCTCTACTTCCACCGCGACACGCTCTACGGCCCCCGCCTTCTCTTCTCCGCGGTGCCCGCGGTGCTCGTGCTCACGGCGGCCGGGCTCGTGCGCCTCGCCGACGTGCGCCGCCGGCTCGGTTGGCGCGACGTGACCGCCGGCGACGCCGCGCTGCTCTTCGTCGCGGCGGTGGGCGCGCTCGCCGCGACGCTCCTCGTCCCGACCCGGGTGGCGTCGTTCAGCACGATCGGGACCTCGGTCGCGCTGCATCCCGACGAGGACGCCGCCCGCGCCGGCATCCGGCACGCCATCGTCGTGATGCGCGAGGGCTGGGGCCCGCGGCTGATCGCGCGCATGTGGGACCTGAGCGTCCCGATGCGGGACTCCTCACGCCTCTATCGCGCGTTCAACGCCTGCGAGCTGGAAGCCCGCGTCACCGAGGCCGAGCGCACGGGCCTCCGCGGTCCGGCGTTCCTGGCCGCGCTCGAGGCCGCCGCCCCGACCGCCGACCCGGGCATCCCGGCGCCCGACGTCGTCCCGGATCGGCTGATCCGTCTGCCGTCGAACCACCAGCTCTCGCCGCCCTGCGTCGCCGAGATCGAGCGCGACCGCCAGGGGACGATGCAGTTCCCGGCGTACCTGCACCTGAACACGCCCGCGCTCGACGGCGACGTCGTGTGGGCGCGCGACCTGGACGAGCGCAACACGACGTTGCAGCGGCTCTACCCGGACCGCCCGCTCTATCGCTACGAGCTGTCGGCGGAGACCGGCCGGACGACCTTCGTGCGGCTCGCGGAGCCGGCGTCGCGCTGACCCTCTTGCCTCGGCTCGACGGCGCGGCTAGCTAGTCAGCCCGCACGTCGCGCCTTCCGCCCCCGACGACGTGTGATGACGGAGGCGCCGGTGGCACATCGCGCCGGATTCACGGTCGTCGAGCTGGTGGCGGGCCTCGGGCTGTCGGCCGTCCTGGCGGGCATCGGCGGCGTGCAGCTCGTGACGCTGGTCTCCGGGATGCGGCTCGCGGGCGCCGCGCGCACCCTGGCGACGGACCTCCGGCTGGCGCGCGGCCACGCGCTCGCCGCCGGCGTCACCGTCGACGTGATGCTGGACGCCGCCGGCGGAACGTGGGAAGCGCGGGAGCGCGGCGGGCGCTCGCTCGAGACGCGCGCGCTGCCGCCGGGCGTCGCCTTCGGCGCCGTGCCGGCGCGCGGCCGGCTCCGCTTCGACGGGCTCGGCGCCGCCGACAACGGAACCGTGACGCTCGCGGCGGCGGGCGGCACGCGCAGCGTGGTCGTCAACCAGCGCGGCCGGGTGCGGGTCCAATGACCGGCACGCGCGGCGCGTCGGTAGTCGAGGCGCTGGTCGGGGCGGCGCTCGCGGGCCTCGCGCTGGCGGGGCTCGCCGCCACCGCGCAGGTCTCGGTGCGCGCCCTCACGCTCGCGCGCCAGGGCGCCACCGCGCTCGCGGTCGCGGGCGCACGCATGGAAGCGCTCCGCGCCGGCCCGCGGGCCGACGGCGCCGACCGCGTCACCGGCGCCGACGGCACCGACTTCACGCGCCGCTGGCGCGTCGCCGACGGGCGCGGCGCACCGGCCGCGGTCACCGTCGACGTCGGCTGGGGCGCGCACGTCTTCACGCTCGCGTCGGAGGTGTGGCCATGAGGTCGGACGGCGGCTTCACGATCGTCGAGCTGCTGGTCGGTACCGCGCTCTCGCTGGTGCTGCTCACCGCGCTCACGGGCGCGGTCGGCGCCGGCGGTCGTGTGCTGACGGCGCTCGGGCGGCGCGGCGAGCTCGAGGACACCGCGGATCTGGCGCTCGAAGCCTTGGCCTTCGACGTCCGCCGCGCCGGCTACGACCCGCGGGCGGCCGGCGTCCAGCCGCTCGCCGACGCGCGCCCGACGGCGCTCGCCCTCCAGACCGACCTCGACGGCGACGGCGCCGTCGACGCGGCCTCGGAGGAGACCACGCAGTACGTGTGCACCACGGCGACCCGCCGGCTGTCGCGCGTCCTCGGCCGGCAGTCGCTGCCGCTCGCCGACGGGGTCACGGGCTGCGGCTTCCGCTACCTCGACGCCGCGGGAGCGCCGATCCTTGCGCCGCCCGCCGGCCTGACGGCCGCCGACCGCGCGCGCGTGCGGGCCGTCGCGCTGGACCTGGTGCTCGCGGCCGGCGGCGCCACCACCGCCCGCACGGCCGTGGTCGCGCTCCGGAGCGCGCCATGACCCGGCCGCGCGGCTCGACGGCGCTGCCGGCGACGCTGATCGCGCTGATCGTGTCGATCGCGCTGACGGCGGCGATGGCGGACCTCGCCCGCACCGAGCTGGCAGTCGGCCGCCAGCGACGCACCGCCGCCGTCGCGCTCGCCGCGGCGGACCGCTGCCTCGCCGAGACGCTCGCGACGCTGCCGATCGGCTGGGACTACGGCGGCGTGCTCGCGGGGCCGGACGGCGTCGGCGGCACCGCCGACGACGGCCGGGTGGCGCTCGCGGCGCCGTGCACGGCGATCGCGGCGGCCGCACCGGGTGCGGCCCTGCCGCCGCGCGCGCAGTTCACGGTCACGGCCGACACCGGCGCCGGGCGCCGCGCGCTCGAGGCAGTCGTCGGACGCGCCGCCGCGCCCGGCGTCCCGGCGCTCGTCTGGCTGGCAGACCCGACGGTGCTCGGCCTGGTCGGCGGTGTCGTCACGCTCGACGGCCGGCTGCCGGGCGACCCGCCGGGCTCGCGCTGGGCGAGCTTCGCCGCGCCCACCGCCCCGGCCGCGCTCGACGCCTGGATCGCAGCGCAGGGCGGCCGCGTCGCCGTCACGGCGGATGCGCCCATCCTGGCGGGCCCGCCGCCGCTGGCGACGCTCGCGGCCCGCGTCCAGGCCGCCGGGGCGACGGGCGCGCTCGCCGCCACGGGACCGGTGGCGCCGGCGCTGATCCACGCGCCGGGCGACCTGGTCGTCGGGGGGCCGCAGGTCGGGGCCGGGCTGCTGCTCGTCGAGGGAACGCTCGACATCCAGAGCACGTTGGAGTTTAACGGCGTCATCGTGGCGGTCGGGGGTATGCGGGTGGCGGCCGGGGCCGCCCTTGGGGTGAGCGGCGCGCTCTGGCTGGGGGGACCTGTGCTCGACGTGGCGGGCGCCGTCGTCGCCGGCCGGGACGACGCGGCCGTGACGGCCGCAGACGCGCTCCTGGGGCTCCCACGGCGCCCGGCCCTGCTGGGCCTCCACGACCTCGGCTGAATGCGGCTTGCGCGGGCGCCTCAAGTTCCAGGTTGGATCCGCCGACAACCCGATCGTGCCTCTGCGCGTGCGCCCTCGGGGCGCCCGGTGCGGGGCACGAGCCCGATGATGACGGATCGAATCCAGGCCTGGGAACCGAGCCCGATCGGCGCCGTGCGGCGGAAGGCGGGGCCCCGGTGACCGCGCGCGTGCTCGTCGTCGACGACAACGAGGACAACCGGCGCATCGCGGCGGAGATCCTGCGGATGCGCGGCTTCGAGGTGGAGACCGCCGCCAGCGGCCCGCTCGCGCTCGAGGCGATCGAGCGCCAGCGTCCCGACGCGGTCCTGCTCGACGTCATGATGCCGTCGATGAGCGGCATGGAAGTGCTCGACCGGATCAAGGCGAACCCGCAGAGCGCCACCATCCCGGTCATCATGGTCACCGCCAAGGCGGGCGACGAGGACGTGCTCGCGGGCTACAAGTTCGGCGCCGACTACTACATCACCAAGCCGTTCACGCCGCGCCAGCTCCTCTACGGCCTCGGGCTGGTGCTCGGCCGCGAGTTCCCGGGCGCCGGGCCCGAGCGCTAGTTCGCGTTCGAGTCGCCCTGCGACGTCGCGACGTCACTTGCGCGCGTGCAGGACCGACGCTAGACCCCCGGGCGGTGTCGCTATTCGTGACATTCGAGGGCGTCGAAGGCTCCGGGAAGTCGTCCCACCTGCGGGAGCTGGCCGCCCATCTGCGGCGGGCCGGGTGCGACGTCGTCGAGACCCGCGAGCCGGGTGGAACCCCGGCGGGCGCGGCGATCCGCAAGCTGCTCCTCGGACCGGAGGCCGTACCACTGGCGCCGCTCACCGAGCTGTTCCTCTACTGCGCCGACCGGACGCAGCACCTCACCGAGGTCGTGCGTCCGGCGCTCGCTGCGGGGCAGGTCGTCCTCTGCGACCGCTTCTCCGATTCGACGATCGCCTACCAGGGATACGCGCGCGGCCTCGATCTGGCCGCGCTCCGGGCCCTCGACGCGCGCGCCCGCGACGGGCTCGCGCCGGACCTGACGTTCCTGCTCGATTGCCCCGTCGCGGCCGGGCTGGCGCGGGCCCGGCAGCGGACCGGCGTCGCAGACCGCTTCGAGCGCGAGGCCGTGGAGTTCCACGAGCGCGTGCGCGCGGGGTTCCACGCGCTGGCCGCAGCCGAGCCGGCGCGCTTCCGCGTTCTCGACTCGACCGCGCCGTTCGCCGAGGTGCACGCGCAGATCGTCGCCGAGACGGAGCAGCGGCTCCGGAGCGCCGCGTGAAGCTCGCCGACGTCGTCGGGCACGCCGCCGCCGTCGCGCGGCTCAGGCAGGCCGCGGCCGACGGGCGCCCGGCGAGCGCGTACCTGCTGCTCGGCCCGCCGGGTGTCGGCAAGCGCACGCTCGCCGACGCGTTCGCGGCGCGGCTGCTGTGCGAATCACCGTCCGGCGACGACGCCTGCGGCACGTGCCGGCACTGCACGCGCCTCGCCGCCGGCACGCACCCGGATCTCCACGTGGTCGTGCGCGACGAGGACCGTCGCGACATCCGCATCGAGCAGGCCCGCGAGCTCACGCGCTGGCTGACGCTCCGCCCGCTGATGGCGGCGCGCAAAGTCGCGATCATCGACGGCGCGGAGTGTCTGAACGAGCACGGGCAGAACGCGCTCCTGAAGACCCTCGAGGAGCCGCCCGGCCAGGCGGTGCTGCTGCTGACCGCGCCGGCCCCCGGGCTCGTGCTGCCGACGGTCCGCTCGCGCTGCCAGCTCGTCCGGCTCGGCTCGCTGCCGGCGGCGGCGGTCGCCGCCGTCCTCGAGCGCGGCGGGGTGACGCGCGCCGAAGCCGAGGCGCTCGCCGCCGAGGCCGAGGGCTCGCCCGGCCGCGCCCTGGCGCTGACCGACGTCACCCAGGCCCGCCCCCGCACGCTCCTGCTCGACGCGCTCGCGGAGCTGGGGACGCTCGCCGCCGCCGACCTGTCGGCGCTCGCGCAGGGCCTCAAGACCGGGGCCGTCGAGGCGCTGGGCGCCGCGGTCGCGTGGTACCGGGACGTGCTCGGGGTGGCGCTCGGCGTCGACGCGGCCCCCCGCCGCCACCCGCGGCGTGCGCCCGCGATCCAGGCGGCGGCCGCGCGGCTCGCGCCGCCCGCGATCCTTCGCCAACTCGCGGTGGTGTGTGGTACCCTCGACGCCCTCGGTCGCAACGCCAACCAGCAGCTCGCGCTCGAGACCATGCTGCTCGAGCTGCGGGACGTCGAACGCGGCCGCACCACACGTCGATGATGGACGAGGACAACGTCGAGTCGCAGCCGTGGGTCGTCGGGGTGCGCTTCCGGCCGACGGGGCCGGTCTACGAGTTCGACCCGGGGCCGCTGCTGCTCGAGGTCGAGGACCGCGTGCTGGTCGAGACCGAGCGCGGGCCGTCACTCGCGACCGTCACCGTGCCGCCGCGCCGCCGGTCGATCACGCGGCCGCTCCGCCGGATCATCAAGAAGGCCGACTTCCGCGACCTCGGTCGGGAGGACCGCACCCTCCAGCGCGAGCGGGACAACTTCCACCAGGTGCTCGAGCACGTCCGCGGCACGAGCCTGCCGATCAAGATGGTCTCCGCGGAGTCCGCGCCCGACGGGAGCCGCGTGACGCTCTACTTCTCGTCGGAGGACCGGCTCGAGCTGCGGGAGCTGGCGGCGGAGCTGGGCGAGCTGCTGCGCGCGCGCGTCGAGATGAAGCAGATCGGCGCGCGGGACGCCGCCAAGGTGGCGGGCGGCGTCGGCGTGTGCGGGCGCGAGCTGTGCTGCTCGTCGTGGCTGCGCGAGTTCCAGGCGGTGTCGGTGAAGATGGTGAAGGAGCAGGGGCTGTCGCTCAACATGTCGAAGCTCGCCGGGCAGTGCGGGCGCCTCAAGTGCTGCATGCGCTACGAGTACTCGACGTACCAGGAGCTGCGGCGCACGCTGCCCGCGGTCGGCGCACGGGTCCAGAGCGTCAAGGGGGACGGGCAGGTGGTGCGGCAGAACATCCTCAGGCAGACGGTGCTGCTCCGGCTCGCGAACGACGGCGGCGACGTCGAGGCGACGCTCGAGGACCTCGTCGCGAAGCGCACCGACGCCTGAGCGGCGGACCGGCACCCATGGCGAGCGAGCCGCTCTACTTCACCACCCCGCTCTTCTACGTGAACGCCGAGCCGCACCTCGGCCACACCTACGTGACGCTGGTCGCCGACGTGCTGGCACGCTTCTGGCGGCAGCGCGGCCGCTCGGTGTTCACGCTCACCGGCACCGACGAGCACGGCGACAAGATCGCGCAGGCCGCGGCCGCCGCCGGGGTCACGCCGCAGGCCCACGTCGACCGCGTGAGCGGCCTCTTCCGTTCGACGTGGGAGCAGTCGGGATTCCGGCTCGACCACTTCATCCGCACCACCGACGCCTACCACCGCGCCTACGTGCAGAAGATCCTCGCGCAGATCCACGCGCGCGGCGACATCTACTTCGGCAGCTACACGGGGCTCTACTGCTTCGGCTGCGAGCGCTTCTACCAGGAGCGCGAGCTGGTGAACGGCGTCTGCCCGGACCACAAGACGAAGCCCACCGAGATCGCCGAGGAGAACTACTTCTTCCGGATGGGGAAGTACCAGGACCAGCTCCTCCGCACGCTGGAGGCGCAACCGGACCTGATCTACCCGGACGGCTATCGACGCGAAGTCCTGGCGCTGCTCCGCGAGCCGATCGGCGACCTCTGCATCTCGCGTCCGAAGAGCCGCCTCGCCTGGGGCATCGACCTCCCGTTCGACGACCGCTACGTCACCTACGTCTGGTTCGACGCCCTCCTCAACTACGCGAGCGCGCTCGACCACCTCGGGAAGATGGAGCTCTGGCCGCGGGCGCATCACCTGATCGGCAAGGACATCCTGAAGCCCCACGCGATCTTCTGGCCGACGATGCTGATGGCCGCGGGATTGCCGCTCTACAAACGGCTCTGCGTGCACGGCCACTGGCAGATGCAGCAGGGAAAGATGTCGAAGAGCCTCGGCAACGTCGTCAGGCCGCTCGACATGAAGGCGCGCTACGGCATGGACGCCTTCCGCTACTACCTGCTGCGCGAGATGGCCTTCGGGCAGGACGCCGAGTTCAGCGAGGCCGCGCTCGTCACGCGGCTCAACGCCGACCTGGCCAACGGGCTCGGCAACCTGGCGAGCCGCGTGCTCGCGATGCAGCAGCGCTACTTCGAGGGCGTCCTCCAGCCGCTCGCGCCCGAGCCCGCCGACCTGGCGCACCGCGCCGCCTTCGCCGACGCGCGCCGCGAGCTCGACGCGCACGTCGAGCAGCTCGCGTTCCACCGCGGGCTGGAGGCGGTGTGGCGCGCGCTCGACCACGCCAACCGCTACGTCACCGAGACCGCCCCGTTCAAGCTCGCGAAGGACCGGGCGACGAAGCCGCGCGTCGGCGCGATCCTCCACGAGCTGTGCGAGGCGTTGCGTGTGACGGCGCAGCTCACCGCGCCGTTCCTTCCCGAGACCACCGCGCGCCTCGCGACGTTCCTCGCGGTGGCGCCCGATCGTCTCGCCGAAATCGATCTGGCGTGGGGTACGGCGTTCGCGCCCGGCCACCGGACGCTCGCGCCGGAGGCGCTGTTCCCCCGCGTCGAGTCGATGCCGGAATGAACGTGCCGGTTCCGCTCGTCGACTCGCACTGCCACGTCGCCGAGCCGCAATTCGACCCGGACCGCGACGCCGTGCTGGCGCGGGCCGCCGCGGCCGGCGTGACGACGCTGGTGTGCGTCGGCGCGACTGGTTCGGTCGAGCGGAACGCCCCCGCGGTGGCGCTCGCAGGCCGGCACGACGGCGTCGACGTCTTCACGACCGTCGGTGTCCATCCGCACGACGCCAGCACGCTCGACACAGCGGCGCTGGACGCGCTCGCGGCGCTCGCGATGCGGCCGGGCGTGGTCGGCGTCGGTGAGACCGGGCTGGACTACCACTACGATCACTCGCCGCGGGCCGTGCAGCGCGAGGCGTTCGTCGCGACCGCGGCGCTGGCGCGACGGCTCGGGCTGCCACTCGTCGTTCACGTGCGCGACGCGCACGCCGACGCTGCCGACGTGCTGCGGCAGTCCGGCGTCGAGGCGGGCGTCATCCACTGCTTCACCGGCGACCGCGACGACGCGCGCCGCTACCTCGACCTCGGGCTCTGCATCTCGGTCGCGGGGATCGTCACGTTCAAGAACGCGGACGCGCTGCGGGAGGCGGTGCGCATGGTCCCCCTCGACCGCCTGATGGTCGAGACCGACGCGCCCTACCTCGCGCCCGTCCCGCACCGCGGCAAGCGGAACGAGCCGGCGCACGTGCGGGTGGTCGCCGAGGCGGTGGCGACGATCCGCGGGGAACCCGCCGACCGCGTGGCCACCGCGACCGCGGCGAACGCGCGACGGCTCTTCCGTCTTCCCGAGCGCGGCTAGTTGTAGTCTTCGGTCAGCGCGTCGAGGAACGCGCCGAGCGGGCTGCGATCCTGCGCCTGGATGTGGACGTTGGCGATCTCGGGGTCGCCGTTGCGCAGCTGACCTGCCCGCGCCTGATCCGACACGCCGGCGTAGAAGGCGACCACGTCGGCGACGGTGTCCTTGCCGCCGGTGTGGAGGAAGGGCGCGCCGTTGGCGAGGTCGCGCAGTCCGGGCGTCTTGAAGCGAGCGACGGCGGCGTCGAGCAGCGCGTCGGGCGTGCATTGCTTGCCCTGCGACCGGAGCGACTTGCAGAGGAGCGTCCTGATCTTCCGGTCGCTCTTGGGTGTCGCGAGCGCGTCGTTCTCGTAGACGTTCCAGAGCCCCAGGTCGGTGCGCTCCGGGTGACCCGAGAGCGGCACGGCCCGGAAAACCCCGGTGCCATTCGGCAACTTGGCCGAGGGGGGGAGGAAGTTCTGCGGCGCGGCGCTCCGCGCGGAGAGGTTCGGGATGGAGAGAGCGGCGAAGGCGCCCGCGCCGTGGATGCCGTCGTACTCGTCCTGCGACGCGCCGGTGTCGTGGAAGGCGAAATCGGTGAAGTCGGGAGCCGGGTGGCAAGCGACGCAGTTGGCGGTGCCGAGGAAGAGTTTGAGCCCGGCCAGCTGGGTCGCGCCGAACGTGAAGGCTTGCGCGTGCAGCTCGAAGTGGCCGTCCGCATCGGTGACGAACTGCGGGTTCGCGAGCCCGTCGATGGCGGCCTTGAGACGCTTACTGTACGCGGCGGGCGTCTCGCTCTTCTTCGGCTTGTTGGGAAGCCCGTTCTTCTTCAGGAACACGTCGTACGGCGACGCGACGAACGCGCCCGTGTGGTCCTGCGCGAACGTCAGGCTCCGCACGTATGCACCGACCAGCTTGGCGACCGCGTCCAGGATCTTGGCGTCGCTGGCCATGGCGACGTCGATGCGGAACGTCTTCGGGAGCTTCAGCTCCTTCGGGATCGACGGGTCGGTGGCCTTGAGCAGGACGGCGTACGACTTGCTGCCGGTGTCCGCCGCGAAGGGACTGGTGCCGTCGTCGCCACGGATGACGTTCGCGAGATGCGCGACCGCCTGCGCCTCCTCGCCGGGGAGCCAGCCGAAGTTGCGCCCGGTGAAGGTGCCCTTCACCAGCGCCTCGGGGCTGTCGAACTCGCCGTCGAAGTGCAGGAAGAACGCGCCGCGCCGCGGGAGCGACGCATCGACCAGCGGCGGTGAGTTACGCGGCGTCTCGGTGAGGCCGTCGCCGCGGGCGGGGATCGGCGAGCGGCGCGCAAAGTCCCCGTACGTCCGGTTGCCGCCGCCGGCTGTATCCTTCTGCTCGTCGACGAGGTGGCACTGCCGGCAGTTCATCGACTGGCCGGCGAACGGCCCGGGGATCGTGCCGGTGAGCGTCACGTTGGTGTCCATCACCGGATCGCCGGTGGCCAGCGATTGGTTCACGTTGCCGCCCGAGTTGGCGAAAAAGAACTGCGCGAAGCGGGTCTCGAGGAAGAGCCGCTCGCCGATCACGACTTCCGGGGGATCCGTGTCGTCGGCGTGCACACCTGGGGCGAGCGTGAAGAGCAACAACGCGGCAGCGACGAGGCTGGCCATGCGACGGTTCATTCCACCATCCTCCTCGGATCAGAGCGAGAACTCGTATTCGATCCGCGCGCGGAGGATCACCTTGTCGCTGCCGGGCGTGATGCCGAAGCCGGGGCCGACCTGGAAGTTCACGCCGTGCCCCAGACGTCCGAAGAGCATCGGGAAGACGTAGTGCTCCTGCTCGCGCGACGGGTCGGTGTCCTTGATGTGGCCGATGTCGCCGAAGAACTCGATCGCCGGTTGGATCGTCGAGTTGAGGCGGTAGATGACGTGGGCGCCGTAGTTGAACTCGAAGGTACGGATCTCGCTGCGGGTGAGGACCGGCAGCTCGAAGGAGGGGTCGAGGTCGATCGTGAAGCGGCCGATGTCCTTCGAGAGGATCGGGCGCCATTCCAGCTCGACCTTGGCGTCGTCAAGCGCCGGCACCTCGACCTCGAAGTACCAGCCCAGGTCGACGGGCATCTGCCCCTTGTCGAAGAACGCGCCGCGGGCGCGGAACCGGCAGCCGGCGTATTCCGGCGAGCGCCCGCTCTCCCACTGGGTGTCGACGTAGGCGGCGACGTCGATCTTGTCGGTGAGGCCGTAGTTGTACTCGAGGCTGGTGCGGAAGAGGTGATGGCGGGTGGCATCTTCGCCGGACAGCTCCTCCTCGGTGGGCTTCCTCCCGTTGGCCACGAACGTCGAGTGGGACTCGATCTCGTTCAGCCCCTTGCCCTCGGTCGTGGCGGGGTAGACCTCCAGCTCGAAGAAGTTGAGCGCCTGCGCCGGACGCAGCCCGTCGGACAGCAGCGCGAGCGCCGCGGCGATGATTCCGATAATCATTTTCATTGAATGAGCCTCCCCCGGGATGAGCTGGCGTGCGGTGGTCCGTGCTCAGGCCGCGCGCGGGACGGGTCGGCCGTCGCCGGCCGGGCGACGGGGATGCTCGGCGCGACGGAGCGCCCACAGCATCGGCGGCACGTAGGCGACGAAGGCCAGGACTTCGAGCAACGACGGGCGCGAGCGATATCCGACGAGCGCGCTCAGCACGGACCCGAGGACGCTGTCGTCGCGGATCAGCCACGAGGTGTTCCAGACCTGCGGGACGATCGGCGACACGAGACCCAGCCCGATCAGCTTGTTGAGCCCGGAGGACAGCAGCCCGGCGGCGACCAGTAGGAGCAGGATGCCCGTCACGCGGAAGAACGTGCGCAGGTCGAGCTGTTTGAAGCCCCGGAAGAACAGCATGGCGGTCGCGATCGCGAGTCCACCGCCGGCGAGTCCGGCCACCACCATCGGGAGCGCCGTCACATTCCCGTGCTGCGCGACGACGCCCCACAGGAACAGCACGGTCTCGATCCCTTCCCGGAAGACGGCGACGAACGCGATCATGGCGAGCCCGAGATGCCGACCGGTGGCGACCGCGGCGCTTGCCCTCCGCTCAAGGTCGCCCCGCAGTCCGGTGGCATGTCCGTGCATCCAGACCACCATCCACGTCAGCACGACGACCGCGACGAACAGGATTCCGGCCTGGACGATCTCCTGCGTGTCGGGGTCGAGCTCGGCCATCACGCTGCCCGACGCGGCGGCGCAGAAGAGCGCGACCATCAGCGCGGCGGCGCTCCCTCCCCACACGTACCGGATGCCCGACTCCTCGCCCGCGCGTCCGAGGAACGTGAGCAGGATGCCGACGATCAACGCGGCTTCGAGCGATTCGCGCCAGACGATCAGCAACGTCTCGATCATGACATCCTCAGCGGACGACCAGCGTCCCCTTCCGCTCCTGGTGGAAGTCATCGAAGAACGCGTACGAGCCCGCGTCGAGCCCGGTGACGTACACGCTCACGGTCTGCCCCGACTGGATCACGCGCTCCCGGTTAAGCTCGAAGCTCTCGAACTCGATCGCGGCCGAGCTCTTGTTGGTGATCTCGATGCGCACCCGGCTGCCGGCCGGAGCCTGGATCTCGGCCGGGTCGAAGCCCGCGTCGGTGACGGCGAGCGCAATGGTGTGGTCCTCGGCGATCGCGAACGCAGGGGCGGCCGCGGTGGCGGCCAGGAGCAGTGGGGCGAGCAGGACGATGCGCAGCACGAAGACCCTCCTCATTGAGAACGGTTCTCAATTTCACACAGTCGACCGAAGGGTGTCAAGCCCGAAAACGGCGGGCCGCGCCGGGGGGGCTCCGCCGCCCTAAACCCGGTGGATGCCGCGGTCCTTCTTCGGCGTCGACCGCCGGCGGCCTTCCCGGCACTCCGCGCAGATGCCGTAGAGCTCCATCCGATGACGGCTCACCGCGAACCCCAGAAACCGCGCGATCTTCTCCTGGAGCCGCTCGATCTCCTGGCTCGCGAACTCGACGATCTTCCCGCACCGCTCGCAGATGATGTGGTCGTGGTGCTGGGTCGCCTCCTCTTCGGCTTCGTAGCGTGCCTGCCCGTCGTCGAAGTGGCGTTCGGCCGCGAGGCCGGTCTCCTTCAGCAGCTTGAGCGTGCGGTAGACGGTGGCGTACCCGACGCGCGGATTCACCTGCCGGACGGCCGTGTACAGCTCCTCCGCCGACAGGTGCCCTTCCGCCGCGAAGAAGGTCTTCGCGATGTCGTCGCGCTGCCCCGTCGACTTGAGCCCCCGATCGCGCAACGCCTGCTCGAAGCGCTGCATGCGGTCGCGCAGCGACACGGCCTGCGCCTCAGCCGGTGGCAGCCCCGCTCCGCCGGGTCAGCAGCCGACGCAGCGCCGGGGTCAGGTAGTGGGTCTCGAGGTCGCGTCCGGCCAGCTCGTCGAGCAGCACCTGGAGCCGCTCCGCGGCCGGCACGTTGCGGTCGAGGAAGATGACGTCCTCGCCGCGCACGCGCGCCGCCCCGCTCCGCACGCGGTAGCCCACCTCGCGCAGCAGCGTCTCCTCGCGGATCCGCAGCCCGACCCGCCGGGCGACCTCCTTCGCCTCCTCGACCAACGCCTCGTCCCGTCGGCTCACGGGGTCGTTGTTCCTCGCGCGCGGGGGGTTTGCAAGTGCCGTTGGTTCCGGCCTTGCGGGCCTGGAAGACCCGGTGGTAGATCGCGAGCTGAGAGGAGGGTTCATGATCCGGAGCATCATCGTGGCGCTCGACGGGTCGCAGCACGCGGAGGCGGCCCTCCAGTACGGGCTCTGGTTGGCCGAACGCACGCGGGCGCGGCTCACCGGCCTCCACGTCATCGACATCGTCTCGATCGAGGGCTCGTTCTTCCACGACGTGTCCGGCTCGCTGGGCTTCGAGCCCTACCTCGACTTCTCCTCGAAGATGCGCGAGGCGCTCCAGGAGCGCGGCAAGGTGCTGCTCGAAACCTTCACCGGCCGCTGCCGCGAGCGCGGCATCCCGTGCGACACCGCGCTGCCGGTCGGTATCATCGCCAACGAGATCTGCGACCAGGCCCGTACCGCGGACCTCATCGTGCTCGGTCATCGCGGGTTGAACGAGCAGTTCTCGACCGGGCTGCTCGGCGCCACGACGGAGTCCGTCGCCCGCAAGTCGCCGAAGCCCGTCCTCGTGACGCCGATGGAGTTCAAGGAGATCCGCCGGCCGCTGCTCGCGTACGACGGCTCGCAGCGGGCCGCGGCCGCGATGCACGCCGCCGCCGAGGTCGCCACCGCGCTCGGCCTCGGGCTCACCGTCGTCCACGTGACGCGCGACGCCGGCGTCGACGGCGACCGCGCGCTCGACGAGGCGCGCCGCTATCTCCAGTCCTACGACCTGGACGTCAGCTACCGGACGCTCTCGGGACCGCCGCACCAGCGGATCGTCGACGTGTTGCGCGACGGCGGGTACGACCTGCTGTTCATCGGCGCGTACGGGCACTCGCGCATCATCGAGATGGTGCTCGGCAGCACCACGGAGTACGTGCTGCGGAACAGCCGGAGCCCGGTGTTCCTGGCGCGCTGACGCGTTTACTGGTGGTTCCCGCCCGGTGGCGGGGACGACGGCGGCTGCTGTCCGTTGACGCCGTCGCGCAGCCGGCCGATGCGGGCCTCGAGCGCGCGGACCGTGCGCTCGATCCGGCGCATCTCCTGCTGGAGCGTCGGCGTGACGACCTCGACGCCACGCCGGATCGCGTCGTCGAAGCGGCTCTGGAGCTGCGAGAGCCGCTCGCTCACCTGCGTCATCTCCTGCACGCGACGGCCGGCCCGCTCGGGCACGGTGCGGATCGCGTCGATGCCGCGGTCGACCGTGGCGGTGATACCCTGCCACGCCTGCTCACCGTGCTGGATCAGATCGCGGAGCACCTTCAGCGAGAGCAGACCGGTCTTCTTGCGCTCCTCTTCGAGGATGATCTGCGCGAACGTGACGGCGGTGAGATCCTCGCCGCTGTCGTTCTCGACGATCTTCACCTCTTCGCCGGCCTTCACCCAGCGGGCGATCTCGTCGAGCGTGACGTAGCGGCTGTCGCTCGTGTCGTAGAGCTTGCGGTTGGAGTACCGCTTGACCAGCCGGGGCATGACCGGAGGGCGTACCACAGGGTACATCCGCCGATCAACCGTTCGGAACCCCGAACCGTGGTTTGACCATTCGAGAGGACACGCGCTAAGCGGAAACGAATCGCGATGGAGCGCTACGCCGCCGCGGCCGTCCAGATGTCGTCGGGGTCCGACCGGGGCGCCAACCTCGCACGTGCGTCGGCGCTGGTCCGGGAGGCGGCGGCGCGGGGCGCACGGCTCGTCGTGCTGCCCGAGGTGTTCGCCTGGCGCGGACCCCGTGGGGAGGAATCGGCGGCGACGGAGCCGATCCCCGGCCCGACGACCGAAGCCATGGCTGCACTCGCCCGCGAATGCTCCATTCACCTTTGCGCAGGATCGATCCTCGAATCCGTCCCGGGCGAGCGACGCGCCTACAACACGAGCTGCGTCTTCGACCCGGCCGGTCGCCTCGCGGCCCGCTACCGGAAGGTCCACCTCTTCGACGTCGACCTGCCGGGGCGGGTGAGCGTCCGCGAGTCGGACAGCCGGGCGCCGGGGACGGAGGTCGTCACGGTGCCGACGCCGCTCGGCACGTTCGGCCTGTCGATCTGCTACGACCTGCGCTTCCCGGAGCTCTACCGGGCGCTCGCGCGGGGCGGCGCCCAGATCCTGCTGGTCCCGTCGGCGTTCACGTTCCCGACCGGTGCCGCTCACTGGGAAGTCCTCTGCCGGGCCCGGGCGATCGAGAACCAGTGCTGGCTGATCGCCGCCGACCAGACCGGCGCCAGCCCGCACGGGCACGCCGACTGGGGAGACTCGATGATCGTCGATCCATGGGGACGGGTGGTCGCGCGGGCGGCCGACGGCGAAGGGATCGCGCTCGCCGAGATCGACCTCGCCGCGCTCGCGCGCATCCGCCGCGAGCTGCCGTCGCTCGCCCACGTCCGGCTCGGGTCCTGACGTCCCCGGCTCAGGCCGCCGGCACGTCGATCTCGAATCGGAACGACGTCCGCCGGAAGCCGGCGGCCTCGTAGAACCGGTGCGCGTCGTGGCGCGAGAGCCGGCACGTCACCTCGACGAGCCGCGCGCCGCGCTCCCGTGCGGCGGCGAGGCAGGCCTGCAGCAGGGACGCGCCGATGCCCTGCCCGCGGTGCGCCGCCGCAACGACCAGCTCGTCGATCCGGCCGACGACGCCGCCGTGATGGAGCTGCGTCCGGAAGCAGGCATTGAGGAATCCCACGACGGAGCCGTCGACCTCGGCGACGAGCGGAAGGCTGCCGGCGTCGGCCAGGACCGCGCGGACCGCGTCGGCCGTGACCTCGCAGTAGCCCAGCTCGCGGAGCAGCGCGAGGATCGCCGGCACGTCGGAGGCGGCGGCCGGGCGCCCGCCGAGCCGCCGACCGGACATCAGACCCGGGCCGCCGGTCGCGTGCGCGCGGCGAGGAACCCGCGCGCCATGTCGGCCACGATCTCGCGCGCGACCGCGAGCGGGTCGGACGCGTTCTGGATCGGCCGGCCGACGACGAGGTAGTCCGCGCCCGCCTTCATCGCCTCGCCGGGCGTCATCACGCGCTTCTGGTCATCGTGCCCCTTGCTCGCGGGACGCACGCCCGGCGTGACGATCAGGAACCCCCGCCCGCAGGCGCGCCGGATGTGCGCGATCTCGAGCGGCGACGCGACCACACCGTCGACGCCGGCCCGCTTGGCGAGGCGCGCGAGCCGCACGACCTGGTGCTCGACCTCGTCGGCGACGCCGACCCGGCGGAGATCGCCCTTGCCGAGGCTCGTGAGCACCGTCACCGCCAGGATCTTCGGCCGCCGGATTCCCTCCCGCCGGCACACGCGCGCGACCTCGACCTGCGTGCGCTCCATCATGTCGAAGCTGCCCGAGGCGTGCACGTCGAAGAAGCGCACGCCGAGCCGCGCCGCCTCGACGCCGGCCTTGGCGACGGTGTGCGGGATGTCGTGGAACTTGAGGTCGAGGAAGACCTCGGCGCCGTGGCGATGGATCATCCGCACCACCTCCGGCCCGGCGTGCAGAAAGAGCTGCTTCCCGACCTTGAAGACGCCGACCTCCTCGTGCAGGAGCTTCACCAGACGTTCGGCCTCGGCGAGCGAGTCGACGTCGAGCGCGAAGATCAGGCGGTGGCGGATGGTGTCCGGCCGCGGCGGCAGGAAGGGCCAGCGGCTCTTCACCGCGGACCGACCAGCGCCGCGACGCGCGCCGCCGCCTCCCCGAGCGGAACCTCGGTCGCTTCCTTGTCCCGCCGCGCCTTCAGCTCGACGCAGCCCTTCGCGAGCGCGCGCGGCCCGACCGTGAGCCGCACCGGCAGCCCGATGAGGTCGGCGTCCTTGAACTTGACGCCCGGGCGCTCCTCGCGGTCGTCGAGCAGCGTGTCGACGCCCTGCCCCGTGAGCTCCCGCACCAGCTTCTCGGCGGCGTCACGCTGGGCCGCGTCGCCGACGTTCACCGGCGCCACGTGCGCCCCGAACGGCGCCAGCGGCGCGGGCCAGACGATGCCCGCGTCGTCGTGGTGCTGCTCGATGGCGGCGGCGATCGTCCGCGTGATGCCGATCCCGTAGCAGCCCATCTCGATCGGGTGCTGCTGCCCGCCGGCGTCGAGGTAGTTGGCGCCCATCGCCTCGCTGTACTTGGTGCCGAGGTAGAACACCTGCCCGACCTCGATCCCGCGGTGCGACGCGAACGTCCCGCCCTCGCAGCGCGGGCAGCGGTCGCCCTCCCCGGCCTGCCGCAGGTCGACGAACGTGACCTCCGGGAAGTCCCGCTCCTGCTCGACGTTCACGAGGTGCGTGTCGGCCTTGTTGGCGCCGGTCACCATGCCGCGCACGCCGCGCAGCGACGCGTCGGCGAGGATGCGCACGCGGAGCCCGACGGGACCCGCGAATCCGACCGGCGCGCCGGTGATGCGCTGGACGAGCGCCTCGTCGGCGAGGGCGACCGGGTCGCCGCCGAGGGCCGCCTGCACCTTGGTCTCCGACGCCTCGTGGTCGCCGCGCAACAGGACGACGACGGCGTTGCCGGTCGTCGTGACGTAGATGAGCGTCTTCACGAACCGCTCCGCGGGCTGGCCGAGAAACGCGCCGACCTCGAGCACCGTGCGCTTGCCCGGCGTGTGCTTCTCCTCGAGCGCACCGCCTGCACCGCCCGGAGGCAGCAGCGGGCACACCTCCGCCTTCTCGACGTTGGCCGCGTAGCCGCAGGTGTCGCACGACACGATCGCGTCCTCGCCGGACGACGCCAGCACCTGGAACTCGTGCGACAGCGAGCCGCCGATCGCGCCCGTGCCCGCTTCGACGGGCCGGAACGTGAGCCCGCAGCGCTCGAAGATGCGCGTGTAGGTGTCGAACATCACCTGGTACTCGCGCCGGGCGTCGTCGGCGTCCGTGTGGAACGAGTACGCGTCCTTCATGAGGAACTCGCGGCCGCGCATGAGGCCGAAGCGGGGGCGCACCTCGTCCCGGAACTTGGTCTGGATCTGGTAGAGGTTCTTCGGCAGGTCGCGGTACGAGCGGATCTCACGCCGCACCAGGTCGGTGACGACCTCCTCGTGCGTCGGCCCGAAGCAGAAGTCGCGGTCGTAGCGGTCCTTGAGCCGCAGCAGCTCGCGCCCGTACTTGTCCCAGCGTCCGCTCTCCTGCCACAGCTCGGCCGGGATCACGGCCGGCATCAGGATCTCCTGCGCGCCCGCGCGGTCCATCTCCTCGCGCACGATGGTCTCGAAGCGTCGCACGGAGCGGAGCCCGAGCGGCAGCAGGTCGTAGATCCCGCGCGCGACCTGCCGGATCATGCCGGCGCGGATCATGAGCTTGTGGCTGACGACCTCGGCGTCGGCCGGGTCCTCGCGGAGCGTCGGGGCCAGGAGACTCGAGAGACGCATCAGCCCTTGTGCTCCTGGAGGCACTGGAGCGCCAGGCCGCCGTGGCTCCAGGCCGCGCCCGCCGCCATCGCCATGGCGACGAAGATGACCTCGCCGATCTCCTGGTCGCTGGCGCCGGCTCCGGCCGCCTTCTTCACGTGGGCGTCGATGCACCAGGGACACTGCGTGATGTGCGCGATCCCGAGGGCGATCAGCTCCTTGGTCTTGACTGGCAGCGCGCCCTCGGTGAACGCCTTCTTGTCGAACTCGAGCCACGAGCGGTACGCCTCGGGCGCCAGCTCGCGCATCCGCTTGAAGACCGTCCTGACGTCGACACCGTGGAATTCCATGGGGCTCCTCCTTAGGGCTTCGCCCCTATACACCAGGTCCACGTGACGGGCGACATCGGGAACTCTGGCAGCGCGGTCTCCTCTTCGGTTGCGAGTGGTGTGCGGTCCCGGCACGCTTACCGGCGGTGAGCCCGCAGGCGAGCATCGCCGTCCACGGTGGCGCCGGCGACGAGGCGCCCGGGGAGCGCGCGCCCCGGCGCGCCGGGATCCTGCGCGCCGCCGACGCCGGCTGGGCCGTGCTCGCCCGCGGCGGCAGCGCGCTCGACGCGGTCGTCGCCGCCGTCGTCGTGCTCGAGGACGACCCGCACTTCAACGCCGGCGTGGGCTCCGTCCTCACCGACGAGGGCGACGTCGAGATGGACGCGTCGCTGATGGCGGGCGACACGCTCGCCGCGGGCGCGGTCGGGGCGGTGCGTGGCGTCCCGAATCCGATCCTGCTGGCGCGAGCGGTGATGGCGGAAGGCCGCGAGGTGTTCGTGGTCGGCGAGCCGGCGGTGGCGCTCGGTCGCCGGCACGGCCTCCGCACGTGCGCCCCGGAGGCGCTCGTGACGCCGGAGGCGCGCCGGCGCTGGGAGCGACGCCAGGCTGCGGCCGGCAACACCGTCGGCGCGGTCGCGT
>Ga0335069_10001488_pt1 | contig 37853 bp, 29 predicted proteins | sample Lox_Sample_11_FD_206714 | JGI IMG/M metagenome (GOLD analysis project Ga0335069, IMG submission 206714) | Soil microbial communities from Loxahatchee National Wildlife Refuge, Florida, United States - Lox_Sample_1.1 | ecosystem: Environmental > Terrestrial > Soil > Wetlands | place: USA... | reverse complement strand
GAAGGGGTGACGGGGACCAATATGGTCAAAGATGATGGCGGGGTGTGGTCGCTCACCAGCGAACGGTTGGAGCCGGACATATATACCTACGCGTTCGAGGTGGACGGCGTGACGATGATTGATCCCGACAATCCATTGCTGAAGTACAACCTGCTCAAGACTGTGAGCCAGGTGCATGTGCCCGGTCCGCTAAGCCTGCCGTGGGAGGTGAACGACGTGCCTCGCGGCACGCTGCACAAGCATTTCTTCAGGTCTAAGGTCGTCGGAGACGACCGGGACTTCTGGGTTTACACGCCGCCGGGTTATGATCCCCGGGCGAGGAAGCGTTACCCAGTGCTCTATCTTCTGCACGGGTTCAGCGACGATGCCACCGCCTGGAGTTCAGTGGGGCTGGCGAATGTCATTCTGGACAATCTCATCGCGCGGCGGCAGGCCAGGCCGATGATTATCGTGATGCCGCTGGGCTACGGAACGCCCGAGATACTGGAAGGGGGCGGGAGCCGGTTGCATAACCCCGAGCGGCGACAGCGCAACGAGGAGAAGTTCCGGGACAGCCTGCTGCTGGAGGTCAAGCCGCAGGTGGAGAAAGCCTATCGTGTTTTGCCCAAGGCGGAGGACCGGGCGATTGCAGGCTTGTCCATGGGGGGATCGGAATCATTGTTTGTGGGGCTTAACAACCTCGACCAGTTCGCGTGGGTGGGAGCATTCAGTTCCGGGCTGCGGTACACTAACTACGACTCGCGGTTTCCGGTACTCGATGGCCAGGCGACCCAGCGCTTGCGGGCCTTGTGGATTGCCTGCGGCGAGCAGGACGGCTTGATGCCCGACAACGAGCGGTTCAGCCAATGGCTCAGCGCCAGGGGCGTTCGTCACCAGTTCGTGCGAACGCCGGGCGGGCACAGTTTCAGGGTCTGGCGGCGAAACCTGGCGCAGTTTGCGCCGCTGCTTTTCCAGGCGGACAAGCACGGCGGCGCCGAGTAACGAACCAGGGGTGTTCACCGTGCGGCATTCTGCGCCTATGTCTGCCCAGCCCCTCCAGCCCGGCGCCGGCAAGTTCCCTCGCATCATCTCGATTGATGCGCTGCGCGGCTTTGTGATGTTCATGATGATCTTCGTGAACGACCTCGCCGGCGCGGGAAGGATTGTGCCCGACTGGATGGTGCATTTCAGCGAACGTCACCGCCACGGCAGCGGGATGACCTTCGTGGACCTTGTGTTCCCGGCGTTCCTGTTCATCGTGGGGATGTCCATCCCCCTGGCCATCGGCGGGCGAGTGATGCGAGGCGAACCCGTCTGGCGGACCGCTGCGCACATCGTTATCCGCACGTTGTCCCTGCTCTGGATCGGCATCCTGATGGTCAACGGGACACCGGACACAGCAGCGATGGGCTGGTCGGGGGACTGGTGGTGCGTGCTGATGTATCTCTCGGCCATCGCCGCGTTCTGCTCTATCTCCCCTGCACCGTTGGCCCCGGCGGCGCGGCAGGCCGCATGGAAGCGCATCAGCTTCTGCGTCCGGCTGGCCGGACTGGCGGCCCTGGTCTGGCTGACCTTCGCCTTCCGGGGACCGAAGGGCCAGCGCATCATCACGCTCGCTCCCTTCTCCGTGCACACCGAATGGTATGGCATTCTGGGACTGATCGGCTGGGCGTATCTGGTTGGGTGCATCGTCTTCCTGCTGTTCCGGGGCAGACGCACGGCCACGCTGGGCTGCATGGCGCTATTAATGTCGCTCTTCGTCGCGGACAGGACCGGGGTGTTCGAAGGCTTCTGGCTCGACCACATCGTGAGCATCGGCGTGACGCTCGGTTCGCAAGCCGCCATCACCACCGGGGGGTTGCTGCTCGGGGCGATGCTCAGCGCCACAGACATGACCGCGCTCAAGCCGCGCACACGGTTCACGTTTTGGTTTGCCGCCGGTTGCGCCGCAGCCGCGCTCCTGCTGAACCGGGCTTACGGCATAGACAAGAACAGCGCGACGCCCTCGTGGTGTTTCTGGTCCTGCGCCATCACCGCCGTGCTGTGGTATGGCTTTTATTGGGTTTGCGACGTGCGACCAATGAGAAAGATCGCGCGCCCGCTGGCGCTGGCGGGCCAAAACGTGCTGCTGGCGTACCTGATTTCCGAGATGCTGCCGGGCCTGATCGAGGCGCTGGGCTGGGGGGATGCGTATGGACGGTGGGCCGCGACGGTGCCCATGGCGATCACGCGTTCGGCCCTGTGCGGCGTGTTTATCCTGGTGGTGTCCACGAGCCTGAACCGGGTGGGCTTTCGGCTTCGACTCTGATCTCAAACGGTGCGAGCAGGAGGGCGCCCGTCCTCGGGCGCAGCAGCTTCGGAAACCGGCAGGACATTGCGTTGTCTAGCAACGCTGCCGGTCTCCTGCACGGCACGCCCGGGGACTGACGCTCAGGCTCAAGAAACGGCGCACGCGGCTGAGAGATGGGATGCCGGCCTGCCCGCCGGGGCGGGTGGCCTTGAGAGCGGCAGTGGCGCTGGCCAACCTCATTCGCTCCTCCACCGGCATGCCCTTCACCAGGCCGAAAGCGTAAGCGCCGTGGAACACATCTCCGCACCCGGTCGTGTCCATCACCTCGACCCGGAAAGCGGGCTGACGCCGGGGCGCGGACCAACCCCGCGCCAGGAACCAACAGCCCTTGGCGCCGCAGGTCACAGCCGCGACCTCGCGGTCGGGACGCATAAGCTTGCGCACGGCCTCCTGGGCCGAGGCTGCGCCGGTCAGCCGGGCGGCAAACTCCTGTGACACGATGAGGTGATCAACCAGATCGAGGAGTTGACGGGTCTCGGGATGCCGGTCACTCTCGACGTCGGACACCACGGCGATGCCGGCGCGCCGGGCGATGCGGGCGGCGCGGATCATGCCCGGCACGCCGAGATGGTCCACCAGGAGCACGCGGCAGCAGCGAATCAGCGCCGCGGGCGTACGCGGGCTGGCCCCGCACAGCCGCGGCTCATAGGAGAAGATGTTTCGAGTCCCGTGCTGCTGTCCGACCACGATGTGCGAGTGCCCGGGCCCCGCCAATTGACGCCGTTCGACCGCCGAGACGTCTATGCCCTCCCGTTCCAGGCAGGCCAAGGCGAAGGCGGATAGCTCGTCCGTGCCCATGAGGCCGGCGTAGGCGCAGCGCGCGCCCAACCGCGCCGCCGCGACCAGCGCCGTCCCGGCCAACCCGCCGCAATGCCGCTCCTGCCGCAGCACTCGCGCCTTGGCATCCGGCCCGGGATAGACGTCCACATAAATGAGGTCGTCCACGGCAACCGCGCCCAAGCCCAGCACGTCGAGGCTTGCCGGGGCGGCCCTCACCGGGGTTGTGCGGAGTTCAGAGCGGGCAGGCAGGTGTTCCCGATGGTCATCAGCTTGCCGAGTTGCCCGTAATACCCATAGGGCTCGCCGTAGTAGGTGGAAAGCTCACGCGCCAGGTTATCGTAATAGGCTGCTTCGGCGGGGCGTCCGGCCTTGCGGGTGTAGAATTGCACGATGTCCCGCGCGCGGTGGCGCAGCACGCGGCGAATGCCGGCACGCATCGTCCAGTCGTAGTAGCAAGGGTTCAGGGCCTCGTTCCAATGGTCGCTGATGAAGGGCCGGAACCAGCCGGAGTCCGGACGCACCTGGTCGTTGATCCGCCAGAACACGCCGCAGCGGACGGCGAGCGGCGGGCGGTTCGTCCGTTCCAGCATGACTGGCTCCGTGAGGTTGAGGAAGAACTTGAACCCGAGGTAGTTCGCCGCCATGTCGCCGTTTGAATAGACACCGGTGCCGAGCCTGCCGTAGCAATTGCCCTCGGCCAGCAAGCCGCCTTCAGCGTGATGATAGATGACTTTCCGGTATGCCTCCTCTTCGCTCACACCAGCCGCCCGCAGGGAGCGATACATCTTGTAGTAAGACCAGCCCAGGTGGTGGAAGTGCGTCAGCTTGTCCGTGCCAAAATACACGTCGTAAGCCCGGACCGTGGGAGCCTGCACGAATAGGCACATGATGCGCAGGTCCAGCGGGATTTTGGCAGTGAAATTCATCCGAATCGAATGGTGGGAGGTCTTCAGCCCGGGATAGGTCTGATGGGCCCAGGCGCTCTTCAGGGCGGCGTCAACAGCGCGCGTCTCGAACACCGTAAGACCGAACTGACGGTCCAACGCACCCGCGAGGGTTTCGGGCTTATGCAAGGCGGCCAGGCGCTTCGCGCGGGCGTTGGCGTCCCGGACTTTCAGCGCCTGCTCGATGTCGGCGTTGACCTCATTGACTGCCCCTTCGAGCGCCAGCATGTGCACAACGTCCAAGTAGTCCCCCAGATCGGCCATGTCCACGTCCAGGGGCAGGCGGAAATTGTCTGTCTCATCGCCAAAGCCCGGCAAAGCGGCAATGACCAATGAGGCCGCCAGCGCGGCCAGAACGCACCTGCCCACCCTGCTCGAAGAATGTTTGCCCAGGGACATAACTGCACAGTGCAGCAGGGCTTCGGCCTTGTCGAGTGTCATGCCCAGCCCTTGAACAGGAGCGCTTGACTCCCGGCCACAACGCTCCACCTTGCTAGCAATGCCCGAAATGAGTTTCACCCGGTCTGTTGTGCCGCTCTGCCTCGCTGGGTTCGCCCGGCGGCGGGGCTTGGCTGCGCTCGGTGTCGTGGCCGCGGTTTGGCTGGCCGGCGCCGGCTGCACCTCCGTTTACGAGCGCGCCGAGCAAGCCATGCCGCCCGACCCCGGCAGCCCCCTCACCTTGCGCGTCGAGGAGGCGCGGCGCGCCGAAGGGCTCTGCACGCAAAGCTGCGCACGGCTGCACGACGACCTTGCCCGGCACGCGCCGGCAGAAACAGTCTCGGCAGACCTCGACCGGCTGGAGCTGGCGGGCTTCGATTTACAGCGCCGGACCACGGCGGCCCGCGAGGCCGCAGCCTCCTCCACAGCCACGACGGAAACGTCCCACGAACTCGATCATCTTGAAGCCCGTTCCAAGGCAGTGCTCGACTACGTCCGCCTGGCCCGTAAGGCCGAACCCGCGGCCCAATTTGCCCGGCTCGAAGCCTTGCTTCAGGCGATCCGTTGACGCGTGCGGGCGTGATTACATGTGGGTGAAGATACCACCGAGTCCGCGGTGGGAGGTAGGGCGCGCACTCCGCTGCGCGCCGTCTTTGGGTCTCGCCGGCGCGCAGCGGAGTGCGCGCCCTACCATGAGCTCACCCAGATCTAATCGCACCCGACGCGCGCCGGAGCGCGGATTATCCAGTCCGCAGCAATCTCCCACCCCCGGCGAGTGCACGAAAGGGACGCCAGGCATGATCCGGGCACGGCTGCGGACTGGAAAGTCCGCGCTCCAAAGCTATCGCCTTGACCAAGGGGCAAAGACCATTAGGATACCCCGGAACATACACTTAAGAGATATACATCTATGGCAATCATCAATTTCGGCGGCACCAAAGAAGAGGTCATCACGCGGAAGGAATTCCCGATGGCCAGGGCGCGCAAGGTCCTGAAGAACGAGACCATCGCCATCATCGGTTACGGCGTGCAGGGACCGGCGCAATCGCTCAACCTGCGCGACAACGGCTTCAAGGTTATCATCGGCCAGGCCAGCGCCTTCAAGCGCGACTGGGACCGCGCCGTGGCCGACGGCTGGGTGCCCGGCAAGACCCTGTTTGAAATAGATGAAGCCGTCCGCCGCGGCACGATCATCCAAATGCTTGTGTCCGATGCCGCGCAGCGGGCGATCTGGCCGGTCGTGAAGCGCAACCTGAAGCCCGGCGACGCGCTCTATTTCTCGCACGGGTTCTCCATCGCCTATCGCCAGCAGACAGGCGTCGTGCCGCCCAAGAACGTGGATGTCATCATGGTCGCGCCCAAAGGCTCCGGCACCTCGGTGCGGAGGAACTTCCTGACGGGGGCGGGCATCAACTCCAGCTTTGCCGTCGAGCAGGACGCGACGGGCCACGCCAAGGAACGCTGCATGGCGATTGGCATTGGCATCGGCTCAGGCTACCTGTTCCCGACCACGTTCAAGCATGAGGTATTCAGCGACCTCACGGGCGAGCGGGGCGTCCTCATGGGCGCGCTGGCCGGCATCATGGAGGCGCAATACGACGTGCTGCGTGTCCACGGCCACACGCCGAGCGAGGCCTTCAACGAGACGGTCGAGGAACTCACGCAGAGCCTGATCCGCCTGGTGGACGAGAATGGCATGGACTGGATGTATGCGAATTGCTCGGCCACCGCCCAGCGGGGCGCGCTGGACTGGAAGCCGCGGTTCAAGAAGGCCGTGCTGCCCGTGTTCAAGGAGCTGTACCAGCGCGTGAAGACCGGCAAGGAATGCGCCCGCGTGCTCTCGGCCTGCGGCAAGCCCGATTACCAGAAGCAGCTCACGAAGGAGCTCGCCGTCATAGGGAATTCCGAGATGTGGCAGGCCGGCAAAGCCGTCCGTGCGCTCCGGCCCAAGGAGCCCGCGCGGGCGATCGCGGCCGGCACCAAGGGCATCGGCGGCCGCGCGGCTAATTAGGGTAGCAGCTCAGAAAGACGCTCAGCCGGCATCGCACGGCGCTGTTGCGATCCAGCAGTAGAGCAAGCCTCTGGCTTGCTTTAGTCCCGCCAACCTTCCAGGTTGGCGCGCGCCGCGCCTCCCCGCGGCAAGCGGGACGCTTGCCCGGACAGCCGCAAGCCGGAGGCTCGCGCTACTCCTCGGTGGCCCGGCGCAAGCCGGGAAATTACTTTGGCACAGGCGAGAATGGCTGTATCATCCGAGCTACTGGGCAGCCCCGCGGGCGCAGGGCTACGGCACAACTAGACAGCACGTGTTATCATGCATATTCAACTCGGCGCAATAGACTACGCGGTTCTCCTGATCTACGTCGCCTTCGTGGTCGGCATTGGCTTCGCCCTGAGGCGTTACATGCGGAGCTCGTCCGACTTCCTCACCTCGGGGCGTTCGATCCCGGCCTGGGTCACGGGCCTGGCGTTCATCTCGGCGAACCTGGGCGCGCTCGAACTGGTCGGCATGGCCGCCAGCGGTGCCAAGTACGGCATCGCCACCTGCCACTTTTATTGGGTCGGCGCGATACCGGCCATGGTGTTCCTCGCGGTCTTCATGATGCCTTTCTACTACGGGTCGAAGGCCCGCTCGGTGCCGGAGTATCTGAAGCTGCGCTTCGATGAGCGCGTGCGGGCGCTCAACGCCATCGCCTTCGCGGTGATGACCGTGTTCGCCTCAGGCATCTCCATGAATGCGCTTGCCAAGCTGCTCAATCAACTCCTGGGCTGGAACTACCACGTCGCCCTGTGGATCTGCTCCGCCGTCGTGCTGGTCTATGTCCTCAAAGGCGGTCTGACCTCGGCCATTTACACCGAGGTGCTGCAGTTCTTCATGATCGTGCTTGGCTTCGCGCCGGTGGTTTACCTCGGGCTCCGCGACGTCGGCGGGTGGGATGCCATGAACAACGTGCTGCACGGCGTAGCCCGTGACCCGGCGGCCCTCAACCTCAAGCCGCCCGGCACCAGCTACGGCCCCGATGCCTGGACCAGCGCCTGGAAGCCCCTGCTCGGCGGCTCCAGCCACAACCCGATGGGCGTGGACGTGTTCGCGATGGTGTTCGGCCTCGGCTTCGTCCTCTCCTTCGGCTACTGGTGCACGAACTTCCTCGTGGTCCAGCGCGCCATGGCAGCCAAGGGCATGGGCGCCGCCCGCCGCACCCCGCTCATCGCCGCCGTGCCCAAGATGCTCTTCCCCGCCCTGGTCATCGTCCCCGGTATGATCGCCGTCGCCCTGACGGCTTTGCCCGGTAAGAATTACCGCATCCCGCCGCCGCCTCTGGAGACCAAGGCCATCACGGCCGCCGTGGACGCCGTCAAAGCCGCGCCGGAAGCGGGTTCGCTACAGGTCGCGGTGCAAAACGTGATCGAGAAAGTGAGCGCCGCCCAGAACGGGGTCGACGCTCAGACGGGCATGCCCAAGAAGCTCATGAAGTTCGACGAGGCCAAGCTGGCCCAAGTCATCAAGGACTTCGAGAACAAGCCGATCAATCTCCATCAGACCAAGGAGGAGAAGGCGTGCGAGGAACAGTTCCTCGCAGCATTCACCAACACCATCACGGAATACGACTACGATGGCGTTATCCTGTCACTGGTCAGAAAGTATTGTCCCACCGGCCTGATGGGCTTGGCCCTGACCGCGTTACTGGCCTCGTTCATGTCCGGCATGGCGGGCAACGTCACGGCCTTTAACACGGTATGGACCTACGACCTTTACCAGGCCTACATGGCCCGCAACAAGAGCGACCAGCATTACTTCTGGATGGGCCAGGCGATCACGGTGGTGGGTATCCTGCTGAGTATCGCCTGCGCCTACTTCGCGCGCATGTATAACAATGCGATGGATATCATCCAATTGGTGTTTGCGTTCGTGAATGCGCCGCTGTTCGCCACCTTCCTGCTCGGCATGTTCTGGGCGCGCTGCACCGGCACTGGCGCGTTCCTCGGCTTGTTCGGCGGCATTGGCACCTCGGCCCTCTTCCACGGGTTAACGATGGCCGAAGGCAAAGGCGGCTGGCTGGGGGCGACGTTCTTCACCTTCCCGTCCACCATGGCCCAGAACTTCTGGATGGCCAGCTTCGCGTTCATCGTGTGTTTCCTGCTGACGCTGGGCATCTCCCTGGCGACCAGGCGCACCAAGACCAACGAAGAACTCAACGGCCTCGTCTATTCCCTGACGCCCAAGATCAAGGATCACGAGCAGGCCTGGTTCTTGCGGCCCGCCGTGCTGGGAATCATTCTGCTGATCGGGTGCGTCATCCTGAACATTATCTTCCGCTAAACTAACACAACACGCTTATGGGACTCGATATCCGCTGGCCAATCGGCCTCATGTTCTCACTGGTGGGCGCGATGCTCGTGATCTACGGAGCTATCAGCAACTCCCAGCCGGAAGTCTATACCTGCTCGTTGGGCATCAACGTCAACCTCCGCTGGGGGTTGGTGCTCCTGGCCTTTGGGCTCTGCATGTTGATGATGGCGTGGCGGGGCAGCCGCCAGCCCGCCGAACCCTCCAATCCTGAAGACCAGTAGCCTATGCCTGCCAGGCTCAGCCAGACCCGGTTCGGCCAACTGCCCGACGGCAGGGCCGTGGACCTCTACACGCTGCAGAATGCCAACGGCCTGACCGCCAAGGTCACCAACTACGGCGGCATCCTCACCGAGCTGCACGTGCCCGATCGGCATGGCAAGCTCGGGGACGTGGTGCTTGGCTTTGACAACCTGGCGCAGTACCTCCAGAAACACCCCTACTTTGGCGCCACGGTAGGGCGGGTGGCAAACCGCATCGCTAACGGGAAGTTCACGCTCGACGGCAAGACCTACACGCTGGCCATCAACAGCCCGCCCAACGCACTGCACGGCGGGATCAAAGGCTTCGACAAGATGTTGTGGCAGGCCGAGCCGCACGATGGTAGGGACGCCTCGCCGAGGCGTCCGGGCGCGCGGCAAAGCGGAAACCTCGCCGAGGCGTCCCTACCCAGCGCCGTGAAGCTGACCTACACCAGCCCCGACGGCGAGGAAGGCTACCCCGGCACGCTGGCCGTCACCGTGATCATGAGCCTCACGGATGCAAACGAATTCCGCATAGACTACACCGCCACCACGGACAAGCCCACGCCCGTCAATCTCACCAACCATTCCTATTTCAACCTCGCCTGTGAAGGCGACGTGCTCGGCCACGAGCTGATGATTGCGGCCGACCGTTACACGCCCAAGAATGCCGCCAGCATCCCGACCGGCGAAATTGCGCCGGTCAAGGGCACGCCCTTCGACTTCACCCGGCCCCAGCCCCTCGGCGCCCGGTTCTCGCAACTCCCCGACCGTCCCGTCGGCTACGACCACAATTATGTCCTGAATAGCCAGGCCGGCGCGCTGGCCCTGGCCGCGCGCGTGGTCGAGCCAAAGAGCGGGCGCGTGCTCGAGGCCTTCACGACCGAGCCCGGCGTTCAGCTCTATACCTCCAACTATTTCGACGGCTCGCTCACCGGCAAGCGCGGCATTGTTTACCAGCAGCATGCCGCCCTCTGCCTGGAAGCCCAACATTTCCCTGACGCGGTCAACCAGCCGAACTTCCCGTCCATCATCCTGCGCCCAGGCCAGACCTACCGCCAGACCACCACGTACAAGTTCTCGACCGCTGTATGAACCTCCATGAGCTAGGCCGGCAAACCGCAGAACAGTTCACGCAGATCTACGGCCGCCCGCCCCAATGGCTGGCGGCCGCGCCCGGGCGCGTCAATGTCATCGGCGAACACACCGATTACAACGACGGCTTCGTGCTGCCCATGGCCATTGAGCGCTATACCGTGGCCGCCGCGGCGCCCGCTCGCAACGGAGCGGCACAGGTTCAATTGCGCTCCACGAGCGGCGCTGGCGCCGTGAGCCTTGATCTGACGCAGCCGCTGCGCCCCGCACCCAAGGGCGCATGGTCCAACTACCCCGCCGGCGTGGTTGCGGGCTTCCTGGCCCGGGGCGCCAGGCTGGGCGGCTTCGATACCCTGATCCATTCCACGGTTCCGCTGGGCGGCGGGCTTTCGAGCAGCGCGGCCCTGGAAGTCGCCACCGCCACGCTCCTGGAGAGCATCACCGGGCAGAAGCTCGCGCCCGTCGAAAAGGCGCTCCTCTGCCAGAAAGCCGAGCACGATTACGCCGGCATGCCCTGCGGCATCATGGACCAGTTCATCTCCGTCATGGGCAAGGAGAACCACCTCCTGCTGCTGGACTGCCGTTCGCAGAAGACAGAACTGGTGCCCATGACAGACCCGAGCATGGCACTGCTGATCATCAACACCAACGTGAAGCATGAGCTGACAGGCGGTGAATATGCCAAGCGCCGAGCCCAGTGCGAGCAGGCGGCCAAAGCGCTGGGCGGGCGCTCCCTGCGCGACGCCACCGCCGAGAAGCTCGAGCAGGCCCGCGGCGGCATGGACCCGGTCGCCTACCGCCGCGCCCGCCATGTCATCAGCGAGATCGAACGCACGCTCCACGCGGCGGAAGGCGTCCGCGCTTCGAATTGGCCCACCGTGGGCCAGCTCATGTATGCCAGCCATGCCTCGCTGCGCGATGATTACGAAGTAAGCTGCCCGGAGCTGGACGCCGTAGTCGAGATCGCCCAGGCCATCGGCTCCAAGGGTGGCGTCGTGGGCTGCCGCATGACCGGCGGCGGCTTCGGCGGCTGCGCCGTGGCCCTCGTCCGCGCGGACAAGGTCTCTGCCATCTCCGAGCGCGTAGCCGCCGATTACGAACAGCGCACGAAGATCAAGCCTTCCCTCTTCGTCTCCCGCCCCGCCGCCGGAGCAACGACATTGAACCCCTGAGCGGGCCGGGCCCGGCCGCTACGGCCCTTGCCTGCAGGAGGTCCGCCTGCTTCGGCCCAGCTAGCCCCGCATCAGCATCCACGCAAATCGCCTCAAGCCCCGTAGATTCTCTGCCCCGCGCCAAGTTGCGTTACCAGGGCCGCCCCACTCCGCGCGTGGTCGTGCCGCTTGGGTAGATTGGCTATTGGCTATTGGCGATCGGCTATTCCCGATCCGCCGTCTTCGCCGACGGCCCTGCCGTGCTGGAAACGTCGCGGCCCAGGCTCCGGCGCGGCCCCGGCCCAAACATTGCGCTTGCCTTCCCTGCCCCTCCGGCACAGGCTGCGCGTCAAGGTGAACTCGAATGAAAACACTCATTGCTGACAAGTTCTCGGAAGCGCACCTCACCCGGCTGACCCAACTCGGATGCGAGGTGACCTACAAGCCGACGGCCAAAGCGGAAGAGCTGCCGGGCATTATCGCTCCTTACAAAATCCTGGTGGTGCGCAGCAAACAGGTCACCGCCGAGACCCTCAAAGCCTCCGACCAACTGGCCCTCGTGCTGCGTGCCGGGGCCGGCGTCAACACCATTGACGTGAAGACCGCCAGCGCCCGCGGCGTCTTTGTGAGCAACTGCCCGGGCAAAAACTCCATCGCGGTAGCCGAGCTGGTCTTTGCGCTGCTGCTCGCCATAGACCGCCGCATCCCGGACAACGTGGCCGCCCTGCGCGCCCACCGCTGGAACAAGAAAGAGTTCTCGAAAGCGGATGGCATATTCGGCAAGACCCTCGGCGTCATCGGCGCCGGCCAGATCGGGCGCGAGGTGATTACCCGGGCGCGCGCCTTCGGCTTGCGCACCATTGCGTGGTCGCGCTCGCTCACCCCTGCGAAGGCAAGCCTCCTGGGCGTCGAACGCTGCGAGAGCGTGGACGACGTGTTCCGGCAGGCAGACATCATCACCCTGCACGTGGCGCTGAAGCCCGACACGCGCAAGCTCGTCACGGCCGCCCGCCTGGCGCTGCTCAAGTCCAATGCCATTCTCATCAACACCGCCCGCGGCGAAGTCGTGGACCAGCCGGCACTCCGCGCCGTCCTTCAGGCGGGCAAGCTCCGGGCCGGGCTGGACGTCTTCGACCCTGAACCCGCAGACAGTGTTGCCGAATTCAGCGACCCGCTGCTCGACCTGCCCAATTTCTACGGCACGCACCACATCGGCGCTTCGACCGAGCAGGCGCAGGAAGCCATAGCCGACGAGGCCATCCGCGTTATCCAGACCTTCATCCAGACCGGCGTAGTGTTGAATTGCGTAAACCTCGCCAGCCGTACGCCGGCCCGCTGGCAGCTTGTCGTGCGGCATTATGACCACGTGGGCGTGCTGGCCTTCGTGATGGATCAACTCCGCCGCGCCGGGATCAACATCGAGGAAGTGCAAAACCTCATCTTCGACGGTGCCGCCGCCGCCAGTTGCCGCATTCAGCTCGATGCGGAACCCGACGCCGCCCTGCTCGCCTCCTTGAAACGCGGCAACGCCGACATCCTCGGCCTCGAATTGCTGAAGATTGGGGAATGAACGGTAAAATCTGTCCCGTTTCAGGACAGTTACAGCCTTCCAGCCAGCCCCCTCCGCCCGGGCCTATCCGACACCCCTCCCTATCCCCTCCGTTACCTCACCGTAGTACCTCTAATAGCCTATTAGAGGTACTACGGCGAGGTAACGGAGGGGATAGGGAGGGGTGCGCGACGGGTCCGGGCGGGCGGCTTCGCGGGAGGGCGCAAAGGCCCCATTAGCCCCGCCGCCGCTTCTGGGCGAACTTGCCGTCCTGTCGCTCCCGCGTGGGGAGGCCGCGCGCTGCCGGGTCGGGCGGTTGATTGGCCTGCGACAGGTACATCCCCATCAACTGGGACCGATCCACCGGGCGTTGCGGCGGCTGGGGCGCGCCCGGAAGCCGCGCCAGAATCGAACGTAGCCAGCGAGTCATCACCGCCGATTAGAGCGTGATTCGCCCCCAAACGCAACGCTCCCCTGCGCAGCCCGTCAGACAGGCGTGCTTCCGCATTGATTCGTGCCTTTCGTCAACCCATTCTGAGTGGGTGAAGCTAACGCGCCGCACTGCCCGCTGCCGCGCCGCGAACTTGGCCCAGGCGCTCAGATACTGCGCGCTCCTGCTAGTGCCGCCTGTAAGCCGCCCTGGACAAAATGGGAGAATAGAGCCGCTACTCGCCCAATCTGCGCACCGGACCTTGTGCCGCTGGAGAATCCCCTAAACACCTATGGACACCCCATCAGAAACACTCGCTGCGAAGATCATGGAACGGTTGGTTCGTGAAAACCTAATCACGGCAGAGGTGGCCAAACGGCTGCACCCCAAGCTGGCCGAAGGCAAACTCGCCCCCGAGGACTGGCGCCTGGCAATTGAGCTCGCCGACCGGAAGGAGGCCAGCCCATGAGCGCCTTCGGACTCAAGAAACTGACCGTCGAGTACCTACGCGGATGCACGGTCCCCTTCGTCCTGCCGTTCGAAAAGGGGAAGAAAATGATGGTCGTCTATGGCGAGAATGCCGCGGGGAAGTCCACCATCTGCGACGCCTTCGAGTTTATCGGAAAAGGCAAGGTCGGCTCGCTGGAGAACCGCGGATTGGGCAAGACGACGGCGTACTGGCCTTCGGTGGGCCGGAACGCCTCCGAGGTCGCCGTCACCCTGGAAAACACGGATGACTCGTCCTGCCGCGCCTGCATCCTCAAGGGCGAGGTCGTCGCCCACCCCCCCGCCGCGCGCCCACAAGTGGAAGTCCTGCGCCGCAGCCAAATCCTGGCGCTGGTCGAAGCCAAACCGGCCGACCGCTATACCGCCATCTGCCGCTTCATAGATGTCTCGGGGATCGAAGCCTCAGAAACCGCTTTGCGCCAGGCAATCCGTGACCTGGCTGCCAATCGCGAAAATGCCGCCGCCCGCGTCAGCGGCAATATGGAGGCCATTACCCAATTCTGGGAAGCGGCGGGCCGGGCGGGCTCAGACCCGATGTCCTGGGCGGATACCGAGACAAAGCGCGACCTCAATGCCGCCGATGCCGAAGTTGCCGCCCTGGGCCGCGTTCAAAATGCCTACTCCCGCCTCATAGATTATCCGTCACGTCTGACGGCGGCCACGGAGCGGCTGACCCAGGCCACGCAGATCGCCGCAGCGGAGGAAAGGAAGGTGCAGCAGTGTGTGCAGACGATTGCCGCCGATGCCGCTGAGGTCATGGCCCTTCTGCAGGCCGGGCGCGCCTGGCTGCAGAAGCATCCCTCGCCCGACTCCTGCCCCTTGTGTGAGAGCGCCGAAAAAGTGGCCGGCTTGGACCAGCGTCTCGCCCAGCGCCTGAACTCGTTTGCCGGCCTCCAGACGGCCCAAAATCGCACCAAGGCAGCAGCGGCAGCCGTGCAGCAGGCCGAGCAACAGCTCGCCGCCGTGCAGGACGATGCCTGCAAAGACGCACAAGCCTTTGAGCAGGCCCGCGCCGCGTTCAATTGGCCGGCAGACATTCCCATGCCGGCCTCGCCGCCTGTGGATGTCCAGGCCATCCCGGCGTGGCTGGCCAAGTACCCCAACCTGTCCGCCCAATGGAGAAGCGCCGAGGCAACCCGCCAGGACAAAAAACAGTTCCTCGCCACACTCAGGCAAACCCGGCAGACGTACCTGGACAACCTCCGCGCCCACAAGGAACTCTCCGCATTGCTCCCAAGGCTCGAACAGGCCCTGAAGGCCGTTGAAGAAGAGCGCCGCGCTTTTACCGATAGTGTTCTGGCCCGCATCGCCGGTGAAGTCGGCCGCCTCTATGAACGGGTGCACCCGGGGGAAGGACTCAACCACATCAGCCTCGAACTCGACCCCAAGAGGAAGGCCTCCCTGGACATCGGCGCCCAGTTCTGCGGCGGTAAATCGGCCCCGCCCCAGGCCTATTTCAGCGAGTCCCACCTTGACACTCTCGGGCTTTGCGTCTTCCTGGCCCTGGCCACCCTCGACGGGCCGGAAAACACCGTCCTCGTCCTCGATGACGTCCTGGCCAGCATGGACGAGCCTCACGTCGAGCGCCTGGTCGAGGTGCTCTACGCCGAGGCCGTCAAGTTCCGGCATTGTCTGATCACGACGCACTCTCGCCCATGGAAGGATAACCCGCGCTGGGGCTGGCTCAAGAATGGCCACTGCCAGTTCATTGAACTGGATAAGTGGGCTGCTCAGCAGGGCATGAAGCTGAAACGCAGCCTTCCCGACGCGGAGCCCCTCGGCCATCCGCTCCCGCAACCCGCTTGATCCGCCGCCGGATGAGGTGCTTGGGAGAGCTGCAGGTCTAAAGCCTGCCGGGGACAGCTCGCGGTCCGGCGGAAAGCGGGAACAGTTTATGCTGTCCTCTTGACTGAGCCTCGTGTGGCTCGGGTGAGAAGACCCGCCCAAAAGCGGGCGGGTGCAGCCCTGCCAGGCCGGAGCGCCGGCATATTGCCGGCTTAGACCGGCCGGAGCGCGTAAGCCGGCAACATGCCGGTGCTCCTACCGGGCCCTGTAGATCTTATGAAAGTGCTAGGCAGCGCCCAATCGGGCCGCGTCGGAGACAAAATCTACTCCAACACGCGCTGGGGGCTCGTCGTCCGTTCCTATGTCCCGCCTCGAAATCCGAGAACCCCACGCCAGCAGGCCAACCGCAGCGACTTCGGCTCGGTCTCCGGCCAGTGGCGAGCCCTCACCGATGACCAACTCAACGCCTGGCGCCAATACCTGGGTGCTATGGAGGTGCCGGCGTGAGGGTGCGCCGGCGTTCTGGAGGGCGGCCTGCATTAGGTGTTGGGAGCTCGTTATGTTTCCTCGCCCAGGGCTTGCTTAACTGGCCTGCGAGTCAGAAGGATAAGCAGCAGGAGGTCGTAGGCCAGGACCAGCAGCAGGGAGAAGCCGTAGGCGAAGAGGGAGCCTGTTTTCCAAGGGGAAGGCAGGACGGTGTTGGCGAGGGTCTCGGTGACCGTAATGGGAATTCCTATCGCTTGGAGCAGGCAGGAGAAGGCGGCCATGCAAATTGCCAGCTTCCGCCCCCAGGAGCGCTGCTTGAGCAGCCCGATACCGCTGGCGAGGGTGACGCAGGTCACCGGCAGCATCGCGATGCAGACCAGCACCCGCCATGCGGGCATAAGCGGCTGGTGGGCGAAGGTTTTGAGGTTGTCTGGCAGGATGTAAAGCCAATAGTAGGGGCAGTAGAGGATGCCCAGGCTGCCAAAAACAGTATTGAGCAGGCCGAGGATTTTGACCATGTCGGCCCATTTGCGGGGAGGCTGGCCGGGGGCCCCAGCGATTGCGGGCGGGTCCAGCTCGCCCAGGGCTTGCGCGGCCTGCTTCCGAGACAGGAGGACTAGCAGGGTGATGTCGTAGGCCCGGGCGAGCAGCCCCAGGAAGCCGTTGGCGAACAGGGCAGCGATTTTCGAGACGTGCGTGAGGGCAGGGGTGGTAAGGATGCCGTTGATAACGATGGGAAGCTCTAACAGCCAGATGACGCAGGAGAAGAGGGCCACGCAGATAGCCAGCTTGCGGGCCCAGGATTTGCGCTTTAGCAGGCCGATGCCGCTGATGATGACCAGGCAGGCAACGGGTAAGGCCAACATGTAACCCAGGTGGATCCATGCCATCATCAATGGCTGGTTGCCATGTGCCTTTATGTTGCGTGGCAGGTTCAGAAACACGGCGACCGGGAAAATCAAGATGGCCAGGCCGCCAAAGATCGTATTCAAGAGGCCGAGGATCTTGATTCGGTCGTGCCATTTGCGCAGGGGTTGGGGGACCTCGGCGCGTGGCGGCGGAGCGCCAGCCGGTGGGGAAGTTGGCTCGGCGTCGCTGCCGGCCTCGCCCAGGGTTTGCTTCACCGATTTGCGGGTTAGGGCTACAACCAGGGCGGTCTGATACATTAGCCAGAAGGCGGTGAAGAAGGCCTGCAAGCACAGGCTGAAGGCTTTCTGAGGTTGGTAATGGAAGTCCGGGTTGAACTTCCGCATGAACTCCTGCCAGGCCTCACCGGTGTCGTTTAGGGTGCCAGTCAGGATGATCGGGGTACCGATGACGGCTATCGCGATAGAGAACGCTGCCTTGCAGAGCACCAGTTTGCGCCCCCAGGGCCTGAGTCTCCACAAGCCGATGCCGCCGATCATGCTTGCCAGGCAGACCGGGAGGTTGATGAAGGCACCAAAGTACTTCCAGGCCAGCGCGACCGGTTGATTGGCTTGGGCGATGGTGGTGAAGGGCAGCATCGCAAAGGCCAACGGCGAGCAGCAGAAGAGGCTCGCCCCCCCGATGATGATCGACACCAGGCTGACGACCTTGATGATGTCCAGCCCGTGGCCTGAGCGAGGGGTGCCGGTTGCGGGTGAGGGCGCCGGTGACATCCCGGACGGCGTTCCGGCGATGGTCTCCACGTCGGTCTTGATTTGGCTGGCCTGCTGGTAGCGGCGCTCGGGCTCCTTTTCCAAGGCCCGCAGCACCACTTTGTCGAGGCGCACGTCGATGTGCACCTTCCTGGAGGGCGGCTCGATGGGTTTGCCTGGCAGCTCGCCGGTGAGCATTTCGTAGAAGACCACGCCCAGCGAGTAGATGTCGGCGCGGTTGTCCACGCGTTGCGGGGAAGCGACTTGCTCGGGGGCGCTGTAGCCGGGGGTGCCGAGGGCGGCCTGGGTGGCGGTTTCGCCTGGGGCCGCGGCGGCAGGGTGACCTTCGGCCGCCAGCCCCAGCATCTTGGCGATGCCGAAGTCGGCGATCTTCACGCGCCCGGCCTTGTCGAGCAGCAGGTTCTCGGGCTTGATGTCGCGGTGGACGATGCCGCGGTCGTGGGCGAATTGCAGGGCGTCGCACAGCGGCGGCACGATGGCCAGCGCCTCCTCGGGGGTGAACTTGCGCTCGCGCAGGAGCAGGCGCAGGTTGGCGCCGTCCACGTATTCCATGAGCAGGAAGTAGAACCCGCCAGCCTGGCCGAAGTCGTGGATAGTGACTATGTTCGGGTGGTTCAGGGAGGCCAGTGCGTGGGCCTCACGGCTGAAGCGCTCGGCAAAGCGGGCGTCATTCACGCGCTCGGGGGCCAGGAGCTTGAGGGCCACCAGGCGGTTAAGCGCCTTTTGTCGCGCCTTGTAAACCACGCCCATGCCGCCGCGGCCGAGGCACTCAAGGATTTCAAGCTGGGGGAAGTGCGGGGCGATCTGCTCGGGCGGCAATGGGGGCTGGGCGGCAGGGGAGTCGCCGCTGAAGGCCGTTTCGGTCTTCAGGTTGAGGGCCATGAGGCAGTTCGGGCAGAGGCCCGCCGGCGCGCTCTCTTTAAGCGGGGCGCCGCACTGCGGGCACTTGGCCATGGCTGGGTTGCTCATGAGCGATACTTACCCGTTAGCCGGGCGTTGTTACAAACAGGGAGCAGAAACCAGTGCTTATTGCCGCGCTAGGGCAGCGGCCAGGTGCCGCATTTCGGCCTCGGGGTCGGTGCCGGCGGCCAGGGTCTGCGCGATCTCCTCGCGGTAGAGCTGGCGGAAGCGCTTGCGCAGCCGGTGCGCCGCCACCCGCGCCGCGCCTTCGGTGACGCCGAGCCGGGCGGCCATTCCGGCATAGTCCAGCGCGCCGCGCTCAGCCATGAGGCAGCCCTTGAGGAGGTCGAACTCGCCGGGCTTGCCCGCCGCCGCGAACTCGTCCCGCAGGCGGTTGACCGTGAGGTCAAGCAGCGTAAGCGCCCATTGCTGGTCGAAGGCGTCGTCCGGGGCGAGCGAATGGTTGTCGGCGGCGTAGCGGCTTTCGGCAAGGACGGTATCCAGGGGCATGGCGGCCCGCCCGCCGCCGCGACGCTCGGCGGAGGCGCGCCGCCACTCGTTGCTCATGAACTTCTTCAGCGCCACTATGAGGAAAGTGCGCAGCTTGCCCTTCTCGCGGTCGGCGGCGTCCAGCCAATGCCGTTCAATGAGCCGGCAGAAGAATTCCTGCGTGAGGTCCTGCGCGTCGTGGGCCGATTGGCCGGCCCGGCGCACATAGGCGTAGAGGGGATACCAGTAAGCGCGGCAAAGGACTTCCAGCGCCGCGGCCGACTCCGCCGACTGCGGCTGCTGCGCGGCAAGGACCACCGACCACCGTGTGGGTGGAAAGGCTCTTGTTCCGGCGCTGGTCGAAGCCCCGCTGCTCATGAGCGCATCCTATCCTGAGCAATTACCGGAAACGAGCCGGTTGTTACGGGCAGGGACGCCTCGCCGAGGCGTCGGCTGGGGCCACAACGCGGACGCCTCGGCGAGGCGTCCCTACCCTTATGAAATGTTTGGGCTGGGAGCTAGCCTCGCTGCCGGAGGTTCTCCTCCTCATGAAGGCGCTTACGCGCCGAGAGGATCTCAGCCCGGCCGACGTAACCGACCGGGCGGCCTGGGCTGTCGCGCTCCACCACCGGCAGCCGCCCAACGTCCCGGTCGAGCATTTTCGCCAGGGCCGCATGCAGAGGTTCGTTAGGAAATGCGACGACCAGATCGGTGCTGCCCGCTTCGGCGACATTGATTTCGGCCGCGTCGGGCTGGCGTAGTGCCCGCACCATATCCCCTCGCGTGATGATGCCGACAAGCTGGTTTTGCTCATTCAGGACCAGCGTCCCCTGGCGTCGGCTGACCTTGGGGTCGCCCCGGGATATGCGGTCGGAAAGCTCCGAGACCTTCATGTTAGCCGGAACCGCTTGCACGTCGTTATCCATCACGTCCCTCACACGCAGTAACTCGAAGGGATCGATGCTATACTCGCGGGTGATATGGTAGCCGCGACGGGCGAGCTTCTCCGTCAGGATCGAGCGGCGCATGAATAACACATTAACTCCCAGGGCGGCCACGGTGCTGATGAGCAGGGCGGGGACCAGGTTATAGTCGCGCGTCAGTTCGACGGCGAAAGCCATCGCGGTGAGTGGCGAGCGCATGGTGCCGCCCATCATCGCCGCCATGCCAACCAGCGCCCAGAGGCCGGGGTCGCCAGCCGGAAGCCAGCCGGCGGCGAAGGCACCGAACGCCCCACCGATGATCAGCAACGGCGCCAGCACCCCTCCGGAGGTTCCGGACCCCAGGGCGATGGACCAGACGACCGCCTTGGCCACGAGCAAGCCCAGCACAACCGCGCCGAGGAGTTCGCCGCGCAGCAGAGAGTGAATCGTATCGTAACCGACGCCCAGCACGCGGGGTTCAAGCCAGCCGCCCACGCCCACAAACACCGCGCCGATGGCGGGCCACCACATCCAGTGAATTGGCAGGCGCTGGAACACATCCTCGCAGACATACACCAGCATCGTGAGCACGCCGGAACCGAAGCCCGCCAGCATGCCAAGGCCTGCCGCGCTCATTAGCACTTTGCCGGACACGGGCGCATGGACGGGCACCGGGAAGATCGGCCCGGCGCCCAGCAGAGGCACACGCAAAACCGAGGCAACGATTGAGGCCACGGCCACAGGGATAAAGCTGCGCGGCTTCCATTCGAACAGCAGGAGCTCGACGGCCAGGAGCACTGCGGCCACCGGGGTGGCGAACACGGCGGACATGCCGGCCGCGGCGCCCGCCACGAGCAGGGTCTTGCGCTCGGCCGCGCTCAGGTGGAACTGCTGGGCAAACATCGAGCCGACCGCCCCGCCGGTCATGATGATTGGGCCTTCGGCTCCGAAGGGTCCACCCGTGCCTATGGAGATGGCGGCCGAAAGGGGTTTGAGAAGGGCGACCCTGGGTTGAATGCGGCTCCGGCCAAGCAGGATGGCCTCGAGGGCTTCCGGGATGCCATGCCCGCGAATCCTTTCCGAACCGAACCGCGCCATCAAGCCTACAACCAGCGCGCCTGCCACCGGCACCAGCACCACCCAGAGCCCCAGGTGATGGGCCTGGGGTATCGCCGCGCCCGCGGAGAACCGGTGATAGAACGCGAGGTTGGTGATGGCGGCAATCAGCCAGAGCAAAGCATAGGCGACGAAGGAGCTGATGGCCCCGATCACCATCGCCATGAAGGACAACAGCAGGACCCGGGAGTCTGTGCTGAAATCCGCCAAACCATCATCTGCGGCGGCCACCGTCCCCGGGGCGTTGCCGAGCGAGCGAACATTAAGACCAGCTTGCATTGACAATGGGCAGATAGTATGTCGTAATACGATATATGTCAATTGCGGCGACCAGTCGCGCTGGCTGGGTATAAGACCCCGCGGCAATGGCCGAGGCCAAGCAGCTTTCCAAAGCGCAGTATGAGAGGCTGGCGGAGTTTCGCCACGCGCTCAGGCAGTTCCTGCATTTCAGCGAGCAGGCGGCGCACGCGGCGGGCCTTACGCCGCAGCAGCACCAGGCCCTGCTGGCCATCAAAGGCTTTCCGGGACGCGACCACGTCACGGTGGGCGAGCTGGCGGAGCGTTTGCAGCTTCGCCACCACAGCACGGTGGGGTTGATTGATCGGCTGGTGGCCGACAACCTGGCGGAACGCGCGCCCTCCACGCAGGATCGCCGGCAGGTTTTTGTGCAACTGACCCGCCACGGGGAGAAGGTGCTGGAGAGCCTGGCTTCCGCTCACCGCCAGGAGCTGAAGCGAACTGGGCTGGATCTCAAGCGCTTGCTTGAGCAATTGGGTTGATTCAAGGAATAGATGATTGCACGCCTCTCCCGCCCGCCTTAGACCTGAGGAACCGGGCGAGGCTGTGGCTCATGCCGGCGAACACGATGACCCAGGCCGCCAGCGCCACATACGTAAAAAACTCCGCCAGGCCATGCAGAAAGCTCAGGCCGGTGACCCTGACCAGCATGAACGTGCTCACGGCATACATTCCCAATGGGAACACCATGGCCCAATAGTCCGGCCCGTATGCGAGCGGCACCTTGCCCCGCACATGGCGCCACAATTCCAACGCTGACAGCAGCGGAATCCACCAGGTCGCCGTGGCCCAGAAGCAGATGGTTAGGCCGGTTAGAAAGGGCGCGAGCGTTTGCAGCAGGCCCCAGCGGCTCCCGGTTTGGACCAGGAGGGCCCCCGCCAGCGTGGTGATCGCCAACGCGCCCATGTCAATCCAGTAGTCGGGCGTGAGCCGCTCAGGCCTCATGCTGAAGAACATCCAGCGATAGAGAATGAGCGTGGCGAAGAACGCATAGACCATCGCGCCAACTGCATAGGCGCAAAGCGAGATGAACAGGACCACCGCGGCAGCCTCCATCGAAGGCGCCACGAGGGCGCCCAGCACACTGATGGACTCGGTCGCCACCACCACGAGCAACCACGCGCCGTTGATGCCTGCCGCCAGCGACGGCTTCGGCTCGCACAGCGTAATGGAGGTGAAGAAGGTGTAGCTCAACGCCACGCTCAAGCCGGCCCCGAAGAACCACAGCCCCTCGGCTACGTGCCTCCAGGGGGTCAGCAGCGCGAATTGCGCGCCAAGGACGCACGTGCCTGCCGCTTTGGTGAGGAAGGTGGCCCCGCGCGAATGATGGGTGAGGTCATCGAGAAAGGGGCGCGGGAACCGGGCGATGCGAAGCAACGTGATGCCCCAGAGCCCTACATAGGCAACGATGTTAAGCCAAAAGAGTCCCAGGGCGACCCATGCCCGCCCCTGGAGATGCACCGCGACTGAGACGATCCCCGTGGCCATGACCAGGGCGAAGTAGCCCGGGAAAAAATTGGCAAGCCCATCGAAGCCGTTCCTCCTCTGCACGCTTCAATATACACTGATGTGAGGAGTGATACGTGGTGCGCGATGCGTGGTGCGTGAAGGGCCTCCCGCTTCACGCCCCCTCCCCGGGATAGGTCACGCGGGGGCCCTGCACTTTCGCAAACGGTGTCAGCTTGTGCGGCTGGCGCGTCGTCTGACTCATGATGTGCTCGGCCTGGATGCCGCGCGCCAACAGGGCGTCGGCAATCAGGGACCGATGGCAGCGCCAGGGCACGGCTTCAGCGCACATCAGGACGACCTGCTCGCGCCCGGCCAGTTGCAACAACTCGTCCAAGCCGGCTGCGAATTCCGGCGTCTGCATATAATCCGCGAAGCCACGGAACGACGTATTGCGCCAGCCCGTATTAGGCGACGTCTTGCTGGCGTGGCGCAACCCGCCGAGCGCCGGAAGGTGGACGTACCTGATACCGGCCTCCCCCAACGACGCCGCCAGCGCGTCCTTGTTGAACTGCGGATTATGCCGCGAGCGCGGAATGGTTCGCACGTCGGCCAGACAGGTGACCTGATGCGCCTGAAGCAGGCGAATAAACTCCTCTATGGCTCGCGTAGAATGGCCAATTGTCAGCACTAGCTGACCCGGCTTCCTGTTCCGCCGCGACCGGGCTTGACCACTTCCTCGTGTTCGGGCTGCTCGCCTCGATCCTCGGTAGCCTGCGAGCGCCGCTGCGCAGTTCCACATGGCCTCCCTGGGCTCAGATATTTGCGAGCTCGCCGAAGTATTCATGGTCTTCGTTGTAGCCGCCCTCGCCCTTGCCGAAGGCTTGCGTGTTGGGGACGAATTCAATAGCCCGAATCCACTTCACCATCTTGAACCCGAGCTGGTTCTCGACGCGCAGGCGCAAAGGAGCGCCGTGGAGCTGAGAGAGAGGGGCGAAATTCATCTCGTCGGCCAGCAGCGTAAGCGGGTGCCAGGCGTCCCGTAGGTGGAGGCTGTCGTAGAACTCGCCGCCCTCGCGGCCTTCGCCAAAGGAATAGAAGACCACGGCCCCCGCTTCCGGCTTGGGCCGCACCAGCTTGACGATCTCGGCCAGGGGCACGCCGCCCCACTCGGCAATGCCCGACCAGCCCTGGATGCAATGGTGCAAGGTGATTTGCGTCCGCCGATTCATCCGGTGCAGGTCAACGAGCGACAGCTCGACAGGGTTCTCCACCATACCGGAGACGCGCAGCCGGTAACTGGCGAAGCCATTCGCCGCCAACCGCTTCCATTCGTCCGAGGTGGGCAGCCTGCCGTTGGCCCAGAAGAAGGGTGATATGTCTGCTGGCGTGAATTGGGCTTTGGGCGCGGCGCGATTCAGCAGGAAGCTCATGACCGGCGTTACGATGGCCTTGGCGGCATGCTGGACGGTGCGCGGTCGCTGCCACGCCATCCACCAGGCCAGGGCGTTCACCGCCACTACAAACGCAATTCCCACAAGCCCGAGCACCCAACCGACCGCGCGCGTGTTGTCAGCGCCGATCACGATGTGGTTCATGTTGCGCGCGAAGCCCGTGATGACTACGAAGGTGACGTGGAAGAACAGGAAGACGACGAAGGCGCACATGACGAGGAAGTGCAGCGAGCGGCCGATCTGCCGGTTGCCCGGCAGCTTGGGATAAAAGTGAAAGCGGTTGGTGAGGGCCGGCGACATCGAGGGGCCGCTCAGAATCGCGAGCGGCGCCAGCAGGAACACGACGAGAAAATACGACAATTGCTGCAGAGCGTTGTAGTGGTAGAAGCCATTGGGCTCCACCGGCATGTGGAACGTGGAGTAATAGACAAAGATGTCCCAAGCGTCGGGCAGGATCTTCCAGGACTGCGGCACCAGGCGCTTCCATTGGTTGCCGCTGAGCAGCAGCACGATGAACACAACGCCATTAGTCACCCAGAACAGCACGCTCAGGAAATGCCAGTGCCGTGCCATGCCCACCGTGTGGCGGTCGCCGGGCAAGCCGATCCACGGCGACAGGTAGCGTGAATCCTCCTTTGCCGTCCACACCCGGTCCCGCGGCACGACCACCGGCGTCAGCCGCAGCCATTCGGAGCCCGGTGTGCAGTGGAGGTTCCAGTAGAGCCGGGGATGGTCCATGAGGATCTGCAGCCCGCTACGGACCAGGAGAATGAGGAAGAGGAAGTTCACGTAATGGGTGATGCGCAGCCAGCCGGGGAAACCCTGGGGCTGGCCCACTGGCGGCGGCTGTGCTCCGGGTGGTATCGCCGGCAGGCCACAGGTGAGCCACTGAACGTACGCCCCGATCACGGCCAACAACAGCGGCGCCGCAAACGCCAGTAGTGTCTTGAGCTGAACGCGCATGGATCCGCCGGTCAGGCCTGAGCCTCCCTGCGGAGTACCTTAGCGCGACCATCCCGGAATGCAACCGGTAGGACGGACAGACGCAGTCGAGCCCGCTGCTTGCCGTTCAACGCACCGCTGTGAACCGGAGGCAACGAAGCGCGGGCTCTTCACTCCGCAGCCGCACTCGCGGCAGTTTACTTGCGCAGCATCGCGGTGCCCAGCACCTCGGCTTCGAATCCCTCCGGCACCCGCCCATCCCGCGCATACAGGAACAACGCGGCCTGGAAGATGGATTGCAAGGCAGATTGGACCAGGCCCAGGCCAATCAAGTAGATGACCGCCAGGAGAATGCACACGGCAATGATTGCGACATTCCCCGAGAAGAGGCTGAGCACGATCACGGCGAAGGCCGGCAGCGCCAGCAGGAAAAACATCAGCCCAAAGCCCACGTTGCCGGCCACTTGCTCGCCCCAGGTCTTCTTCAATAGGGCGGTGGACTCCTGCAAGGCCGCTATCGGGCTCTTGTTCTCAACCACCAGGATGGGCACCACCAGGAAGCTCACCACGGTCCAGGCCATGCCCAGGAGCCCGGCGACGATGCGCCCCACCCATTTCGAGCGGTCCTCGATCAGGCGCAGGATCAGGCCGACCGTGGCCGACAGCACGGCCCAACCGGCAATCGCCGGCAGGCGCGCCGCCGCGGCGCGGAACCCGTCGCCGACGGTGGGGTTGCCCCCGCTCATCCGCACGGTGGCACAGGCGATAATGCCCGCGTTGAAGAAGATCACGACGAAGTAATTGCACAGGTAAAACAGGAAGAGCACTCCGTAATAAGCGGCCTGGTGCGCCGCCGGCGCCCCGCCCCCGGGCGGCTGCCAACGACCGGTGAAATACAGCGGCAGGGCAAACGACGCCAGCAACAGCAGGCAGCACAAGCCGGAGATCAGCGGGAAGATCAACAGGTTCGTGTCTTGCTTCAGCACTTGCCAGCACGCCGACATCAGGGACCAACTGCGAGTGATTCTGTTCATAGCATGATTCTTTGTGTTAAGCGCTTTGCTTCCATCCAGGCTCGCAGCGCGTCAAACCGGTATACGCGCCACTCGCGCCAGCCATGCTAATAGGGCCCTGCATTGGAGTCAATCCTAAGTCAGCACACCTGCGGGAGGGCGCGCACCTCATTCCTGAGATGCTACAGTAGAGGGAAATGCACACGGGAGCATCCACGGCACAGAGGAGGAGGCGATGAAGCGGACATGGCCGGCATTGCTCCTGGCGTGGATCGCGGGGTTCGTGGATGCGCTGGGGTACCTGGCGTTGTCGAAAGTGTTCACCGCCCACATGAGCGGCAACTCGGCCGCAGTCGGTGCGGAGCTGGGGCTGGGCAACTGGCACGAGGCGATGGTCCGGGGGCTGGCTATTCCAGGCTTCGTCGCGGGAGTGGCGGTGGGCACGGTCGGAGAAGCCCTGTCTCGCGCGGGGCGGCTGAGGGTGCGCCTGGCGCCGGTGGCGCTGGAGCTGGCGTTGCTCATCTGCTTCGTGGTCCTCGAACAGGCTTCGTCCGGCGCGCGTGTCCCGGTGGGAAGCCTCGCCTACTTCTGCCGGGTATGGCTGCTGGCAGTGGCGATGGGGGTGCAGGCCGCCACGCTCCGCCGCGCCGGCCGGCTGCGGGTCCGCACCACCTTCATCAGCGGGATGCTCACCAACATGACCGCGAACGCCGTGCTTTGGGTCATGCAGCGGCGCGGATCGCGAAGAGCATTGCCTGCGCGGAAGGCGTTCGGCGGCCAGGCAGCGCTGTTTGGATCGATCTTCGTTGCCTTTCTTGCGGGCGGAGTTTGCGGCGGGTTCGGCGAGGTGCGGTGGGGCTCGATTGCTTTGCTCGTTCCGGCGGCCGGGCTGGCGGCGTTGATCGCCATGGACTGGGTCAGGCCGTTTCACGGGGCGACAGGATGACCGGACCGCGAGCCGTTTCCGGCTCGCAGCAACCACCTACATGCAGCCGCGGCAAGCCGGGGACGGCTCGCGGTCCGGGTCGGAGCGGCCCTGGCGCCGGGGCAATTCGGTGGATACATCCCCGAGAGTAGGAGATTGCCCCATTATACATCGTTGGGGCGGGAGCGGAATGTGCATTGAGAGTAATAACATTATGAAGACAGTTTGTTTTGAGTTTGCGCCTCTGGAACGAGAGAGGGCATCGGAGCTTGAGGAGATCATCAACGGGGCTGCCCGTGAGCGGAGAGGCGTGATCATTGATCCCAATGATCGAGGCATTACCGGCACAGGCACCAGCCCGCTGATCTCGCCTAACGAGAACACCAATGTCCTGGTGCGATACCAGCGACATTACTAAAGCGGGCGAGTATGAATGGCGCGGGACCGCCACGCCAGGCCGCGGCCAGCGGCGTTAACGTGGCGTTGGGGATTTGGCTGATCATCTCGCCGTTCGTTCTGGTGTTCACTCACCATGAGTCGGCCAAGTGGAACGATATCGCGTGCGGGATCGCCGTGGCTTTGGTGGCGCTCCGGGGTTGGAGCGTGTGGAATGTGGCGCTGGGAATCTGGCTGATCATTTCAGCGTTCGTGCTCGGTTTCGCGAACGTGCCCACGCTCCTGTGGAATAATGTGATCCTGGGGGCGCTGGTCGGCATCGTGGCATTTTCCAGCAGCACGAGGCAGGCCTCGGAGGGGGCCGGCCCGCCGCCGGCCTAAGCGCAGGCACCGCCGTGGTCGGTCTGAGGTTTGCCATGTGGTGGTACGGTTCTGGTTGGTGGTGGTGGATCGCCTTTGTGCTGATCTTCTTCCTGATTCCGTTGGGCTACGGCTGGGGATATCGCGGCTGGGGGCCGTGGTATCGGCGGCGCGGTCCAGGGAGGCCTTTCACGGGAGACGCGCCGCCGGGGACCGCTCCGGGGGATTTGCTTCCGGGTTCCTCGCCCACGAGCCACGAGCCCGGGTGGGGGTGGGCAGGGCTGGTGCTGTGGGTCATCCTGATCGTGGCCATCATCTGGCTGATCGCCGCCTGGGGATGGGCAGGAAGCGGGCGGTAAAGGGGGATGTTAGGGAGGTCTCGGTGGGGCGTCCGCGCATGCCATAAGACGGTCGCCTCGGCGAGGTGCCCTGCCATGCGTTTCACTCAGAGTGTTAAACGTCCGGGGAAGGCGCAAACCCCCGGCGCAGGCAGTTCTCGCTGACAACCCGTGGGACGAGGAAATTCTGGAGGTATTCCCGCCCGCCGGCCTTGGTCCCGCCGCCGGATAACCTGAACCCGCCGAACGGCTGGCGCTCGACGATGGCGCCCGTGATGGGACGGTTGATGTAGAGATTGCCGCAGACCAGCTCAGCCCTGGCTCGCTCGAGGTGGGCGGGGCTGCGCGAATAGCAACCGCCGGTCAGGGCGTATCGGCTGTCATTGGCCAGCGCCAGGGCGGCGGTGAAGTCCGTCGCCCGGGTCACCGCGAGCACCGGGCCGAAGATTTCTTCCTGGAACAACGTGCTGTTACGCGGCACGTCCGTGAAGATCGTGGCGGGCACGTAGCAGGCGTTCTGGTCCTCGGGCACGGGGCCTTCCCAGGCGAGCGTGGCCTCTTCCCTGGCCGCCTCGACGGCCTGCTTGATTCGATTTTGCGCCTCGCGGCTAATGACTGGGCCGAGAGCGTTGCCTGGCACCTCGGCCGGGCCAACGCGCAGCGAGGCCGCCGCGGCCACCAGCCGGTCCATGAACCGCTGGTAGTTGTCCGCCAGCACAATCAGCCGGGAGAGCGCGCTGCATTTCTGGCCCTGGTAGCCGAAGGCCGAAGTGATGCAGCCGGCGACAGCCTCGTCGAGGTCTGCGTCGCTGTCCACAATGATGCAGTTCTTGCCCCCCATCTCACAGATAACCTTCTTGAGGCCGGTCTGCGCCGCGGCTGTGCGCCCTGCCGCTTCCCAAAGCTTGAGGCCGACTTCGCGCGAGCCGGTGAAGGCTATGAAATCCACGCTAGGATGCTCGACAAGGTGCTGGCCGACGGTGCCGCCCGGGCCGGTGAGAAGGTTGACGACACCCGGCGGCAGCCCGGCTTCGATGCACAAATCCATCAGCCGCGCGGCGATCACGGGCGTCTGGTCGGAGGGCTTCATAATCACGGCATTGCCCGCTACCACGGCAGCCGCGGTCATGCCCGTGAGGATGGCCAGCGGGAAGTTCCAGGGCGCGATCACAACGCCCACGCCGCGTGGCCACCACTGGAGGAAGTTGGTTTCTCCGGCCACGGCCTGCGTCAACTGCGGCCGGCCCAGTGCGCGCATGACGCGAGCGTAGAAGTTGCAAAAGTCAATCGCCTCGGCCACGTCGGCATCCGCCTCGGTCCAGTTCTTGCCAGCTTCCAGTATTTCGAGCGCGGCGAGGGCGGGCTTGTCGCGGTGCAGGAGGGTCGCGAGCTTCTCCAGGGAGGAGGCGCGGGCCTCTGCGGGTGTGGCCGCCCACGCCGGCTGAGCCGCGCGCGCGGCATCCAGGGCCGATTCCGCCTCAGCGACGCCGGCCTGCGCCGCATAGCCGATCACCTCTTCCTGGTTAGCGGGATTGCGAGAGGCAAGCCAGTCGCTGGTGCGGACCTGGCGGTGGGCAATCACGAGCGGATAGCGCTGCCCCAGGTGGCGTTTCAGCTCCGCGATGGCACGCCACATCGTCTCACGCTCAGCGCGGATGGTGAAGTCGGTGGGCGGCTCGTTGAAACGGGAGGCGCCGGGGCAGGGGCGCCTCGCCGAGACGTCCGTTTCGGGCGCACAAGGACGCCTCGGGGAGGCGTCCCTACCCGTTTGGCCGGCGAGCAGTTCGCGCGGGTTCTTGAGCAACTCGTCGCGACTTGTGCCGGCCGCGAACTTCCGCGCCAGGAAACCTTCATTGGAAGTGTTCTCCAACAGCCGGCGCACGAGGTAGGCCATGCCGGGCAGCAGTTCGCCAATCGGACAATACTCGCGCAGCCGGCAGCCCAGCCCCTGCACGGCGCCTTTGAGCGGGTCGGCCATGCCGTAGAGCATTTGGAACTCGAAGCTCCGGCGATCGGCGTTGAGCCGCTCCGCCTGCGCCAGCACGCAGGCGATGCTGCGCACGTTGTGCGTGCCGAACGCCGCGGCGACCGCGTCCGCGTTCTCTAACAGCGCGAGGGAGAGGTTCTCGAAATTCGCATCCGTCTCCGCCTTCTGCGCGAAGACGGGCACCGGCCAGCCCCGCTGCTGCGCGATGACGGTTTCGTAGTCCCAGTAGGCGCCCTTGACGAGCCGGACGGTAAGCCGGCGGCGGTGTTCCCTGGCCCAGGCAACGATGCCGGCGAGGTCCTGCTCGGTGGACTTCAGGTAGGTTTGCAGGGCCATGCCGCACTCGGGTTTGCCGGTGAATTCGGGCTCGCTGAACACGCCCTTGAAGACCCGCAAGGTCAGGTCCTTGAGCACGTAGCTCTCCATGTCCAGGTTGATGAAGGCGCCCAGCTCGATGGCACGGCGGAGGATGGGCCGCAGCCGGGCCGAGATTTGCTGGACGGCGGTGTCCGGGTCAGCCGGGTGGATCTGCGAGTAGAGCGCCGAGATTTTAACCGAGACATTCAGCGCCGGAACCGGGCCGCCCGGAGCAGCGTTGGCGGCGCAGGACGGCGGCCATGCGGTCATCGCCTGGGCCAGGAATCCCAGCAGCCGCAGGTATCGCCGGGCGTAATCGTCCGCTTCCGCCTCGCTCACCACAGCCTCGCCCAGCACGTCCACGGTGAAACCGATGCCCTGCTCGTGCAGGTTCCGCAGCGTGGCGGCGATCTCCGCCTCCTCGTTGCCCAGCATAAACTGCCGGGCCATGCCGGTAACCTGCGCTTTGACCCCCGCGCCAAACAACCAGCCTGCTCCGCCCGCCGCCTTCAGCCCCGCCCGCAAGGCCGGCGAGAGCTTGACCTGCTCCTCGCCCAGGTACTCCCGCAAGTGCCGCGCAATCTCGGAAGCGGAGGTGAGGGTTGGCAGCACATCCACGAAGCGGAACAACTGGGTCTTGAAATGCTCATCGCGCATCGCCCAGTCCATCAGCGCGCCGTAGAGGCTCTTTTTGCTGAACAAGGCCGGCGGCTCGGCGGCGTCCATTAAGGCGAGCAGCTTTGCCCCGTGCTCCTGCACCGCGGGTTCCAGGTCCACTCCTGCGAGCGGGCCTGGGCTTTTGCCGGTGGTAGTTGGCGCCATCGAAGTCACAAGGAAGCCTCGCCCCCGGGCGCGGCGCAAGCAAGATCCCGCAAGGGGGGGAGGAAAGCCCCTGCGGCCAAAGTGTTGGGAACATCCAACATCCAACAGCGAACATCCGACGTCCAACGGACTTACTGAGGGCAGTCATCGGATGTTGGATGCTCGATGTTGGATGTTGAATGGTACCCTACCGGTCTCGCTTCGGGTGTCCGTTAACGTTGAGGCTGCCCACCTCCGGGCGACTATCCGGGCCGCCCATTTTAGTACCGTTTTAATGCTTTTGGGTGTCATTTAATTACTCCCCTGGGCCCACCAATGAGAGCTTGGTGCATGACCGAGAGACAAGCGCTGCCGTTGGCCGAACTGGCCTGCTCCCGTGCGGTGGAGGAACACCACGACGCGGTTGAAAGCGAGGGCGTCCCCTTTGCCCCCGGCGACCTGCTGGACGGCCGGTTCCGGATCACGGACGTGCTGAGCCGCAGCGGGATGGGATGCATCTTCAAAGCCGAGGACACGCAGAACGGCAATGCGCCGGTGGCCGTAAAGGTGCCGCACCTCCAGTACGAGAGCGACCCGTCCTTCTTCTCCCGGTTTCAGCGCGAGGAGCGAATCGGGCTTGAGCTGAACCACCCATTCATTCTGAAGTTCATACCCGTGAAGGGGCAGAAGTGCCGTCCGTATATCGTCACGGAATACCTGAACGGCTGCACCCTGGCGCACCTGATGAACGCCATGCGCCCGCTGCCGGAGAAGGACGCCATCAAGATCGCCAGCCTGCTGTGCGATGCCCTCCAGCACATGCACGAGCACGGCATCATCCATCGCGACCTCAAACCCCAGAACGTCATGTTCTGCCGAGACCTCTCCATCCGCATCATGGACTTCGGCATCGCCCGGGATGACAGCTCGCGGAGAATTACGCGCCTGGGGAACTCCCCTTCGATGGGCACGCCGGATTACATGGCCCCCGAACAGATCAAGGGCAAGCGAGCCGACCGCCGCACCGACATTTACAACCTGGGCGCCCTGCTTTACGAGATGCTGACCGGCTCGGTGCCGTTCGCAAACGAGAATCAGTGGGCCGCCCTCAACGCCCGGCTCACCGGCGACCCGGTCGCGCCCCGCAAGCTCAACCCGAACCTGTCGGCCCAGGCGGAGGAAATCGTCCTCCGCGCCCTCCAGCGCGAGCCGGCTGACCGCTACCAGTCGGCGGCCGAGATGAAGGCTGAACTCGACAACATCGAACATGTGCGGGTGACCGGCCTGTGCGACCGGTTGCAAGAGCCGGCGGCCTGGAAGCCGAGCTTGTTCCAACGGCCTGCCGTGCTCGCGGTCACGCTGCTCGGCCCGGTCCTGATCGGGATATTGATTATGGTCATTCTGTTGCTCCATCAGCACTCGGGCCCGTAGCTTAGTCTCGGGTCCAAAGTCTAAAGTCTTGAGTTCTTACCACCGTGTGAGGGCACGCGGCCCACAACTACGTGCAGCCCCCGTGCCCTCACGCGGCGGCCCGGACTTGAGACTTTGGAGCCGAGACTCCAGACTGCTCCGCCTGTCGAGATTCATCTGGGCTGATCAAATCTCGACAGCGGGCCTCTGCGCCTGTGGCCCACGGCACGGAGCGTTTCCTCTTGTAAACAGGAGGTTTGGCGCCCTGTTTACCGGCGTGGCATAGTCACTGCTCTATGGTGGTCTTATGACTACCATGTCTTCCGCAAATACGACAACGAGCAGTGGAAATAAAGCTTCCACAAGTAAAGCAACCCTCGGGTTAACCGGGCTCACAGTAAACGCCATGGCGCTAATCGCGCCCGGCGCCTTCCTGTGGCTGACGTTCCAAATGCAATCGCTGTATGGCGCACCTATGGCGGGATGTGCCATGTGGTTTGGCATCCTCGGAGCGCTCCTGCTCTGCTTCGCAACGGCCATCAGCTACGCCGAGCTGTCCAAGCTCTTTCCAGGCGCCGGGTCATCCTATCTCTATGCCGAGCAGGCCTTCCTCTCCAAGACCAAGGCCTACAAGTTCGCGCGCGTAGCGAAGTTCTTCACCGGCTGGGCAAGCCACCTGTATTACTGGGTCTACCCCGGGTGCATGGTGGGCGTCACGGCGATCCTGGCCGGCTACCTGGCCAGCCAATTCTGGCCGAACACCTTCAGCGGCACCTACAACAGCCCACTGCTGATGTTCCTGTTCTGCATCGTATTCGCGCTAGGCGTGGGCTACATCGCCTTCCGCGGTGTGAACGGCTCGACCGGCGTGAACGTCGCCATCAATATCATTCAGATCAGCGCCCTGATCGTGTTCTCAATCATGGCGATTGCCTACCGGATCAACCACGTGCAGGGGGCCCAGGCCATCCACTTGTCCAACGGCACTGCCATCAACTACAACGTGGACCAGGTCAATGTGACGGACGACAAGGGCAAGCCCGTGCAGGACACCTGGGCGGATAACTCGCCCAAGACCGACGATAAGGGCCAGCCCGTTTACAAGCAGCAGGATCGTCAGGTCGCGAAGGATGACCTGGATAAGACCAAGAATACCGACGTGGCGGTGCTGGGGGCCTTGACAGCGATGGGATTGGCCGAAGGCGACCCGTATCCGGCCTGGCAGAAGGACGAGGCGGGCAAGCTCAAGCTCGACAAGGACGGCCACGCCATAGCCGATCCCTTCACGATCAGCTACAAGGCGGAGGAGTCCGTCACCGGCAAGCCGGGCGACGCCAAGGACCCGCAAACATTCAACTTCCATCCGACCGCCGGCTCGGTCATCGCCCCGCACGGGTTCAGCTTCATGTTCATCCAGGCCTGCATCGCGATCCTGATCCTGGTGGGATTCGAGTCGGTGACCGCGATGGGCGAAGAAGCCAAGAATGCGAAGCGCGACATCCCGCGCGCAGTGCTGCTCTCGTTGGTGATCCAGGGCGCCCTTTGTTACCTGTTCGAGTATTTCGCCGCCAACTACTTTCTGAACAGCGGCTACACGATACCGAACGCGGGGGCCTCGGGCGCTCCGCTTGGAGACATGATGGTCATCGTGGGCACGTGGCTGTTCGGGAGCGCCAGTGCTGGGCGCGCGTTCATGCTCGTGCAGGCGGGCACCGTGTTCCTGGCACTGGTGGGCACTACTTTGTCCTGCATCAACACGGGCGCGCGCGTCACCTATGCCATGGGCCGGGATGAGGAGATGCCGTCGCACTTCGGCCTGGTGCATGGGCGGACGCTTTCCCCGCACCGTGCCATCTGGACCTTGGTAGGCATCTCGATTGTCATCGGGATTATCTCGGTCACCGTCTATCTGGGCGAGCAATCCACGCCGCTGGCGGCCCTGGACAAGCATAACTTCTGGTACAGCTTCGGGATCTTTTCGCCCGCGGCCTACACGAAGCTGCCCAACACGCTGGTGATCATCACCCTGATCAGCAACTTCGGCACGTTCATGCTCTACATGATGACTTGCCTGATCGCGATGGTGGCCTTCCGGGAGCACCACAGCTTCAACGGCTTCAAGCACCTGTTCGTGCCGGTCTTCGGGCTCGTGGCAAACCTGGTATGCATGTTGTTCTACCTCATTGGCCCGTTCATGGTCAGCGGTATGAGTTGGAAGGAACCGTATATCGCTTTGGCTGTCGCAGCGGGGTGGGGACTCTATGGCCTCTTTTACTTCAGGAAGCGTAGCGCCACAGTAGGCAGGCCTATGTTCCTGAAGGAAAAGCCGGCCTATTGAGAGATTAGAAAGGAGGAGGCGTACAAATCGACCCGGCCCTCGGTGGAGAGGGCCGGGTTCTTTCGCATCCAAAGGGCAGCAGTGACGAATGCGGGTTTGGCGGCGAGGCCGGTTGGCACGGGGCGCATCTCAGCGGCATCGCGGCCTCCACTAATGGAAATCCGAAGCCCGAAATCCGAAATCCGAAACAAATCCCAGTGCTCTAATCTCAAATGCTCAAAACTCCCGCTGGCCGCACGTTTTGGTCATTGCTCTTTCGAGCCTTTGTAATTGTTGCGGATTTCGGATTTCAGGCTTCGGATTTGGGTCCAGGTGCCGTCGTCGCCAGGCATCTCTGGCTTCCCTGCTGGATTGTTCGCTCCATCGTGGTTAGACTGAGGGTCGGGACATGAAAGTCAAATGCTTCCAGCTCTCCAGCGCCGGACCGGTGCGCGACCATAACGAGGATTTCCTGGCGTTCTGGGAGCCCGAGGATTTCGACCGTCTGCAGAAAATAGGGAGCCTTGCCATCGTCGCCGACGGGGTAGGCGGGGAGGGAAATGGCGACAAGGCCAGCCGCCTCGCGGCGGAGACCGCGTTGTCGGTCTTCAAGGAGGCCAAGCCCGAGGCTTCGCCAACCGACGTGGCGCGTGAGATGTTCGACACCTCGGCGAACAAGGTGTTCCAGGCCGCGCAGAACAATGGCCGCATGGCCACGACGCTGCTGGCCTCGGTGTTCCGCCGCGACAAGGTCACCATTGCGCATGTAGGCGATTCGCGGGCTTACCTGATCCGCGGCGGCAAGATCAAGCGGCTGACGACGGATCACTCCTACACGGCCTTGCAGGTGAAGCTGGGGCTTTTGCTGGAGCGCAACGCCATGACCAGCCCGCACCGCTCCACCCTGACCCGCAGCATCGGCTACGAACCGATGTGCCATTACGACATCACCACGCAGCCGCTGGATCAGGGTGACCTCATCCTGCAGTGCACCGACGGGCTTTACGGCTACCTGCTGGATGACGAAATCCTCGAGGCCGCCGTGAAATACCACCCCGGCGAAGCCTGCAAGCGTTTGATCGGTCTGGCCGAGAAGCGGCAGGTCAGCGACAACGTTTCGTTGCAGATCATCCAGGTGTGGGACGTGGACCGCACCAAGACGAATCAGCCCGGCGCCGCCAAGGCCCGCACCAGCCCGGGCGCCGACTTGGGGGTCGGGTCCGTATTGGATGACCGATTCGAGATCACCGACGTCATTGCCAAGAGCGGCATGGCCTCCCTGTTCAAGGCCAACGACCGCAAGACCGGCTCGGCCGTGGCCATCAAGGTGCCGTTTTTGCAGATTGAGAGCGATCCGGCGGGCTTCGACCGCTTCAAGCGCGAGGAAGAGATCGGGCTGCTGCTCGACCATCCCCACATTCTGAAGTTCATCCGGGTGGAGAATAAAAGCCGGCCCTACCTGGTGATGGAATACCTGGAAGGGCAGACGCTGAGCGAGCTGCTGAAGAATGTCCGGCCCTTGCCGGAGCCGGATGCGGTCAAGATCGCCAGCCGCATCGCCGAGGCACTGGACTACATGCACCAGAAGGGCGTGGTGCACCGCGACCTCAAGCCGCAGAATATCATGCTGTGCAACGACGGCTCCATCCGCATCATGGATTTCGGCATTGCGCGGTCCCAGGGCGCGCGGCGGCTCACCTTCGTGGGTTTCACGCCCGCCATGGGCACGCCGGATTACATGGCGCCCGAGCAGGTGCGCGGCAGCCGCGGAGACCAGCGCACCGACATCTACAGCCTCGGCGCCATCCTCTATGAGATGGCGACCGGCGAGACGCCCTTCGGCGGCGACAGCGCCTACGTGATCATGAACGCACGGGTGACCGGCGACCCGGCCGCCCCGCGCAAGGTCAACCCCAAGCTCACCCCGGTGCTCGAGGAGATCATTCTGCACGCGATGGAGCGTGACCCGAAGCGGCGGTTTCAGTCCGCCGCCGAAATGAAGCGTGAGCTGGACGACTACGAGGTTGTGGAGCTGACGGGGCGGTGCACGCGGTTGCAGGCGCCGCAGATCTGGAAGTCGCGCTTCCGGCTGCTGCCGCTGATCCTGGGCTTTGTGCTGCTGCAGGTTGTGCTATTCCTGCTGCTGCTCCTTTACTTCCATCGCCGCTGACAGGCCAGGTAGGGACGCCTCGCCGAGGCGTCCGGCTTCGCTCCCGCCGCAGCCCGGACGCCTCGGCGAGGCGTCCCTACCAAGGCGCTCGATGCTGTGGCTCAGCCGTAGGCTTCGCCGCCGCGTGTTTCGGTTGCCGCTGCTTCTGGGCGGCGGACGGGGCGCCCGTGCTCTGGCGCACGAGGCCAACGCCGGCCGCGGATGAGCACGGCCTTCCTTTCGCGCCCAACAACCATCAGGTTCGGGGGATTGTGTGTCGAGAACTCGACTGACGGATACACCGTCGGCTGTCGGGCTAAGCCAATGCCTCGGTTCATAGAGGTATCCTGACACCGACCTGCCTTAATTGGTGGCAAAAAGGGGCCCTCGCCTACCCACCATTACGTGCAAATGCGAATAAAGGGCTTTACGGCGGTCTATTTTGGCGTAGCGTTATGACACGCCGCCTGGTGCGGCGCGACCGCGAATGGAATTGAAGAGACGCGAAGCGA
>Ga0335069_10001487_pt1 | contig 37899 bp, 55 predicted proteins | sample Lox_Sample_11_FD_206714 | JGI IMG/M metagenome (GOLD analysis project Ga0335069, IMG submission 206714) | Soil microbial communities from Loxahatchee National Wildlife Refuge, Florida, United States - Lox_Sample_1.1 | ecosystem: Environmental > Terrestrial > Soil > Wetlands | place: USA... | reverse complement strand
ATCACCGCAGGATGGATCCGCGAATGGGCGAAGACGAACGACGTGAAGCTGCCGGAACGGACCGTCGTGTGGAGCTAGCACGTACTTGCGACGTGTCTGACAAGGGGGAGTGATTGGCTCAGGTTGAAAGGCCAGTTCTGCGGTATTTCGGCGGCAAGTGGATACTTGCCCCGTGGGTAATCGAGAATCTGCCGCCACATGAAATTTACATCGAGCCGTTTGGGGGCGCCGCATCGGTACTGATGCGCAAGCCGACTTGCTATCACGAGGTCTATAACGACTTGAACGCCGAGATTGTGAATGTCTTTCGCGTGCTGAGGAATCCGGTCCTAGCCGTAGAGCTTGAGCGTGCACTGCGGCTCACACCATTCGCTAGACTGGAGTACGACGACGCTTTTAATGCCTCTAGCGAGCCCGTAGAGGTCGCCAGGCGCACGATCATACGCGCCTTCATGGGTTTCGGTGGAAACAGTGTCTCTGGAGGCGCCAAGACCGGTTTCCGTTCGATTTTGCTCACGACACTTCGCGGGACGACACCGCCGACGGAGTGGGTGAGCTACTGGGATGCGGTTCCGGCGTTTCATGAGCGCCTGGCCACCGTTGCGGTTGAGAACAGGGACGCGCTTGAGCTGATGGCGCTTCACGACAGCCCCGAGGCGCTATTCTTTGTGGATCCGCCGTATGTCCACGACACTCGGAACGAGAAGCATGGCTATGTGTTCGAGATGACCAACGAAGATCACGCCAAGTTGGTCACGCTTCTGAAGGGCATGAAGGCGATGGTCGTTCTTTGCGGCTATGACAATCCGCTCTATGACGAACTCGGGTGGGAGAAGCGAAAGAAGAACACGTATGCGGACGGTGCGAACGCCAGGACGGAAGTGCTTTGGCTGAATCCGGCGGCCGTCGCCGCACAAACGCAGCAGAGTCTTTTTGGAGCAGCACACTCCTCCGAAGCAGAAACTATACGTAAGGAGTCGGAATGAAAGCGCTGGTTGTGACGACCACATACAGCAACATCGATGGGCCTTGGCTTGCTTGGTATATCGAGCGGCTGGCGCAGCACCCAGACCTGAAGGCGCAGGCGCGGAGCTTGTTGGAAACGGGAACGGCTGTGCTCGAAAATAAGGACCCGACAAGCCAGGTGAGCGGAAAAACCGTTTACGAAATCCGAGAAGTGTCCAGCCATGGCGAAACTGCGGAGAAGCGTTTGAATACAGAAAAAGCTGGAGAGGAGTCTTAAGCATGGAAGCCGTACCCCTCACCTTTGCACAGGCGAAAGAATACATCGCCAAGTATCACAGGCACCATAAGCCGCCCGTGGGCTGGAAGTTTGGCATCGGGGCCATGAAGGATGGCGAGCTCGTTGGTGTAGCCGTGGTATCCCGCCCGGTCGCCAGGATGAGTGACGACGGTTGGACCGCTGAAGTGACTCGGCTCTGTACCAACGGGACGAAAAACGTCTGTAGTTTCCTATATGCGGCGGTTCGCAGGGCGGCTATGGCGATGGGGTACAAGCGGATTATCACCTACATCCTTGAGTCCGAACCGGGAACGTCGCTGAAGGCTGCGGGATGGAAATTTGTGAAGGTGACTGGAGGCGGTTCGTGGTCTAGGCCAAGCCGTAAGAGAGCAGACAAAGCGCCGTTAGAACCCAAGCAGTTGTGGGAAGCGGCATTAGCCACGAAGGAGCCTGAAGATGGATGAGCGAACAAGGATAGCCGGAATGCTCGCGGCCTTGCGAGCCAAGCATAAAGACCTCACCGGGTTGGCCCGAGAGCGCATCGCTATTACCTGTTATGAACTGGAGCGATACATGGAAGACAAGAATAAGGGGCTTGAAGCGCAAGACACAATCATTACCGAGGCCATTAATCGACTCAGCTTTCTGCTTGGTCAGATAGAAGAGTCCCAATAGGCTTACGACAAAGGAGATTAAAAGTGTCATGCACAGGGTAGCTAGGGGCGAAATCCCCGAACCAGCATCGAGTCCACCGAGCCCTGTCGGTGATGGCTCCCCCGGAACGGCGGGCGAACAATCGGGTGGGCTTACCCATTGGGACCGTTTTAAAAGCCAGTGCAACCTAACTTTGAGCGGTAGGGCCACACGTACGGGAGTCCGCCTCATGAGTGGTTGGGTGACTGCTAGTCAAATATTTATGTGAAAGGAGTGTGAGCGATGAATATGAAAATTACACCCGAAATGATGACAGCTTTAGAAGAGTCCCACAAAAGAGAACGTGAATTTTTTGAGCGCCATGGACAAGCAAAGTTCTTCGATGAAGACAGGGGACCGATGGCAACCCCTGCTCGCGCCGCATGGGTAAAAGCCGTGGAACTGGAATACAACAAGATGGGTAAAGATGTGCGCGTTCACCTTGATACTCCGCTTGCTCGGAAAGCGTTTTGTCTTGGATTTCTGATGGCATCTACCTGACGCGCAACCGACAAGGGAGACTGAAATGGAAAGTTTTGTTCTATGGGATGGTGGATGGGTGAAGTGGGGTCTTTTGGCGATGGTCGGTATCGGGCTCGGTAAGCTCATCGGAGCCTATGTCGGCAAGCGGTTCGAGATTGGGCCCGGCGGCGACTGGATTCGACGAAAGTCATCTAGAACGCTTATGAAGCAAGACGACGATTCAAAGAAGTACCCACTATACCAGCTCGACAAAATGCGGGTGTGGCAGTGTGGGATAGACCACGGGATGATTCTCTATAACGGTCCGGTTTTCTGTCCGTGTGGGCTTGAGGCTATTCCGTACGATGAATGGGTGAAGCGCCAAGAAGAGAAGAAAGAGACCAAGAAATGACACTTTGGAGATTCGACGTTTTTGACAGATTGGTGTTCAACCTCAGGCGATTCCGCTTAGAGCGGCAGAACCTATACATGAACGCGGAAACAGGCAAACTCACTTGGCGAGCGGTTGCCTAGCAGTTACTTATCGGAGTGAACATGGCTAAAAGTTGGGTAGAAGAACAACACGATGCTATCGAGGCGTGCAAGGACGAGGAGACGAACCTGGAGATTTTCCGCATCATAGCGAGGCTTCTGGTGCAGATTTCCGTGGACCTGAGCGATATTTATGGCCGGCTCGATAGGCTGCCGTGATTAACCTGGCGGGCAACAGACAAAGGAGAGTGAAATGGCAAAGTATAGAAAGAAGCCTGTAATCATCGAGGCGGTCCAATGGTTCAAGAATGGCGACCACCCGGAAGACGACACGTTCCGGCCATTCGAGGACACGGGCGAGACTCCAAAGGAGCCGCGCGAGGGAAAGGTGGTTCGGTACTTCCGCCACCCTAACGTGACCGACTACCAGAAGTGCGACCAGTGCGGCGAGATTATGCACGACCACGGGTTTATCGACACGCTTGAGGATGGGCACCGGGTATGCCCCGGCGACTGGGTAATTACCGGCATTGCTGGCGAACGCTACCCCTGCAGGCCGCACATTTTCGCCGTGACTTACGAGCCAGCGGAATAAGCCTAAGAAGGGATTATTGTATGAGTTTAGACGTATATCTCTATCCGCCCGAAGGAACTGACCCCGGGCCATGCCGAGAATGCGGCGGTAGTGGTAAAGCTCCGCTGGACTATCTTTATTCGTCCAATATCACACACAACTTGGTCAAGATGGCGGATGCTGCGGGCATTTATCAGCATCTATGGCGCCCCGAGGAACTGAAGATTAGAAAGGCAGTAGACCTCATCGAACCGCTGCGCAAAGGGCTCGCTGCAATGAAGGCCGACCCAGAGAAGTTCAGGGCGTTCAATGCGCCGAACGGATGGGGCCTATACGAGCACTTTGTCCCTTGGGTGGAAGAATATCTGAGGGCTTGTGAGGAACATCCCGAAGCCGAAATAACCGTTTCAAGATAATACGTGCGAGGTAGTTTCTTGATCCGATTTGTTGGCAAACTTCCCTATGCGGCGCGTCCGCTTCGCGGAGCCGGCGCAAAAAAGGGACGAGCCAGAAAAAAGTATCTTCGTCGCCTAAAACAGCGACAGGAAGCCCGCGCGGTCGTGGATGCCCTTTATGAAGGTCTGAAACGGCGCTGCGGTATAGAATAGTCCAGGTAAGACGATGACAAAGCCGTCCGGTATAGACAGCCCGATTGCGCTTGAGATGAAAATGGATATTCCCCGCTTTCGTGGAAATGCGATAATCGTTAGTCCGCAAACATTTGTTGTTCTCGGAAAAGACTTTGCCTTTTATTTCAAAGCCAAACATCACACGCGCAAATGGCGCCTCCGGCTGCAACATGATATTTGGGCGCCAGATTGGCGGGGCTATGCATTATTTCGTGGCCGTTATGTTGGGTGCTATAAATTGAAAAAGCCGAAGCGAACGAAGACAGTAAAATCTTCATTGGACAAGTCTAACGACGAGTGAATCTATTCACCGCATTTTTCAAACGTTTTTGGTTTAAACTTTCCGGTTCTCTCGAATGCCCCAAACATGGCTTCTATCGGCCCAGCGGCAATTGGACTGATGAAATTTGGGATCCTTGTCCGAAGTGTCTTAAGGTCAAGAACCGACGCCGCATCAAATAGGACTCCGTGCGTCCGCGTTATCGCGCGCATTGTGCAAAATAAAAAAGCCGGCGCATATTGAAATGCGACCGGCTTCGAGGTATTCCTGCATGGATTCATCAAACAAGAATGACGCCTTTATCCGTAATTTTAGCGGACAAATCAAGCCATTTTTTGATGAATCAAAGCGTTTTTCTCGAAAACGTACATCGCGCGTGGCGAGCCTTTGCCAATACGCGCGTGGGCCTAAACAGCCTCCAGGAGCGATCCTGTAGCATACGACCGGGCAAACTCGCCGCGGAAGATCGGGAAGCATGACGGCGCGCCGCTGTGAGGGCACGTTTCAGTCATCCAGTTAGACGGACCCCTCTGGTTAAATCCAGGGTAATAGAACGACGGACTAGCAACCCGTCTCGGGCTGAGAGTGGATTCATCGCTTTGCCGTCTCAGAGCACTGGAAGAAGTAACGTAGTCAAAAGGGATGAATCCCTCAAGAAGTCAGAAGCAAGAAATCGGCCATCTCTTTAGCATACGTGCGTCCACTGCTCGGGCACATTTCAACTACGGGGACGCCGTTCCGCGAGCATCGACTTGATGTTGTCAAACCGAGTGTTCATTCGTTCTTCAAGTACTGCGATGTCCTGCTTGATCTTGAACATAGTCGAAACGACCCAAACACCCATGGGAATTGCGGTGATCCCGAGAACAGCCAGAGAGACTTCAATAAGATTTCTGGCATTGTCATTCATGGGCTTGCCTGAATGGCCTCCAGGGCGGACATGCGATTTCGCCAAATCAGATCATCGTCGGGCGAATAGCAAACGAATCCGCCGGCGTGATCGAAGTCGAGCTTCAGATCTCCCTTGGAGTCGTGATGTCTGAGATAGGCAGGATTCAAAGTTGAACTGGGAACTACAATCCAGGGCTCGACTGTGACCTTTGGGAGACTCTGGTTCAATGAAGCACAAGCCCAAAGCGAAAGAGAAAAAAAAAGGATGATTCCTTGTTTTAAGGTCATATGTCCTCGAGATCAGAGACATCATTTCCCTGAGCGGGATCCTGAGCTTTTTGTTCTGCAGCTTCGTTCTTGGCCTGAGAATTAGCGAGCGCGGCAAGTCCTGAATGGGAAAACCATCCTATGATGAAGGTAATCAAGAACTTCAGGAATGCGAGCGCGGCTGCGGCAGTCATTTGCCGTCAACGTCTTTGGCGCCAACATCACGCAAAGCGGTAATAATTCCAGCAATAGTGCCGTTTCCATTTTTCAGGAAAAGAGAAATCAATTCTGCGAGCGTGAGCGTCGCTGTTCCGATCTGAGTCAAATGAGCGATGATCCATTGCATAAGCGTTCCTTTCGTTACAGACGTCCTAGGAATTGCGCGCGCTCCGATTTGCGCCTCTTGTAGAGCCCATCGTCAGGCTCACCCTTCACAAAGACCCAATGCATCATTTGATTGGCCGCCTCTGTAATATTTCCACGGTTGAGTTCGGCGAGAAGCTGAGAATCATGTAGCGCGCCGAGTCCTTCATTGTAGGCAAAGGACACAAGGGCATCCCATTCGTCATCACTCACCTGAATGGTCACCATGCACGCAATGGATTGTTCGATGGCCTCAATCGCTGAAATCAAATTCTGATCGGCCTGCGCTTGCGTCCAAATCGTTCCAGACGCGATTCCTGGCCCGGTTGAACCCCAACCAATAGTCCATATGCCCGCGTCGTCCTGATAGGCTTCCAGGCGGCAAGACTCGCGAGATTGGAGCATCTTGAGGCCCAGAGGAGAAAGTCTCATCGCTCATACCACCCCAGGGTTGCCTGGACGTCGGCGCTGGCGCTGACTTGTTGCGTAATGAGAAGAGACTGGCCGGAATCAAGAACAAGAAGCTCCGAATCCAGAACGACCGTTCCGTTCGTCCAAATCTCATCAATCAAGGTGCCTTTGGTCCCCACAGTGGGCGCTTTCGTCACCGTCATGGCGCTGGTATTGGCATTTGCCGGGCGCGCATTGACCGGAGTGATGGCGCTTCCGCTGCTGATGCTGGCTGATGCGGTGTAAAATTTGAACGTCGCCAACGCAGTCGAGGTATCACATCCCAGCTTAATGGACTGAATGAACGCCGCAATTGCGGTCGGAAGGGCATTGGCCGTCCCGTTTTGGATCAGAATCAGCGGTGTCTCAGTCATCGTGTTGCCGTTCACGAGACCCGTGGGCGCTTTATAGGCGTTCCCAAGATAAGCTTGCTTACCGTTGATATCGAGGATTGATTCGTCCGGAATCTGATTTCTGCTTGCAGGAGTGCTCATAGATTCAATATCCCCAATTCGACCATGATGAAGTCACGGCCCAGGTTCGGCTGCTCAATGCCGGCATCAGAAATGTGGTGCCAGGATAGTCCTATGGAGACTTTTCCTGTCGAATCGACCATCCCGATTCCGCCCTCCAGCGTGAACTGAAAATGGCCAGAGAGTTTGATGTTGTCCGGAGTCGTGAGATAGGAAGGCCCAAGTCCGATGTGAAGCTGAGGACCAACTTGAGATGTGGCTTTTACGCCAATCACTGAAGTAATCCATCCTGATGAGAGTCCATCTCCAGCGAGTGCGCCGAAATATCCTGCTTCCGGTTTAATGAAGAGATCTGGCCCTAGACCATAGCAGTATCCGATAGATCCCACTCGCTCAAATGGAATGCCGTTGCGATCAAGGATATTTTGACCGACTCCAGCTGAGATTAATAAATCGCCAGCGTATGCGAAGACCGCATTGGAAAGAAGGACTGTGATAATTGCGATGTATTTATAGACCATGGATAGCCCACGTGATCGGAGTAGAGCTGTTCTGATTGATACTCGTGGCGTCTGACGCGTTATCTGTCGCCAGCTGGATAATTAATGTAGCACTTCCTGTGGATGATACGCATTCTAGCCCGACCAAAGTAGATGGGCCGCCTTCGGCATTTCCTTGCGCTGTCATTGCTGTTCCAGCGTTAATTACAACCGAATTAGTTTTATCGTAAAGACGCGCAAAAATAGTGTGTCCGGATGTCGCATTTACTGCTGTAAGAGAGGTGCTGACCAAATAGCAACCAACATATGGAAAATTTACTGTAATAGCGGGAAGTTTGGTGCTTTCTGCCACAACGCTAGAAAAGCCCTGAGACTGAATTTGCGTCAGCGTATTGGACGTAGTTGCTACCGAAGGATTTGCATAGGTTGTTGATGTTGTGCTCCATCCGCCACCTGCTCCAACTTGAGATCCTAAATAATATGTCTGTGTGTTTGGGGCCTGGTAAGTTGGCGCATTCCCACTTCCATTGCTAGTCAGAACCTGTCCAGCATTACCTACTGTAGTACTGGAAAGCGTACTGGAACTTGCCGCATAAACGGCTCCATTCGTATTAAGTCCAGATGGAGTGTAGCCGGTTGCTCCGGTAGCGCCAGTGGCTCCGGTAGCGCCTGTTGCGCCAGTTAAACCAGTAGATCCATTTGTGCCATTTGTACCGTTTGTTCCTGATGCGCCAGTTGCTCCAGTCGAACCAGCGCCAGTAATTCCAGTTGCACCGGTTGCACCCGTATATCCGCTCGCACCGGTAGAGCCTCCACCAGGTCCGGTTGGGCCAGGAGACCCACTTGCGCCTGTAGCGCCAGTAACCGATGATCCGCTAGGGCCGGTCGCCCCAGTCAAACCTGTTGGCCCAGTGACGCCGCCGCCACCGCCGCTCAAAAGAATCCATGACGATCCGGTCCAGACGTAGGCTGCAAAATCGGTCGTTTCAATTCGAGCATCACCCGTCGCATTGCCAGAGGATGGAAGCGCACCAACGCTGGAAACCGGAGCTTGCCAATGGATGTCGCCAAAGGGTGCATATCCATTCGTATAGGCTTGCGCCGAAAGAGACGAGAGCAGAAGTGAAATCGCCGCAAGAATTCTAGCCACGCGTTTTCCCTATGAAGGAGCCGGAAAGAACGCCCGAACCGCTAGAGTTTGTATAGGTCAATCGAATAAAAGCGGTGCATGCGGCATACACCGGGATGTAGGTGCTTCCGGAGCTTCCTGCCGGATTGCCGCTGACAGAGGCGCCTAGGTTATTCCATGTGCCAGCATTGAGCGGAGTGCCTCCATTCGGATTCGGCATGTAATCGAGCGAAACCTCAACAATGAATGTTCCGGAAGGATTGTTGGACCAGGCTGGAGCAAAAGCACCGCCTTCGAGGGAGCGCATGTCAAACACTTGGGAATGAATGGTGTTCGTACTGGCCATTGCGCCGGTAGGAACGATTGGAGTTGGCCCAAGTACGCGATAGCTCGACATAGACGTTCCTTCTCACCTACGGATAAATGTCCAAGGATTACTCATTGAGTCGTCCCTCTTGACGAGCCTGGGACGGAGTTGCATAAAGACGATTTGTTTTTTCCTGAAGTTTTGCGGTCGATTGCGAAACTTTGCGCGGCTTACCTTGGGGCGCAGGAGGCGGACCGGAGGGACCATTGAGCATAGCAATATTGGCCATCACCGGCTGAGTAGCAAGCGAGGTCAACGGAACGCCCATCAAAAGAGATAGGCTTTGAAGTCGTGGATAGGGGATATGAACGCCATTCGTTTTTGCTTCAGCAATTTCATTAGTGAGCTGATGCGTGAATTTCGCCAGAAGCTGCGGATAGAGCACCTTCAGAGTGCCCACATCCTGCGCCTGGAGCGTCCCATTGCGCGCGTATTTCAGCGCCAAAAGGGGTTGCTGCGCAATGTCGAGCTGACGGTCAAAAACAGCCTGTTTGTATTTGCTGACGGGCTGGGGATGATCAAGAGGCCGCGGCTGGGGTTGTTTGGGCTCGAGTGAGTCAAAGTAGGTTTTTGCACTCGCAGCTAGCGTTGCCGCAGCGGTCGCATGGCTGGGAAGCATCGGAGTCAAATTTTGCCCGACATTCGACGCTTGCTCGGGGTCATTCAAAGACTCAAGAGAGCTTTCGAGATTTTTACGGGATTGTGCAGTGGGGAGAAGGTCTTTTGGAATGATTTCAGCAGCCCCGCGAAGGACAGCCGCGGTCGCATCGCTGACGAGCTTGTCGCCGCGCATGACAGAAATCGTGTAGTTGAGTGCGCCCTTAAAGCCCGCCCCGTGAGTTGCGGTCTCAAGAAGAGGCTGCGCAAGCGAAGTCAGAGCGGGAGCGAGTAGCTTTTCACCGATTGCCGCCCCGAAAACAGGATGTCCAACGACAGAGCCAAGACCGCCTCCAATGCTTGCACCAGCAGCGTTTCCGGCGAGAGAGGCCAGTCCCTTATCGTAGAGCCAATTGCCAAGCGTTGTTCCGGGTGAGGACCGGCCAAGCGTATGACTCAGTGCTGGCGTTGGCGTAAGTCTTACCGGAGCTTCGAGCCCAGCGTCTGAATAGACCTGATTGATGGTATCGGCTAGGTTATCCGTCGCTTTGACGTATTGGCTGATGAAATCGCTCTTGAGGCCGGCAGTTCCTTTCAGTGATTGTTTAACAAGCGTGTTTACCTTTGTCGGATCGGCAATGCGCATTCCTTCAGTGGCCGATTTCTGAGTAAACTTCGAAAGAGCATCTTTTTCAGCATCGATGGATGCTTTGATGGCGGCATTTGTCCGCAACTGTACTTGAGCGGCTTCTCCCCAAACTTCGGGATTTTCTAATGCGGCCTTATAGGTGTGTCCAAGATCTTTTGCCGCAGAAATAAATGGTCTATCAGATATGGGCGGCGGAGCAATCCGACTGAACTCACTCCATTCATGAAGCTGTTTTTTGAATGAATTCATCGCATCGAAAACTTGCTGCGGCGATGCTGGCGTATATTTCGGCGAAAGATCATATGGGTTGTATCCGGCAGCGTTCGCCCTGGCGATATTCTCCGCCTGTGCTTGCTGCTCGGCCTCGGAAATTTGCGCTAGTCGCTGAGGGGTCGGTTTGGGCGCAGTGAGAACAGTCTCTGGAATCTGCTCGAAATTGGGTATAGCCGGAGTAAATCCTTGCGGTAGTCCTAACGGCTCGCCTTGGGCGATTTGAGCCTTGAAGATGTTGAGACGATCTTGAAGCTTGCGAGCTAGCGGATCATCGCCAAGTGCATCGATCTTCTTTTGTGTTTCCTCTGCTAACGACTGGGCTTGTTCTCCGATCTTAGAGATGTTTTCTTCTGTTGCATCTGGAAGTGCGCGAGAAATGCTTTCGGTCTTGATGTTTCCGAGCTGTCGCCTTAATGCATCAACCTCAGAAAGCCGCGTGTTGAGTTCATCGGTGATCGCGCCAGGAACATCGCCGCCATTCGGGAGATTCTGCCGAAACTCATATTGTGCTTTCGCGTCGTCCAGGATCTTCGGAGCGCCGATCTTTTCCATAGACGCTTTCCAAAGGGGGCTCACCGCGCCGATTGCAGCGCCGCCTAAGCCCCCCAGTATCCCCGACAGACCCACATTGACGGCGGCGGTTCCAAGAGATTGGCCCGGATCATTGCGGATCATCTTTGCTGTTTCGTCCGAAGCTTGAAGGGCAGCCATTTCAGCGCCCGTTTTGATACCTTGTGTTGCGATGCGGCTAAGGAGACTTGCTTCGCCCAGACCGGCACTTTTTGCCGCCACTTCGCCAATGCCCGCAACGATAGGCGCTTCACCGACGCCGGTTAAGGCGCTAGCACCAAAGCCGGCCGCCTCCCCAATTCCATGCGTCCAAGGGTTGTATTGCTCGCGCGCGCGAATCGCTTCAGGCGTCGTGAGCCCAGAGGCGAGCTCTGCGGCCGTCGCAATTGGCTTGCTGACAACGCCTTGCGCCAAGCCTTCGAGTCCAGCCAGCGTTTGCTGACTCGCAGTGCCATATTTCTCAGATTCGAGTTGAAAGCCGGGCGGTAGCGGCGGCGCGCCGCTGTCGGAGTTGTCTTCCGAATCCGCTACAGGCGCGGCTGGAGGGGGACTTTGAACGATCTGAAAGCCCTCTGGAAGCGGCGGAATGGTCTCATCCGCCATAGGGCACCCATCTACCGCCCTGGAGCTGAAGCTTGCGGCCGCCCGGGCCTACGGCGATCGCGCCTTCTTGAACGCCACCGCCGCCGATCGGAGCCATATGCGCCCTCGGAACGGTTATCCCAAGGCCATTCAGCACTGGAGTATTTTTCATGGTATCCATAAGAGCATCTGTGCGCTGGCCCTTCTTTTGGCGCGTTGCTCCGGATTCAAATCCTCCAGGCATAATTGCGTTCATCTGTTGTTTGGCTTCATCGAAATTAAAACGTCCTTCGCCCAGTTTGGCGAGACGTCCAGAAAAAGTGTTGATTGCTGAATCACGATCAGCGGGGCTGAGCTTGCCCGCTAAAAATTGATTGTTGAGATCATCGAAGCTGTTGTGGAGATCCGCGCGGAGTTTTTCTATTTCCTGAGCCGATTCGAGTTCCTTATTCCCCTGGGCGTATTGCTCAGGGGTGATCATTCCCGCAGCCTGGTAAAGCCTAAGGCGCGTCGCCGGATCGCTGGCGCCGCCATTTTGCAGCTGCTGAAGCACCGAGGCGCGCATGGCGTTTTGCTGCAGAAGTCCATTGCTCTGCGCAGCCAATTGGAAATGAGCGTTCTGAGCATTGATCTTGGCTTGCTGGGTGCCCTGCTGAGCAGCAGCGAGCTGGATTTCATGATCCAGCATGTCGTTCATGTTGATCTTGGTCTGATTGTCTCCAATGATCTGATCGCCATAAAGATCCCGATTGGCGGCAATCAGATTGCGCTGTTTATCGGAATTGAGTTTTTGCGCTTCGATGTTCTGATCGATCCGTTTTTGAAGCATTTGAAGAGCCGCGTTGTTGCCCGTTCGAGCGCTGGCAAATCCACCCAAAAGAAGCCCAATTCCAGTCGCTATCTTTGAGCCTGTTCCCATCTCATTCAGATAAGATTTCGGATCGATATGGCCATTCGCATAGTCGTTGATCGCGTCCTGGCGGTGCTGCATGAGCTGTTGAAGATTTGACTGCGATTGTTGATTGAACGCTTCGCGATCCTTCAAATATTGATTCTGGGCCTGTTCGGCAGCTTGCGCTTTCGCGACATCGACTTGCTGTTGCTGTCCGATCGCATTCTGAGCGCCAGAGTAATATTTCGATAGATCGCCCATGAAATTGTCCGCACCAGGAACGTGAGGCTGTGCAGAAGATGGCGGCTGTGCAGGAATAGACGGCTGGGCTTGTGATGGCGGCTGTGCAGGAAGGCCAGCAGGAGCACCGCGATCGGCAGCATTCGCTGATCCCAGTATGCCCTGTGAAAAATCGCGAATAGTCGGACCGACAGCATTCGCAATGCCCTTCATAAAATTAATGGGCGGGATTCCGGCGTCGTGAATCATCGATCCAATTTGCTGAGCTGTCGATGGCTCGGGAAGCGCTTCCGGCGCATGCCATTCTTCTGGGTCGCCCCCATCGGCCATCATATGGGGCTTTGGCTTAGGGCTGCCAGGATAGCCAATCATGGTTCCCAGCGTTTCGCCGTCGGTGTCACCGCCATCGGCTTTATGAATGGGAAGTGATTCGAGCTGCTTGCGATGAAGCGCGGAAACGCTTTTGTGCGCAATGATCATTTGGTGACCATCCGGATGCATGAACGTGCTCGAATGTTCATCTCCGGCGATTTTCTTCATCTTGGAGATATTGAGTGGGAGCGGCTTCACGCGGCGCGTCCCATCTTTCGCTTCATGAGCGTTGCGTGGACAAATCGGGCCGCCATCTCTGGAGCCATGGGATGCATGGTGATCGAGCGAGGAATAACGATCTCGCCTTCACTCAATAGAGCTGGCACTTTGTCGTTTGCGTAGGAGTTATCTTTGACCTTGGCCTTTTGGCTTTTGTTCTCGGCCTTGACTGGACCTCCCTTCGCATCCAGTTGCATATTGCCTTTGCGATAGATGGATCCTCCGCGAGCTTTCATGTCTGGCATCGGCGGCACCGGGCCGGTATTTCCGAGATTCAGTGCGCCTGGCATAGGCTGGGCTGCCGCTGGAGCGGGCTGCGTCGGGCTTGTAGGCTTAGATTTCAGCCACTGAGCGAGATGAGAAACGGGGTTTTGCTGAGGCTGCTGTCCAGGTTGTTGCGGCTGGCGTCCTTGCGCAAAGCCTTGCCCGAATGCAGCTATTGCCGGCAGAAATCCGGTTTTCGGAGCACTTGCCGGAGCCGCTGCGTCGCCCCCGTCGGCCATGAGTGACGAGGGATAAGGGATGGGAATGTCGACGTCGCCGCCGTCGGCTGCAGCTAAGAGTGGAAGCGCAGATGCAGCTCCACTAATTAATCCAGAGATCGCATTGGCTTGGTTCTGAGCATTATTCTGCGCGATCTGAGCTTGAATGGCGTTGTTCGCGGTTTGCCCCTGTGCTGCCGTTCCGAAAAGGCCCTGATTCTCTCCTGCAATCTGCGCCTGTTGACCTGCGAGCTGCTGTTGTGCGGCGAGCTGTTGCTGAGCTTGAAGTGTGGCAGCCTGTCCGGCTGCAGCTTGCTTCGCTTGTGCGCCTTGTTCAGTCGCGAGCCTAGTTGCCAAAGCAGGATTGATGCCCTTCTGAGAGGCAATCGCACCGGCCTGTTGCTGGCCAATCTGGTTGGCGTTCTGCATGAATTGAGATTGAGCTGGATTAGGACCGGCGCCCTGGGACTCGGCTTGCAGCTGACTGGCGAGGTTTTGCTGTTGGCCCTGCTCAGAAAACGCATTCCCCACGGCCTGGTTGCCGATATTCGTATAGTTGGGTCCGGTGGGTTGAAAGTTCGTCTGGCCAGTCAGCGCATTCCAGACCGATCCCCCCGAATCAAAGGCCCTTAAACTATGTTTATGCAAAGCTAGGATAAATTTAGCTTTTTCGGCATGATCCATTGGGAGTCCTTCTCATACGGACGAATGTCCAAAATCACCCATAATATTGCGCCGCTGGAATCTTGTTGAAGCCACGCTTCAGGCCGCATCTGAAAGAAATGCCAGACAGACTGAGCCCCTCTCCGTAGTTGGCAGATTGACTTTCGGTCAGCGTGACTTGCATCGCCATGCATCGTTCTTGTTTCGGATTGATGCGGTATTGGTAAGGAATGATGCTCGATCCGACTACGATGGGGTCACTTTGAACGACCGTAGAATTGAAATCGTAAGCCACGCCGACAGTGAGGGTGTGCGGAGATTTGTACTCGCCCAAGATGTAGAATTCCCAAACACGCTGGAATCCCTGAAGGTCGGCGAATTTGAGCCAAGATGTCGTGAGTCCGATCAAGACCGGAGATCCATTGTCCGTGTAGGTTCCAGGCGTTTCTTCGTAGAGGCCACCGCCCGAGTTCAAGTAGGTATAAACTCCATCGAAAATGGTCGCATCTGCGGCCGAGATATTCGTAAAGACACTCCACTGACCGACATAGAAGTCGTAAACGAGCGCTGTCCCATTGGAGATCGTGAATCGAACGGTCGTCGTCCCAGGAATCAAAAGTGCTGAAGTGATGGTGTAAGAGTTGTAAGCCTCGACATCCGCACCTACGTATTGAACGGCCAAGGACCGATCCAAAAGGTAGATTCCGTTGACGCCCTTGAACATGATTCCGCCAGGAGTGAGCACGACAGAGCGGGGATCCGTGACGCCAGCATTCGTAGGAATGCGCTGCGGAGTGCTGAAATCATTATTCTGCCCGTTTTGAGACGGACCACTTCCCACCATGAAATAAATGCCGTTTTGTTTGAAAAAAATGCATTTATCGTCCATTTGTGCGCCAGCGACAACTCCGCCGCCTTGCTCATCGAGTTGAAATGGGAAGGTGTCATTGAATTCAACAGGAACATTGGGCTGAATCTGTTGAGATGGCCAAATGACCAGCGGATTTTCTTCCGTCACGGCCATGATCCGACCCTGGTAGTTCCAAACCGCAGAGACCGGGGGAAGACAGATATTTTCTATTACACCCCCGGTCGTGTAAAGCTGCTCATTTCCGCTCAATATCGCATCGGGAACGCTATCGATGATCGAAACGGTGTCCGTCGTCGTGCTGTTGAACGTTGGAGACGTGATGGACGTAACCTTAAAAAAGGTTGTGCCATTGCCAAGCGTTCGCCAGAGGGAAATGACGACGTTGGGCTTTGCGGTGAGTCGCAGTGTCGGGATGACCACCGTCACTTTGTTGGTGTCCGTCGTCGAAATGCTTTCTGTTCCAGTGGTTGTGGCGGGCTGGCTCAAAATGTAACTGCCACCGCCAAGAACGTCCGCAATGTATGTCCCGCTTGTGATTCCGGTCCCACTAATGACCTGTCCTAGGAGAAATCCAGAACCAGCGGAAGTAATCTTGGTTGATCCCGATGTTAAACTTGCATTGTGAGTGGTTGCGCTCCCTTCGCCAACGGTCGCAGTCAAGGGCTGGGATGGCGCGCTGTAATTAATCTGTCCTTGGGCATCCATCCATTCGTAAACGGCGACCCACTGATATGAAACGCTGGTGTTCGTTCCAGGACCCATGCTGCCGGCGGATGTGGCCGTCGTCTGTGTCAGATTCTCTGGGTATTTCAGAAAACCCTGCTCTACTGTTGAAACACCATCATAGATTCGCGGCAAAGCACCAGAGAACAGAAGATTATTGGCGCCAAGACAATGAATCGCGGGATCGCCCAGAGTAAAGATGGCGGCATTGATTCCAGCCTGGGATTGCACCTGGCCGCCCACCGTAGTGAGCTGATCCACAACCAAATAGGGGAATTGGATATTGCCTGTTGCAGTGCTGGTCGGAGTGACGAGCGATAACGGAAATCCTTGGAGCTGCGCCAAGGTCCCTGCACCAGGAAGCGTATTGATAAAGGCGCCCATTCCGAAGTATGCGTTGCCATTGGCAAGCTGTCCCAGGATCTGGCCGGATGTTGTGATCAGAACATAGGAGCTTTGCAGCGCCGATTGATAGGTGCCTACTAAGCAGATTTCACTATTGAACGAAAATGGCCTACTCGCGAGAATCAGCGAGCGAATGATGGTCGTGACAGAGCCAACCGTTCCGCCGCTCGTTCCTGTGTTTGTATTGATGTAGCCGCCTGCCTGGTCCGAGTAACTGATTCCTCCAGACGTATTGGTAATGACTTCAGTGGGACCATAATAGAACGTGCCGGTGGTTCCATTAACCGAGCATGTAACGACGCCTGAATCTGCATCGGCTATGGAAATGGTTGAGTCTAGAGTAGTGAGACCAAGAACAGAGCTAAGCGAATTGCTCCAGATTTCATACTTCACGTCACTATTTGTTCCTGAACCCTGAATGAAGCCCGCCACCCAAAGATTATTCGATCCATCGGTTGTAATGAATGGAGTGGTGTAGTTTCCAGACAGCGTCGTCCCCGTGTGATTCGTAAAGCTCGTGTCGATGTAGTTGAGTTGAGACGATGTGAAATCGACGGCGGCCGAGTAGAACAGTTTGGACCCAGAAACGATGCAATCGAATCCAAGAACATTCGTTAAAAGATTGGTTCCGATTTTTGTGATGCTCGAAGGCGCAGAAATGGGGATGTGAAAGCCAAGCAGAGTGCCTGGACCGTTCGACCAGGAGCCGTTCGAAATGAGGATGAGAAAGGATCCGTTGAAAACGACGACTTTACTGATCTGAATTCCAGTGTCATTGAGAACGGGCTGGTAAATGATGCTTCCCGTCGCCGTGTCCTGGACAATGATGAGCACATTGGATGCGCTCGATCCCACATAACAGGAAAGGCCAGAACTTGGGTCATAAGCCCAATCGCACTGAGTAATGGGGTTGGAGTTCTTGTAAATGCTCTGTGTCGCAACATCGCAAGCGACGCACGCGCCTTGATTGTAGGGCGCGCTTTCTTCGCCGGACCAGCTATAGAGGCTCTGTCCATCGGTTGCCACGAGCTGATTTTTGAACGCGGACAGCGCATTTCCTCCGGAGAGAGAGGATGACAGAAGATCATAGCCATTGCGCTTGCGCAGTTCTTTGGGATTGGCGAATGTGGCATTCTGAAGGACGAGAAGCTTTCCAGGAAGGACCTGCTTGGGGTCGGTCTTTGTGTCGATGCCCTGCGCGAATGGGAAGTTAAGTTCCTGCGGAACAAGATAAGGCGCCGCCATCAGAACACCCAGAGATCGACGGTGACAGCTCCTGCGGCCACGAGTTGAAGCGTCTGAGAAGGCGTCTTATTGGTATCCTGCGTGTCGTAAATATTTTGATAGGAGCCATGCCAGCGCGTGACTAACCATCCGATCAGATTTCGTCCCAGCGTCGTGTTGACGGAATTGGCGCCAGAAGCCAGCGCGACATTCTGCAAAAGAAGCCCGTTCAAAAGTTGGTTGTTAAGCGCAGTATTGAGCGGCGGGATGATGTTGCTCTGAAGCTGATTAATATTCCGGTCTGAAGTCTGGACCCGCGGAACGGAGTTCATTTGGCACCTTGACTACTAATGGCGCGTTGGATACATGACCGGGCATGCCCAAACCCTCTGCGGATTATTTTTGGAAGAGAGTCAAAAAAACGAAAACGTGCTGGATTTGGCTCGGAAATCTTGATCCCAAGGGATATGGACGAGTTTGCTGGGATATTCGGCGCAGACCCATAAGAATCCGAAAAACCACCGGCGCGCATCGATTTGCGTACGAACTGACGCATGGATGGATTGATCCATCGCTTCATTGCTGCCATCGCTGCGATAATCCGCAATGTGTGCGACCTTCCCATATGTTTCTGGGCACTCAGGCCGACAATCATGCCGACATGGTGCGCAAGGGCAGAAATGCGCGAGGCGATAAGGTGGCGAGCCCTGGCGAGCGGAATCCATCGGCCAAATTGACTTGGAAACTTGTGAGAAAGATACGCAAGCGCCATAAACGCGGCGACATATCCCAAATTAAATTGGCGCAACGATTCAAAATGTCTCAACAGATGATTTCCAATATTGTGCGCGGAACCCATTGGAAATAACGCAATGAGCCATCCCGCTTGACCGTGCCCCGTCCCACCGAAGCCTCCGCCATCGTAAAAGCCAGTGTTGGTTCTCGTATCGGAAATGGTATTCGGAATGCTTTGATCCCGATTGGCAGCTGTCGACTCGATACGCTCTAGGATTGCGGCCTTGTCTTGTTTGAGTTGCATGACAAGCTCATAGTCTTCGCGCTTGGTAGCCGCTTTGATAGCAGCATCGATGATCACGTATTCATCCCAGCCAGAGATGCTGAAGCTCAGCATGTCGGCGTCCTGTAAAAGCATCGTCATGATCGGCACATACCAGACCTGAATAAACTGGCCTGCCGATGGATTGGGGATGAAATAGAGGCTATTTCCCATCTGGCGATAGGACAGATTGAAAACGCCTAGCGCATTGGCCTGGAGCTGTGGATAAATGAATTTGTTACGATCAATCCAGTTGTAGCGCGGGAGTGTGACCCAGGCATTGTTGCCGACAGCAACGCCGCAATCAATGCCCAGGAGCTTGTAGACGGCAGGCGGCGTGACTCCATTCACTGCGAAGGCGGCAGATCCATCTGGAAGGGGATAATTCTTCACTCCCGTCGTGGAAATCGTGTAGGGACTGGCTAGGACGTAGTTTTCGCCGTCTTTGCGAGTCAGAATGTCAAAGAGTTCGAATTGGCTCTTGTTGAGATTGATGTTCCATTCGTCCAGGGTCAGGAAATTCGAATTCAGCTGATCGCATTTGAGCTGCGCCTGATATCGCATCATCCCGAGATTGATTTGGCCAGGAAGGCAAGGAACGATCGAGGCCGGGTAACTCGGCGTGTAAGCAGAGTCGCCAGAACCGTTTGATGCTGCGACTTGGTAATAATAAGCTGTCCCGACCGTTCCTGTAGTATCGAGATACTGATTCAGCGCAGGCGTCGCTAAGGCCGAGAAATTCACGCCATCGGTGGATCGCTGAACCTTGTAGCTTGTGGCTCCTGAAATAATGGGCCAGGAAATGAGATTGTTCCCGTTTCCTGTCTGAAGGATGACTGTATTCGCTGTTGGCGCGCTTGGAGCCGGCATTCAATCCCTTCTCAAATGCGGGGCCGAGCCGAGATGAGCCCTTGAAAGCCCGGCCCCGCGCGGTGTCGTAGACTATTCGCCTGCGACGATGACGCTCGACTGGTCCAAATAGAACGCAAGGCTGATCACAGTATTATCGGCCGGCGCAGTTACCGCATTGGCCGAGTTTGACGGCGTGCCCACGTTGTAGGCATAGCTGAAACACGCCAGCGTGATGAATCCGCCGACATTGGGGCTTCCGCCGACCGGAATCGGGCCGATGCTCTTGTTCGGGTCGCCGACGACTTCGATATGATCGCAGCCCGAACCCGATGCCTTAATCACCTGCACATGGCCAGTGCCAGTTCCTGCGCCGGTCGCAATTGCGATGAAGGCAACGCCGGCCGCTGGCGTAACACCAGGAGGGACGCCGACAGCAAGCCAGTCGGCTGCGGTCGAAGTGCCGAGCGAAGTAATGACATAGGCACCGCCCACCACAAGCGCAGCATCCGAAGCGTCAATATTGACATTGGATCCGCTGAGAGGACTTGCGAAGCCCGAAAATCCGCCATAATAACGCTGAAAATTGTCAGCGAGCTGAACCAGGATATATCCAGCGGCGGGATTGGGGTTTAAAAGACCATTCGGACCTTTGCCCGGAGTCTGGTTCGTATTCATGAAGACGTTAGTCACGCCCTGGCCCTTAAGAGAGCGAATTCCAAGACCATTGCCATTCGTATGATCGACGATGAAATTGCAATCGACAATGATCGGACGGACATGCGGACAGTACATATGCCCGCGATTGATCCAAGTTGTTGACATGATGCATCCTTCGGCACCGCGTATAAACCCAGGGAGTTAGTGCCCTACTCACAGGGGCTGTGAAAGGATGAGCCCTTTGCTAATACGGATAAATGTCCAGAAACTCGCGCGGGGATGATTTGAACATCCGTCCTCCAGAGATTGGCCGTAAACCTGGCGCTCTGCCGCTGAGCTACCGCGCGAAATACGACGCGGGGCCTAGACCGAAGTCTAAGCCCCGCTTGTGGAGAGACCGATTACTGAGCCAAGCTCACGTAACAGTTGGCGATCGGACCATTGCAGGTCAGATTGCCGTAGTAGCCGATACGGATTTCAACCGCGTCTGCCGTTCCGACACGCAGACCCTGGTTGGAGTCGTACGAACCATAGACTAGGATCTTCGGAGCGCGGCCGAGAGTCCTGAGCTTCCAGGTCTTCATGGTGATCAGATAGGCCGTCTGTGCCGGGCAGTTACGATCCGGAAGGACCGTGATCTTGCCGTAAGCCGTGATGACCTGAATGCCTTCGAAGCTGATGTCGATCTCATCATGCTTGACGTCCACATATTGCACGCGGGAGCCAAGGGTTTTGATGAGAGCAGCATAGCTCGTGAAGTTCATGAAGCAATAATCAGGATAGCCAGCAGCCGTCCTAACCTGTGCAACCTGAGCCGCAGCGTCGATCAGAGCTTCCTCAATCGTCTCATTGGAACCGTTGAAGCGGTTTCCGGCGAGAGAGGTCGGAGCAACGGAGCGATTCTGTCCAAAGAACATATCGCCGCTGCCCGGAGCCGTCGCAGGAATCCATGCGCCAAAGCCAGCAAGCTTCAGCATCAGCGAAGACGCCAGACCGCCCGAAGCGAAGTTCACGTCGCCCTGGACGGCGAGATACGGAAACGACGTGCTCCAGCCGGAAGGCAAGCCGCCGGATCCGCCCTGAGACGTCGAAACAGTGACCGTTCCAGCCGAAGGATCCACCGCAATGACATAGGCCACGTTCGCGCCAGTGGACTGCGTTGCGGTTGTGCCGCTCACCGAATAGCTTACAAGCGACATGCCAGGCCAAAACTGAACGGCCTGAGCAGCGTTGTCCAGAACGATGACGCCGGTGCCGGAGGTCTGCGTTCCGTTACCAAGGCCCGACGTTCCGCGGGAGCCAGATCCGTCATTGAACAGATCGTGCGCCAGGTCCATCGTGATGTTCATGATGCCCGAGTTGACGTTCATCGTGGCGCCGTCCATGAAGGCCGACACGTTCGTACGCGTGGCTTCCATGAAACGGTTATCAATCGTCACCAGCTGGTAGTTAGAAATCGTGGTGACGTAGAATTCGCCAAGCGACGGCGCAGTCTGATTGCTCTGCGCAGTGGCAAACGTCGCCGAACGGCCCTGGGGCGGGGCGTAGAGCACCGGGACCGGGAAGCTTTTGCCGCCCATGCCATCGGCCGACTCGTCTTTGGGAAGGAGAGCAAGTGCGGGGTTGCCGACGTAAACCAGGTCTTTCATCACCCAGCTATCATCGGTGTACAGTTCTTTGAGAACTTGTACGTTATCCGCACTGTTTGAATATTGAGGCGTTGTGAAGGACACGACTATCGTCTTTCTTCCGAGCTGGCCCCATGGCCCTCACCCGGAAGAAAGAGACGTTCGTCTTTTACCTCGAGGCGCGAGCGATCGATTGTGCGATCCGCTCCTTCATGCTCAGATGTTGGAACTGGCCGTAAGTCCTCTGCGTTGGCGAGGCTGCGACCTGTTCGGTGAGTGTTTTTGGTGCCGCTGCTGTTTTGGGCGGCGGAAGTGTCTTCTGGGATTGAGCAGCCGGCGCTTCGGCGGGTTCCAATTCTTTCAGGTGTTCGGCAATGGCCTTGGCTTTTTCGCGGAAAACCTCTTCCACTTCTTTTGCGGCCTGCGCCACGGTCAAAACCTGATCGGGATCATCTTTCCAGGTGTCCACGATGTGCTGGACGACGTCATCCTGAAGGTTTTCCTTCAAAATGAAGTGAAACGCCTTGGGGTCCGATGCTACAAGCGCGTCGGTTTCGGCCTTGTATTGTTTCAACGTGGCCTCAAACTGCTTGTTGACGTTTTCTTCCTGGGATTTCTTAAGATTTTCGACTTCGGATGTGAGTCGCTCGATTCGCTCCGCATTCGGGTCAGCTCCTTGCGCCTGAGCCAACATCAGCTGCGAGAGCTCGTCGTAATTCGTTCCGAGTTCCGCCAGGGCTTCAGCTGCGTTTTGTTTGAGCTTGTCCTTAAAGGCAGACTTCGGCACGAAATCCGCTTTGCTTGCCTCGAAGGCGGCCTCTTTCTCGCGTTGCGCTTGAATCTCCGCTTGGAGCTTCTGTTGTTTGCGAGCTAAGGCCGACAACTGGGGCGAAAGTGTCACTGCTGGCGGACGCGTCTCTTCTCCTACGGATGATTGTCCAGTTTTGGGTGGGGCGGCCTGGGGCTGTGGAGCGGTCTTTGGGCTTGGATTGATCCCGGTGGAGACCTTTACGGTTGTGCGCTGAGGGATCGAGTCGTCCGATCCTCCAATAGTTGGGCGTCCTTGCGGAGTAATGGTCGGCATGGAATGATTCCTTTCTGGGAATGGTTAGGCTGCTTGTGAAACTGCACTCATGGGGGCCTGTGGGGGGACCGGCGCAGGGAGGGCATTCGGATTCGTTCCTGGTGCTCCCGCCTGCGCCGGCATGGGTTGTGGGGGCGGGGTCGCTTGTTGCTTCAAGGTGGCGATCTGCGTGATAAAGGCGTGGATCTTTTGAAGTCTCGAGTCTTCGAGCTTGGCAATCGTGTAGCGATTGACATATTGCACCGCGATCTTGGTAGCGAGATCGGTCGGATCGAGGAGAAATTCATCGGCGACGGGATCGGTCCCATTTTCAACGATGTCATCCAGAATCGATTTGATGCGATCCCGAAGAGCATTGGCGAGCTTATCGCTCTCATTGAGATCGGGAAGCGACTGGAGCGAGCGGAATTCTTCGAGTGTGATTTCTCCGGAGGCCAACATCTCGGAGAGCTGTGCATAGCGCCCAGCCGGGTCGCGTGGCAACATCGACTCATCGAAGCATTGAATGATGTAGGAATCTTTCAGGATCGCAGCTTTCGGTAAATCCACTTCGCGTGTGCCATCTTTGTTCGGGAAAACCGTCGTGTACTCGCCAGTCTCCTCGGCAATGTCTCTGGCCTCGTCGATCATAAGATAGGCCAGGTCGATGTACTGCTGAGAATAGCGATCTTCCAGAGAGGCAAAGCGCATGTCTTGGTTGTCGAGATAAACGCGCTGTGCTTCGCCAGAGTTCAGTCCCGCAGGCTTAATGGAGCCAGCAGAGAGCTCGGAGATGCCAGAGATTTGATAGGCGAACTGAATCAGTCGCATCAAATGCTCATACATCTCCTGGGGCATGCACGGAGCGACTTCATAGATGGGCTTTGTGCCGCGGTATTTAACGATCGTGCCGACGTTGTTGTTGAGGCTTGTCTCGAGCACTTTGGAAAGTTCATCGATGAACACCCTGGGAACACCCACGAGGTTCATGGCTTCAGCAATCGTGCGAAGGATCGTATCGATCCCAAGCTGAGTGCCCATGAGCATTTCGGCTAGGCCCTGGCTGAAATAGCCCACCGAATGCGGATTGTAGGCCATTTTGACGAAAGGGAAGTTATCCTTGTCCCATTTCTCGTCCAAGATCACGCCGGCGGAACAAACGATGACATGACGCCCATCGTCGGTATTTGCGCCAGAGCGTTTATGCCAAGACTCCACCAGAATGATCTGATCAGTAATGGTTTCTGCGCTTTCTCCGGAGCCGTCGACATAAGCCCTAGACGCCTTGTCGATATCCAAACGCGCCTTTGGCCACATGGCGGATACTACATCTCGGTCCGACAGCATGAACTCATGGAGCTGGCGCGGGTCTCCATACCAGGAATCGTCTTTATCCGCGTAAAGCTCGGTAGTGAGCCGTTTGGCCAGCTCGACCTTGTTGTCTTTGCGATAGACCTTGAGAAAGCCATCTCCAAAGATGCAGGAGTCGCGCAGATTCATTCGACCTTTGTCGTAGGCTTTCACGCGATAGAATTCGCCCATCAGAAATTGATTGAGTTGCTTAGCTAAGTTCTGTTCTTTGTAATAGCCGGCATCGGTCAGAAACACCGGGCGTGGCTTATTCTGCGTCATCCGCGAAACGAGTGTGTCGATGCAGCTCTGGGTGACGTTCATCGTAGGGCGGCGCACAGGAAGCTGATTCGACGTGTCGAGGATCTTGGAATTGAGCGCGTAATTCATCAGTCCTTTGCCAGAATAGATCCGGCTAAAGATTGAGGCGCCCTTCACGCGGTATTGCTGGGTCTTTTGGAGATAGTTCGCTGTCGCGATCGTTTGGAAGCAAAGATCCTTATCGTTCTGCGCCTTCCACCAGGAATAGGAGCCCGAAGGAAGCTTCTGATCTTCCTTCGTCTTGGCGATGATGGTCTGGCGTTCAACTCCGCGCCCGGGCTTTTTCTCTTTGGGCGTAACCTTTGGCATTAGTGCGCCTCGGTGTCATTGGCATGAATCCATGCGTTGATCTCATCCAGCGTTGGCGGCGGCGGCGGGGCAGGAATCGTCTTGATGCCATCGGCAGAGTGAGCCACTGGAGCGGCTTTCGGTGCGGCTTTCTTCGGCACAAAATCCGCGCGAAATGTCACCTCCATGTCTGCGACTTTCAGCGAATGAATTCCGCGCTTTTGCGCCCAAGCAATCAATGCTTTGGCTTCCTTGAGATCCATCTCAGCCTTTCATCATGCCCATTTTCTTGCGAAGCTTGGCCTTGCGGTTCTCGACAGGACCATCTTCGGGTTGATTGATCTGCTTGGGATCGGGCGCCTCATCTAGGTGCGGTTGAGCAGCAGTCTGTTCTTTCTCAAGCTGTTCAAGAGACGGCTCTTCGTCGCGCACTGGCGGCTCGTTTTCACTCAAGCGTTCACCTGGCTCCATGCCTTTGATCACTTCCATGTCAGTGGCATCCTCGGGAATGCCCGAAAGCTTGACGGCGTCCGAATGCTCCTCTTTCATCTTCTTTTTCTTTGCGCGATACTCTGCCATCAACTTCGAAGCCGACATGCTCATGAACCCATCTCCTCGTCTTGTTCTTTGTCCAGATCCTGAATGTGCATGATCAACGCCTTGAGCGCGTCTTTCAGAAGTGCTTTGTCTTTAGTTTCCACGGCCTTGAAGAATTCATCTGTGACCATGTCGATCAAATCGGAGTCGACATCACCGCCTTCTGCCATGTGGTGTCGCTTCTCAGAATAGGCAATCGCGACAGCCTGCTTTTGCGGTTTGCCGGCAGCGATCTCGGCTTTGATGTTGTGCGTAAAAGCAGCCTTAGATTTCCCCGGCTGTAGCGGCATCTTGAGCCTCATCCTCTTCTTGAATGACCGACACAAATGCATGAAGTGCTTCACGAAATCCCGCGCGATCTCGCGCTTGAAGCGCTGCCAAAAGCTCGTCGGCGACCATATCGATTAATCGATCCGTTGACGTTCCTTCGTCTGGATATCGTTCAATTGAGGAGCCGCCACCTTGGTTCTTGTTCTTGTTTTTTAACCAGGGCAGCTCCATGACTACGGATAAATGTCCAAATTGTGCGAGAATCGATCAAAAAGGGGGGCTTTTGTGTCGTTTTCATATGAAGAATGGGAAAAAGAGTTTGCGCCCAAGCTCAAGGACACGATGCGGTGGGAGGGCTATAGCTTCATCGCGAAACGGCTCTCTCGAGTCGCAAGCCCACGGATTGTAGAAACTGGCTGCATTCGAACAGAGAGCGATTGGGCTGGCAATGGACAATCGACTCTTCAGTGGCAATGGATGGCCCAGCAAGATGAAGCTATCGAAGTGGAGTCTGTGGATATCGATCCAAAGAATTGTGTCCTAGCGGAACGGCTTTGTCCGAATGTTTGGATTCATAATAGCGATTCGATCGAATTCCTGAGCACAAAAGCAATGCGAGAGCCGGACCTTTTGTTTCTCGATTCCTACGATCATGATCCTCCCTATGGTCCGTCCGAACTTCACGCCGTAGGCGAACTCGCTTGTGTCTGGGACCGGCTCAAATCCGGCTGCATGATCGCAGTCGATGATTGCAATGGAGACGGCACGGGAAAACACTATTTGATTCGCCATTTCTTCGATCGCATGGGAATTAAACCCGCCGTGGCTTCTTACATTCACGTATGGATCAAGCCTTAAATCTATTCTCGAGACTCACCGCCGCCCAAGAACAGCGAATCATTTTTTCGCCGCGTCCAGATTGGGTTACGCCCACGGTTGTGCCGATTTTACTCAATGGGGGCGTCGGCGATGTCGTTATGGCCATTCCGTTGGTTCGAGAACTATTCCGCTCTTATCCGATTGAGGTGTGGGCGCGGCATGCGACGGCGTTTAATTATGTGAAAACGCCTGATACTCCAGAGGCGAAGCAAGTCCCGATTCCGTTTTACTCCTGGTTCCTCGAAATCAATGCGGTTGCGCGCTTCAATTTTAAGGGGGGCGATCTTGGACTTCCCGGTTTTGCGCGACCGCTTTGGAATGCACTATCGCGCGCCCTGTCTGTCCATCCTACCCTTCGAACCATGACGGAGCGTCATCCTCATTTCGACACCGCACTTGCTCGTTGGGCGCGCGCAAATGGATACGACCGGCGCTCGCTCCCCGCAATGATGCTTGGGCAATCCCTTGCGCCTTATCGACCGGGTCGCTTGGCTCCAGCGGAAAAATACATAACGATTCATGACGGTTACGAGATTCAAAGTGAGCATATTGTGACTGGCCGGGCGACGAAATGCTGGAAATGGGAGCACTGGAATGCGCTTGTGCGGTATCTCAAAGCGGAACTCCCGGATTACAAGATCCTTCAGCTTGGCGCCGAGACTGCACGCCCAATCGATGGCGTGGACGCGTGTCTGATCAATCAAACGACGATTCTTGAGGCATTCGACATTTTGAAAGAGTCAGCACTTCATATCGATGGCGACTCGGGACTTGTTCATGCTGCCACAGCAATGGGCGTTCCCTGTGTCGTGATGTTCGGACCGACTCCCGATTATTTTTATGGATATGAGCAGAACGCCAATCTTCGCGCGGATACGTGTCCCGATGCTTGCTATTGGCTGAAAGACGATTGGCTGGGAAGGTGCCCGATTGGCTACAACGCGCCCAAGTGCATGGATGATCTCGTGCCCGAGCGCGTCATGAATGCCGTACGCACAAAGCTTCAGTTGGAGGAGATGTCGATTTCTCGGTCGCCGGCGTAAGCCTCAAGCTCGTCGGGCGGCGGAGGAAGCGCCGCTTTGTCCTGAATCGCGAACACCACCATGCGATAGCATTTGAAGTCGTCATTTGCTGCACATGTCGTGCGCGCGGGAGTGACGACAATGCGTCGCCCCATGCAATCGGCGCTAAGCGCACAGATCCGGTCAAACTCCGCTTTGGCTTGGTCAAACGCTGAAAGCCTGGCTTCGGCCTCCGTCTTGCCGCGGCCAATGCCGCAAGCGGCGATCTCGTGCCCGCGCCGGATGCTCGACTCCTCTTTGCAGATCCATGCGTCATCTGCCAAGGCCGAATTCAAGAACACCATGAAGAACCAAATCAAATGCTTCATGACTATAGTCTGACATTAGTCCCACGCGATGACAATGTGTGTCGGCGCTGACTCAGCCGCCGTACTTGTACCACTCGTCGTAATCCGTCAGGTTTTTTTGGGCGTCTTGCTCTTCTTTGATTTGGTTGTAGAGCCGGCTGCGCATCTCATCTTCTTGAGCCCTGGCCCACTCAGGAGAGCCGGGCTTGGGGGGCGCCACGGGGGGCGTATAGCCGTAGGCTGGGCTTTCCTTGAACGCGTAAAGGCAGGAATCCACCGCGTCGCTGTGACCTTTGACCACAATCTTTTCAGGAGTCGACCGATCCCGGTCGCGCTCCAAAAGGTTGCAGTCTTGGGCGAAGCGCGACGTTTTCTTTGCAAAGAAGCGCCCAGTTCGAAGAGCGTTGTTAAGAAGGCCATAGTTGGCAATTTTACCGAGTTTGTCGGCCGGCTCCATGGGAATCAAATAGCGCGGACGCAGGGACTCGATGAGCTTCTTGCCGCCGCCGCCCGGATCCGCAACCACCTTCGAAATCGCGTATTTTTTACAAAGCGCCTCAAAGTTTTGCACCATTTGTTCATAGGTTTGTTTCGGCGCTACGAGCTCTTCAACGAGATAAGTATCCGGGGATCCTTCGCGCCATCCCAAGACAGTAAACGAATCGGCATCATCAAAGCCAAAGTCCATGCCCAGGATGTAGACGTACTTCCCAGGCGGTAAGACATCGTAATGATTGCGTTCTGGGTTGTATTCGAGGAGAAGCGCCGTCGAATCGAGCACCCATCGGCCGAAGCATTCGCGCTGAATCGAGGGATGGTCGAGTCCAACGCCCTGGCGAGCGCAGTCCTGCGCGATGAGCTCCGCGACCGTCTTTCCTGACTTCTTTTCGATCCAGGGATTCGAATGAAGCGTCCAGGCGTGATGACTCCATTGTGAGCTTTGACTCGCCTCGTAAAAGTAACCGGCTGGGATCGGGCCTGGCGTTCCGATGAGTCTCAATCGGCCGTTGGTGTCATAGAGACGCTTGATCAGAATCTCTTCAACCAATTCTTTCAGAAACGCGCGAAATGCTTGGGATTCATCAATATAAACCAGTGCGACGTTCGAAAGTCCGCGGAACTTCTGAATCTCAGGCTCGGTGTTGGCTCCAGAACAGTAGATCATGCTGCCGTTCGGGAATCGCATGGAGAGATCCTGTTCGTTCGGGAGCATCTTGAGTTCGTATTCGCGGTTGATCTTGTGCAATTCCGGCCAAACGATTCGCTTGGCACTCGAGCGGGCGAGCGTGATGTAGAGGCCGATCGTTTCAGGGTTCTTTCGCGCTGTGTCGACCAAGTCCGCTGCGCAAGCAGTCGTCTTGCCGGCGCGCACCGAACAAACGGCAGTAACGAATCGGGCCGGATCGTGAACAAAATTCAGCTGTTCGCGGAAAAGGAATTCCTCGAGAATGAACTGGCCGCCAAGCTTGAATGGGCCATCTTTTGCGAGTGCCTCATCCAGAAACGCCTGAATCTCCGGCGATGGCTCGACGCCTTCTGCGATACTCGAGAACCAGGAGTTTTTCATCTTCTGTGAGAGGGAATTCCGGCGGGTCATCGATCAGCTTCCCCAAAGCGAGTTCGAGCAGCGTTTTGAACCGCACGACGTCGCCCGCCTCGAGTCCCTCTTTGATAATTCGATCGATCCATTCTTCGGCCTGTTTCTCAACCTTTTGTAATATCAGGACTTTTACTGCATTGCGGTTTGCGTCAATCGCGCGCTGAACTTCCGGCAGAAGTGTCGGCGGTCGCCCCGGTCCCCCCGGATGACCTTTCTGGAATTTTCCCATTTTCTGCCATTAAAAATGGGTTACTCGTGCGCCACGATGACGTTCGGTGCGGGAGAAAGAAAATATCTGCCCTTGTTGTAGCCGATGAGTCCGTAACCCGGATGATAAACGAGCTTAATATCCTTGAGCCCTGGACGTCCCGGATGGAGTGAGCTTTCGGTTCCTGCTCCCTTCAGCATGAATGCCTGATGAAGTTGAGTATCATTGATCGCGACCGCACAGGGTTCAGCGAAAAGCTCGGCAAGGGTCTTTCGTTTCTGCGTCTTCGTTTGCGGCTTTGTTTCTTCCATCGTTCCTCCGTTAAAAGGGATCAAAAGCGATCCCGTGTTTTTCAGCGATTGCGGCGCCAGTCCAGGTCATGGCTTTTGCTGTCGTAATGGGCTGTCCTGACAAAAGAAGCTTGGCGATGCCCTTGCCGCGGTAATCCTTGCGGACATGAATCCAATAGAGTTCATGGTCTTTGAAAATCGAGTAACCAGCAATCCATGTCGGAATTTCTTGGTCACAAGCAATTCGAATATCGACGCCGGGAGTTTTCAGGATTTCGATGATTTTCGGACCATATTTATCGAAATAGAGATCCTGAGGTACCCAGGAATAGTGCTGGCTTCCCCATCTCTGACCCTTGAGCCAAGTGGCCAGAATGAAGTTCTTGTCTGCTGGCGTCGGCTTACGAATCGTAATCTTGATCTCTTCCATTTCGCAATCCTGTCGCCATTTCGATCATCACAATGACGTTACAAATTGTGGATTTTGAGAGCTTGGGATGGTTGATTTGCGTAGCGATCTTCCGTACTGAATCGCCGCGGCAGTGAAGCTCCCAAATTCGACGATGCTCGCGAGTCTTGAATGGATAAGTCCGCAAAACCACATCAGCCATTTCGTAATAGGCCCGCACGGCTTCATTCCGGAGAGCGGTATAATGCTCGGCGCGGAAGCATTCGAATGTCTTGAGCGTCGGCTCTCTGAGATTGAAGTTCTCGATTTCATGATGGCCTGATGCCTCAAGGCGCTTATTCCATTGCGCAAAGAGCTTGCGGAATTCAGGCGTTTTGAACGGGCTGCCCATCCGGCGCGCTTTCCGGTGGGGCCTTTTTGGCTTCGCGCTTTTGGCGAAGCTCTGCGAGGAGGTTGTAGGCTTCGCGTTTGGCTACCGCTTGGCGCGCGTATTCGCCGAAATATTCGAGCGTGGGAATGGCCCGCGGAGTCGGAATATGCATGATTGCTGTGGCCACCGCGTCGGCAATGTCATCGTCTGGCGTCAGCCCATAGAGTTCCGCTGAATCACTGATTAATTTCTGGAGCTCCTCGCGATTCGTCGGGAGTGTCTGAAAGGTCTGCTGGGGAAGTGGTTCCATTGCTTTCCTCTTTCTGGGGGGGCGGTGGAGGGGAATGCTGAGCCTCTAATCGGAGCTTTCGCATCTGAGTCAGAAGGTCTTGATTATCCTTTTCCAACCGATCGATTTCCGATTGCGCTTCAGCAATGACGATGAATTGATGCCCGAGACGCATTGCCAGGCGGCTATATTCGGCTCCAATTTCATCTTGTTTGCGCGGCTTGATCTGCTGGCCTAGTTTCGTCTTAGGTTTTCGCCACATGCCAGCTTATCGGAATTCAACCGTATCTATTGAGTGCCGCTTGCTTTCGCGGTCATGGAAGCGGAAAATGGCTGATATATGCCTGAACCAATTGGGGATTGTGGCATTGACAAAAAAGAGCACTTAACCGCAGAAATTTACGAACTGATGCGTCGCCTGGCCGAACTCAATGGTGTCGATCCGATTGCGGAATTCGAGCGGCTGCTGCAACGCTTCCGCATTGAACGGATCGTTGAGCACCCTTTTCATTGACGAGTTGCCGCGCTTTTTGACTAGACTTTAGTCCGACTTTAGTCTATTCTGGTCTCATGACACCAACGGAACTCAAGAAGTGGATGAAAGAGACTGGTAAGCGCCCAGTCGACATTGCTTCAGCCACAGGAATGTCCATTAAAACAGTAGAGCGGTTTCTGGCCGGGAAAACTGATCCGCGGCCCAGCATTGTAGAGCTTCTGCGCCGGTTGATCGAAGTGCCTGCGGAGAAGAAACAATCATAAGAGGACTATTCTCGTCCAGTTCTCATGAAAGGAGTATGCGTCATGAGTGACATGATTGATTGCGAAATTCATCAAGGTGAAGAGTGCTGCGAATCTCCGGGCGATGGTCCGGATGAGTGCGAATGCTCTTGCTGCCATGATACCCGCGAAGAAGCCAAAGATCGCGAATTTGATGAACGCGCCTCTATGGGGTGTGTATGAAAGGCCAAGATGTGTCCTTGAACACTGATGCGTCATTTCCGCTTCAAATCAAAGGGGCGGTGTTTCCTTCGGGCTCCGATGGCGGATCTTTCGTTGATGATTTTCGGGCCATGCTGATTGTCGGATCAATCGAAATCAATGTGACCTATGCCCTTTCTGCCGAGCTTCGGGACCGCCTGAAAGGCGAACTCATTCATGCTGCCGAAGGGCGCACCCAATGGGGCGGCCTGTGATTGAGGGCGCTATTTTTCTTGCCGTATTTTTGTGCGGATTCGTGTGTGGCGCCGCAACCATGTGGTGCCAAAACGTTTCTGCAATGAACAAGATTCATCCGCCCGAGAAATAAGGAGATTTTATGCAAAAGCCGCTCACAATGTCGATGTCCGATTATTTGGCCAATCCCGCTTATGGAGCTTCGGATTTGATCAAAATGGCGCGTTCATTCGCCTATTGGAAATGGCGCAAGGCCAATCCGGAGCCCAAGAGTCGTGCGCTAGTGATTGGATCGGCAACGCACGTCCGGCTGGAGTCTTATTTCTCTGGGGGCGGCCGTGCGCCGATCATTGAGGTTTACAAAGATGGCTCATCATTGACGAAAGGATTTAAAGCATTTCAGTCCGAGCGCCCGAATGCGTATTGTCTCGACGAAGAGGAAAATGCGCTTGTTGATCGCATGGTGAAAGCACTTTTGGATGATTCGGAGGTTGTCGGATATCTCAAAGACGCCATTCCTGAGGCGACGATCATTGGCAATTATCCAGGAACCCAGGTCAAATGTAAGGTCAGGCCCGATTATCTCCACATAGCGCGTGGCGTTTCCATCAATCTCAAAACCACGACGGACGCATCCGAAAATGGATTCATTTGGGGCGCGCGGGACTTTGGCTATGATTTCCAGTCGGCCCTTTATTGCGACTTGCTCACTCAGGAACTTGGCAAGCCTTTTGATGAGGTCCATATTCTTGTGGAGAAGGGAGATTCCGCGGAAGAGTGTCAAATCAACCTGTTTACGTTCGGCGAGGACACTCTTTGCCACGCGCGCACCATGCTTCAGCAGCTGCTTGAGCGCATTCCTGAGTGTGAGCGCACTGGAATTTGGCCCAAGAAAACAACGGTGCTTCAAACGATTGATCTTCCGTTTCATGCTAGGAAAGTTGTTCAATTATGACCCAAGAAGTTGCAACCAAGCAGACCACGTTGAGCGGTATGCTTGCGAAATATAAGGCGGAAATCGCGAGAGCCCTTCCCCGGCATGTAACTCCGGACCGGATGCTGCGAATCGCGATGACATCGGCCCGCAAAAACCCTCAGCTTCTGGAGTGCTCCCCAGAGAGCTTTTTGGGGGCCGTTATTCAGTCAGCCCAGCTTGGGCTGGAGCCCGACACGCCGCTGGGCCATGCGTATCTTTTGCCATACAAAAACAACAAATCCGGCCGCATGGAAGTGAATTTTCAGCCGGGCTATCGCGGCTATATGGATTTGATCTATCGCACCGCCAATCACCCTATTTTGATGCCTGTCGCAGTGTATGAGGGTGACATTTTTTCTTATGAGCGCGGGCTTCATCCGAAACTTGAGCATAAGCCAATGCCTCACAATACAGAACCCAAGCTAACGCACGTTTATTGTGTGGCTACCTTCCCCGATGGGCGTAAAGAATTTGATGTGATGACTCGCCAAGAAGTCGAAGCCAGGCGCCAGCGGTCTAAGGCAAAGGGATTCAGCCCATGGCAAACGGACTATGAGGCGATGGCTCTCAAAACGGTGATTCGGCGATTTGTGAAATTTCTGCCCATGTCCGCCGAGCTTCAAACTGCGATCGGGCTTGATGATTGCGCAGAAAGCGGTCAATCTCAACATAATGAGGCCATTCTCAAAGAATCAGAACCGATTCATACGAAAAGAGAACGAGTCCAAGGAAAAATGTCGCAGGAAGCGGGCGAGTTTGATAATTATGACGAAACCACAATTCGTCCTGAGAAGGACTGAAAGGATCGTTATGATTTATCCCTCGCAAACTCTCGGAAAATTCCTGAAAAACCGCCGTGAGGAACTCAATCTCACCCAACGCCAAGTCGCCAATCGACTGAAATATTCCGCATCACAGTATGTTTCGGGCTGGGAAAAGGGAACGCTTGCGCCGCCTGTCGCCAAGATCCCAGCGCTGGTCAAGGCACTCAAGCTTGATCGCAAGAAGTTTGCGAGCATTGTTCGCAAAGACACCATGAGAGCCGTTCAGGCGGAATTGAGTCGCATTCTGTGACTGTTCGCATCGACCGGCAGCGTTTGCATCGAATTTGGGAGATGAGGAAAGAAGGCCTACCCATGTCCATTATTGCGGAGCGTCTTGGCGTATCGCTTAGTGCGGTGCGCGACGTGTTGGGCGGGAAGACTTCCATTACTCGGACTCAAGAGAAGGCCCCCGTCATTTCTGAGCGGGGGCCAGCAGAGAGTTGCCTTCCTGGCAATGTCAGTATGCGTTAACGCAGTATGAAAACAAAGGGGAAAATATGAATCAGGCAAATTCAATCAAGGGAATTCAGACGTTCACGACGCCGTTCAATAACGGTGCGTTTCCGGTCGATTGCGGCAGCATCGTCGCCGTTCAGCCGTATTCGAATGCTCACGGCACCGGCGCGCTTTATCAGGGCGCGAAATCCGTTCTGCTCACGCCTGCCGGCTATGCAATCGGCGTGACCCAGGATTTCGACACGGCGTCGACGATGTGGCTCAAGGGCAAAGAAGCGATTCTTTCCTCGCAGGTTGGCCACGCCTAAGTAGTTTCTATCCGGCCCCGGTAAGCCATGGATGGCCTATCCGGGGTCGGGTTTTTAGCAGAGAGAGACATGGACGACTCAGATAAAGAAGAGCGCATCCGCGCGCTTCAGCGGGACATAGCAAAGTTAACGGCCGGCGTATCGGCTCTTGCCGGCGACAAACCGTCTGTCACGTTTAGAGAGTTTGCCATGCAGTATCTTGAAGCAAAACTTCAGCGTCCGACCATCCGGGCATCTACCAAGAAAATTTTTGCTCATCAGGTTGAACGCCATCTCATTCCCGCGTTTGGCGCGTTGCCGCTCGAAGCCATCACGCCGAAAGTATTTTTTGATTGGATGGGGCAACAAAAACGGATCACGCGGTTTTTCAATGCGCGCAAAGCATTGATCGAAATCATGCGCGCTGCCAAAGACGCGGGTCACATTGATCGCCTCCCCAAGATCGAAGATCCTGACGAGCGCCGAGATGTCGGCCGCGTCTTAGAAGATAAAGAAGTTCATGCCATTTTGTGGCACTCGCGAAGACCATTTCGGTTCATCTTTTATACATTTTGGCGCATGGGCTGTCGTCCGCGTGAAATCCTTCAATGGCGTTGGGATATGCTTCGAATCCAAAACGAGAAGCTTTGGATTGATATTCCTGCTGCCATTTCAAAGACGGGGCGCTCCAGGTCGATTCCGATCGACAAAACTGTAGCGCGCATCTTGATGATGAGGCGCGATCGGTGCCGCCCGTCTCCTTTTTGTTTTCCTTCGCAAGTGGATCGAATGCGTCCACAACTATCCTATGCGAGCGCATGGAGAACGGCCTGCTTCCACGCGAAGGTGAAAAAATGTGTGCCCTATGATTTTCGGCGTTCCCTAGTGACGCGATGGGCGGCGGAAGGAAAGCCGCTTCTTTACATCGCCAAGTTTCTCGATACCTCTACTGTGATGTTGGAAAAAATCTACGCGAAAGCACAGGGCAAGGTGCTTGAGGATTTGATTGAATGAGCAAAGTAATGTCCGAAAAGGAGATTCCGACCGATTTAGTAAACAGTGATTGGAGAAATGAAGAATGAAGTTCGAAATCAAAGCGAGAGTTACTGGAAGCGTTCTTTTTGAGTGCGAAGCGGCGTCGCTGAAAATCGCAGTCGAGAAGGCGATTGAGGCCCGCGCGAGCCTGGCCGGCGCGAACCTGGCCGGCGCGAACCTGGTCCGCGCGAACCTGGCCGGCGCGAACCTGGTCCGCGCGAACCTGGTCCGCGCGAACCTGTCCGGCGCGAGCCTGGTCCGCGCGAACCTGGCCGGCGCGAGCCTGGACGGCGCGAGCCTGGCCCGCGCGAACCTGGCCGGCGCGAACCTGTCCGGCGCGAACCTGTCCGGCGCGAGCCTGGACGGCGCGAACCTGGACGGCGCGAACCTGGACGGCGCGAACCTGTCCGGCGCGAGCCTGGTCCGCGCGAGCCTGGACGGCGCGAGCCTGGACGGCGCGAACCTGGCCGGCGCGAACCTGTCCGGCGCGAGCCTGTCCGGCGCGAGCCTGGACGGCGCGAACCTGGACGGCGCGAACCTGGACGGCGTCAAGGAAGATTTCTTCGCTCGCTTGTCGATCGCGAAGCAGGAGGTCGCTGGCCTCTACAAGGCGGTCTGCGACGGAAAGATCGACGGAAGTGCTTATCGTGGCGAATGCGCCTGCTTCGTAGGCACGATCGCAAACGTGAGACAATGTGATCCGGAAAAACTCAAAGACCTGATCGGACTTGAAATGGACGTCGGCTCACCGACTGAGCGCTGGTTCCTTGCTCTGAAGCCGGGCATGACCGAGTCGCATCCTGTCGTGAAGATCACCGCAGGATGGATCCGCGAATGGGCGAAGACGAACGACGTGAAGCTGCCGGAACGGACCGTCGTGTGGAGCTAGCACGTACTTGCGACGTGTCTGGCAAGAAGGACTAAATGAGATGGGCATTATCACACAGATTCGACACCGCCGCGCTTCCCTTGGCAGATCGGCATTACAATCGCCAGGCGGTGGGCTCGCCACAATTTGTTCCACCGGGGCGCTGCATGGTGCTTCTAAATGCAAAAAAGGCGCTGTGGGTGTCGTCATGGCCTATTGCGGAGTACACAAAGCACGCGTGGGCGGGGGCATGGATCAATTCACTCTTTCGCAACGAAAGCCAAGACCTTTCGAGCGAGCTAATTCGGGAGGCCGTGGCGGCAACGCGATGGAAGTGGGGCGAGCCCCCATCGCTTGGAATGGTTACATTTGTCGATGCCGGAAAGGTGCGTCGAAAGCGCGACCCTGGGCGATGCTATCTCCGGGCGGGTTTTCGCCGATGTGGGGAAACGAAGGGGGGCCTTTTGGCGTTTCAGCTACTCCCGGCGGATATGCCAAGCGCCGAACCACCCATCGGCGGGACATTGGAATTATTTGCGGATGAGGTGATGACATGAAAACAACCTTACATCTTTGTCAGTCGGTCTCTGGCGCGCTCAAGAATTGGAAAAAGCGCGACTGGGAAGAGTGCGGGCGAGTCAACGGTAAGACCGCCGCGCAGATGAAGGAACAATTCCGCATTCTTGATTTTGAGGGCGTAAAAGTGCTGCCGTTCGGCAAAGAATGCGAGGGGTTTAGCTATGAAACCGGATGCCCCGGCCACCCAGCGGAAGACTCCTCCGAAGTAACCGACAAGGGTGAGCCGATGCGTACAGAAACTGCTGGAGAGGCAAATGACAAGTCTGAGTGAAAGACCGGAATGCGAGAAGTGCGACAGTCCCGCACTCTACAACGGTCTATGCGACTACCACGAGCGCCAACGTGAGATACATGACGATGAACGGGAGGACTGGGAAGAGTGTAGCAACTGCGGAGGCGACGGTATTGCCGGACACGACTGCGGCGAAGATACGTGCTGCTGCCTGCATCCGGATGAGAATGTCACCTGTTACGTATGCGAAGGTAAAGGCGGCTGGACCCGCCGAGAAGAGTCCACGAAGGACAGAGTTACTAGGAATCAAGGAGTTAAGAGCATGAAGCTTTTAAAGGGAGATTGTGTGGAAGTAATGGCAGAAATACCCGATGGCTCGGTCAGTCTCACGGTGACC
>Ga0335069_10001486_pt1 | contig 37901 bp, 37 predicted proteins | sample Lox_Sample_11_FD_206714 | JGI IMG/M metagenome (GOLD analysis project Ga0335069, IMG submission 206714) | Soil microbial communities from Loxahatchee National Wildlife Refuge, Florida, United States - Lox_Sample_1.1 | ecosystem: Environmental > Terrestrial > Soil > Wetlands | place: USA... | reverse complement strand
TTCGGCGACCCAGGAAGTACTAAGTCCCCCTGCCTTTCTTGGGGCACATCTTACCTGCTTACATGACAGTTATACAGGAATTAATGGTAGGAGGAAGAACTGGTGTGCGCTTCGGATATGCAGAGAGGGGGAATTTCTCTCCCTCCTGCATCACCACGTCGGCCTGTATAGTTTTTGTATAGTTCACATATAGAAAAGAAAGGAAAAGAAGAGATAGCCCACCTTTTATTAACTCGGCTGAAGGGCAATAAAAAGAACAGAATAGAAAAGAATGGCAAACGCGGGCTATCCCTTTTAAATAACTTCTAATCCGTAGGTTCTGAGTTCGATTCTCGGCGGGCGCGCTCTTTATTATCAATGGTTTGCGAGTATCGAAGACTTTCTCTTATCCCCTCAATTGTATAATTCTCTGAAGACCAATAGTTATGCGTCGCGCTGGGATTCATTTTCGATCATTGCCGCTATTTTGACCAGATCGGGACGTTCTTTCAGCTTTTCCCTTGCCCTCATAAGATAATCCTCGATACTATTTCCTTCGTCAATGGCACTTAAACCAATTTCCGCGTGTGGATCGTTCGCAAAAGCTAATGCTATCAGCAGCGCTATCGTACTGTCGTTTTCGAGATGAAGAATGGATGATAGCTCCTTTGAAAACATACGGATTATAGAAGCATGGGTTTTGTCAATGCGGCCTGTAGATAACCCGCGTTCCCACCAGAGGCGTGGAACCCGCATGGATAGATAGCGAAGAATACATTGCGCCTGTTCCATCCGGTTATCCCCGCAATCACACAGGCTCAAAATAAGGTTTTCATACCAGAGACTCATGGCTCATTAGAACGTTGGTGGAGCTTCAATATGCGCTGGGATATGGCTTAAGTTGCTAGGCAATCTTATTGAACGCATAGCATCTTTCCTTGAACTCAACGAGAGGTGAATAGCTGCCGTGGGGGCCAAGTCTCTCAAGCCAGGATTCGTATGATATCACGGAACATACGCACTGACCTGCCCGTCGAAGGACTTCCTCTTTAAGGGCATATACTGGACTCTGTCTTTCATATAAGTCGAAACGATTCGCGATCTGCGCAAGCATTACTTTCATGTCAACCTGTTTTCTCATCTCATGCTCCTCTATCTTTTTCTCCGGTGCAGCCACAATAAAGAAAATTCTGTGCCTTGTAGAGAGGGTATTGAAAGCTATGCACGCCAGGTTACGGCTGGCCTGATTGTAAACTGGCACATGCTTTGTGCCCGGACTCAACCTACTTCCCATCTTCGCCTCTATGACACCGAAAATGCCTTCAGAACCCGTGATAGAGATATCCCCACGAACAGAAGAATCAACTGTAAAATCACCGAGAGCCATGTCGGTATGCGTGTAACCTTCCGCGAGTCTGTCCGTTCTTGTCCTCGGCAAGAATGGTGAAGACAAAAGACCCTCGGAATACCAGTTTTGAATCCTGCTGAAATCAATATCCTGAAAATGTATCCCGGCATCGATGGAAACTGCAACAAGAAGGCGAGTCATCCAGCCTTCACTATAGAGGATGGTTGGGCTGATGTTAGTGGTCGAGTCGTGACATCTACCGAGAATACTGGCTACTGTTTCTATCATAGTATCCATGAAAATAGACGATCGAAATAGTGTCGTCCATAAATATTGTTCATGCTATTGTTGCCAAAAGAACATATCGCTTGGCCCACTCTTCGTTACAGACTGCGGTCATTCTACCGCTTCAGTAACTCCTTCAGGGCTTCCATGGCCTGACCGTATTCAGCCCAGTTGCCTCTTTTCAGCGCATCCTGGGCCGCGTTAAACCTCTTGCGCACCTGATTCAAAAGGTCTTCCGAGGCCTTGGTGGGGGTCGGGGTTTGCACCGGACCCTTTACCTCCGTGGTTGCGGAAGCGGCGGGAGCACCGCTGAAGACGGCTTTTATAGCTTCGTCAAGGGTGGGCTGCATGGCCACCTTGCTGCCGTAAGCGACAATCACCCGAACGAGTTGAGGGATATTCACATCTTCGGCAATGAGATAGACAGGCTCCACGTAAAGGAATGAGCTCTCGATAGGAATGACGAGGAGATTGCCACGTATCACGTGTGAGCCCTTTTGATCCCAAAGAGAGAGTTGTTGAGAAATGGTGGGTTCCTGGTCAATCATGGCCTCAATCTGCATGGGGCCATAGATAAGGCGGTCTTTTGAAAGACGATAGACCACGAGCCTCCCGTAATCGGGAAAATCGCAGTTGGCGGCCATCCAGGCGATCATATTCTCCCTCTTGTGGGGCGTCATGGGGAGCATGAGCTGGAACGTAAGTTTTTGTTCCTCAGGCAATCTGATAATAGCGTAATAGGGCTCCATTTCTTCCGACTGGCCTGCATACTTCTGATTGGGCATGGCCCACAGGTCTTCCTTATTGTAAAAGACTCTCGGATCGGTCATATGGTACGTGGTGAGTCTCTCCGCCTGGATACGGAATAAACCCTCGGGGTACCGCAGATGTGCCTTGAGGTCGGCAGAAAGCTCGCTTAAGGGTTTGAACAAACCGGGAAAAGCCCCCTTATAGGCACGAAGCACGGGATCGTCAGGATCGCTCACATAGAAATAGACCGATCCATTGTAGGCATCCACGGTTATCTTCACCGAATTGCGAATATAGTTGAAGCCCTCCTTGTAGGGATCGGACGAGGGATAACCCATGGACGTGGTGTAACCATCAATGATCCAGAAAAGCCTGCCTTCACTCACCACCATATAGGGGTCCCGATCAAAGGTGATGAATGGCGCAATGCGACTCACCCGCTCAGCTACCCTCCGATAGAGCTGTATCCTGCTCTTTGGCTGGATTGAGTTCGATATGAGAATATTACCATCATAGAGATGCCAGGCAAAAAGGAGCTTCTTCCAGAAGCTGTTGAGCGGAATGCCGCCACTCCCCTCATACTGGGTGTAGACATTCTTATCACCTTTCGGATAGTCAAATTCTTCAACACCGGTCCTTACTATCCGATATCCCGGCATACTCTCGCCGTAGTAAATTGCCGGCTGGGTTATCTTGAGCAGGGATGATTCGGGAGGCAGGTCTTTCACCACCATGCGGGGAAGCCCTCCTTCACCGATCTCCGACACGGTGTTCATGGCCAACCCGTAACCATGGGTGAATTCAAGGTACTGATTAACCCATGTCTGGGCCTGTTGGAGCACCTGCGTACTCAGTTCTCTAGGGGAAACCATTACCTGACGGTATCCCTCGCCGGGGAATAAGTAGCGATCAACATCAACCGCGTAGAAGCGGTAGTAGAGACGCATCTCCTGCGTCTGCCGAAATGCCTGAAGCAGGGGCCGGTGGTCCCAAAGGCGGATGTTCTTCAAGATATCCTGATTGCGGGAAAGAGAGGCCAGAGTGAGGTCGCTTCCTGCCGAGAAAACCTTCTCCTCCACCCGGTCCAATTGATATGCCTTGCGCGTAAAGGCGATGTTTTTTTCGAGAAAGGGTTTTTCCAGGGAAAGCTCATTTGGCTGTACCACGAAAGACTGAAAGAAGGACGGAATTATCCCGAGAGCAAGGATCATCACCACGAGATACCCGCCGATTCCGGCTAAAACAATGCCTACACGGTTGCGTTTCAGGAAAGCCAGAACGGCAAGAACAAGGGTCGCTGCCATCATCACCCAGAGTCCGATACGGACTACATGATAATTGGTATATCCCATGCCGAAGACCACACCGCGTTTCTCGTAAAAAAGCTGGAAAATATCAAGGTAGTAGCCTGATCCCCAGGCAATTAGGAAGAGGACTAAGAGGATCGCAAGATGAGTATTTGCGCGGGTATTCTGGAAGCGGGCTGTGGGAAACGCGATCTGACCGGTGGCCATATAACCGAGAAAGGTAGCCGGTAATGCAAGGAAGGCAAGTACCGCGAAGCCGTCGCGGAGATTCCCGTAAAAGGGGAGGCGAAACATGTAAAAGCCGAGGTCCTTGCCGAAAAACGGATCCACCTGACCGAAGGAGCCACCCCAATAGAACCGCAGAAAAGTGTCCCAACCCGATGAGAAGGCAAGGCCAAAGAGAAGGGCAGGCACGAGGGAAACGAGAGCGATAAGGGCCTTTGTTATCCATGGATTTGTCTGCATTTCATAGAGTTCAGGGATACTGGCTATTCTTATGGGTGTTCCCTTGTGGTAATAGGCGCCCGCGGCAATTCTCAGATTGATCCAGAGGTAAAGAAAAACCGTCACAAATGTAATGAAGAACAGACCCACTTTGAGCGAGAAGAGACGGAGAAATACGTCCGTGTAACCCACCTCTTTCATCCAGAGCCAGTCAACAAGCCAGTCCGAAGACCTCGCCGCGGCGATGAGGAGCACGAAAAGGAGTACCAGAAACCCGACGAATTTCATCCGCCTCGATTTACCTACTCTTGTTCCACCCTGGTTGTCGTGGCCATTTCCTTTATCCTGAAAGATTAGTGGTCCATTCACGCGTATCACCTACTCCTTTCTTTCGACTCTGTTTCTTTCACATCGTATATAGCTATGACCGACTTTTCGGGGTTCCCAACAATACTAATCTTTTCGTCGGGGATTTGCAAACAAAAGCGGTTTTCCTGGTAGCGCTCGTTGTTCGCATTCCACAAAATCTGCGTTCACGTCGGCGGTCTATCGTTTTTCTGCAATCGACAACCTGCGTTCCTTACGAAAAAATGCAGATTTCAAATGGCATTCGATTGTCGTGATGCAATCTTATAAATAGTCCTCACTTCGGCTCCACAGGTTTCTCTCTGATGATACCCATTTTTACGTAAACAGATCTCGCCGATTGCTGAATGAGGGGAAGTTTTTTCAGGAAAAAGAGAGAACCGATGATGCAGATAGTTCCCCCTATGATAACAGTGTGAGGAGCGCCTATCTTGCTTGCAAGGCTGCCTGCCATGACGGCTCCGAAGGGGGCCGCGCCCCCGAATGCCATTGTATAAAAACCCATGACACGCCCCCGTTTATCTTCATCGGTGATTGTCTGTAAAATGGTGTTCGTTGAAGCCATCTGGATGATCATACCGAAACCAGTGAAGAGGAGGATAAAAAGGGAGAATGGAAGGTAGCGGGAAAAAGAGAAAACGACAAGTCCCGCGCCAAAAATACTTGAAGCAATGAAGATAAGCTTTTCCAGACCGAGTACAGATTTACGGGGTGCGAGATACAATGCGCCCACGAGAGCGCCGACACCCGAAGCACCCATGAGAAAGCCCAACGTATGGGGTCCTCCATGAAGGATGTCTTTAGCAAAAATGGGCATGAGGACTACGTACGGCATTCCCACTAAACTTGTAAGGGCTAAAAGAAAAAGGGCATATCGAATGGGTGGGAAACCGAGCACGTATCGATACCCTTCTTTAAACCCATGAAAGAGCGAAGCAGATCTTTTTTCGTCGTTACGCCTTGGTATCTTCATGGCGAGCAGCGTGCCGATAATGGCCAGGAAACTCACGGCGTTTAGAAGAAAGCAAGGTCCTTCGCCTATGGCGGCCACCACGAGGCCGGCAATTGAGGGACCCACGAGCCGTGCACTGTTGAACATAAAAGAATTTAGCGCAATAGCGTTCCCCAGGTCTTCTTTGTTTTCTACTATCTCGATGACAAAAGACTGACGGGCCGGCATGTCGAAGGCGTTAATTGAGCCAAGGAAAAGACTTAAGATGACCAGATGCCAGACATGAACATGACCGCTCAAGGTAAGAAATGCCAGAAGGGATGCCTGTATTGTAGCGAGTATCTGGGTAATGATGAGCAGGTTACGGCGATGCATTCGATCGATAAAGACTCCTGCAAAAGAGGTAAGGAAGAACATGGGCGCCATACCGGTAAATCCTATGAGGCCTAAGTAAAAAGCGGAATTCGTCAAACGGTACACAAGCCAGCTCATGGCTATCTGCTGCATCCATGTTCCGATGAGAGAAACACCCTGGCCTCCGAAATAAAGCCGGTAGTTCCTGTAACGAAAGGCCCTTCCCATGAATCCGAGGGCTGATTGTTTGTCTGGCGATGATGCTGTGTTCATAGTTTCTCATTTCCTTTGTCTAACGCGATTTATACTGTAGTGTAATATGGACTGAAGTTCGTTGCAACCATACCGGAGGAGGACTCCGATCAAACGCCGTCTTCTCCGGCTCTGAAAGTAAGGAAGACCTGCCCCCTGCGATTCTCTGAAACCATAGGCATATGTCGGACCCCCGATCCCTAACTAAAACCAACAGGAGTAGTCTTTGAGGGTAAGCAAGATTTGGCTGGTGCGTTGATATCTCTCGAGACGAGATATGAATAACACTTTCACCTACAAGTCTTGAATTGGACGCATCGTGAAAAACTGCGCATTATGGATTGAAATGCAGATGAGGCAGAACTAAGTTGGGGTGGCGCGAAAGGGCCACGATCTGTTTCAGTGACTCGTTCGGACTGTGAATCTCTTCGCAAGTCTAACGAGGGAGAAAACCTATGAAACCGATGTGAAGATTTCGACGGCATTCGATTGTGGGATCGATGATTTCTCTCCTCATATTAAACATTTGCCTTTTCATTGAAAATGTCAGAGAATAGAGTCGAGACAAATATAACGGAGAATGTCAAAGTCCCGCTTTCATCAGTTTTCCATATAGAGTCCAAGAAGGCAGGTCATCGTGAAAGATAGACGCACAGACTGTCCGGGTTCACACATAGCTGCTTATCATTCCGGAAAACTCTCGTAATGTGTTCCATGAAAAAAATCCTTGCTGTTTTTATATTCTTTTTCACTCTGCTCTTTTTGTCAAGTGGCCTTGTTGCGAAAGAGTATCTCGTGAAGAAGGTTATTGACGGTGATACGATCCAGCTCGACACAGGGGAAACCGTCAAATATATCGGTGTCGAAGCACCGCAGATAAACCTGAAAGAAGGATCTGCGTTTTTCGCCAAAGAGGCAAAAAAATATAACAACCAACTGGTTTTCATGAAGAAAGTAAGGCTTGAGTTTGATAAAGAACAGAAAGATACAGAAGGAAGGATCCTTGCGTATGTTTTTGTGAAGAAGACTTTCGTCAATGGAGAACTCGTGAAACTTGGCTACGCAAAAGCCCATATCGTCCCCCCGAATGAAAAATATAAAAACATGCTCCTCGATTACGAGAAAAAGGCCATGCAGACCGATAAGGGCCTCTGGCAGGAGAACAAGAAGGGTACTGAGGCGTTCTATGTCGGAAATAAAAGGATCTATGTCTTTTATCAGCCATCATGTAAATCTGTTCCTAAAATTCCCGAGAAGAATAGAATTATTTTCCGGAATAGAAGTGATGCAATCAAAATCGGATATGTACCGGATAAGGTATGTAAACCATGAGCGAAGAATATATTAAATATTCGGGGGGTGTGCATTTGTCGTCAAGATTAGGAAATGAGTTTGGTTTATAATAGCGTTGCAAAAATAAAATGATTTGCGTGATTATTGCATACTTTACTCGATATAAAAAACCTGCTGAGAAATCGCAATGATGCTGCCGACGGGCCTCGAAAGGGGCCGACTTCCGGCATCCTGATCGACGGTCTCTTTTTAGCCGCCGCCCTTACCGCCCTCCTCCTGTATGCCGGTACCCCGGTTTTCGGGACCATGGCGGTCACCTTCGTTGCCATCGTCCTCGAGGCCCTTCCATTCATGATGATCGGCAGCGCGGCACCGCATCTTTGCGACCCCACCCTTATCAAAACTGTTGACTTCCTCTTATGGGAACCGCTGGGTTAGTTCGTTGACCATGACCTCATACCACGCTGATCAACTGACACAAAAGTTGACAATACGTGATCCCGGGCTTTATGCTTCACCTGTGCCAATATTCTACCACCGTGGACGTCTCAGGAGGCAGAAAGTGAAAGGAAAACCATCCCATGGCGGGAAGCCATACAAGTTATGCGGCAGAAGCAAAGCGCGGTGGAAAACCGCATTCATGACGGGACTTACCGTTCTGCTCCTTTTAGCCCTGGTAATACCGGCTTACGCCAAAACTCCGGATTCTAACCCCGGTATAGTCCGGGCCGTCCTCAACAACGGTTTGAAGGTCGTCATCGTACGCAATGCGCTGGCGCCCGTCGTGACTACTATGGTGAACTATATGGCGGGTTCCGTAGAGGCGCCCGAGGGATTCCCCGGAACAGCCCACGCGCAGGAACATATGATGTTCAGGGGAAGTCCCGGACTCTCCGCCGATCAGCTCGCCGCCATAACCGCAGCCATGGGAGGTGAATTCAACGCGGACACCCAGCAGACCGTCACGCAGTATTTCTTGACGGTCCCCTCCGCCGACCTGGATGTGGCGCTGCGCATAGAGGCGATCAGGATGAATGGGGTCCTTGACAGCCAGAAGTTGTGGAGCGAAGAGAGGGGAGCGATTGAGCAGGAGGTGACGAGGGACTACTCGAGTCCGGAATTCATCTTCTACACAAAACTGCTCGCCGAGATGTTCAAAGGCACGCCTTATGAGGAAAGCCCACTTGGAACAGTTGACTCATTTAACAAGACGACCGGTGCAATGCTCAAGAAGTTCTGGGAAACCTGGTATGCACCAAACAACGCGATCCTCATTGTCGTCGGGGATGTCGATCCGCAAAAAACTCTTGTCCAGGTGAAGCGCCGCTTTGAACGTATTCTTCCAAAAAAGCTTCCCCCAAAGCCTGTGTTTCATTTTAAGCCGGTCGTGCCTCAAGCGATCCGACTCACAACAGACGAAGCATATGGACTTATCGTCATCGCTTTCCGTTTCCCGGGGTACAATAGCCCCGATTATCCCGCTTGTCGCATTATCGCGGACGCCCTGAGCAACGAGCGGAGCGCCCTCTCCGATCTCGTACCGCAGGGTAAGGCCCTTTTTACGGGATTCAGCCTCGATACAATGCCTGATGGGGGTCTCGGTTACGCCATCGCAGCTTTTCCGAGAGGGGCTGATGAGGACAGTCTGACGAAGGAGATGCAACACATACTCGCGGATACCATGAAAGATGGCCTTCCCGACGATCTGATTGAAGCGGCCAAACGGACAAGACACGTGAAGGCGGAGCTGGCCAAGAATTCGATCCAGGGGCTCGCCCAAAGCTGGTCCAATGCGCTCGCCCTCCAAGGAAGGCAGTCGCCTGAGGAAGTGCTCCACGACATCGAGAAGGTATCTCCGGAAGAAGTCAGCCGCGCGGCAAGTAAGTACCTCGACATGGAACATTCGATCGTCACAATCCTCACCCCTGAATCTTCCGGCCAGATCTCTTCTGCCAAAACGCATGGTCCTGGTGTTGAATCCTTCGTCCCAACCCACGTGAAGCCTGTTAAGCTGCCACTATGGGCGCAGAAAGCTCTCAGACGCCTGGAAATCCCCAAGTCCACAGTAAACCCGGTGGCTAGGACACTACCGAACGGCCTCAAGCTCATCGTTCTGCCGGAATCGGTGAGCGATACGGTCAGCGTCTACGGTAGCGTCAGGAACAACCCGGGTATGGAGACCCCGGGAGAGAAGGAGGGTGTGGACGAGGTGCTGGATGAACTCTTCTCCTACGGGACGACTACCCTTGACCGTGTTGCTTTTCAAAAGGCCCTCGATGATATCGGAGCGCAGGAATCGGCAGGAGCCGATTTCGGTCTCAAGGTACTGGCTCAACAGTTCGAGCGTGGTGTAGAGCTCCTTGCCGACAACGAGCTTCATCCCCGTTTACCGGAAGAGGCCTTCGGGACCGTGAAAACCCAGGTTTCAGCCACCGTTGCAGGCCGCCTCGAAAGCCCGGATTATCTGACAAAAAAAGCCTTGGTGGAGGCGCTTTTCCCCAAGGGAGATCCTTCTTTGAGGGAAGCCACCCCAAAGAGCGTCTCGACCCTCTCGCTCGATGATGTGAAGCAATATTACGGGAGAGTCTTTAGGCCCGACGTGACCACGATCGTCGTGATAGGCAGGGTGAGACCCGATACGGCCCGCTCGGTCATCGAGAAATATTTCGGTTCATGGAAGGCAACAGGGCAAGCCCCGGACACATATCCGCCCCCTGTACCTGACAACAAGCCTTCGACTACCGATGTGCCAGACAAGAGCCGAATTCAGGCCCAAGTGACTCTGGCGCAAACGCTTAGCCTCACACGATCAAACCCTGACTACTACGCCCTTGAGCTGGGAAATCATGTGCTCGGCGGAGGATTCTATGCCACCAGGTTCTTCCGGGATCTGAGAGAAGAGACGGGTCTCGTCTATACGGTCGTATCGCAGTTTGACGTGGGAGTGAAGCGGACAGTATATCGCGTCCTCTACGGTTGCGATCCCGGCAATGCCGCAAAGGCCCGGGCGATAGTGGTCCGTGACCTGAAACAGATGCAGGCAGAAGCCGTGGGAAGTGTTGAACTCGATCGGGCCAAGGCGCTATTACTCCGAGAGATTCCGCTATCACAATCGAGCGTTGACCGGGTTGCCAAAAAACTTCTCGATCTATCTAACCATTTACAGCCCCTCGACGAACCGATCCTCGCCGCCAAGAAGTACGTCGCCCTCTCTGCGGAGGAGGTCAAAGCGGCCTATGTCAAATGGCTGAGGCCTGACGATCTGGTCGAGATAGTGGAAGGGCCGCCGGGAAGGTAATAATTCATGCTCGCAATGTGTGCCTTGTGCTTTGACGGATAACAGAGCGAATTTCTTCGTGCAGTGAGCGTACTTTTGTAGTTCATTTCGCAAGGCGGGATTACCATTTGAAAGGTGATATACCGGACAAACCCTTCAAAATCACCATTTCAGTCAACATTCATTACCAGTTGAAATCTTTATAGTTTGAAAAGGCTTGCTCGACAACGATTACAGTCAACAATACTCTACGCCCTCAAAGCGCAGAATCTCTATAATCCGATTATTTTCGTGATAAACGAAAACGCCAGGGCGGAAAGGGATTACGCCTCGCTTCCCCGGTAAGTTAAAGAAGACGAATCAGAGAGAGACTCGCGTGCGGCTTTGTTTTTCCCGCATGCAGAGGAACAGGAAAAGTCCGATAAAGACAAGGATCGACCCGGCTGCCAAGACTATAACGCTTCGCGCCAGGAATATAGCCACGAAACCACCTAAAGCTATAACCAAATTGACGCCGTACAATATTTTCTTGAGTTTGTCCATCCCCATGCACCCTCCAACACGCTCGCGCGTTCCTTTATACTATAGCACATTTTGGCATTTTGCAAACAAAATGTGCGCGTCATACAATCATCCGAAAGGAGGTCACACGCGGCGGCTGCGCCATGGCATAATGGTCTAAGACTGAGGACACGCGGCGAATTTAGGACTTAAAGTATAGCTCCTCCCCCGCATGCCCGTGAGTAGAGACGACGCCGAGGCTTTTTGAACCTTCGGCGTCGTTTATTCCGGACAGGCTATCCGAAGTATCGTACATGTACAGGGGGAATGATCATTGTTGCCCCCTCAGTTTCCGCAACAGGTACCGGGTGTACCGCAGGAATTGGGAGAGCCGCAGCAGCCGCCGGGTGCTCCTGTGAACTGGGGCGAAGAACTCGTTGTATTATGAGCGGACATGAGTTTTGTCAGCTCTGTGCCCGCGCAGGATTTACACTGCAAGGTTTCGTTATCGGCGAAGACAATGAACTCATTGACTGCGCCGCATTGTTCACATTTATATTCATAGATAGGCATATTTCCTCCAAAATAGTTTCTTGATACGTTTCAATGATGTGCGCATCCGCCCGCGTGGCCCCCGCAGGTATGATTGATCGTGAGTTCAGGAAGGGCGTTGTCCTCGAGGAGCTCCAGATTTCCCTTCACGGTCTGTTCCAGGGCCCGGTAGACCTTAATGCCTTTGGCATTGAGCCCCATAAGAGCGCCTGCACCTATACCGCCTACTACAACCGCGTCAACCTGGTTGCCGCCTAACGCCATGATGGGATTACAGGCCCCGTGCTCGTGAATCATGTTAGCATTCGACACAGTCCCTACATTCTTTTGATCCGTGTCAATGACCACAAATGTCGGCGCTGTTCCGAAATGACCATATACCGCGCTTTCAATTCCTTTGTCCTGCTCTACTGGAAAACATACTTTCATGTACTACCTCCGTTTTTTATATCTGGTTTTTGTCCTATCTTCACGGCTTTGCCGTTAATCAGTGCGTCGGCCACCTTGCGCCTGGCCCCCTCGAGTATCCTGCCGAAAGTGGGCCGGGAGATCTTCATCTGTTCAGCCGCATGTTCATGGTAAAGCTGCTCGTAATCGGCGAGACAGATCGCCTGAAGCTCATCAAGCGTGAGCTCAACCTCCTCAAGGTCCACAAGCGGAATGCCTCTCGGCTTAAAGTAGGAAGCACAGGGTTGGCAATTGACACATCTGCATTTCTTTGGTCGCGACATGGGTATATTATAAGCATATGCTCATAATAAGTCAAGAGTGAATATAGAGGCGTTGGAAACTGGGGGCGATCCATGCAATAATGAAGAAACGTGGAGGCAACGCATATGATTGAAGGATGGATGGACGAAATAAAGAGAGATTGTGATCCGGGGCTTCTTGGGATGATCTTCGCCCATAACGGTGTAGTGCGGGCCACCACAAAGGACGGAAGGCCGGTCAAAGGCATGAAGCTCTCTTACGACAGGACGAAACTTGCAGAGGTGATCGGGAGACTAAAAAAATCCTCAGGCATTGTCGATATTAAGGCGTGGATCAATGAGGGCGAGCTAAAGATCGGGGATGATATTATGAAGCTCTGCGTGGCGGGCACATTCAGGACTGATGTGCTGCCCGTTTTTCAGGAGTTATTGACAACCGTAAAGAGCGAGATCGTGCGGGAAGAGGAGGTCTTTTGACCTCGTTGATTCCGGGATGTACAGATCTGGCAATATTTTGATAGGGGGACATGGTTCACCGGGAATAATTTGCTTGTATTGGCAGCAACTTTTATAATACCATTATCAGGTAAACACATTGATGTGTCGCTGACGACGGCGTCTCGGAAAACGAGCGCCGTTTTTGTTTAAAGATTGGCTTAAGATCCAGGCGCCCGGATGGGACGATGAGCCATTGCGTATAGCGACGGCTCCCGGATATGATATATTTTGTTGTAAAGGAAATATGTGAAACCAAATGGCCGATACTAAAACATCGCGTGAGATAGCCGAACTTTCTCTTCTTTTTGAGATCAGTACAAGACTCGGCGAGAGCCTTGATCTCAAGACAGTGCTCAAGCCGATTCTCCAGATGACGGCGAAACACATGAAAATCCCCCGCGGCACGCTCACGATTCTCAACAGACAGAGGGGCGAGATTGTGATCGAAGAGGCATACGGCCTTCGACCGGAAGAACAGGCCAAGGGCACCTACCGCATCGGTGAAGGCATTACCGGAAGGGTGATCGATACGGGACAGCACGCGATCATCCCCAGGATATCCGAGGAACCGCTATTTCTTGATAAGACCGGCTCACGAAAACATCTCAACAAACGCGACATCGCTTTTATCTGCGTGCCCGTAAAGTCGGGCAGCGAGGTGATCGGCGCCCTTTCCGCAGACCGGTCGTCCAGCGAAAAAATAGCTCTCGAGGAAGATGCGAGACTTTTAACGATCATTGCGTCGAGCATCTCCCAGGCGGTGCGCCTAAGACAACGTGCGCAGGAGGAAACCAAGCAAATCAGAGAAGAGAACCAGCGACTCCATGACCAGCTCAAAGACAGATACCGGCCAAAATCGATCGTGGGCAACTCAAAAGTCATGCGAAGCGTCTATGAGCTCATCGAACAGGTGAGCAAGACAAACGCGACAGTTCTCATCCTCGGTGAAAGCGGGGTGGGCAAGGAGCGGGTTGCTCACGCCATTCACTATAGCTCCAACCGCTCGGAAAAGCCGTTCGTGGCGGTGAATTGCGCGGCGCTGCCGGAATCCCTCATAGAAAGTGAGCTCTTCGGTCATGAGAAAGGGGCTTTCACCGGGGCCACAGCGGCCCGCAAAGGCAGGTTCGAGACGGCGGACAAAGGAACAATCTTTCTCGACGAAATAGGCGATCTACCGCTTTCCGTACAGACGAAGCTGCTCCGGGTTCTTCAGGAGAAAGCCTTCGAGCGTGTGGGCGGCGATGCGACCGTAAAGGCCGATGTGCGGGTCATCACGGCAACGAATAGGGACCTCGAAACGCTCATGAGAGAGGGAAGATTCAGGGAAGATCTCTATTACCGGCTCAACGTGTTCCCTATCCTCGTGCCCCCTTTGAGGGAGAGGGTCACAGATATTACACTTCTCGCCGATCATTTCATCGAAAAGTACGGCAGGGAGCATGCAAAACGGATACTGAGCATATCCACGGCAGCCACAAATATGCTCATGAATTATCATTGGCCGGGTAACGTCAGGGAACTGGAGAACTGCATTGAACGGGCGATCATCCTCTCGACCGACGGGATCATTCACAGCTATCACCTTCCACCGAGCCTGCAGACTGCGGGCGAGAGCGCGGCTCATGAAACAGGTCCCACCTTCAAAGACGCGATGGCTAATATAGAGCGTGAACTCATCGTAGAAGAGCTCAAGCGGTGTCGCGGAAATATGGCCAAAGCTGCCCGGGCGTTAGGCATCACCGAACGTATGATGGGCATAAGAGTCGCCAAACATAATATAGAACCTTCACAATTCAAGTAACCTCGCCCCAAGTACTACCAAAATGTATCATTTCATCCCTTCAATAGGCCTATTTGCTACATTTATGTAGCTTGTATCAGCCTATCTACACTCGTTTAACCTCCTGGAAACGAGGCCGACAATAAATCAATATGTCATATAATATATTGAAATATTTCACGTTATGTTCCGTGGCGGGAACGCCCTAATGATGTATCCGATCTGTCTGGCACGGCCATTGCAATTTCTGAAGTCTAAGGAGCGAGACACAGGCGTCTTGGAAACCTGGATTGGTTCTAAGACGCCTGTTCTATTTTTTCCGGAGCCAACAGAAAGCGGAGAAGGAAAAAAAGCTCCCGGTTGCAAGAAGGCAGTACTCACCATGAGAACAGGTGAGAAAACTTTGGGAGGTGTGGCATGAAGAAGTTCGGATTGGTTATTGTGGCATGTATGGTTCTTTCAGGTTTTGCCGCTGTGCGCTCTGTCCATGCAGATGAGATCAAGGTTGGCGGAGTTTCCCCGCAGGCGGGCTCTCTGGACGCCGTGACTCAGGCAGACAAGGCCAAGGAACCCGAGACTCCCAAGGTAACGGGCAGCGGATCAATCGGTTTCTATAACCAGTACATATTCCGTGGATACGAGATCGGTAAGAGCGGGCTTGTGATTGAGCCATCGCTCACTGAGTCCTATAAAGGTTTTACCGCTACGTTCTGGGGCAATGTGGATAGCAATGAGCGCAACACGACGTCAGCGGTGTTCGGAAACGAAGGAAGAAAGGGCTGGGATGAGACGGACTTTAGCTTAAGCTACACCTATACGATAAGCAAATTATCTTTGACCGGCGGGTATACGTACTATGCCCTCAAGTACGCCGAAGAGACCGAAGAGCTCTGGCTGACGCTCGCGCTCGATGTACTGACCAAGCCGACCCTCTCGGTGTATCAGGATATTCAGTCTTACAAAGGGACGTACTTTAACCTGGCTTTTGCCCATTCTTTCACCCTGCCGAAGGATATTACCCTCGATCTTGGTGCCTCCTTCGGGTACGAGATAGGAGAAAGCAATTACTGGAAGACCTATCAAACAGCTACGGGCGATTATACGGGGAGCAAATACCGTGGTTTTCATGACGGCATGGTAAAAGCCGGCCTTACGATCCCGGTGACCAAGGCATTCACCATTCAACCTCTGGTCCAGTACTGGTTTCCGCTTTCGTCGAATGCAAACAAGACATTTGGAACAGATCCGGCTACAGGCTTAAAGATTGCCTATAATCCCAACGGATATGTTCCGGATAATTTGATCTACGGAGTGGGCTTTACTTACAGCTTCTGACATTTGTGGTCATCGCGTTGAGGCGATGGCTAAAACTCCTGCCCGGTCAGGTCGGCTACCTCAACCTCACCGGCCCCGCTTGCGGCGGTAAAAGCCTGATCGGTCAGGTCAAAAAAACACGAGACGTATGGCAGGTATAGTAGGAGGTTTGCGATGAAAAAGAATTTGAGTGTGAACAGTTTCGGTTCGGTATGGCTACAAATATTATGTGCAAGAGCGCAAGAGGAGGTGTGCTATGGCTGATACGGAAGGAAGAGAAGGTACGGTAGTGGCAAAATTGGGTCTTATCGGGGCAAGCATGAATGCCATGGCGCTTATCGCCCCGGGGGCATTTCTGTGGATTACCTATCAATTGCAGGCTGCAGCAACGACGCCGAGCGGGGCCTCTGCGGCAAGTGATATCTGGATGGGCATCGTTCTCGCGCTTTTCGTGGCGTTTCTCACGGCCCTCTCATATGCGCAGCTCGCGAAGATCTATCCTGAGGCGGGTTTTGCCTCCTGTGCGTATTTTGCAGAGAAGGCGTGGCTCGATGCGAAGGCTGAAAAAAGAAGCGGGCCCAAATCGATTGCCCGTATTTCCAAGCTGGCTACAGGCTGGTCGGCCCATCTTTTTTACTGGGCCTATTCAGGGGTCATGGCCGCCATGATGGCCACATTGATTGCCTATATCTACAATCAATTCACGGGTGCTGATCTGTCAATTACGAATCAGGCCATCATCTGCGTGGTCTTTACCATCATTACCGCCTATATCGCGTACAGGGGGGTGACCGGATCAACCGTGACCTCCATTGGGATCAACATAATCCAATGGGCGACGCTCATCGTGTTCAGCGGCCTGGCCATCTGGTACCGTGTTGCTAACCCGCAACACGTGGTTCAATGGGCATTTTCCGGCGGTATCGACATTGTGAGGCCGCACGGACTCACAGGAATCGTGGTTCAATCGACTATTGCAATATTGATCCTTGTGGGATTCGAGAGCTGCACGGCCCTATCCGCTGAGACAAAGAACCCCGGCAGGGTCATCCCTAAAGCGATCATCATCTCTCTTCTCGTGCAAGGGGTCTTTGCTTACCTCATCCAATACTTTGCGGCAAATTATATGGTAAGCGACAAGCTCGTAAACGTGACGAACAAAGTCACCACCGTGGGGCTCGCTGCGGCCTCTGCATCGAGCGCGCCTGTTGGTGACCTGGTGAAACTATTGGGCGACAGTATCGTGCCGGGAATAGGGTTCGGGCTCATGATTACCATGGCCGTCACGGTGGCAATAGCCATTATCGGTACGACCCTAAGTGCCATGAATACGGCGATGAGGATCACAGCCGGCATGGCGGATGACCGGGAGTTACCATCCGGTTTAAGCTTTATCCACCCTTCTTTCAGAACGCCACATATGGCACTCGTGGCGCTGACCATTGCCGTTTCAGTGATCGGCGTGATCGGGGTTCAAAGCGTGGTGGGTTTGACAGGCATTGCGCTCGCCTCGAACCTCGGGACCTTCATCTTATACGGGCTCACCTGCGTCTGGACCATCATAGCCTTCAAGGGAAGGACTGATTTCAGCGCCCTCAAACATGCGGTTATTCCGGTGTTGGGCGTTATCGTGAATGCACTCATGGTGGTGGCGATCCTCTATCTCTATACCACAGGCAACGCCGATGCAAAGGCAGAGGCCAAGATATGTTTTATGCTCGCCGGCGGCTGGGCTGTCATCGCTATCATCTATGTGGCCATGACCACGGTGCGCAAAACATACCGTTTCAAAATGGTGTCCGGCATGATCAGACCCGAGCAACTCAATATCGTTGTCGATGCCTTGAAGGAAGAGGACTACATCATGGGTATGACCGTGACCAAAGTGAAAGGCTTCGGCAGGCAAAAAGGCAGTACCAATGGCGGCTCCGATACCGACCGGATCACCTTTGTGCCCAAGATAAAGGTGGACGTTCTCGTGAGGGAATGGGATGTCCAGGCCGTGATGGACATTATCGGTGAAGCAGCCCGCACGGGGAACGTGGGCGACGGCAAGATATTTGTTGTTGATGCATCGGAAGCCATGCGTATACGCACAGGCGAACGAGGAATTGAGGCTATATAAGGAGGATGTCATGAAAAAAATCGAAGCGATAATTCGTCCTGCAAAGGTAGGAGATGTATACGCTGCCCTGGAAAAGGTTGGCTGCCCGGGCCTTATGTTCACAGAGATCGAGGGCCAGGGAAAACAAAAGGGCATCGAACAGGAGTTTCGCGGAAAGAAATACAAGACTGCCTTGCTCACCAAAGCAAAGCTTGAGATTGTGGTCGATGACCCGGATGTTGACAAGATTGTACAGGCTATATGCGACGCCGCTACAACAGGACAGGCAGGAGACGGGAGGATCTTCATATACGACATTACCGAAACCGTTCGAGTGAGCACCGGACAGAGAGAAAATAGTATCGGATAGGCATCCACGAGACTGCGGCCGGGAAACCGGCCGCGCCGTGTGGACCTGATCTTAAGCAAGGAATACGGCCCCGCTTTACCTGCGAGCATCTTGTTCCCGTTTTGTAGTATACTTATACTTTCTAATGTAGCCCATGGGAGATCATATCGGTTTTGATGCATCAGATGTGAGAACACGGAGGCGGAATGAGCGGAATTTTTGGATTCATCGGTAGAGGCAATGGTTTTGTTGAAGTGAGGGCCGGGCTCGAGAATCTCTCCCACAGAGGACAGGAAAGCTGGGGTATCGTTACCGGTCTCAAGGATGGATCCTTCTCAGAGGTAAGGCGCCTCGGATCGATCTTTCATTCTTCTCCGCTCAATCGATCCTATTTCGGATCGGTGGCAATCGGTCAGGTTCGCTATCCAACGGCGGGCGAGGCGACTGAGAGAAACAGCCAGCCCATCGTCGGAAGTTTTAAGAAGGAAAAAATCGCACTCGTTCATAACGGGCACATTCCCCATTACAGACAGTTGATGGAGGAGATTGGTGGTCTGTTCCAGACCGAGACGGACACTGAAGTCATCCTGCAGATGATCGCCAGGAGCGAGGGTGCGGATATCATCGAGAAAACGGAGAAGACGCTCTCCTTTTTGGGACGGCAGGCAGCGTTCAGTATTATCATGCTTCATAACGGGACTCTTATTGCCGCCAGGGACCCCTTCGGGTTCAGACCCCTTTCTCTTGCGCGAAGAGGCGAAGACGACGACTACTCCTTTGCTGTCGCTTCTGAGACGTGTGCTTTTCACGGCAGATTTGAATGGCTGGGAGATGTAGAGCCGGGTCACATGGTCGTCATGGACGGAAAGAGTGTAAACAAGTTTGTTTTTGCCGCGCCCAATCCTCACCCCTGTCTCGTGGAGTGCCTTGATTATGCTTCCCCTGCGAGCCATGTCTTTTCGAGAAACACTTACGAATTCCGGGAGAAGGTAGGAGCACGGCTCGCACAATCGGAAACGGAAAAAGCCGACATGATTGTCCCGATCCCACGGGCTGCCATTCCCGCGGCGCTCGGTTTTCACGAAGTCGCCGGAATCCCTTACAGGCAAGCGGTAAGCACGGTTGGTGAAGTGGGGAGGGTGTTTATCATCTCAAAGGAAAAAGACAGGTTGGATCAAGCCGAAAAGAAATTTCAGATTAACCCCGACGTGGTAAAAGGCAAGACAATATTTCTCGTTGATTCGCTGCTCGTCAGGGGATCAACGGCCATGGTATTGATCCCGAAATTGCGGGAAGCAGGGGCACGGCAGATTCATATGCGGCTTACCGCGCCACCTCCACGGTATCCCTGTCTCATGGGCATGGCAATGGCCAAGCCCGGCGAGCTTCTGGCTACAAACCGGACGGATGAACAGTTAAGGAAGCTCATAGGAGTGGACACCTTCCGGTATCTGAAGACAGCAGAACTGAGAGAAGTTGTAGGCACGCAGTTCTGTGATGCCTGCTTCACCGGTGAGTACCCCTTCTCGGTGTGAAGTATCGTCTGCATTAAGAGAGATAGAATATTCCGGATGAGCGCGGCGGTGCATGCAACGTGTAAGCGGCGGATGCGCGGCGATTCGCTTTCGTGATCGATTTTGCAGTTGTGATAGGACGCCGTTACTGCTATAAGTAACTTAAAGAGGCAGGCATATGGATAGAGATGCGCGGGAGGTGCTTGAAAAACGCATAGCATCAGGCTACTCTCTCCCCACTCTTTCCCCGGTGGCCGTCAAGCTCGTAGAAATAGCCTCCGAAGATACGTGCTCACTTGTCGATCTCATATCACTCATAGAAAAAGACCCTTCCCTTGCTGTAAGCCTTCTTAAGATGGCCAACAGCGCCTTCTTCATGGCCGGTCAGCCTGTTGCCACCCTTCGTGCGGCAATCATGAGGATCGGATTTCAGCAGGTCCGTGTTATGGGACTCTCGCTCTCACTTCGGAATACATTTCCCATGGGAAAGGTGGGATCGCTCGATTACGAAAATTTCTGGCGTATCTCGCTCTATCGTGGGCTCATCGGAAAATCGCTGGCACAGCATTTGCGAGCCTGCAATCCGGAAGAGGCCTTTGTGGCGGGATTGATTCTTGAGATAGGTTTTCTGATCTTTTACGATCTGTATCTCAAGCACAAGCCAGACGTGATTATTCCTGATTTAGACGGACTGGAGGAACTACTCCGGTGGGAAGAAGAACAATGTGGAATCAACCACCGCACTGTCGGAGAATTTGCTCTCGCGTACTGGAAGTTTCCCGAACAGATTGTTGCGTGTCAGAAGTATTACGGCGATGAGATCGCAGACAATAACGTGGCGCCTCTCGCCAGGGTCTCGGAGCTTGCCAGGGTGTTTTCTCACGCCATGTTTCATAAGCAGACAGACTTTCACGCGCTATTTCTCGCGGTGCGTAACTCCTTAGGTCTTCCCGATGAAACTATCAACGACATCATTCTCGCCGCTTTTGAGCAGGTTGAGGATATCGCCGAGAGCTTGAAGCTCGAACTCAATAAAGAAAGAGATCTCCTCGAACTCATGGAAAAGGCGAACCGGTCTTTGGGCCGGCTTTCGGAAAAGATTACCCGGTACCGTGACGAGATGTCGAAAAGCGGGCTTCCTGCCTTTGATACACTGGAAAGAAAAGAGCACCAACCTTCCGTTGAATATACGCTGCAGGCCGTGGCCCACGAGATCAGAAATCCGCTTGTGACCGTGGCGGGCTTTGCGCGCAGGCTTTCAAAAGCCCTTGATCCTGCCTCTGAGAGCGCCAGATATGCAGCCATCATCCTCGAAGAAGCGAAAAGACTGGAGACGATCCTAAGCGACATGGACCGATAGTATCGTCACAGAATTCGCTTTAATTCGTAGCACTTTTTGTGTTACTAAATGATAAACGAAATATTTTGTTTGTGGAGATAAGATGGAGAAAATACAGGCATTGAGGGGCTTCAAAGATATCTTCGGGGAGGAAATCGCACAGTTCAAAAGTATCGAAGGGATAGCCAGGAAGTATTGCCTTCTGCTCGGCTTTCGGGAAATCGAACTGCCCATCCTTGAGAAGACGGACCTCTTTGTGCGGAGTATCGGCGATGCAACGGATATCGTGGAAAAAGAGATGTTCACGTTTACGGACCTCGGCGGCGACTCTCTGACGCTTCGGCCTGAGGCCACCGCCGGCATGGTGAGGTCCTATCTTCAGCAGGGCCTCTATGCAAAAGAGCGGGCCACCAAGCTTTTTACCATAGGCCCCATGTTCAGGCACGAAAGGCCGCAAAAAGGAAGGTTCAGGGAATTCCATCAGATGGATGTGGAGGTCTTCGGGGTTGCCGAGCCTCTGATTGACGCGGAACTCATCTGGATAATCTCTCTTATGGTCGGCGAGCTTCACGTAAATGATTACAAAATAGAGGTCAACAGCGTGGGATGCAGGCAGTGCAGGGAACCCTTCAGGGCTGCGCTCACGGCCTATTTTGAGACGAAGAAAGATGGACTCTGTGAAGATTGTCTGAGACGCCTTGAAAGAAACCCGCTCAGGATTTTCGATTGCAAGAACAAGGAATGCATAGAAGTGACAGGTGAGTCACCCCTTCTGTTCGATCACCTCTGTACGGACTGCAGAGGACACTTCGATACATTTCTTAGCCACATGAGCGACTTCGGCGTTGGCGTGGAGGTTAACAAGAGACTCGTGAGAGGCCTCGATTATTACACAAAGACCGTCTTCGAAGTGAGCTCCGAGAAACTTGGCGCCCAGAAGGCCTTTGTTGCAGGCGGCAGATACGATAATCTGGTGGAAGAGATGGGCGGTCCTCAAACGCCTGGCATCGGTTTTGCGTTCGGTATAGAAAGGCTTGCCATGCTCATCGATTTTCAAACGCAATTTGGGTTGCCCTCGTGTTTTTTTGCTTATGTGGGCGAAAAAGCGAAGAGTCATTTGATTCCTATTTTGAAGGCGTTTGCCGATCACGGGGTCACACTGCACCATTCCTATGAGATGAAATCGTTGAAATCACAGATGAGGTATGCGGACAGCATGGGGGCCGGCTACGTGCTCATCTTAGGCGATGAAGAGATAGATAAGGAGATTATCGTCCTGAGGGACATGAAGAATAAGAACCAGCAGGAAATTCCTCTGAATCCGCAAAAGATCATAGAGGAATTTGGGAAATATTGTGGCCATTTCACGTGATATTGAGTAAAATCGAGAGACCTCCATGCTGTACACGGTGACGCTCAGCCCCTTCCTTGACAGAATCGTTGAAGTCGGTGAACTCGTCTACGACGATGTGAATGAAATTGCCGGCGAGAGAAGATATGCCGGGGGAAAAGGCATCGACGTCTGCAGGGTTATCAAAGAATTGGGCGGAGAATCGACCGCTCTAGGCCTTGCCGGCGGCTACAATGGCCTTGAACTTGTCGGGCGGCTCATTGACGAAGCCACGCTGTGTGACTTTACGAGAATACATGATGAGACAAGGGCCCATATCATCATTTTTCAGAAAAAAAAGAAGATTGAAACCCTCCTCGGTACGCCATGGCCCATCGTGAGCGAGATCGAGGCCGATCGGCTTCTCGGGAAAATCCGGGAAATACCCGCGGGGAGCTTTGTTGTGCTTAGCGGACCCATACCTCAGGGTGTGAGTGATAGTTTCTACGCAGAGGTCATTGCCACGCTCAAAGAGAAAGACGTGAAGGTGGTTCTCGACGCGGATATGGAGGCGCTCGTAAGAGGCACCGATGCGGGTCCCTACCTCATAAAACCGAATATCCACGAATTTGGCAGGCTCGTGGGAGAAAATCTGACCGGGGTGGAGGAGATTATCGAACATGCCCGGCCTTACGCCGATAAGGTCAAATACACGGTTGTTTCTATGGGGGCAAAAGGGGCTGTGGGCATCTCCGATGAAGGTAATTTTCATGTAGCGCCACCGAAAATACGGGTGCGAAGCTCTTTCGGGGCGGGCGATTCCCTTGTGGCGGGTGTAGTCTTCGGCCTAAGTAGCGGGCACTCATTCGAGGACGCGCTGACCCTTGGCGTGGCGGCCGGTACGGCCTCAGCACTTAGCGCCGGGCATGGCCTGTGCACGAGAGATGAAATCGAAGCGATAAAAAAAGATGTGGTAATTGAAAAATTTTGATTTACATATGGTCTTTGATGTTATATATGTATTGAATAAAGTAAAGATTAATCACGAAAGGAGGTGAAAGTAGATGAAGAAGCTTGTTGCGTTATTATTAGCTATTACATTTCTTGCAGGTTTTTCTTTAATGGGCTGCCAGAAGGAGGCTCCACCGCCACCGCCGGCACCGAAGGAAGAAGCAAAACCGGCTGATACACAGCCGCCAGCAGCGCCGGCAAAGGATCAGGCAACGGCACCGGCACCGGACAAAACCGCGCCCGCGCCAGCCCCGGCACCAGCCCCGGCACCAGCCAAAAAGTAGTTCTGTGTATATAGGGTATATCCCTCTTGAGAGGGATATACCCTAACCAACGAAGGAAGGGGAAAGATATGAAAACAAGATCACTCGGTTTTGTAATGCTAGTTGTCCTCGTCGCAATATCAATGAGCGGCTGCGGATGTTTCCAGCAGCAGATGAGAGGCGAAGCCGCGCCCCCCAAGGCTCCGGAACAGGCTCAAGCTGTCGCCCCCGAAGCAAAGCCTGTTGCTCCAGTTGTAAAGGAAACCCCTTCGGCGACCGCCGTACCCGGCATAGCACTAAACGATATCAACTTTGATTTCGATAAATATAACATCAGAGAAAAGGACGCAGCTATCCTCAGAGCGGATGCCCCGTGGTTTAAAGCCAATGCAGGAAAGAGAATGAGAATCGAAGGGCATTGCGATGAGAGAGGAACAGTAGAGTACAACCTTGTCCTCGGTCAAAAGAGGGCGGATTCAACCAAGAATTTCCTCGTCAATCTTGGCATTGATGGGAAATACATTGAAACGGTAAGCTATGGGAAAGAAAAGCCTCTGGACCCGGGACATAACGAAGAGGCCTGGGCAAAGAACAGAAGGGCTCATTTCGTCCCCAACCCGTAATTTGTTGACAGACAAGGAGGGTACACCAGCTACCCTCCCTTTTTTTCTACAAACTTCAGAAGACCTTCCGCGTTATATCCCGCTAGACGCAAAGACAAAAAGAGCACTGGATGCGCCCGCTCGCATTCATCCGATGCGGATCCCCCTGCACTATCTCAACCTCATGGAGAGGGATAATCCCGGCTGTCCCATACGTAGACAAGCCGTACCGTCGTTTGAGGAACTAAAACGAGGCGGAAGTGAAGACCCGTTGTCCGAAGAGTCGTACTCGGTGACGCCGGCGCTCATCAGGAGACATCCGAACCGGGCTGTCTTTCTCGTGAGTTCGCGATGCGCCATGTACTGCAGATTCTGTAACAGGAAGAGAATGGTAGGAGGCGACTGGGACCCGCAAATTTACCGAAGAGATTCTCTCGAGTATATCGAGAAAGACGAAAAGATAGGCGAGATCATCCTCTCCGGCGGCGATCCTTTTGTGCTGGCCCCCGAGGAATTGGGGCTTATTCTCGCCGCCCTGCGCCGTATGGAAAAGATCAAGATCATCCGTGTGAGCACCAGGCTACCGGTTGTGTTTCCTCAGGGGTTCACAAAAGCCCATATCAGAGAGGTAAAGAGGTACGCCCCGCTCTGGATTGTCATTCACATCAATCATCCGAGAGAAGTGACATCTGAGTTTCTGGAAATTGCGAAAAAACTGCGACAAAGCGGCAACATGCTCGTGAGCCAGACAGTTCTTCTGCGAAACGTCAATGATTGTCCCCACGTCCTTCTGAAGCTCTTCAGTATGCTCGTTGCGGCGGGTATCAAGCCTTACTATCTTTTTCAGCTTGATGAGGCGCCGGGTACGTCCCATTTCAAGGTGCAGATCGCGAGAGGCGTCGAGATCATGAGAACCTTGAGGGGGCAGGCTTCAGGCCTTGCAATGCCCCAATATGCCCTCGATATTCCCAGGGGGCTTGGAAAAGTCCCTGTGGATCATGTTTATGTAAAAGAACCTGGAGAGAGAAAGGTGCTTGTCGAGAGTGCGATGGGTTCCTGCGGTCTCTATCAGAACGACGGGACAGAGAGCGCCTGCATGCAGTGCGGAATATGCGCTCGTAACCCATAGACGGGACATTCATTATCACAAAAATCTGCGCGCGCACGTAAGATGTGACAGAGCCTCGTGGTCAACTTCCGGCAGAGAGTTACGTTGTACGGCCCTGCGGCCTATCAGTTACCGTCTTGTGGATTTGGTTTGAAAATCGCCGCGATATAGTTCCAGGCGGAAAAAATGCTGAAAAAGAGCGCGGCGTAAAGGATATAGAGCCCGATCTGGTCGAGAACGGCATCGCTGATAAAGAAATTGTTCCCGGTGTTGAAGAGCACACAGGCTATGCCAATGATCTGGAGCATAGTTTTGAGCTTGCCGGAAAACGAGGGATAGATGGTTATGCCTTCCATCGCATAAAAGGCCCTGAGACCGTTGATAATGAATTCCCTGCAAACGAGGACGATGGTCACCCAGAGGGGCACCAGGTGTTGATAGGTGAGGGTGATGAGGACCGATGAAACGAGGAGTTTATCGGCGATAGGGTCGAGATAGAGACCGAACTTGGTGGTCATACTCAATTTTCTCGCCATGAAGCCGTCGAGGCCGTCCGTGATACCCGCAATGATGAAAAGGAGAAAGGCAAGGAAAAGAAAGCCCTTTTCCATGCATATGATGATGAACGGTATAAACAGAATTCTGACGATGCTCAATCTGTTCGGAAGCGTCCAGAGAGGCAGTTTTTCATCTTTAGCTTTCATGCGGATTTTTCAATTTGTGATAATAGGTCTTAACCCTCTGTATGTATGATTTCGTTTCTTCGTACGGCGGAACGTTCATGTTGTTGTCGATTACCCTTTTCGGACCGGCATTGTAGGCAGCGAGCATCAGCTCCAGGTTGCCTGCGAAGATCTCATCGAGATACCTCAGGTACTTCGTGCCTCCCTTGATGTTATCCTCGGGATCGAAGGGATCGTCAACCTGCATGAGCCGCGCCGTGTCAGGCATGAGTTGCATGAGCCCCTGCGCTCCTTTGTGAGACACCGCCCGGGGATTGAAGTTAGACTCGGCCTTCATCACGGCTTTCACGAGCAGGGGGTCCACGCCGTTCGTTGCGGCATGTTGCGAAATAAGATCATCATAACTCGTGTTCTCGATACTTTTTGCCACGATCGATTTGATCGCGTCTGAGATAACGACGCGGAATTTCTTGCCCACGGGAATCATATTGGTAAAATGATAGGTGCCGTTCTCATCCACGTAACCATATACGGCCGTATGCCCGAGACAGGGGTAGAGAAAAAGCATAAAACAGCATAGAAGCATTCTCAGCATCATGGCTTATTCTCTAAACTTTTTTTGTACTTGTCAAGTGATTTGCGGTGTACTAAGCTTTAGCCGTATGGATTTAAACGGAATTCTTTATGTAGTTGCCACCCCTATAGGGAATTTGAAGGACATTACTCTTCGGGCTATAGAGGTCTTGGGAGAGGTCGATTTCGTTGTGGCTGAAAGCAGCGCCCGGGCATTGAAACTCCTCAATCATCTTGCAATCAGAAAATCGATAGTATCGATCAACAGCTACAATGAGGAACGAAAAGCTAGCCAGATCGCGCAGCGGTTAAGAAAGGGCGCACGATGCGCCTTGATAACGAGCGCCGGCACGCCCGGCGTGTCAGACCCCGGAAATTATGTTGTCAGGGCCTGCTACGAAGAGGGCGTCGAGGTGAAAGCGGTGCCTGGCCCCTCGGCGGCCGTGGGAGCGGTTTCCATTTCGGGTCTATTTGCGGATCGATTCTTGTTCTTTGGCTTTATGCCGCAGAAAAAAGGTAAACAGAAGAAGATATTGAAAGAACTCGTCGCATTACCGTATCCAATGGTGTTCTACGAATCGCCGAGAAGGATTAAGGGGACGCTTGAGACTATTCGCGAAGTTTTTGGCAACAGGCAGGCTGTGATCTTCAAAGAGATGACCAAGGTCCACGAGAAGACTGTGAGAGGTAGCATAGATGCCATCCTCGAATCCTTGCCCGAAGACTGGGTCAAGGGGGAATTTACCATCATCGTTGAGGGAAGTAAGAAAGAAGTGGTTCGGGATAATGGCGGGCTGCCGGATATTGGGCGAGGGATTTGCTGATAAGACGCCTCGTGGTTCAGGCGACGCTCAATCCGGTTGCGGCTAACTCAGGGCGTGAGAGGCTCCCATATTATTCTTTGCACCCATTTGCCGATAATGTATTATATTAGGGCATGAAATCGAGAATCATACATAACGCTATGGCTTTTGTGCTTGCCGGGGGCATCGGCGTCCGGTTGCACCCCCTTACAAAAGACAGGGCCAAACCTGCGGTTCCCTTCGGGGGGAAATATCGTGTCATCGATTTCACCCTGAGTAATTGTGTCAATTCGGGCATACGTCAGATCTTTGTTCTTCCCCAGTACAAGTCACATTCGCTTATAGAGCATACAAGGGATGCGTGGAGCATCCTTAACCCGGAATTGGGTGAGTTCGTCTCGCACCTCTCTCCTGAGATGAGGGTCGGAGAGGAGTGGTACAGGGGGACGGCCGATGCGGTATATCAGAATCTGTTCCACCTTGAACAGCTCGACGCCGATTACGTGGTGATCCTCTCAGGCGATCATATCTACAAGATGGATTACAGTCATTTCATCAGATATCACCGGAGCAAGAAGGCTGATCTCACTATTTCGGCCGTCGAGACGAGCATCGACGAGGCCTCGCGGTTTGGCGTTATACAGGCAGAGGCAGACGGGAGGGTAATTGGCTTTGAAGAAAAGCCCCAGAACCCGCATCCTGTGGCCGGTAAGCCTGAGAGGGCCTTCGTTTCCATGGGCATATATGTGTTCAACAGAAATGTCTTAATCGAAATGTTGAACAAAGACGCGAAAAACGACTCATCTCATGATTTCGGAAAAGACATTATACCCTCGATGTACCCGGAGCATCGGGTATTCGTATACAGGCACGGTGCGGCAAGTGCGGAAAGAGATGCGAGCTACTGGAGGGATATCGGCACCATAGATGCGTATTGGAAGGCAAATATGGACCTGGCTTCCGTGAGCCCCGTCTTTAACCTTTATGACAGGAACTGGCCCATCAGGACTTACGAAGGTCAATATCCGCCGGCCAAGACCGTGTTTGCCGATGAGGAAAGGGGCAGGGCGGGAATGGCACTCGATTCGATCATCTGCAGTGGTGTCATCATAAGCGGCGGCAAAATAATCCAATCGATACTCTCCCCTGGGGTCCGGGTGAACAGTTACGCCGAGGTGCGTGAGTCCATACTCTTCCATAACGTGGTCATAGGGATGAGAGCAAAGGTAAGAAAGGCTATCATCGACAAGGGCGTGAGAATTCCCGACGGGATGAAAATAGGGTATGACCCCGAAAAAGACAGGGAAAGATTTTATGTATCCGAGGAGGGGATAGTGGTCATACCCAAGGGTGAAATTCTTTAGGTAAGGGCCATCTACCATCTATACGGGTGGTGAGTAAGCCTTAAGTCCGCCGTGCCTTTAAGCGACGTACGGCTCCGAAGCCTCTTAATTCTTCAAAATACGTTTCTATTTTTCCCGTTTGAACATATAATCGGCAAGGGACTGCAGGGCGTCTTTATATTGAGAGGCAGGGAATTGGGAAAGATGTCTCTTCGCGTCCGCCAGGTATCTCTCCGTGGCCACTGAAGTGTAGCCAATGCCGTCGTATTTTCGGATGAGCTTGATGATACGCTCGAAATCCCTCTGCGAGATGGTCTCTCTCTTGAGGATTCCTTCCACTGCCTTTCGTTCTTTTTCTCCGGCTGACTTTAAGGCCCATATCAGAGGGAGGGTCAGCTTGCCTTCTTTTAAGTCTGTGCCCACGTGTTTGCCCAGGACATCGTCGTATGACGTATAGTCGAGGATGTCGTCCCTCAATTGAAATGCTATACCGAGCTTATATCCGAAATTCTTCAACGCATCCCTCTGCCCTTTTGTGACATTACCGAGGATCGCCCCTATCTCACATGCGGCGGAGAAAAGAATTGCAGTCTTATTTCCGATGATTTCGAAATAGTCTTTTTCTGTGGTGTTGATGTCGGCTGTTTTGACGATCTCCAGTATCTCGCCTTCGGACAGGGCTGTGGTGGCGTGAGAAATGGTTTTCAGGATCTCGTTGTTTCCCTCACGGGACATGAGCTCAAAGGACTTGGAATAGAGGAAATCTCCAACGAGCACACTCGGCTCGTTGCCCCAGACCGTATTTACCGTGGAAAAACCCCTCCTGGTCCTCGCGTTGTCTACCACGTCATCATGAAGCAGTGTGGCGGTATGGATAAATTCTATGATGGCAGCGAAAGGAATATACTTCTCTCCCCTGTACCCGCACAATTTTGAGCAAAGGATAACGAGGATCGGCCTCACCCGCTTACCACCTGACTTCATGATGTAGTTTACGATTTCTTTGATAAATCCGATTCTGGTGGTCATGAGTTTGTCGATGGAAAGCTCCAGTTTCTTTAAATCCCTCTCCACAAGTTTGATAAAATCAGCCATGATCAACCTTTTAACGCGTAGTATTTTCTCACTTCTTCGGTGTTTTGACCGTTCTCGTGTACAATAAGCGGTTTTTCCACCAAGACGCCCACGCCGCCCTCTTTCACAAACTCGGCAAGGAACAGGTTGGCTTCCGCGTCTTTCTTGGGATACACAAGCCGCAGGCGTTTGAGCGCGAGCCTCTTCGATTGCGCTTGAGATATGAGCTCAGCCAGTCTTTTTGTCGGGTATATGACATAAAAGCGGCCCTTTGGGTTAAGAAGTGATGACGCTGCAGACAAAAGCCCGACAAGATCAAGGTGCGATTCGTAACGGGCCACATATCGAGAGTGCCCCGGACTTGTCCTTCCCGAACCTTTCTTTGTATAAGGCGGATTGGAAACAACGATGTGAAAGGGTCTGTTCTTCAGTTCGCGGACCTCTTTTCTGATATCCCCTCTCAAGAATTGCACGCGATCGCCCACTTGGTTCAAGGCCTTGTTCCTTACGGCCAGATCAAAGAGGTCTTGCTGAATTTCCACACCGAGCATGTAGTTCGTATAACCTTTCTTCGCGAGATAGATAGGTATGATACCACACCCGGTGCCAATATCCAACAATCTTTCTCGTTTCTTCAGGGTGATAAAGTTGGCGAGAAGAAATGCGTCGACGGAGAAACGATAACCATCTGCCTTTTGAATCAGCTTTAACTGCTCATCGCAGAGGATATCGAGCGTTTCCGAATTCCCGACCGCATCACGCATACTGATAAAAAACAAGACCGGTGAGTATCTTAGGATAGAAGAAGGTCGATTTTGGCGGCATGTAGAGGCTGTTGTCCGCTATGTCCTTGACCTCTTCGACACTCGTGGGGGGAAGAAAGAATGCAAGGTCCAGGGCTCCTTCACGAACAGAATCGACTGTTTCGTAATGGTCCTGGGTGAAGGAAATCTCTTCGTCTTTTATTTTCAAAAGGTCTTTGATTACCCCGGCGTGGATCGCATTGACTTTCAATCTCTTGAGGGAGCGACGTACGTCCAGGGCTTCGTAAGAAGGTATGGGCTTGTTTTGGGTTACAATGTAGAGGTTGTTGGCATCATCTTTGGAATAAAGCACGAAGGAAAGCCTGGAGGACTTCTCAACGGCTGTGAGGGCCTGCTTCACAGAACCCCTGTCTTTGTATGGATGAGGCGCAACATCAAAGTAGTCCGAGAGGAGGCTGAGCATTTCACCCAGGGGACGCTCTTTTTCGAACTTGACGATCCGGTGATACGGGAGGATTACAATACCCTGTGAGTACATGTTGGTCAGATAAAGGGGCACGTAGGGGACACCGAGCCTGTACGACACATCAAGTCTGTGGTGTCCATCCGCTATGTAAATCTTCTTCTCACCCATCATGGCACTAAGCGCCGTAACCGCATCGTTGTCAGTCATTCTGTAGAACCGGTTACGGATCGACTGCTCATCCACGAAGTCGTAGATCTTCTCTTTGAGAGGACCGGCGAGGATATTCTCGATCGCAAGATCTTTGTCCTCGTAGAGGCCAAAGATGAGACTCGTATATGTTTTCAACGTGCCGATCAGCTGCTCGCGATCTGCCTTGGCCTTCTTTCTGGTTTCTTCATGCGTCAGTATGCGTTCTTTATCGAGTTTGTGGAGGGCGATAAAACCCCTTCTGAGAAACGGCTGATTCTCCAGCTCAAATTCCTGCTCATACACATAGACTGCCTCGCTTGCATCACGCGACAAGACACCTTCTTTCAGCCACTCGTCCATGGTACGCCGGGCGGTCTCATACTGGTTCAAGGGAGGGGCGGCCTGAGGCAGCTCGAGGCGTATGGCATTCAGATTGTGCTTTTTATAGTAGGGCTCGACCTGCGAGATCACGTCGTAGGGCGGACATACCACGGAAGAGACGTCACTGACCTTCTGTTTGTTGTAAAGAATTCCTTTGAACGGTTTTGTCAGGGCGTCCCGCATAGAATATATGTGTTAACACATGGGATTATTATCTGTCAAAGGGTTTGTCTTGTTTGTCTTCGTTGCCATGAAAGTATTGACAGAGGCCAAATGATTATGTTTTAAATAAGCATCAAATGCCGAGGTAGCTCAGTCGGTAGAGCAGGGGACTGAAAATCCCCGTGTCAGTGGTTCAATTCCGCTCCTCGGCATTTCTTCTTTCTTGGATTATCAAGGATTTATCGCTTTTCACCGTCTATCCCCTATAACCAGAAATAGAAATTATGCCTGAATTAAGACCATTCTGAGCTATTATGTCTTTGTGCTGCTCAAACTGCATTGAAAGTCTTTCGCTGGCATCCTTCAGGTTCTCTTCATTGACTATGTTGTAGCGGTCAAATACTGATCTTGTTTTATGTCCTGATATCTTCATTGCTGTTTTTTCCGGTATGCCGCAATTGACCATATTTCTTACAGCGCTTCTTCTGAGGTCATGGAATAGCTTTAATTCGATTCCTGCATCGTCAAAGGCCTTAATCCAGGCCTTACGAAAATCAACTATTCTATGGCCCTTACAGAAGAATACAAAGGGACATTGGGGGTATCCCTGGTCTCTGACTTTCTGCTGATTCAGGATTGTTTCATACAGTTCACCGGAAAGATAAATTACCCGCTGTTCATCATTCTTTGTCGTTCCCGCATCGAGGGTTATCTTCTTATCGAAGATGTTCACTTGTTTCCAGGTCAAGGATAAGATTTCTTCTTTCCTCATGCCCGTATGGTATCCCATGACAAGAACGGGTTTCAGATAGTCCGGTAAAGCATCTTTCAGCCTCAAATAATCCGTAACCTCAAAAAAGCCTGTCCTTGTGTTCCTTTCTTCGAGCATAGGAATATATGGTATTTGATTGACCTTTCTCGGTGTATGCCTTACCGCAAGTGTAAACATCCTTTTCAATGCCGAAAGCTCTCTGTTGATGGTAGCATTTTCAGCACCTTCTTCCTGCCTTACAGCGATATAGTTCTTTATCTTGTCTGTGCTGATATCGTTCGCTCTGTGCCCCTCGAAGTATTTCTTTAGATGGCCTACGCTTCTTTCGGCTCTTATAAGAGACTTTCGTGCATTGATCTGATAGTCAACGATCAAATCCTTTGCGAGTTCATCAAAGAGGGTTCTTTCAGCTTTCAGACCCACAAACTGCCCCTGCATGATCTGCCCCTCTCTGAGCTTCAAGAGTCTCTCGGCATCGCTAATCTTCTCTGAATGAACACATTCCCGATAGGGCTTTCCGTTGCGGTAATATTTGATAGTCCATGTCTTGCCGTTGTTCTGCTTATAGATCGAACCCATTGTTTACACCTCCCTTTTCGTTTTCTTTTTCCGTGTCCCTTTGCCTTTCTTCACCTCCTTGTTCTTACACTCCAATGCATCAAGGGCAAGATGCAGGAATGATGGTATTTCTTTCCGGTGAACGCTTCTTTCCCATTTGCTCACCGTCATGGGATGAACACCGAGTGCTTCAGCAAGTTGAACCTGTGTATATCCGTTACGATTGCGCCATTCTATAAGGTCTTGGGGCTTCATCTTAATTAAGTATAAGATAAGCGATTCGCTTAGTCAAGTTTATTTTCATAATATTTATTTGCATTGCTCTGTTATAAGAGAATACCTCCGGGTCAATCGTTGGGGGGGATGGAAATGATTGAGTTGCGTTCCCGGAGGTAAGAAGAATTATAGGATACGGCACTGTATTCACTCCTTACATGATGTGCATCATAATAAGTAATTTTTGTTCTGTGGCCGATAAGTCATATCTGTAGCTAATAAGTAAGAGTTTGTTTGTTTTGGTTTATCCATTGGTCAAGGTCTCTGACATCGATGAAAATTCTTTTGCCATCTCGGATATGAGGAAGCTTACCGTCCCATAACATTTGCCGAACAGAGTTCAAAGACCTACCAAGATACATGGCGGTATCCTGTAAGCTGTACAGCCTTTTCTGCGGTCTTTGCTCAGCCTTACGCATCATATGCCCGATAGAATACGGTCAGAACAGGGGATTCTGTATCCAACGCGCCTTTGGAAAGCATTGGTATTGGTGAGTCCGTGAAGGTGTATGCCCGTATTATGCCCGGCCCTACATTGTCGAAGGGTCGATCCTGTTTTGACAGCCGATACGATCATCTGAACGTCTTCAGGTTCAAAGACTCGGCCCTTGGGGGGTGCCGGGGGTCTATATGGCCATACATGGGCAATGTAAACCGCCCCCGCCGTAACAAGGTTAATTTGGTTCAATCTCTATAACCTCTCGGTCACCATCTTCCTTGTGCCTTTGTCTTTGTAGCTCCGCAATGGAATTTATGATAATCAACGTGTCACGGTGGCCCTCATCTTCAGGCTTGTAGGAACCATCAAGCTTGAATGTCTGATCCAATGCTTTCAGACTGACATTAGGGTCTCTGTTGTCGATATGTTGTTTCAATTTCAACACCCGGTAGCTTTTTGTAAGCCCGTGATGATCCATAAGTTCATCAATGGCCACATTGACGGTAGGACTGCCCATAAGTTGTGAGCCGATCACCTTCGCGCTTCTTCTCGATGTCACCTCATAGCTTTCAAGTGCTGCCTCCGTGTTTGTCTTTCCCTGTGATTTTGCCATCACGAAAGCTCTTTCCTTCTTGGTAAGATCATACTTATCAAGGACTGATTCCGGTGAGGGTAGTAATCTCTTGAGCCTTTTACATACTGCCACGGGAGACACGTTGAAGAATGCTGCAATTTCCTTTTGTGACTTCCCCTCCTTGTGCATCGCTAACAACCTGTCATCGTCAATTATCTTTGCTCGCATAACTCTTAACCTCCGAAGCATGGTTATTTAACCGTCATGGTTAATCGTTCCTGCAATAATCTTCCTTGGTGAATGGTCTTGTGTTCACCGAATGATATTGTGTTTCTCTGTGGTATCTCGGAGAAGAGGCTCTCCGCACATTGCACGTACTCGTGCAAAATCGCTTGTGCGTCATCCTCTGTAAGTCTTCGGGCGATTCCACGGTCAATCAACGTCTGTTCATCGATGACCTTCACCATCTGTCCCGGTTGTACTATCTTGCTATTCATACGGATAGGTTTGAGGATCTTCAGAAGGTCCATGGTTCACCTTTCACTTTGGGAATGTCTGTTTCGGTCTCCCGGACAAAGACATCATTCCCTGTCTCTGTCCTTTCTGTCTTAATACCGGCTGGACAGTCAGACAATGCAGTGTTATCAACGCTGCGCAATGTGGTTTCAGAGGGTTTTGTCTTATCGCTTTTGGACTCTGTCTTACTGTCCTTATCTATATGTGGTTGGACAATAGGACAATAAAGAACCGCCCGGCCCCTTCCTTCGGTGCGCTTCGTTTCCCAATATTTTCCGATCCCCTTGTTGAAGAGTCTTATTGCCTTCCCTTTCGAGCTTATACCAAGTTTTGTTTTGACAAGATCATAGAACCGTGATTGCTTTAGGGGTTCCCTTTCTTCCCTGAGAAGGTCGTATATCTCTTCGAGTTCCTCAGTGTCCGGGTCGGGTGCTACGACAAAGCCATGTTCCTTCTGAAACTCAAGGAAGATATGAAAAGGTTCATACCGGGTCTTGTGCTTTGTTCCGAAACGGTAATAGACATTTTCGCTGTCCTCATCGTCCGTTTCTTCGAGGCTGCCTTTTCTCACCTTATGCAAGCTCAAGACGTGGTCGGCAAGGTCAAGAATAGCGGTACTCCCCTTGTACGTCTGGTCGTTTCCTTTGGGCGTATGATGGAGAAGCAGGATCGTAAAACCCACGTCTCTGAGTTCCTTTAACCGGGTCATTACGTCTGCCATTTGCCGCGAGTCGTTTTCGTCTTTTGTCTGTGAAGCTCTGAGGGTGTCATAGATGAGAAGGCCCACGGGCAGGGTCTTGTATAGTTCCCATTCTCTTGCGTCAATCTTGGGCGGTCTCATTTCATTCGTGTTGTGCCAGTAGAGGACATCGGCAGCCTCTATCTTCTTCACCCTTTCCACAAGGACAGGGAGAGAGTTTTCGTAATCAACATAGACCACCGGACATTGAAAGGTCTCTAATCCCATGAAGAGTATTCCCTTTGATACCGCATGAGCGAGCGTCAAGGTAACCCATGTCTTTCCGATACCGCCCCGACCATGAAGAAGGGTAATGCTCTGTTTCGGTATCAGGTTAGCAACAAGCCATTCAACCTTAATGTCCAGGGCCATGAGGTCGGAACCTTTTTTCAGGACGGCAAGAGGGTCGAAAGACGGCTTGTTACTGTCCAGTGGGTTTTGAATACCCCCCTCTGTAAACCCTTGATAGTCCTTCGTTGTCTTATTGTCCTTTCTGTCCGGTGTATATATATACGGACTATTGGACAGTATCGTAGACATGAACGGTTTCAGCGAATCTGCCCCGCTTATCCGTTCCCGCGCATCCCTCCACCTGTGATCTTTACAGGATTCATGAAAGCATTGATAGAATTCCTTTCCCTCTGAGGTAATCCCTATGGCAGACTCATTCGATGTATGCGCCGGGTCAAAGACACATTCTTTGAGACAGTATAGGGTCGAGCTTCCATTCTGTTTTACCTTTACAACCTCAACCCCGTAATGCTTCAGGTATGCTTCAACATCAAAACCATTCTTCCTCTTGGCCCGTGTATCCTGTTCATTTGTGCCTAAAATGCTCTGTGCGCGTTCCAATGCTTCTCGGCTTATGGTTTCCATTACTTACCCCCCAGGTCTTCAATATAGGCCATCCTATGGGGTCTGCCGTCCCTGTGTTGATTGGCGGGTAGTTCATCGCCTTTACACGCCTTCGTTCCGTAGAGCTTCCATATACGCGCCGGATTAAATACGGTAGTGTCAATCTTTACCTTGTCCGTATTGAATCGCTGTGCGAGTCCCTCAAGGGTATTCTTTATAAAGTCTTGATTCTCTTTGTTGACTGGCAGGTCTGGCAATCCATAAAGCAAATGCCCGCCGTTACCTGACATGGCTTTGACAGGTTTAGGAAAGGGAAGATTATCGGCAATCCAGCAAGACACCGTCTCTCTGAGGTCAAGGGCTTCTTTTAGCTCGGTATCGCTTGAGGAAATGCCCGAAGGTCTCACAGGATCAAGGTCGATAGGAAGCCGGCGATAGGCAAGGACATTATTGTCAGAGGTTGTCAAAATACCCGCCTTCATTCTATTAAAGGCCCTCGCTAACAGCCGCCGATCAATTACTTGTAACGTGAAATAGATACCATCGTGAGATTGTCCGTCCAGTGTCTTTGCGGCTTCGCAGAAAGCGCCATGGTCATCGAAATAGCCCGATATCGCGCCTCGGACATTTTCGCCGTTTATGCGGCCCTTAAAATGAGGCACACGGATTTCTACAACCTCGCCAGGGTTGAAGAAGGTATCAAAAATTGGTTTTTCGAAAAGAGTGCGAGTTTTATCGGATAAAGGATTGTCCATACCATTCCCCATTTCCATTTCTTGTTTCCTTCGCGGAGAGCATTTTTCCACGAAGGGTTTTCACGGTAGTCACAAAGTCGGCCACCGGAACATCAACATTACCATTGAAGAGATTCATCAGCCGATACACCTGATCGTCTGCTTCAAAGGTGAAGACCACTTTGCCGCTTTTGAGTTCGAGCGCTGGTTCTATACCGTGTAGTGAGAGGAAAGAGGAAAGATAAATATCGAGAAGATTGATTTTCCGTGTCTCTGCCATTTGCCCTCCTTTGTCGCCGGATCAATGTCCGTGTCCATGTGTGGCATTTTACGGCAAGAAAACGGAATCTATTGTAACTAAAGGCTTGTTATTTTGACGGGGCTGCGGTGTCGGGGTTACAAAATATTCAGTTGCTTA
>Ga0335069_10001485_pt1 | contig 37903 bp, 33 predicted proteins | sample Lox_Sample_11_FD_206714 | JGI IMG/M metagenome (GOLD analysis project Ga0335069, IMG submission 206714) | Soil microbial communities from Loxahatchee National Wildlife Refuge, Florida, United States - Lox_Sample_1.1 | ecosystem: Environmental > Terrestrial > Soil > Wetlands | place: USA... | reverse complement strand
CGTTTACGACCCCCCGGCCCCCCCCCGCGCCCCCCCCCTCGCCCGGGGCGGCCCCCCGGGCCGCGGGGCGGGTGTTTGCGAAACATATTAAGGGGAAGGTGAAGGCGCTGGGGTGTCCGATTCGGGCGGAGCTGGTGGGGCGGAGTCGGGAGGAGGGGGCGGCGCGGCTGGGGATCGATGCAGGGAAGAAGACTCTGGTGGTGACGGGGGCGAGCCTGGGGGCGAAGACGATTAATGAGGCGGTGCTGGTGTTTTTGGAGACGGCGGCGCATCGGGAGGCGCTGGTGGCGGGCGGTTGGCAGATTGTGCACCTGGCGGGGGTGGAGCAGGCGGAGGGGGTTCGGGCGGCGTATGCGAAGTGGCCCGAGGTTCATGTGAAGGTGATTGATTATTGCGATGATATGGCGAGCGTGTGGGCGGTGGCGGATGCGGCGATTGCGCGGGCGGGGGCGAGCACTTGTGCGGAGCTGACGGCGTGCGGGGTGCCGGCGATATTGCTGCCTTATCCATTTCATAAGGACATGCACCAGAAGGCGAATGCGATGGAACTGGTGCGGGCGGGTGCGGCGTTTATTGTGGATGACGCGAAGGAGGCGTCGGCCAATGCGTCGGCTATAAAACCGGCGTTGGAATCGCTACTCTATGATGAAGAATTGAGAGATCGCATGGCGGAGGCGGCTCGAGTGGTCGGGAAGCCCGGAGCAGCGGTAGAAATAGCGAAAGAAATTTTGGCCTTGGTTGGTGAATCGTTGCGATAAAGAAAGACGAGGGTATAGGGTCTGGGGTTCAGGGTATGTGGTCGTGCGACTGCTCCCTGCCCGGCGCTTGAGCCCGTTTGAGAGCACATTCCGGCGATGCCATCGCCGGCTTTATAATTCCGCATGGAGGCGGTTGTAGATGCCCCCGATTATTCAGACGAAAGCCGTGATGTATACCGTGAAGGATTTGATTCACACATTGAACCGCCGGGCGGAGACGACGCCGTTTACAGGGAGGGCGGTGCATTTTGTGGGGGTGGGCGGGTCGGGGATGTCGGGGTTGGCGCAGATGCTGCTGAACTTTGGGGCGCGGGTGTCGGGGACGGATCGGGAGACGTCGGCGGTGACGCGGCGGCTGTCGGAACTGGGGGCGAATATTACGAATGAAGAGACGGCGGCGGGATTGCCGGAGGGGACGGAGATTGTCGTTCACTCGGCGGCCATTAAGGCGGAGCATCCGGAACTGGTGGAGGCGCGGGCGCGGAAGTGTGAAGTGTTGAAGTACGCGCAGATGCTGGGGCGGGTGATGGCGCTGCGGAATGGGATTGCGATTGCGGGGACGCACGGGAAGTCGACGACGACGGCGATGACGGCGCACGTGCTGTTGTCGGCGGGGAAAGATCCGTCGTTTGTGGTGGGGGCGACGGTGCCGCAGTTGGGCGGGTCTTCGCGGTCGGGGAATGGGGATTATTTTGTGGTGGAGGCGTGCGAGTATGACCGCAGCTTTCACAATCTGCATCCGCGGATCGGGGTGGTGCTGAACATTGAGGAAGACCACCTCGATTACTACAAGAACATTGATGAGATCAACGAGTCGTTCGCGACGTTTTTGAACGGGGTGGAGCCGCACGGGGTGTGCTTGATCGCGGCGGGGGATGAGAATTGTGCGAAGGCGGCGCGGAATGCAGAGGCGCTGGTTGAGACGTATGGGATCGACGTTGCGGCGGATTGGCAGGCGACGGGGATTCGGCGGTTCCAGGGGAAGGCGCATTTCAATGTGAGCTACAAGGGGAAGAAGATGGGGCGGCTGACGCTGTCGATCGCGGGCCGGCATAATGTTGGGAATGCGACGGTGGCGGCGGCGATTGCGACGCACTGCAGTGTGCCATGGGATCAGATCCAGGCGGCGGTTGAGAGTTTTCGTGGGGCGGATCGGCGATCGCAGTTGATGGGGCAGTTGCCGGTTGGGGAGGGGCAGGTGACGATTATTGATGATTACGGGCATCATCCGACGGAGATTCGGGCGACGCTGCAGGCTTTGCGGGAGCACTATCGGCCGCAGCGGTTGATCTGCGTGTTTCAGCCGCACCAGCACAGCCGGACGCGGTTTTTGCTGAATGATTTTGCGGGCAGCTTTTCGCATGCGGACGTGACGATCGTGCCGGACATTTATTTTGTGCGGGACTCGGAGGCGGATCGGAAGGCGGTGAACTCGGCGATGCTGGTGGAACGCATCAAGGAGCACGCGCGCGAGGCGATTTATATCCCGACGTTCCAGCAGATCACGGAACATTTGATGAAGAACATGCAGCCGGGCGACCTCATTGTGTCGATGGGCGCGGGTCCGGTTTGGGAAGTAACTGATGAGCTGGTACGAAGAATTCGGGGAGCAGGTACGGCTTAACGTACCGATGGCCCCATTGACGTGGTTTGGCCTGGGCGGTCCCGCGAAGTTTTATGCGACGCCTCGCGATGTGGGACAGCTCCAGGCCATCGTTGCGCGCCTGCGGGAGAACGAGATACCGATCTATGTGCTGGGGAGCGGGGCGAATCTGCTGGTGAGTGATGCGGGGGTGGATGGGGCGGTGATCGGCCTGAACACGCCGGAGTTCAAGAAGTTTTCGATTGGCGTCGATGGCGACAAGACGAAGGTGATGGCGGCGGCGGGGAAGGATGTGCAGAAGCTGATGCTGGAGTGCACGCATGCGGGGCTGTCGGGGTTGGAGTGTCTGGCGGGGATTCCGGGGAGCGTTGGCGGGGAGATCAAGATGAATGCGGGCGGGGCATTCGGCGACATCGGGTCGGCGGTGCAGTCGGTGACCGTGATGGATACGAACGGGCAGATTTATGTGCGGGAGAAGGATGATCTTGTCTTCGAGTATCGCAAGTCGAACATAGCGTCGAAGTTTATTTTGAGCGCGACGTTTGGGCTGAGTGAAGATGATCCGCAGCGGATCATGACGAAGGTCAAAGAGATCTGGATGTACAAGAAGAATTCGCAGCCGCTGGCGGATAAGTCGGCGGGGTGCATTTTCAAGAATCCTCGCGGGCTGTCGGCGGGGGCGTTGATTGATCAGGCGGGCCTCAAAGGGCAAACGCTCGGGGGCGCGGAGGTGTCGATGAAGCACGCGAATTTCATCACCGCCAAGAAAGGCTCGCAGGCGGCGGATGTTCTGGGCTTGATTGATCTGGTGAGGCAGCGTGTGAAGGAAAAATTTGACGTTCAGTTGGAAACTGAAGTTGTCATTTGGTGAAAGCGGTTCGCACTCCCCGGCCCAAGGGCCGGGGCTAAACAGGATGGAAAATCATGGACGATCGGAAACTGGATATTACGTTGCTTTGCGGGGGGATTTCTGCGGAGCGCGAGGTGTCGCTGCTGACGGGGACGCAGATTGCGGAGGCGTTGCGGACGGTGGGGCATCGGGTGTGGCAGTCGGATATTTCGCCGGCGGATTTGTCGGCGCTGGATCATAAGCCGTGCGATCTGATTTTTCCGGCGCTGCACGGGACGTTCGGCGAAGATGGACAACTGCAGAGCATTCTCGAGCAGCGGAATGTGCCGTTCGTGGGGTCGGGAGAGGCGGCGTCGCGGCTTGGCATGGACAAGGCGGCGACCAAGAGTTGCCTGCTGGAGCACGGGATTCCGACGGCGAACTGGCAGGTGGTGTATCAGCACAAGTTCAAGGAAAACTGGACGCCGGCGTCGGGGATCGGGTATCCGTGCGTGATCAAGCCGATCAATGAGGGGTCGTCGGTGGGGTGCAGGGTCTGCGTGACGCTGGAGGAGGCGCGGAAGCATTTGAACGAGACGTTGCCGAAGTTCGGGGCGATGCTCGTGGAGCGGTTTGTGGATGGGTTTGAGCTGACGGTGGGGATTCTGGATGGGAAGACGCTGCCGGTGATCTGGATCAAGCCGGCGACGGAGTTCTACGATTACGAAGCGAAGTACACGCGCGAGGATACGCAGTACGTGTTTGATATTCCGCTGCCGGAGAATGTTCTCGAACAGGTTCGGAGCGCGGCGGAGCGGACGCACAAGCATGTGGGATCCCGGCATCTGTCGCGTGTCGATGTGATGGTGGAGAAGCGGACGAACGAGGTGTTCGTGCTGGAAGTGAATACGATGCCGGGGTTCACGAGTCATTCGCTGGTGCCGAAGGCGGCGAAGAAGGCGGGGATAGCGTTTACGGAATTGTGCGATCGGTTGGCGCGGATGGCGCTGCGGGATGCCGCGGTCATTAAGGAGCAGACCCTCTAACAGGCTGCTCAGAACGGATGAATGGCCACGAAGGACACGAAAAACACGAAAGGGTTCCAGGGCTTAGCGAAGAGCTTCTAAACGGATTGGTATGTTTTTTGGGAAGAAAAACAATTTCGAGGGCAGGGAGCGGGAGCCGCGGTTTTATGAAGTGCCGTGGATTCGCAGCCTGATCCGGCTGTGCGTGGTGCTGCTGGTGATTGCGGGGCTGATTGAGTCGTATCATGCGGTGAAGGCGTATGGGAACCGGGTGGTGCGGGACGAGTTTACGGAGCAGGCGGACGGCGCCGGGGGCGTGGGGGTGGAGAAGATCGCGCTGTCGGCGGAGTTGAAGAACAAGCCGGCGTGGCTGGACAAGGCGATTCTGGATTCGATTTTTTCGGAGACGCAGAAGTTCGCGGCGCGGGACCAGGCGACGTACAACCGGCTGCTCAATCCGCTCGACAAGGATGTGCTGAAGGAGATCGCGGAGAATTACACGGGGACGGATGCGAGCGGCGTGAACCACTGGACGCTGCGGGACAATGCGTGGATCAGGAAAATCACGGAAGTGCGGCGGGTGGTGGCGAAGGACGCGGGGGGGCGGAAGTCTGAGACGATTGAGATTTATGCGGAGTATCGGCAGCCGGCGGCGTGGGTGCAGTATGGGGACAAGTTCTACCTGGTGGATGGGGATTTTGTGCGGCTGCCGGGGGAGTATTCACGGGCGGATCGGGATGCGACCGAGGGGCTGATGGCGATCACGAATGTCGATCTGCCGGATGGTGTAAAGAGCGTTCCGCAGCCGAGCGAATCGTGGCAGACGGAGGATCTGGCGGCGGGGATGAAGCTGGTGGATTTGCTGCAATCGCAGCCGTTCATGAAACAGATCGCGACGATCGACATGGCGAATTACAAGGGGCGGAAGGATTCGCTGAAGCCGTGGATTCTGCTGAATACGACGTTTCAGGCAGCAGATGGGAGTCCGCGCGTGATCCGGTGGGGGCGTTCGATCGGGGATGAGAAGTTCTATGAAGTGTCCGCAGCGGCGAAGGTGCAGGCGCTGAACGAAATTTTTCTGCGCTTCGCGCGGATCGATGCGAATCATGATTACGTGGACATTCGCACGGAGCAGGTATTGCTGCCGAAGGATCCGGAGCCGCAGACGGCGGATGTCACTTCCACAAATTAAAGCATTGAGTCATCGGGTCATTGAATCATTGATTCTGGCCGCGCGCGCAATGGCTCAATGATCCGATGATCCAATGACTCAATCCCTTCACCCGACGCCTGCCACGGTGCCCGCCACTTCATCCTTGGGCCGCGTCTTCCACCGCCGGTGAATCCAGAGGTATTGGGTGGGGTCGGCGCGCACGAAGTCTTCGATGCCTTTGGTGTAGCGGGCGGTGATGTAGTGGAGTTCGTCGCGGTACTGGTCGCGGGGGAAGTTCTGCCAGTCTTCGGGGTGGATGATGTCGCTGGTGCCGATGTCGAATTCGAACTTGTCGCCGCGGCGTCGCGCGTAGCCGACGACGATGGGGACGTTGTGCTGGATGGCGAGCAGGCCGATGGATTTGTAGGTGCTCGCCTGCCGACCAAAGAAGGGGACGAACATCCCCTTGGGTCCGGCGTTCTGGTCGGCGATGAATCCGAGGACGCCTTTTTTCTGGAGGACATCGAGTGCGGTGGTGGTGACGCCGCGCTTGGAGAGGATGATCTGGCCTTTTTTCTCGCGGACGCCGAGGAGCCAGGAGTCGATGTAGGGGTTGTCGATCGGGCGGGCGATCGAATACGTTTCGAAGCCGAGTGTGGCGAGGGTGTAGCCGAGGATTTCCCAGTTGCCGTAGTGGCCGGTGAGCATGATGGCGCCGCGGCCGCGGAGGAGGATTTTGAGGGATTCGGAGAGGCCGTCGAGGTGGACGTAGCGGTGCCAGCTTTCGACATTGATGAGTCGGGTGGTGAAGAGGACATCCATGACGAGCTCGATGAAGTGCTGCATGGAGCGCTCGGCGATGTACTCGAGCTCGGCCTGGGGCTTTTCGGGGAAGCTGGCGCGGAGGTTTTCGAGGGCGCGCTGGCGGTGTTTCCTGTCGATTTTGTAGAGGAGTCCGCCGACGGCGCGGGCGGTGCTGAGGTTGGCGTTGATGGGGAAGAGGCCGAGCAACATGGCGGCGGTGCGTGCGCCGAAGTATTGCGAGAGATTGACGATTGCGCTGCTTTGGCCCATTGGCAGATTTTACAGCGTCATTTACCGCAGAGCCACGGATATCGTGCAATGAAGTTGCGGGGGTTACAATTCCCCCGAGGAGATGCGTCATGTACACGGCACTGACTATTGCAGGATCGGACTCGATCGGGGGCGCCGGGATCCAGGGCGATCTGAAGACGTTCACGGTGCTGGGGGTGTATGGGATGTCGGTGATCACGGCAGTGACGGCGCAGAACACGTCGGGCGTCTCGGGGGTGGAGATTCTTTCGCCGGAGATCATCACGAAGCAGATTGATGCGGTGGCATCCGATTTTCCGGTAAACGCGGTGAAGACGGGGATGCTGGCGAATGCGGAGATCATCAGCACGGTGGCCGAGGCGATTCGCAAGCATTCTCTGGACAACTATGTCTGCGATCCGGTCGTGTACTCGAAGACGAACGTCGAGCTCCTGGATGCGTCGGCGATTCACACGTTACGCAAGGAACTCCTGCCGCTGGCGACGATCGTGACGCCGAACCGGATGGAGGCGTCGATGCTGGCGAATATGGATGTCGTGGACATTGGGAATGTTGCGGGGGCGAAGAAGGCGGCGGAGAAGATCATCAAGTCGGGCGTGCGGTCGGTGATCGTGAAGGGGATCAACCTCGGAGATACGATCGTCGACGTTTTTTTCGACGGGGACCACTTCACGGAATTCCCGGCAAAGCGACTGAAGACGAACAACACGCACGGGTCGGGGTGCCTGTTTTCCGCGGTGATCACGGCGATGCTGGCCCAGGAAATCGAACTGCTGACGGCGATCGACCATGCGCGGTCGTTTGTGTCGCAGGCGATCGAGCATCATGTGAAGCTTGGCAGCGGCATTCGTCCGGTAAATACGCTGGCGCTGATTCCGCATTAGGGAAGAAGCAGGAATCGGGAAGCAGGAATGAAGAAGGAGGAAGGGGCGGCGGGGTGGTTTGTTATACTGCGGGTCATGAGTGGAAGGGACACAAGCAGTCCGGCGGAGATTCTGGCGCGATACGCCGGAGGATTTTTCCCGCTCTACGATTTGGCGGATCGGTTTTACTGGGAGCGGCTGTCGATTCGGGCGGTGATTCCACTGACTTCGGAAGTGACGGCGCATGCGAAGAAGATGGCGAAGCGCGATGCGCCGCGGTTTCAAATCCGTTATACGACCTCGCTGGAGCTGATCATCGCGGCGTTGCAGAACGAGCGGATCAAGCGGCGGAGCTGGGTGCGGACAGAGGTCGCGACGATCTACCGGACGCTGCATCGGGCGGGGCTGCTGCAGACGGTGGAGGCGTGGGATCCGGAGACGGGGACGCTGGTGGGGGGGCTGTTGGGGTTGGTGCTGCCGGGGGTTTTCGTGGCGGAGACGATGTACGGGGTGGCGCCGGACGCGTCGAAGGTTTGTCTGTGCCGGCTCGTGGAGGATGCCTTTGCGGCGGGGCACAAGATGATTGATGTGCAGACGCCGCACCATCTGGATGAGAACGGCCTGCCGCGGGCGCGGCACGGCACGACGCCGCATCCCTGCGTGCGACTGGGGGAAGAGGTGATCACGCACGCGCGGTTCATGCGGTGGATGCAGGCGGCGATGAAGGAGAGTTTTACGGGGACGCTGACGGAGTGGCTGCTGGTGTCGTCGGAAATTGCGCGGGCCCGCACGGAGGAAAGGGCAGCGGGGCTGGCGGGGATTCCGCGGGAACATTTGAAGGCGGCCTGGCCGATGCTGCGGAATAATTTTTCGGGGGCGGTGGCGGAGCAAGTGGATTTGCTTTTGCAGTAGGGGTGATGGATTTTGTCGTGGGGCCTCGAGACTGGATGGGGGGCGAAACCGTACCTATGATGACCGTTTGTGAATTCGCGGCGTCCCGTTGCGACGGCGCTAAACGGGTTGTTTTTTGGATGATTTTCGATGTTGGCGAAGCGGATTATTCCCTGTCTGGATGTGGATCGTGGGCGCGTGGTGAAGGGGGTGAAGTTTTTTGATCATGTGGATGCGGGGGATCCGGTGGAGCAGGCGATTTTTTATGACCAGTCCAAGGCGGACGAGCTGGTGTTCTATGACATCACCGCGAGTCATGAGGGACGCGGGATTATGGCGGATGTGGTGCGGAAGGTGGCGGACAATGTGTTTATGCCGATCACGGTAGGGGGGGGGATTCGGACGCTGGAGGATGCGACGCGGTTGATCCAGGCGGGGGCGGAGAAGGTGAGTGTGAATTCGGCGGCGGTGAAGCGGCCGGAGTTGATTGCGGAGATTTCGCGGAAGTTCGGGCGGTGTGCGACGGTGCTGGGCATCGACGCCAATCGCATTACGATTGATGGCGTGGAGAAGTGGCATGTGTTTGTGAACGGCGGGCGGGTGGATACGGGTGTGGATGTTTTGGAGTGGGCGAAGCGCGGGGAGGAGTTGGGAGCGGGGGAGATCGTGTTGAATGTGATGAATGCGGATGGGATGAAGACGGGGTATGACCTGGAGATGACGGCCGCGGTGTCGACGGCTGTGACGATTCCGGTGGTGGCGTCGGGCGGGGCGGGTTCGCCGGAGCATATGTGGCATGTGCTGCAGGAAGGGAAGGCGGATGCGGCGCTGGCGGCGTCGATTTTTCATTTCCGGGAGTACAGCGTGGCGGAGGTGAAGAAGTATCTGGCGGAACGGGGTGTGTGCGTGCGGGCGGGATGACGAAAGTTTAGCCGCGAGCCGGAGGCGAGCGCTCTCACGTACGGAGAAGACGGATGATTCACGGATATCACGTCGTGCTCGGGGCGTATGGGTTCTGGCTGCCGAACGACCCGCGCGGGTCGTGGTCAACGTATGTGGGGTCGCGGAAACTTTATCAATTTGGTGCGGCGACGAAGACGAGCGCGAGACGGTCGGTGGCCCATCGAGAACATGACGTGGGGTGGCGCATGGAAGCGAAGACCGCGTTGAAGAGGCCTGCGGTGAAATTCAATGGCATACAGGCGCGCGCGATTGGGCGAGGGTTTTGGGAATTCATGCGGCGGAACGCATTGACGTGCTGGGCTTGTGCGGTCATGCCCGAGCATGTGCATCTGGTGCTGGGCAGGCATGAATATCTGGTGGAGCAGATGGCGAATTTGCTGAAAGGAGCGGGAACACGGGCATTGCTGGCTGAGTCCTTGCATCCATTTGCGGATCAGCGTGATGGGAAGGGGAAGTTGCCGCATTGCTGGGGGGAGGGCGGATGGTATGTGTACCTGGATGATGAGCGGGATATTCGGCGGGCGATTTCTTACGTCGAGGGGAATCCAGAAAAAGATGGATTGCCGCAGCAGCGGTGGTCGTTTGTGGAACACTTTGAAGGGCTGCGACGGGCGGGAGAAGAAGGGGAGCGGCCCTTCTCGATCGAGCGCGGGAGCGCTCGCCTCCGGCTCGCGGCTAAACATTTATTTTCTGGCCACTGCAAAAATGCCGAAGGCGGACGTGCTTCCATGCTCTTGAAAGCACGCCCGCCTGGCTAGGGTACGTTTCGGGTCAGCTGTTGACGGGGTGGTTGGTGGCAACGGGAGCCTTGACGTAGACGTCCTTCCCTTTCTTGCCGCTGTTCAGCTTGAAGTAGATGAGGCCATAGATGCCCCATGCCGCGGCGATGCCGAGTGCCCAGTAGGGTTCCTTCCAGCTCATGCCGTTCACGAAGAAGGGGCCGACGAGATAGAAGACCATACAGGCGAGGTTGGCGACGAGGCCGAAGATGGGGATGAACATGTGCTTGATGCCGTGGAAGGTATGGTGTTCACGGAAGGCGACGATGGCGACCCAGTTGGTGAGCATGTACAGGACGAAGGTGCCGAAGTTGGAGATGAGGGTGACGATGAGCATGCCCTGGGGAATGCCGGCGGCGCGATCGTGACTCATGAGGCCGAAGGAGTACCAGAAGTTGTGGGGGAGAGCGGCGATGGTGGTGTCGGCCTGGGCGGCGCCGCCGCAGAAGTTGAGGAAGACGGCGATGACGCCAATGACCATGGAGAGGAAGGTAAGGGTCCAGACGGCCTTGATGGGGGTGGCGGTTTTGCCGTGGAGGAGGCCGAAGGTTTCGGCGACTTCACCGTCGCGCCCCATGGCGTAGGTGACCTGGGCGCCGGTGTTCAAGCAGGAGAGGGTGGTGCCGATGAGCGCGAGGAATACGGTGGTGGCCTGGATCATCATGAACCACCATCCGGCGCGGGAGGAGCCGAAGAAGTACATACCGGCCATCTGCATCATGTCGCCGATGGGGGCGGCGGAGCCGCCGGCGTTGCCGATGCCGTAGTTGCTGTTGAGCATGTACTTGGCGGCGAAGTATTCGAAGAGGTAGCAGATGGCGCCCTGGATGACGAGGGAGAGGAGGACGGCGCGGGGGATGTCGCGTTTGGCGTTCTTGGCCTGTTCACCGAGGGCGGTGCAGGATTCGAAGCCGACCAAGATAAGGATGGCGACGCAGGCCTGGATGAAGGTGTAACCGATGCCGTGGGGAGTGACGACATCCGCGGCGCTGGCGAAGTATTGGCGGGTGGGGAGATTGTTGGGATCGGTGGAACCGGCGTTGGCGACGGGGGTTTTGTAGTCGTCGAGGGTGGCGGGGACCATCTGGGGGTCGTACGTGGTTTTGCCGTCGGCGGAAGCGGGTTGGGTGGTGGTGGCAACGGCGGGGGCTGCAGCGGCGGCTGCAGCGGGTGCGCTGGCGGAGGGCGGCAGGAGGTAGAGGAAATTACCGTTGGCGTCTTTGGCCTGGACCATGTCGGTGGCCATGCCGGCGGTGATTTTTTCACCGGTGCTCGTGACACCGTCAGCGGCCGCGATCACGTAGCCGGTGGTCTGGGGGCCGTGATGAAGGCGATAGCCGATGGCCATGACGGCGAAGACCATCAGCGCGGAGATCTGGATGACGTTGATGGCGGTGTTGACGGCGGTGGAGCCGGTGATGCCGCGGGAGGCGATGTAGCCGACGAGAAGTGCGAAGATGACGCAGCAGAAGGCCATGAAGAGCGGGGCGGGAACGCCGGTGTTGATGATGTTGGGGAAGATTTGCCCGAACATATAACCCATGACGATGCCGGTGACGCCGACCATGACGCCGGGGTAGACCCAGTAATAGAGGTGGCTGGCCCAACCGACGATGAATTTGGCGATGCGCGCGAACTTGTAGGCGTGCGTTTTGGAGAGGAATGCCTGTTCGGCGTAGAAGTAGGAGGAGCCGGCACCAGGATAAATCCTGGAGAGCTCCGCATAGCTCACGGCAGTGGCGAAGCAGAGGGCGAGCGCGAGGAGGATGCCGAACCACATATCGCTGGGCGCCATCGGAGCACCGTAAAGGCTCTGGAGCGCGAATGTGAGCCAGAGGAAGGCACCAGGCGCAATGAGCGCCATGGCGTTGACGGTCAGGCCGGTGAGGCCGAGCGTACCTTTGGTGGGTGCTGGGGAATCAGCCAAGGGAAGACTCCTTATAGAGAAAGCAGCGACAATGCATTGACCACTGGCGAATGCGGCGAGCCGCGAGAAAGGGACAGTGACAGGATGGAAAGCCTGAATCAAAGCTCGTACCGCGAATGAAGGAGCGAGTTTTCTCGTGACCAGGGCCGATGTAAGCGATGATGAGCGTGGGGTTTGAGAATGGGATTTAATCGCTGGTGCGCCGTGGCGACAAATGGGAGTTCGCGCATGGAATGTGCGAGCGGATCGTGAGGAGAATGCTGACCATAATAATGGATTCTTGGAACTTTGCACTTTGCAAAGTTCAACCCCCATGGCGGTACTGGGGGAAACGCTGCCTCTAGAATAGGCAGTGGAGTGCGAATCGTAGGCAGAATGTCCTTTGAATGCGCAGTTGCCTCAATGGATGCGCGACGGGTGGGAATCCACGTGGACCCGGCCGGAAACCTTGACTCTTTCTTGATGTCGTTGGTGGTCTTTTTGATGACTTATGTATTAGGAGCGTTGACGGTGTCTCGATAGCTTGGCGTTTGCGAATACGCACAAAAGGTTGAGGTGCATGAAACGCATTTTTTATTCCGAGGAATCGCGGCCGGGGGGATTGGCGGCGGCGACGCCGGAGGAAGCCGCTGTCGGCGGGGCGGGGTTTGCGGAACTGGAAACCGACAGCAACAAGGGTGCGGGAAGTGCGGGAGGGATCATTGCGTCCCGCAGTGCGCGGATGCGGCGGGTGATCGATCGGGCGCGGCAATTGGGATTTGATCATCGCTCGGTCCTGGTGGAGGGGGAACGCGGCGCGGGGAAGAGCCTGCTGACCCGGATGATGCATGATGCGGAGCCGCTCGAGGGGGGGGGGTATGTGACGCTGGAATGCAAGGGGATTTCCCCGGAGAAACTGATGCGGGGGATGAAGCGGGCGGCGGACGTGGTGTACGAGCGGGGTGGCGGGGCATCCACGATTGTCCTGGAGGATGTCGATCATCTGCCGTCGGCGATGCTGAACGACCTGGTGCAGGCGCTGGTGTGGCGGCCACAGTTGTTGTTCGGTGCGGAATTGGATGGGGCACGGCTTATCGGGACGACGCGCACGGAGACGAGCGCTCTGCTCCAGTCGCGTGGGTTGAGCGAAGACCTGGCGGCCAGGTTGCGCAGGCTGGGGGCGGTCGTGACCGTGCCTCCCCTGCGCGAAAGACGCGAAGACATCGTGGTGATGGGCGAGCGGTTTCTGCGGAAGCAGGCGGAGGAGGATGGGCGCGAAGAACTGAAACTGGCGCTGCCGGCACGGCAGGCGCTGACGGCCTATCACTGGCCCGGAAATGTGCGGGAGCTGCGAAGCATCGTGGAGCGGGCGGCGGTGGTGGCGCGGAACGCGACGGTGGACGTGGCGGACCTCGCCTTGCCGCTGGCGAGTGATGCGGCACCGCTTTGGCCGGAGGGCCGCCCTTCACTCGATGCGCTGGAGCGGATGTACATTCTGCGGGTGATTCGGGAGTGTGCGACGCTGGAAGAGGCGGCGGCGATTCTGAAGGTGGATATCACGACGCTCTGGCGGAAGCGGCGGCGGTACGGGATATGACCCCGTGCGCGGGGGGCTGGGGGGGGGGGCGGAGACCCTTCTTTCTAGGGGAGGGAAGGCGCTGAAAAAATGCTTATTCCTTGACGGGTCATGCATGCCATGTGGACATTGGACGTGCTGATCGCGGCGATCTCGCGCAGGGGAAAATTCCCGTGTGAAGACATATTCGGCGGCCTGGAGGGGGGGAGGTGATCAAAAGCGGGCGCAGACAGGGGGATTTGAGCATGCCACATCCCAACTGGAGAGGGGCTTTGATTTTCGGGATATTCAGAAGAATGACAAACGGATTCTCCTGCCCGGCTGTGGTAAGGGAGGAAAGCCGGTGCGAAGTATAGGAGAATTCCCAAAAAACAGATCGGGATTATTTGACCGTCTCCCTAGGTTCCCTTAATATTCGGAACTCTCCTGAGTTCGTACGCTATTTCACAAATAGCGTAACGCTCCAAGGCAGCACTTTGGAGCCGGGAATTCAGGCATCGGTGAGTGGCTTCCAAGCGATATCAGCGGCAGTCCCGCAGTTTTTACCGGAACGTTCTGACGACGGATCTGATCGAATGGACCTGAAACCCCTGTTCGTATTTCCCCGATGGTCGAACAAAGTCGTCCTGGGATTGCTCGTGTTTTTCCTCACATTGCCGGTGTATGCAGGGCTGCTCGTGCCATACGCGCTGGGGCCGGTGACACTGAACGTCGGCTACATGCCGACGCAACCGGTGCCGTACTCGCACGCACTGCACGCCGGTCAATTGGGAATTGATTGCCGTTATTGTCACAACACGGTGGAGAAGGCGGGTTTTGCGGCGTTGCCGCCGACGGAGACGTGCATTAATTGTCACCGGTCGATCCGGCCGAACTCGGCGAAGCTCAAGCCGGTGTTTGATTCGTACAACACGGGCATGCCGGTGAAGTGGGCGAAGGTGCACGACCTGCCGGACTTTGTGTACTTCAATCATGGGGCTCACGTGAACGCGGGGGTGTCGTGCGTGGAGTGCCACGGGCAGGTGAACCACATGGATCAGGTGGCGACGGTGAAGCCGCTGAACATGGCGTGGTGTTTGCAGTGTCACCGCGACCCCGTATCGCACATTCGTCCGAAGGACCAGGTGACCAACCTCGATTGGCAGCCGGAAGTGAAGCCGGGCGAGACGCTGGAAGAAGCGAAGCGTGAACTCGGCAGCAAGTTGACAGAGAAATACCACATCAACCCTAGCGTGGATTGCGTGACATGCCATCGATGAACGGCAAGAGCAGTAAGCAAGGACCCCAGTATTGGCGCAGCTTGAACGAGTTGGCCGACAAGCCCTCGTTCCGCGAGTTCGTCGAACGGGAGTTTCCGAATCGTGCGTCGGAGTGGTTCGGGGGCTCGCGTCGTGCGTTCCTGAAGATCATGGGCGCGTCGATGGCGCTGGCGGGTCTGGCGAGCTGCCGCCGCTGGCCGGCTGAGGATCTGGCGCCGTATGCCCATCGTCCGGTCGGCCGGATGGATGGCGTGCCGGTGCATTATGCGACGGCGTATGAGGTGGGCGGGTTCGGGGTGGGCGTGATCGCGGTTTCCGTGGATGGCCGGCCGATCAAGGTGGATGGAAATCCGCAGCATCCGCTCTCGAAGGGGGCATCGGATACCTATTTGCAGGCGTCGGTGCTGAATGTGTATGACCCGGACCGTTCGCGGACGCCGGTGTCGCGCGAGGGCGGGAATCGCACGGAGAAGAGCTGGGAACAGTTTGCCGTTGCGGTGAAGGGGCTGGATAAGACCGGTGCCGGGATGGTGATTTTGACGGAAGCGTCACGGTCGCCGTCGGTGGCGGCGATGCGGAAGCAGTTCTCGCAGGCGCAGTGGTTCGAGTACGAACCGGTCAGTTATGACAATCAGCGGGCGGGGATGATGTCGGTGGCGGGCCGGCCGCTGGTGGCGGTGCCGCAGCTCGACAAGGCGAACGTGATTGTTTCGATCGATTCCGATTTCCTTTCGGGCGATCCGCTGAGCATCAAGTACAACCGCGATTTTGCGGCGGGACGCCAGCTTAAAGATGGCGTGACGAAAGACAAGACGATGAATCGGCTCTTCGTTGTGGAGAGCGGGTTCACCATCACCGGGTCGATGGCGGACCATCGGCGTTCGGCGAAGCCTTCGGAAATTCCCGGCGTGCTGGCGGCGATCGCTGCGAAACTTGGCGCGGGGTCGGGCCCGTCGCTGAGCAGGGAATTGGCCGAGTTTGTCGATGCGGTTGCTGCGGCGATCAATCCGAGCGTTCCCGGCGATGAAGGCAAGGCGGTCGTTGTTGCCGGGCATCATCTGCCGCCGGAAGTGCATGCGGCGGTCGCGGTGATCAACTCCCTGCTGCGGGCGCCGGTGTCGTATTACGACCAGCCGGAAGACCCTCGCGGTGAGAAGGGGTGGACTCCGCATTCGGAACAGATCAAGGCGTTTGCCCAGGCGGCGGCCGGCGCGAGCACGGTGCTGATCCTCGGAGCGAATCCGGTGCTGACGGCGCCGGTCGACCTCAACATCACCGACGCCATCAAGAAAGCCAAGACCTCGATTCACGCCGGATTCTTCGAAGATGAAACCGCGACGGCGTGCACCTGGCATGTGCCGCTGGCGCATTACCTCGAAGCGTGGGGCGATGTGCGTTCCTTTGATGGGACCGTGTCGATCGCCCAGCCGCTGATCGAGCCGATCTTCGGCGCCAAGAGCGTGATTGAATTGCTCGCGCTGCTCGCCGGCAAGGAACAGGCGGGGCTCGACATCGTGCGCGAGACGGCGAAGAACGATTACCTCAAGGGCCGCTATTCCGAGTGGAACTGGAAGCAATCGCTGTTCAACGGCATCGTGGCGGAGAGCGCTCGATCGCCGCAGAAAGTCGGCAGATTGAACGCGTCGGCCCTCGGCAAGCTCGAAGGGGCCAAGGGCGGGGACATTGAGCTGGTTGCCTTTGCCGGTCCCGCTTACGACGGCCGCTACATCAACAACGGCTGGCTGCAGGAACTGCCCGACCCAATGACACGCGTCACGTGGGACAATCCGCTGCTCATCTCGCCCGCCACGGCTGAAAAACTGGGCGTCGATACCGACGATGTCGTCACCGTCTCCGCAAACGGCGCATCGATCGAAGCGACGGTTTACGTCATGCCCGGCCAGGCCGACGGCGCCGCCCGACTCGCACTCGGCTACGGCCGCAACGGCATCGGCAGCATCGCCGATGGCGTCGGCTCCAATGCCTACGCCCTCTTCAAAACCACCGACGCCGGCTTCACCACCGTCACCCTCGCCAAGACCGGCAAGGTCAACAACCTCGCCTGCGTGCAGGATCACCACATCGTCGATCCGGTCGGCAAAAACCGCCTCGCGAAGCTCGTTCCGGAACTCGTCGTCGAAGGCACGTTCCAGGAATACCTGGCGAATCCTTCGGTCGGCGCCCGCAAAGTGCTCAGCCTTTCCATGTGGAATGAGCACAACTACGACAACGAGCCCGGCAAGCCGTACCTCCACAAGTGGGGCATGGCCATCGACCTCACCACCTGCACCGGCTGCTCCGCTTGCGTCGTGGCCTGCCAGTCGGAAAACAACATCCCGATCGTCGGCAAGGAACAGGTCTACCGCGGCCGCGAAATGCACTGGATCCGCATGGACCGCTACTTCAAGCACGATCCCGCCAATCCGCAGGCCGTCCACCAGCCAATCCTTTGCATGCACTGCGAAAACGCCCCGTGCGAATCGGTCTGCCCCGTCGCCGCGACGACCCACAGCCTCGAAGGTCTCAACATGATGACCTACAACCGCTGCATCGGGACGCGCTACTGCTCGAACAACTGCCCCTACAAGGTGCGCCGATTCAACTTCTTCGACTACAACTCCGGCACCCGCGAAAACCTCTACACCCCGAACCTCATCCGCGCCGACATCAACGAACTGCACAAAATGTCGAAGAATCCGCAGGTGACGGTCCGTTCCCGCGGTGTCATGGAAAAGTGCACCTACTGCGTGCAACGCATCGAGAATGCCCGCATCGAGCTTCGCGCGGAGAACCGCGGCGACGCCGACAACGTCCGCATTCCCGATGGCCGCGTCGTCACCGCCTGCCAGCAGGCCTGCCCGACCGACGCCATCGTCTTCGGCGACCTCAACGACAAGAACTCCCGCGTCAGTAAGCTGCACGAGCTGGCCCAGACTTACGGCCTGCTCGATCCCGAATTGAACACCAAGCCTCGCACGCAGTATCTTGCGAAAGTGCGCAATCCGATCGAGTACAAGGAAGGCGCCAAGAGCGGCTTGGACTACGAACTGTATCACGACGAATCGATCGAAAAGAGCGGTTCGCCGACCTTTGCAAACCCGGCCCAGGGCCAGGTTGAATAACGAGTTTTGCTAAGACGAAGCGCTTAGTGCCTAGGACGTGATATGACAGCGATTCCCATGAACGAGACTCTGCCGGCCAGCCCGTACGATCGGCGCGAGATCGACAACACGCAGAACGATCCCGCGCACCGCTCGCCGCTGGTCGTCGGTGGATCGGACAATTTCCACTCGATCACCGAGAAGATCTGCTACGTCGCCGAAGCGCCGCGCCCGCCGAAGGCCTGGTACATCGGCTTCGGCGTCGCGTTCATCTTCCTGAACATCATGGGCGCGATGATCCTTTATCTGCTCTTCACCGGCGTCGGCGTGTGGGGCATGAACCGCCCGAACATGTGGGCGTTCGACATCACGAACTTCGTGTTCTGGGTCGGTATCGGTCACGCGGGAACCCTCATTTCCGCGATTCTGTTCCTTTTCCGTCAGAAGTGGCGAACGGGCATCAACCGCTTCGCCGAAGCGATGACGATTTTCGCCGTCGTCTGCGCGGGCACCTTCCCCGGCATTCACGTCGGCCGCGTCTGGTTTGCATACTGGCTCTTCCCGATTCCGAACCAGATGGCGATGTGGCCGCAGTTCTTCTCGCCGCTGCTCTGGGACGTCTTCGCAGTCTCGACCTACGCCACCGTCTCCGTCCTCTTCTGGTACATGGGCATGGTGCCCGACCTCGCCACCTTCCGCGACCGCGCCACCACCAAGTGGCGCTTCCTCCTCTACGGTTTGGTCTCCCTCGGCTGGCGCGGCTCCAACCGCCACTGGCATGTCTATGAAAAGGCCTATCTGATCCTGGCCGGCCTCGCCACCCCGCTCGTGCTCTCGGTGCACAGCGTCGTGTCGTTCGACTTCGCCGTCTCCCAGGTCCCCGGCTGGCATACCACGATCTTCCCGCCCTACTTCGTCGCCGGCGCCATCTTCTCCGGCTTCGCCATGGTCATCACTCTCGCCATCCCCGCCCGCGAACTCTTCGGCCTCAAAGACTTCATCACCATGCGCCACCTCGACAACATGGCCAAGATCATCCTCGTCACAAGCTGCATGGTCGGCTACGCCTACACGATGGAATTCTTCATCGCCTTCTACTCCAGCAGCCCCTTCGAACGCTTCCACTTCATGAACCGCGAGTTCGGCAACATGTGGTGGGCTGGCTGGATCATGTTCTCCTGCAACGCCATCTTCCCACACGTCTTCTGGATCAAGTGGTGCCGCCAGAACAAGTGGATGCTGATGATCGTCTGTGCCCTGGTGAACGTGGGCATGTGGTTCGAACGGTTCGTCATCATCGTCACCTCCCTCTCCCGCGATTTCCTGCCGTCGAGCTGGCACTGGTACTTCCCCAGCTACGTCGAAGTGCTGACGCTGATGGGCTCGTTCGGGTTGTTCTCCACGCTGTTCCTCCTCTTCTGCCGCTATCTGCCGATCGTGGCGATGGCCGAAGTGAAATCGGTCCTTCCGCAGGCGAATCCGCACTACCAGTGGCCGTCGGATGCCCACGCGGATCAGCAAGGCGAACTCACTCCCTCGGAACGGCACTGAGACACAAGGGTATAGGGTTTAGGGTATAGGTTCTATGAGTGCGACTACGACAGTGCGACCCTCCATCCCGAAGCGCGAGCCTCGGCTGTGGGGCTATCTTGCGGAATACAACACCCCCGGCGATGTCCTCCACGCCGCCGAAAAGGTGCGCGATGCCGGCTTCAAACGCTGGGACTGCATGACCCCCTTCCCCGTCCACGGCCTCGATAACGCCATGGGCATGAAGAAAACCATCCTCCCCTGGCTCGTCCTCTGCGCGGGCATCTTCGGCTTCTGCTTCGCCTGCTTCATGCAGTGGTACGTCAACAGCCCCCACACCCAGTCCGCCGCCCTCTACGTCCTCTCCGGTTACCCGCTCATCATCTCCGGCAAGCCCTACTGGTCCCTCCCGCCGAATATCCCCGTCATGTTCGAGCTGACCGTGCTCCTCTCGGCGCTCACGACCTTCTTCGGCGTCTGGGGCCTCAACCGCCTCCCGCGCTACCACCACCCGGTCTTCAACGTCGCCCGCTTCCGACGCGTGACCGACGACAAGTTTTTCATCCTGATCGAAGCCGCTGACTCGAAATTTGATCCGCGACAATCGCGGGCGCTTCTCGAAGCGACCCATCCCGCGGCCATTGAAGAAGTGAAGGACTAACCGCTCATGTCCAAAATCACCTTCGGTCTTATTCTCACGTGTCTGGTGGCCGGCCTGCTGCCTTTCGTCCTCGTCGCGCGCTCCCGCGCTTCCCGCAGCGACCGCTCCCCCATCCACCTCGTCCTCGATATGGACAACCAGCCGCGCTTCGATCCCCAGTCCACCAGTCCCGTCTTCGCCGACGGTCGCGCGATGCGCCCGCAGGTCCCCGGCACCATCGCCCAGGAAGACCTCGTCCTCCACAGCGAAATCCTCAACGATAACGACAACCCCCACCTCCTGGGCAGCGATATCAACATCAGCGATCCCTCCACCTTGGCCGCCGTCACTCTCGGCCGCGTCCGCCCGGAGAACATGAACGATCAACAGTTCGACTCGCTGAAGCCCCCCGAAAATGATGCCGACCTCGCCGCCGACAAGTCCTTCTACGTCCACATGATCCCCTCTCAGGTGAAGGTCACCCCCGAATTCCTCCGCCGCGGCGAAGAACGCTTCAATATTTATTGTGCCCCCTGCCACGGCATGTCAGGCTATGGCGACGGCATGATCAACGCCAGGGCCCAGTCGCTCATGGCCACCGGAACCGACGGCACCTCCTGGACCCAGCCCCAGAACCTCAACGAACAGAAGATCATCGACCGCCCCGACGGCCACATCTTCAACACCATCACCAACGGCATCCGTACGATGCCTCCGTACGACAAACAGATTTCCATCATGGACCGCTGGGCGATCGTCGCCTACGTCCGGGCGCTCGAACAGTCGCAGCATGCATCGCCCAAAGACGTCGCCGCCATGACGTCGCTTCAGGCAGGCAAGTAATTTTCGTGGAGTGATCCCTTTGGCTCACGCACATACGCCATCTCTTCAGCCGGAAAAGCTCAACATCGGGCCCGTCGCCACGCGCATCGGGATTCCCGCCCTGCTCGTCGGCATCCTCGCCCTCGGCATCGCCGCCATCCTCGGTCTCCGCGGCAGCGCCGAGATGCACAGCCACTTCTTCCACTCTTATCTCGCCGCCTATGCGTTCTTCCTCGTGATGACGCTTGCCGCCCTCATCTTCGTCCTCATCCAGTTCCTCGCCCGCGCCGCCTGGTCCGTTCTGGTTCGCCGCCTTGCCGAACGCATGGGCCTCAACATATTCCTCATGCTGATCCTCATCCTCCCGCTCCTGGGCGCCACCAGGGAACTCTACGAGTGGATGAGCCCCGAGGCGCAGACCAACGACCCCATCATCGTCGCCAAGTCCGCCTACCTCAATCCGCAGTTCTTCTTCATCCGCATCGCCATTTACTTCCTCATCTGGTGCTCCACCGCCGCCTTCTACGCCTACCGCTCCAAACAGCAGGACATCACCGGCGATCCCCGCAGCACCGTCCTGCTCGAACGCGTCGGCACCGTCCTGATCCTCCTCTTCGGCTTCTCCCTCACCGGCTTCGCCTTCGACTGGGTCATGTCCCTGAACCCCCACTGGTTCTCCACCATGTTCGGCGTTTACTTCTTCGCCGGCGGCATGCTCTCCATGTACTCCTTCATCGTCCTCCTCTCCCTCGCCCTCAAAAAGCGCGGCCTCATCGGCCCCATCCTCACCCGCGAGCACTACCACGACCTCGGCAAATGGATGTTCGCCTTCACCTTCTTCTGGGGATACGTCGCCTTCTCCCAGTACATGCTCATCTGGTACGCCAACCTTCCTGAAGAAACCCAGTTCTTCCTCCCCCGTGAGATCGGTCCCTGGGCGCCCATCTCCCTCGTGCTCCTCTTCGTCCACCTCGTGATCCCCTTCCCTGGCCTCCTCTCCCGGCACGTCAAACGCAAGAATTCCGTCCTCGCCTTCTGGGCCGTCTGGCAGCTCTGTGCCTGTGCCCTCGACATCTACTGGCTCGTCGTTCCCAGCCAGTGGATCAAGAAGATCCCGGAAGAGGTCGGCATGCCGGGCAAGCCGCTGGCCGAAGCGCTCAGTCACATCGTCGCCAGCAATCACGACATCTATCACCTCAGCCCCGCGCACCAGGACTTCATGACCCAGGTCGCCTTCCCGCTGCAGCCGATGTGCGTCGCCGTCACGGTTCTCTGCTTCGTGGGCATCGGCGGGTTGTACGTGTTTTCCACAATGATGGCGCTTCGCGGCGCCGCGCTGGTCCCCCTCAAGGATCCGCGTCTGCCTGAATCGCTTGCGTTTGAGAACATATAATAAACCATAAACCGCCGCCCCCCCGGTTGGGCGGACATCCGTTGAGACCCGTTATGAAAGAACATCAGCACGTGAAAACCACGCCAGGCGAAAACGTCGCTCCCGAAGTCGTTGAGCAGCCCATTCGCCCCGAGCCCGGGTCGAACATGCAGATGGATGACATCAACATCCCCCTGCTCGCCGTCTCCGTGGCGTTTTTCGCGGTATGTTTACTCATATTGGTGATCGGACTGCAGGCTTGGTTCTATCATTACGACAACGCCGAACGGGCCGCGAAGATGGTGCCCGAGGGCGACCCCAGCACGCCCTTGGGACAGATGCTCGAAAATGCCCATGCTGAGATGTATGGTAAACCTGTAGAGAACCCCCGTTTCCCGAAGGAACACGTGATGCGGATTCCCATCGACAACGCGATGGAAATGGTTGCCGAACGTTACAAAACGGAACAGGCCAGGTAAGAAAGAGCCCGAATTAGAATTAGCAATGCTCAACGCCATTCGCCACAACTTCCGTAAATCCCTTCGCGCCGCCCTCGCGGCAGCCGCCTTCGTCGCCGCGCCCGTACTCACCGCCCCCACAGCCTTGGCCCAGTACCGCATGGACACACTCCCCCCCGGCACCGGCCAGGACATGTCGATGCCCCGCATCACCGACAAGGCCGGCGCTCAGCTCCCACTCGATGACCAATTCACCAATACCGACGGCAAAACCGTCACCCTCGGCTCACTCTTCAACCACGAAAAACCCGTCATCCTCTCCCTCGTCTACTTCTCCTGCCCCCTCATGTGCGGCGAAACCCAAAACCAGATCGCCCGCTCCGTCGTCGATTCCCCCGGCGGACTCAAGCCCGGCAAAGACTACGACATCGTCGTCGTCTCCATCGACCCCGATGACACCCCCGATCTCGCCAGGCAGAAGCAGAACCACTACCTCGACATGATGAACCTCAAGCCCGGCGATCCCGCCCTCACCTACCTCATCGGCAAGGAAGACAACATCAAGCGCCTCGCCGACGCCGCCGGCTTCGGCTACCGCCGTAATTTCGGCCCCGTCTCCGATAAGTTCGTCCACCAGCCCGGCCTCTTCATCTGCACCCCCGACGGCAAAGTCTCCCACACCATCGCCGGCCTCACCTTCGACAACAACGAGCTCTACTCCAGCCTCCGCACCGCTTCCAACGGCAAGATCGGCTCCGGCTTCGCCGCCCTCGCCATCTCCTGCGGCGCCATGCGATACAACCCACACACCGGCCATTATGAAGCCAACCCCTTCTTCTGGGTCGGCACCGCCACGGGGCTCGTCACCATCCTCATGCTCGGCGGATTCCTCACCATGATGTGGCGCACCGATGTCCGCCTGAAATCGGCCCGCGCCAACGAAGCCAAAGAATCGCCCCCGAACCCCGAACGCACTTAGCCCGATCCGGAGACTTGCTGTGAGACTTTGCCAAACTCAGGATAACTGCTGATGAACCCCCTTCGAATACTCGCTGACGCTCCCATGATGCCCCCCCCGGCGTCGAACCTTGCCGCCGACGTCGACTGGGCCTGGACCTTCATCCTGGTCGTCACCACCATCTTCTTCTGCATCGTCGTCGGCGCCATGACCCTCTTCGTCTTCAAGTACCGCCGCCGCACCCCCAACGACAAGACCTCCGAGATTACCCACAACACCCCCCTCGAAATCGCCTGGACCGCCATCCCTCTCGCCATCGTCATCGGCTTCTTCTTCGTCGGCTTCAAGGGATTCCTCAACTACGACACCCCGCTCGGCAACTCCGTCGCCGTCGACGTGATGGCCCGCAAATGGAATTTCACCTTCACCTATCCCAACGGCGCTGTCGCCCCCGACCTCTACGTCATCAAGGACGTCCCCTTCGTCATGAACCTCCAGTCGCAGGATGTCCTCCACGGCTTCTACATCCCCGCCTTCCGCACCCAGCGAAACCTCATCCCCGGCCGCACCACCAACGTCTGGTTCATCGCCACCAGAATCTCCCCCACCGAAGGCTTCCCCATCTTCTGCACCCAGTACTGCGGCGATGCCCACTCCAAAATGTACACTTGGGTCCACGTCCTCGATAAGGCCGGCTGGGACGAAAAAATGAAGGAACTCGCCAACCCCTTCAAAGAAAAGGATGCCGCCGGGCACTCCCACTGGGTCCCTTACACCAAGATCGGCGAAAAACTCTACCACCAGTCCGGATGCGCCACCTGCCACTCCGTCGACGGCAGCAAAATCATCGGACCTACCTGGAAGAACCTCTACAAGAGCGACGTCCGCTTCTCCGCCTCCAACGTCCCCGGCTACTCGCTCTCTTCCTCCGATCCCGACGACAAGTGGGAAGCCTACCTCCGCGAATCCATCCTCCAGCCCGACGCCAAGATCGTCGAAAGCTACAACAACGTGATGCCCTCCTTCGCCGCCCAGTTCAGCGGCGACGCCAAATCCCCGAAGGACGAGGAACTCCGGGCCCTCATCGCCTATATTAAGAGCATCGGCAGCACGGGTTGGAAGCCGGCCACCTCGCCGGAAGATAATCCCGACCTCTACGACGCTGACAAGAATCCGAACCATCCTGAGTCCCTCGCCGCTCACGACGCGGCCCCGGCTCAGACCAAGTAAGGGGTTGTACCATGACCACGATCACACCTGATCTCGCCCGGCACGGCGGTAACGTGCCGTTCGATAACTACCTCACGCATTCCCACGGCCTCAAGTCCTGGCTCTTCAGCCTCGACCACAAGCGCATCGGCGTCATGTACCTCATCGCCGTACTCCTCTCCTTCCTCGCCGGCGGCATCTTCGCCATGATGATCCGCACACAGCTCCTCTTCCCCGATGGTGCCATCTTCACCACTCAGGCCGTCTATAAGCACTACAACCAGATGTTCACCCTCCACGGCGCCATCATGGTCTTCCTCGTCCTCGTCCCCGGCATCCCCTCCGCCCTCGGCAACTTCACCCTCCCCATCATGCTCGGCGCCAAGGACGTCGCCTTCCCACGCCTCAACCTCTTCTCATTCTGGCTCTACCTCATCGGCGCCGCATTCGCCATCGCCTCCATCCTCATCGGCGCCGTCGACACCGGCTGGACCTTCTACACCCCCTACTCCGTCGATACAGAAACCGCCGTCTCCTGCCTCGTCTTCGGCGTCTTCATCCTCGGCTTCTCCTCCATCCTCACCGGCATGAACTTCATCGTCACCATCCACAAGCTCCGCCCCCCCGGCATGACCTGGTTCCGCATGCCCCTCTTCCTCTGGGCCACCTACGCCACCGCCATCATCCAGGTCCTCGCCACTCCCGTCCTCGGCATCACCCTCCTCCTGCTCATCATGGAACGCGTCCTCCACATCGGCATCTTTAACCCCGCCTACGGCGGCGACCCCGTCCTCTTCCAGCACTTCTTCTGGTTCTACTCCCACCCCGCCGTCTACATCATGATCCTCCCCGCCATGGGCGTCATGTCCGAAGTCGTCTCCACCTTCTCCCGAAAACACATCTTCGGTTATCGCTTCATCGCCCTCTCCTCCATCGCCATCGCCGTCATCGCCTTCCTCGTCTGGGGACACCACATGTTCCCCAACGGTCAGTCCACCATGCTCGCCACCATCTTCTCCTTCCTCACCATGCTCGTCGCCATCCCCTCCGCCATTAAGGTCTGGAACTGGCTCGCCACCATGTACCGCGGCTCCATCGACCTCAAAACCCCCATGTGCTACGCACTCGCCTTCCTCTTCCTCTTCTCCATCGGCGGCCTCACCGGCGTCTTCCTCGGAACTCTCTCCACCGACGTTCACCTCCACGATACCTACTTCGTCATCGCCCACTTCCACTATGTCATGTTCGGCGGCACCCTCATCGGCTTCCTCGCCGGCCTCCACTACTGGTGGCCCAAGATGACCGGAAAAATGTACAACGAATTCGCCGGCCGCGTCGGCTGTGCTCTCGTCTTCGTCGGCTTCAACCTCACCTTCCTCCCACAGTTCGTCATGGGCTCCCTCGGCATGCCCCGCCGCTACGCCACCTACCTCCCCGTCTTCCAGCCCTACCACGTCATGTCCACCATGGGCGCCTACCTCCAGTTCATCGGCTTCGCCTTCACCGCCGCCTATCTCCTCCACTCCGTCTTCAAAGGCAAGAAGGCCCCCGCCAATCCCTGGGGCTCCGCCACACTCGAATGGACCTGCACCTCGCCCCCGCCGCACGACAACTTCAAGAAGACCCCCAGCGTCGGCGACCCCTACGACCACTCCGACATCGTCTGGGACACCGAAGTCGAAGGCTATGTCCACGATCCGTCCCTTGCCCCAACGAGCCCCTCGTCTCACTGACGTTCAACCGTTTAGCGGCGTTGCAACGCAACGCGTTTGACCCACGAAGGACGCACGAATGACCACCACCGCCACTGGCGCCTCTGAACACGACGGACACGATGAGCACGACCCCGCTCACGAACACCACAAATTCCTCGCCCACCATTTCGATACGCCCGTCCAGCAGTTCGACTCCGGCAAGCTCGGTACCTGGCTCTTTTTGACCACCGAAATCCTCCTCTTCTCCGGCCTCTTCTGCGCCTACGCCGTCTACCGCGCCAATCACCCCCAGGTCTTCGAATTTGCCCACCAGTACCTCGACAAACGCCTCGGCGCTCTCAACACCATCGTCCTCATCTTCTCCTCCTTCACCATGGCCTGGGGCGTCCGCGCCGCTCAGCTCGGTAAAAAGAATCTCTGCGTCACCCTCCTCGCCATCACCATCGCCTGCGGCGCTGTCTTCATGTGCGTCAAGTACGTCGAGTACAAGGCCAAGTGGCAGGAAAAACTCTTCCCCGGTGCTAACTACAACCCCACCGAAATGCCCAAGACCGACATCAGCGAAGAAAAGGCCGCCGGCAAACTCGCTGCCGATGAAGCCAAACTCCCCGAAGTCGCCACCACCCCCGCTCCCGCCGCCGACCTCATGAAAACCGTCGCCCCAGCGATGAACACCGCCCCCGATGGCCACATCTTCGAAGGCTCTTCCATCGCCCGCGCTCCGGTCGGACCGCATTCCCTCAACCCCGACTGGGTCGCCTCCGAAAACTCACGCCTCCGCCGCGAGGAAGCCAGCGTCGCTCGCCACGAACCCATGGACGAACCCAACAACGTCCAGATCTTCTTCTCCATCTACTTCATGATGACCGGCCTCCACGGCATCCACGTCCTCGCCGGCATGTGCCTCATCTTCTGGGTCCTCCTCCGCGCTAACCGCGGCGAGTTCGGACCCGAATACTTCTCCCCAGTCGATTTCGTCGGCCTCTACTGGCACGTCGTCGACCTCGTCTGGATCTTCCTCTTCCCTCTCCTCTACCTCATCACCTGACCCCGGCAACTTCTCTCTTCTGACTTCCGACTCCTGACTTCTGGAACAATATTATGGCTCAAGTTCACGAAACCCCCTCCCCCGCCGATGAGCACCACGTCGGCCACGTCGTCCCCTTCAAAATCCTCTTCGCCGTCTTCGCCGCACTCACACTCCTCACCCTCATCACCGTCGGCGCCTCCTACATCGACTTCGGCGAACTCAACCTCATCGTCGCCCTCGTTATCGCCGTCATCAAGGCCTCCCTCGTCGTCCTCTTCTTCATGCACCTCCGCTGGGACCGCCCCTTCAACGCCATCGTCTTCGTCGGATGCCTCATCTTCGTCGCCATCTTCCTCGGCTTCGCCCTCATCGACACCACCCAGTACCACCACAGCATCTTTACAGAGCAGGCCCCAGGCATGAAGGCCCACATTCCCATGAAGGCCGAAAAACTCCCCGGCTGATCCCCAGCCGCCCTGCAATTCTCCGACAACCACAAAGCCCGTTCACCAACGGGCTTTTTTTCTTCAACGTGATCCGCCATGCAAGATGCCCAGCTCCAATCCCAACCCCCTCCCGACCCCGATGCCGATTCCTCCGAAAAAAAACTCCACATCGCCGGCGCCGGAACCACCGGCATGGCCATCCTCATCGTCTCCCTCTCCGTCCTCTTCATCGCCTCCATCGTCGCCTACATCATCATCCGAACCCAGATGGAGCTCCGCTTCCGCGCCGCCGGCCTCCCCGAATCCTGGCCCCCGCCCGGCCTCCCCCCCATCCCCCGCACCCTCTGGCTCTCCACCGCCGTCATCCTCCTCAGCTCCATCACCATCCAGCGCGCCCTCAACGCCGTCCGCCACGACCACCGCAAAGCACTCCTCCGCAACCTCCTCATCACCTTCTCCCTCGGCCTTCTCTTCCTCGCCCTCCAGACGATGAACTGGTGCGAGTTCTACTTCGCCATCAAGCCCGGCACCCAGTTCGCCGGCCCCTACCTCGGCATGTTCTACACCCTCACCGGCCTCCACGCCGCCCACGTCCTCGGCGGCCTCATCCCCCTCGCCATCGTCACCGCACGCGCCTTCAACGAAAAATACTCCCGCAACTTCCACCCCGGAATCCGCTACTCCACCGTCTACTGGCACTTCCTCGACGCCATCTGGCTCGCCCTCTTCTTCATTATCTACTTCTGATCACTTCCCCCGCCGCCGACGCCCGCCGCCTCGGGCGGCGCGGGGCAATGTGCGCGCCAATAATTAACCCGCTCCCCTCTCAAGGTTTTGTGTTTTGAGTTTTGAGTTTTGCGTTTCGCCCACCCACTATAATCCCCCCATGCCCCCCGCGCGCCACATCCTCCACGTCGACATGGCCACCTTCTTCGCCTCCGTCGAACAACTCGACAACCCCACTCTCCGCAACCAACCCGTCCGCGCCGCCCACTGAATCGTGGCTTGGGCATCCTGCCCATGACGGCCCGCAGGCCGTTCCCCCAGGTTGCATGGATTTCCCATCCTGAATCCCGAACTCGCTGCTCTCCCCCTCACCTCCCCTCACCCTCGACCTCATCCACACCCATCGCCTTCGCCATCTCCTCCCCCGACCCAAACCCCTCCATAAATTCCTGCAACTGCCCCATCGCCTCCCGAATCCCCGCACGCTCCCCCTCCGGCTCCAGCTCCAGCAATTGCTCCATCGCCGCCACCGACCGCACCGACCTCCTCCTCGACGCCGCCCAATCCCTCTTCCACACCTGGACCAGCGAATCCTTCTCCCCCGTCCGCCTCCTCGGCATGTCCGCCGAAGACCTCGCCCCCCTCAACGCCGAAGGCCGCCAACTCCAACTCTTCGACCAGCCCCAAAACGAAAAACTCCGCTCCCTCGACCGCACCCTCGACACCCTCAACAAAAAATTCGGCCCCACCACCATCCACCGCGCCGGCACGTAACGCGGGCATCCTGCCCGCAACGGCCCGCAGGCCGTCCCCACCAAAGCCAATGTGGCATGGGCATCCTGCCCATGACGGCCCGCAGGCCGTTCTCCGTCCCACACCAAAATCGCCTATATCGCTATACTCCCCCTCATGACAACCCCGCGCAACTTCCTCATCGACACCGACGTCGCCTCCGACGACGCCGTCGCCCTCATCATGGCCCTCCGCTCCCCCGACATCACCGTCCGCGGAATCACCACCGTCGCCGGCAACGTCCCCCTCCACCAGGCCACACAAAACGCCCTCCTCGTCACCGAACTCTGCAACCAACCCACCATCCCCGTCCACGCCGGCTGCTCCAAACCCCTCCTCCGCCAACCCTCCGACGCCACCTGGTTCCACGGCAACGACGGCCTCGGCGACCTCCACTTCCATCCCACCAAACGCACCGCCCCCAACCCCACCCACGCCATCGACGCCCTCCTCACACTCTCGCGCGAACACCCCAACTCCACCCTCGTCACCCTCGGCCCCCTCACCAACATCGCCGCCGCACTCCTCCGCGACCCCTCCTTCGCCCACCGCATCGCCCGCTGCGTCATCATGGGCGGCAACCCCTGCTGCGTCGGCAACGTCACCCCCGCCGCCGAATACAACATCTGGTGCGACCCCGAAGCCGCCGAAATCGTCCTACGCTCCGGCATGAACTGCGAACTCGTCGGCTGGCACCTCTGCCGCGGCCAAGCCGCACTCAACGCAACGGAAATCGCCCAAATCAAATCCCTCAACACACCCCTCGCAAACTTCGCCATCGACTGCAACCGCACCGCCGCCGACGCCTACCTCAAACAAACCGGCGAAACCGGCATCTCCCTCCCCGACCCCACCGCCATGGCCATCGCCCTCGATCCCTCCATCGCCACCCACGCCTCCTCCCACCCCGTCAAAATCGAATGCGCCTCCGAACTCACCCGCGGCCAAACCCTCGTCGACCAACTCAACGTCTCCACCGACCCCCGCAACGCCCCCACCTGGTCCAACGCCACCACCCCCACCCGCATCATCTGGTCCCTCAACATCCCCGCCTTCAAAAAACTACTGCTCGCTTCCCTCCACCCCTGATCTTAATCTTTATCTTAATCCTAATCCCGCCGTCCTCCGCGCCGCCGCCCCAACAACCCCAAACTCCCCACCACCAGCATCCCCACCCCCGCCGGCTCCGGCACCGGCGCAAACGCCACCCCCTCCAGCGCATCAAAACTCGGCGCCGTATACAACACCGTCGGCGTCCCCGCACTCATCGTCACATTGTGCGCCGCCGTATCCACCACCTCCTCCAGCTTCCCCACCACCGTCGACCCGCTCCCCGTATCCACCGTCACAAACAACTCCACCCCAATCCCCGTCACAAACGCCCCCGTAATCGACGTCGCCCCCGTCAACGCAAACGTCCCCTCCGCCGTCCAACTGCTCCCCGATCCTGAATACTTCGAGATCCCATTATTCGTCGTCACATACAGCGTGTCCGGCGCCTGATTAAACGACGACAGCAAAACAAAATCATGCGCCGCCGTCGGCAACGTCACCACCGGCGTATACGAAATGCTCGTGATCCCCGCCCCCGGCGTCGTCGGCGTCACCGTCGACAGCACCGTCGCCGCCGTCCCCGGCCCCACGTCGTTCCCATTCAAAAACGGCGTATCCAGCGTGTGCAACGCATACGTCTTCCCCCCAAACCCCTTGATCGACAGCGTCGCATCGCTCCCCGTCAGCGGTGCCGTCCCTCCGTTGTAATACATCCCGCTCGTCGCCCCGAAATACCAGTTCACTCCGTCCGGCGAATACGCCGCGTGCGGCTGATCCACCCCCGCCGATGCCACCGTAAACGTCGAAGGCTGACCATACACCCCCGTCCCCGAAACCGTCCCCACCCCGCGCGGAACGCTCGGACTCAACCCCAGCGCCCCCACGCCCTTCCCTGCCCACCCCGGAAACGAAACCTCCGCCCCATTCGCCGAAAGCGCCATGTTTGCAATCGGATCCATCGTCGTCGAATACAACGGACTCGCCTGTGTCGACACCGCAATCGACTGCACCAGCCCCGACGTCGGACTGATCTCCAATATGCTCACCGGTGCCGCATTGTTCGACCCGATGACAATATCGTTCCGCGTCTCATACACCACCAGGTCCCCCGCGCCCAGCCCCCACGCCCGCCCACCCATCACCACCGCGCAAACCACCACCGCCGCCAACATGCTCCGCTCAGTGCGCATAACCTTCTCCCGCTCAAAAAGTTCCTTTTCGTGTAAAAATAGCCCATCGGCTGGAACCGAAATGCCCAATCCAGCCTACACCTTAAGATAGCGACACTCCTCCATTCTTTCCGCAAAAATCCTGAAGTCTCAAAACTCTCAACAAAGGCAAATTCGCCTGCACCACCAATCTCCTGGGTAGCTCTCCAAATATCCAGAATTCCCTTGCATCCAACCAGGACCCGACCATAATACTAACATAACGTCGAAGCCGACCGCAAAAATCAAAGGGAGGGGACCCCCATGCCATCACCCGCCAATTCCCCATTCACTCATTCACTGACTCGCTTATTCGCTCACTCACTACCCTCCATCCCACCTCCCATTGCGCCCCTCCCCCGTCCAGACCTGCAGCCCATTGCACCCCTCCCAACCACTCCCGCCTCCCCCCTCTCCCCGCGCGCGCAGGGGGTGGCAAACATTCTGAGGATCTTCGGCCAGCGCTATCAAAAACGCGGTTCTTCAACCCCGACTTCTGAGGATCTTCGGCACAACCCCGCAAAATCGCCCCTCAGCTCCCCGACTTCTGAGGTTCTTCGCCCCGCCACCCCAAAAACGCCCTTCCCCCATTCTGAATTCACTGATTCGCTTATTCTGAATTCCCCACCACCCATCATTTGCCTTCCCTCCCACCCCTCCCCCACAATGCTCCCAAAGGAGCCCCGAATGCCGACGATTGAACCCCCACCCCTCGACGCCCATCTCCAATCCCTCCTCCAAATGGCCGTCAACGAAGACATGGTCGGACCAAAACACTCAGAAAATGGGGGGGGGGACAAAACCGTCGAACTCGCCATCCCCGAATCCCTCACCGCCTCCGCCACCATCGTCGCCCGCACCCCCGGCACCCTCGCCGGAGCCTTCCTCCTCGCCCCCATCCTCGCCCTCTACAAAAACCCCCCACAACTCACCCTCCTCACCCCCGATGGCTCCAAGCTCGCCCGCAACCAACCCATCGCCAAACTCCAAGGCTCCGCCCGCACCATCCTCTCCGCCGAACGCACCCTCCTCAATTTCCTTGGCCACCTCTCCGGCATCGCCACCCTCACCGCCCAATACGTCGACGCCATCGCCGACATCAACTCCACTCCCCACGGCACCCCTCCGAAAATCGTCGACACCCGCAAAACCACCCCCGCCTTCCGCACCCTCGACAAATACGCCGTCCGCTGCGGCGGCGGCCACAACCACCGCATCGGCCTCTACGACGGCGTCATGCTCAAAGACAACCACCTCCTCGCACTCCGCGAAAAACTCGGCGCGGGGGGGGCAAATCTTTCCCTCGCCCAACTCACCCACGAGCTCCGCAAACAACTCGACCCCGCGATCACCCTCTGGCTCGAAGTCGACACCCTCGACCAACTCAAAGACGCCCTCCAACCCGACTGGCAACACGGCGCCGACATCATCCTCCTCGACAACTTCACCCCCGCCCAGATGCACGAAGCCGTCCACCTCCGAAATGCCGCCCACTCCCCGGGTCACATCCCCCACTTCACGCCCCTCCTCGAAGCCTCCGGCGGAATCACCCTCGACAACCTCCGCGACGTCGCCGCCACCGGCATCGACCGCATCGCCATCGGAGCCCTCACCCACTCCGCCAAAGTCCTCGACCTCTCCATGGAATTCGAATGAAAAACAACTTCTGAATTCTGAACTCTGAATTCTGAATTGAGCACTATGAGCACCCCCTCCCACATTTCCGAACCCACCATCACGCGAGTCCTCCTCGCGCTCTGGAACCGCCCCGAGACCACCATCCAGCAACTCCTCCGCGACACCCTCGCCCCGCTCCCCGACCTCCAGGAGTCCCTCCACCAGCTCCGCCAGCGCGGCTGCCTCATCGAGCAAACCCCCACGACAATCTCCCTCACCTCCACCCCCATCTCCTGCTGGCGCGACATCCTCGAAGACTTCTCCCGCAGCAAAAACCTCCGCCTCGCCCGCCGCGTCCTCATCTACTCCAAGACCACCTCCACCAACGACATCGCCTGGCAATCCGCTTCGGCCCCCCAACGCGAAGACTCCGACGGACTCCTCATCCTCGCCGACGAACAATCCGCCGGCCGCGGCCGCCTTGGCCACACCTGGCTCGCCAAGCCCGGACAATCCATCCTCCTCTCGCTTCTCCTCAAAAATCCCGCCGCCGACACCGAGCCCAACGACCAACTCACCCTCCTCGCCGGACTCGCCACCGCCCGCGCCATCGAATCCCTCCTCCCCCACAACACCCGCCTCCAGATCAAATGGCCCAACGACATCCTGCACGCCGGTAAAAAAATCGCCGGCATCCTCGTCGAACGCCGCAGCAATCTCGCCGTTATCGGCATCGGCATCAACGCCGCCCAGTCCGTCGCCGATTTCCCCCCCGACCTCGCCCCGCGCGCTACTTCCCTCTACCAACTCACCTCCTTCCGCACCGACCGCCTCCGCGCCATCACCACCCTCCTCGAACAGCTCAACACCTACCTCACCGCACCGCCACCGCTCGACACCTGGCTCGCCGACTGGAAATCCCGTTGCCCCCTCCTCAACCAGCACATAACGCTCCGTGCCAACGACCAGTTGATTACCGGACAGATCCTCGACATCGACCCGCTGCGCGGCCTGCTCTTCCGCGACGACACCGGCGCCACCCGCTTCCTCTCCGCCCAGACCACCACGCTCGCCACCTGACGCCCACAAGGTTCGACAAATAATACGGGGGGAATTCATGTGAAAACCCGCACCGCGAAGCTGCCGCTTCCCGCCGCGTCGCACGCAGAACATGCTCGTCGCGCCTTGCGCAACACATTCATTTGTTGAAACTTAAGAGGAGTCTAAGTACCGGCGCGCATAACGACTGGGAATCTTAAGCTCCCTTGTAAGCAAGTCGATTCAGAGAGCGACGCTAATCACCGCTGCTTGCCCTGCAGCGAAGATGTGGCCCGCATGGATGCCCGCCGCCGAGCGACTTGCGAAATGAATTCTTGCGACCGTGCCACGGATGCCGCACGCCGCAACCTCAGGAATGCCTCTTGTGTCTCGAAAGGTGGTGAATGGGCATTAGTGAATAAAGGTGTGGCTCACCCCTCCAGTCGGTGGGACCGATACGGCGGAAAACCCGCCGGCAAGAGGGCTGAGCCAGAGAAATCCCGCTCACGGAAATATGGATACCGCAATATGACCCGCGCTCTGTGTTTGAGCGCCTGATCGTAAACGTCGAACCTCTTTCTTTTTTTTTGTGGAGAGAATATGAAACGCAATGCTCGTGGCTTTACCCTCGTCGAAATCCTGATCGTCGTGATCATCCTCGGCATCCTGGCCGCGATCGTGATCCCCCAGTTCACCAACGCATCCAACGACGCCCGCAACAACTCCGTTGCCTCGACGCTTCAGACGATGCGCAGCCAGATCGAACTCTTCAAGATTCAGCACGCCGACACCCCCCCGGCCACAGCCGGCTTTGTCTCGGTCATGACTGGCAAGACCAACCCGACTGATCTGAGCGCCACCGCCGCCACCGGTACCCTTGGACCGTATCTCCAGACCTTCCCGACCAACCCGGTCAACGGCTTCAGCACCGTTGCGAACGCGGCTGGCACTGCGGCGGGCTGGATCTACACCGTCACCAATGGCCAGTACACCGTCTCCGCGACCAACACCACCGGCACTGCAGCCCTGACCTACTAAGTTCTCTAAACTCTTCTCCGCTAAGAGTTTCCACTTCCGGCCCGGACGGGCTTATCCGTCCGGGCCGGCTCTTTTTCAGCCGCGTCTCCGCTACAGTCCCACCTCTCTCCGACCGATATTATGAGGTCCGCTCCAACCGGCGGCATCACAATCTTGCTTGAGAATCGGCTATATGTTGTCACACCAATTAGCTGACCATCCCTTCAACGCTTCCCCCCCCCGCAGCGGGCCTGCCTGGTGGATGCTGCTGCTGATCGGGCTCCTCGCCGCCGGCGTCTACGCCAACTCCCTCAAAAACGGATTCGCCTTCGACGATGTCGCCATCGTCGAGAACAACACGCACGTGCTCGATCTCGATTGGGTCGGCATCTGGACCGACAACTACTGGCCCAAGGCCAACGGGATCAATCCGGATTCGCTCTACCGCCCCCTGACACTCTGGACCTACCTCGCCAACCAGGCGATCACGCCGGGCATCGCCGGAGCATTCCACGCCACCAACGTGCTGCTCCACGCCCTCGTGACAGTGCTGGCAAGCATTCTGGCGTGGCGTCTCATCGGCAACCGCTGGGCGGCAGTCCTCACGGGCGTTCTTTTTGCGGTCCATCCGCTGCACACGGAAGCCGTTGCGAACACGGTAGGGCGCGCGGAGATTCTGGCAGCGCTCTGGTCGGTGCTCGCGATGCTGGTGTATCTGCCGCAGCGGCCGCTGATCGAGGAAAGGACGCCGGAGCCGCGGCGTTACTGGCACGGGATCGTGGTCGCCGCCTGCTTTCTGGCCGCGATGCTGAGCAAGGAATCGCCGGCGACGCTGATACCCGGAATTGTGTTGATCGATTGCTGGCGTGCGGCGCGGCGGACGGATCGATCGTTTCGGGTTCTCATCCGGTGGTTCGCATCGCAGGCGCTGCGTTATTACCTGCCGCTGGTTGCCGCCTTCGCGATCTATCTTCCGCTTCGCATTCATGCCAGCGGGCTGATGACGGATATCCGGCTGACCCACCCGATCGTCAATCCGCTGGTGGACGCGACGATCGCGGAGCGCATCGTGACGCCGTTCATGCTTTTTGCCAAATACGTCTCACTGACATTCTGGCCCGCCCATCTGTCGGCCGATTATTCGATGCCGAGTTTTCCGCCGACGGGCAATGTGCTGCAACCGCTCGCGGCGCTGGGAATCCTGAGCTGCCTGCTGGGGCTGATCGTTTCGATCAAAGCGTGGCGGAAGTTGCCGCAGATCGCGCTGGTTCTGTGCCTGCTGATGGCATCGTATGGTCTTGTGGCGAATGTGATTCGGATCGGCACGATATTTGGGGAACGGCTGTTCTACTGGCCCAGCGCCTTTGTGCTGATGCTCGCCGCATGGGCGCTGGTGAGCATATTCCAGCAGTTGCGGCAGGCGCAGCTTCGTGCGGTTGCGGGTTTGACGGGCTTGCTGCTGGTGACGGCAATAGGCCTGATGTGCCGGAAAACGTGGATCCGGAACACCGACTGGGAGAGCAATATCACGCTGGCGGTGGCGACGGGTCGGGACAATCCGATGAGCGGAAAGGCGTGCTCGTGGGCGGGGAGCGCGCTGGTGACGACCCGGCGGCCGGAGTTTGAAGAATTCGGTCTGATGCTGATCAAGCGTGCGATCGAGCTGGCGCCTGACTATGCCTCAGCGCGGTGGGAGCTGGCGAAGTACTACGGCTTCCACAATGACATTGGCGATTCGATCACCGCGCTTTCAGAAGTGGCGCGTATCGATGGGGGATCGCGTCTCACCTGCGCCGCGGTGGAGGCATTGCTGAAGCAGTTGCGCGAGACGGATCCGAAGACGTATATGCCGGTGCTGGAGAGCTATCAGCACGATCATGCGGAAGATGAAGCGGCCTATTTCGCGTTGGCGCTGGGCTATCACGCGCAGAAGAAATACGACCTGGCGGAGCAGAATGCGATCAAGGCCGTTGAACTTGGGCGCAAGCGGAACCGCGCGGGAGTGCTCGATCGCTTCGATGAAGCGGGGGCGGAGTGGGCGCAGATCAGATTCGACAAAGGCGACCTTGCCGGCGGCGTCGACACGATGCGGCACTACGCGTTCAACATGTGTAACAGCACGGACGCACACTGCCGTTTTGCGGAGCTGCTGATCTCGCTGGATCCGGCGAAGTTCCCGGAGGCGCTCAAGGAGGCGGAGCTGAACCTGGCGATAGCGCACAAGATCGATCCGACGAATGAGCGTGTGCGGGAATTGCGTGGGCGCATCTCGGTGATTGCCGCGTCTGAAACCGGTCTGGCCTCAGCCGCATCGCTGAAATCGCTCATGGCGCAGTTGCGTGGCGGGCAAGGAGGCATGCCATGATGAAGATGCGGGGAGATTCACGTGGCTTCACGCTGGTGGAAATCCTGATCGTGGTGGTGATCATCGGGATTCTGGCGGCGATCGCCGTGCCGAAGCTGACGAACGCATCACAGATTGCGCGGGAGAG